>JAAUYD010037514.1_pt1 | contig 11318 bp, 10 predicted proteins | sample 7278101 | NCBI WGS metagenome assembly JAAUYD01 (sample SAMN14350128, study PRJNA611818) | marine sediment metagenome | isolation source: surface marine sediment (0.6m) | place: French Polynesia: Moorea | collected 2018-08 | reverse complement strand
GGTTCAAAATCAAGAAGTTGCATTTGCAGCAGCTAAACCTTCCCATGAGTTATTAGGGGTAATGGACTTGGGAGAAAAATCAGCAGCTTTGTTTAAAATCCAAGGTATTACTCGTCGGATCCATAAAGGAGAAAGTATTGGTTCTAGCGGTTGGACTTTAGTCGATGTTAGTAATAATGAAATTGTTGTCCGTCGTAATGGAGAAGTGCGTTCGATTCAAACAGGACAAAAGATTTAAAGTTTTAGTGTTTTAAAATTTAAACTACCTCATAAGAGTTTGAGTATTAACTTTTTGAGTTCAGCACTTAAATAGCTTTTAGCTCCAGGAATCGCAAAATAGAAGTTGCAAAATATTATCAGATTACAAGCAAAAGCATCTACCTACACATCTACAGCAATCTTTCCCAAACAATATTTCCAAAAAAAATCTGACTGAGACTTAAATCAAGTAAAAAAGCTCTTGATTTAAGCTATTGGGTGTTTGCAAAAACTTCATTCTTTCGCGGATGGAGTTTTTTAGGTCTCTAATAAATAAATATTTTTTATTTCAGGAAAATTCAGTTTAGATATTGAATTCAATTATGAAAACAATTTGGAGCATGTGACTTAAAACCGTTTATTTTTCCCGTAATCAATTATTCCAACACTGTATCTTGATATGAAAAGGGTTTTAAATAATCGATTTGTTGTCTAAGTCACTTTTTGAGAGTATAATAAGTAACTTTTATTCAAAGATTGACATGATGTTTACATATCAAAAAAAATGTACGATCGCCGTACTTGAAAGTCTACAAAAAATCAGGATTTTAGCTAAGAAGCTAAAAGACATAGGTTTTCCGATGAATCAAGTATATTTATTAGAACCCAGAGAAAAAGATGGTTTGGCAGTAATTTTAGATGATTTAAGTATTCCACAAAGCTGCATTCAGTTTTACATTGAAAGCCTGTTGAAGGGAGACGGCTTATTAACTATTTATGCAACTCAAGATGAAATTAATCTTGCAAAACTAGCCCTTGAGGATAAAGAAATCCATAATTGGCAAGTTTACGACTATCTAAGAACTTAGTTTTACACCCGAAATTAAGGAAGATAAGATACTTTAAGCATAAACACGTATGTTTAATTTTCTATATATAAATAAAAGTATATTATTGAATATATAAATTAGAAGAGTTCTGAAATTATTTGCTTAGAAGGAGTTACCCATAGAATAAATAACAGAAAATTAAATAACAGAAAATGGAAAATAAGAATATTTCGGTAATTATAGCGATCGCGATATTGAACTAAAAATTGATGTCGCGAGTATTTGTTTGCAGTCAAAAGTAATGTTGGGAAGTTTGTAGATTAAATTTAAATCTATTCAATTAAAATTATAAGGATTAGCTATTGAATTCATCCATCTGTTGTGTTCTTTCCCATCAAGTGGCGATAGTGATCTTGGTTCTTCTAGGCAAAATTCTAAACTAATCCTAATCTTGCCTTTTTGCCATTCCGAACTACCTGGTTGAAGAATTTGACAGACTTGTCCATTCCCCAACCATTTTTCTTTATGTTCGTCTTTTAGGGAGAGAACTTGTTTCATTTTGGTTATAAATTCACCAACCTTAAAAGTTGGGTGTGGCATTAAGATATGCCCTGAAGTAACACAGACAACATCGTCTTGTGATAGTGGCTGAAATTTATTATTCATTAATATTTTCCGAAGTTATATCCATTAACAGTTAATAACGTAAATTGCTACTTACAAGAGTGCCAGATTTTTATCTCCTTTAAACCCTCTTGGGAACAGTGAAATTAGATACAAGTCCCCCTTTTTAAGGTGGATTTAGGGGGATACAAGAGAATCTAAAAAGTTTTTTTATAACTAGCAACTTGATTTAATGTTAAACAATTCACTGTTTTAACTGCTAATAGATATATTTGTCAAAAAATATTAGAAGAACCAACCGTAGGAATGTAAGCCCTTACCTAGAAGATTGACACCGAGGTAGCAAATCCAAACAACTACAAAACCAGTTGCAGCAAGAATAGCCGGACGTCTTCCTTGCCAACCCCGAGTAATGCGAGCATGGAGATAAGCCGCAAATACCAACCAAGTAATTAAAGCCCATGTTTCTTTAGGATCCCAACTCCAGTAAGAACCCCAAGCTTCATTAGCCCATACGGCTCCAGCAATGATACCAATCGTCAATAGTGGAAAGCCTAATCCAATAATGCGATAGCTGGTGTTATCAATGGTTTCAGCAAGACTAAGACGTTGAGGTGAAAGCGTTTCAGTTTCTTGGATTGGAGTTGTGATGACTGGTGCTTCCAATACTGCTGTTTTTCCATTCGCTTCACTACCCGAACGAATCACACCATTATTTTCTGCGACATCTGTTTCTATCTGGGAAACTAATTCTCCTGCTTTATGCAAACGATAGTTATTTTGGCGATAACCCCCAGAACCAAAAGAACTACCTTGGAGTTGAATATTTTGACCCCTGGTTACAACCAAAAAAGCGATCGCTAACAAAGAACCAACCATTAAAGCTGAATAACTCAACATCATAATGCTGACGTGCATCATTAACCAATTTGATTTCAATGCTGGTACCAAGGGTTCAGCGACTTGCATTCCTGAAGGTAAGGTTAAAGCAGCAAAAGCAGTAATAGCCATTGTTACTGGAGCGGTAACCACTCCTACCAAGCGACTGCGACTGATATTTTCAGCAATTAAATGAACAGTTGTAATACCCCAAGTTAAAAAAAACAAAGATTCATATAAATTACTGAGTGGGAAATAGCCAGCTTCCAGCCATCTTGCTCCTAGTAAAGTTGCAATAGACAAGTTTGCGATCGCCATTCCTGAAGTTCCTAATGCAGCTAAATATGGCACGTTGGGGAATGCTGCACCACTCCAATAAATCAGCATTGTCACAAACAGAACAGCAAAAGAAGCATTATCAAGCCAATTTTGTAATACAACTAAGTTCATTGAGCGTTCTTTCTCCGGTGGATTCCTAAAATATTTATATGACTGAAATGATCCTATCTGTTCTTGTGGTGTCCTAACTAATTTGGTTGAAATTATATTTGGTAATTGGTAATTGGTAATTGGTAATTGGTAACTCCTGACTCCTGACTCCTGACTTCTGTACAGACGTAGCATGCTACGTCTCTACGATCCCTGACTCCTAACTCCTAAATTTCAATTTATTTTTTAGAATCTTTTAAACTTTCAGAAGTTTCTGGATTTATAGTCGGAGCAGGTAAAGGTGCTGGTTTATCACCTTTTTTAACTGATATAAAAATATCGTAGCGCGTACTATGGCGATCGCTGAGCGCAGTTGTTACCCCAAGAGAACGAATAGCTTCTAACCAAATGCTTTGACTAGGTAATAAACTCCCGATAGGGAAGTTCTTTGCTGCTTGTTCTAAATCTAAATAAAACTTTCCATTGTGAGGATTGAGCTGGGAAGGAACAGCTTTTCTCCATGAAGGTTTACCAGTAAGAGAATTAGGTGGTTTAGGAATAAATTTTTCGGTTAGGGGTGCACCCAAAGATAAAAAAGCAGTATCTCCATTTAACCAACCGTGGGTAGCAACTGCTGTACCTGCAGGTCCAAGCCAGTTTACAACTGGTTGATTCCTTACTTTTCCTCTTTCCACCTGAAACTGCAATTCACTATTAACTGTTGCATCAAGCTTTTTGAAAGCTGCTTCAGCTTTGGAGCGATCGCTTGCTTGAACCATAAATACAAAAGCTGCTCGAAAATCTTGATTTAAAGTATTTTCTTTAGCTTGAGTTGGAATTACTGATAGTGAGAATTCACCTTTCATCCAACTCAGTACATCTCGTTCTAAGTCTAGTTTTGTTAATGATTTAAAACCTTTTTTTAATTCTTCAGGTTTTACAGGTGAAAGGGGATTTGCTTTAGAGGTTGAAACATAATTGAACCAAGAACGCTGTAAGTTTCCCCCTGAAACCATCAAGATAGTATCTGCAGGTAAACGCTTCTCCATTTTCCCTGCATTATTCTTTCCTTTTAACTCACGACGACCGTTTGGATTGAGCCAAGAAGCTCCTTTGAAGTTAATTCCTTCCGATTCTAAAGTAATGCTTCCTGCTAAACCTTGATTATTTTTTAATTGAGTTAAAACTTGTGCTGGTAATTGACGTTTGGGAGAACTTGCTGCAATTTTGGCAGACAATGGAACGTTAATATAAAATCGCGCAAAAGGGTTATAGGTAGATATTTTAGGGAAGTTTTGGGTAAAACCTGCAGTTTTTTCTAAAGAATTATTTTCTGTATAAGCATCAATAGCTCTTTCCATTGCTTTTGGACGATCTGCAATTACCAGGAAACGCTTATCAATTGCTGCAACTGCAAATTTTTCTCCATCATTCCCAGTTTTTTCTTTAATTTCAATCCCTTGATATGTCCTCTGATTCCATTTTCCTTTCCCTGGAGTTTTGGGTTGTGCCAAAATTTCCTGGGCTTTCAGTTGGTTTTTTATAGGGAGAACTAAGAGTAATGATTGTCCGTTTGCTGAGGTTTTGGAGGTTTCTGCTACTGGCTTAGGCGCTTTTTTACTGCCTTTAGGAGCCAAGACAGCAATTGTTAATTCATTACCAATCCAAGGACTAATATCTTTTTGATAATCATATCCATTACTACTTAAGAAGCGATCGCGTAACTGTACTAAATTTTTATCTAGTTCTTTTTGAGTTTTTTTTGTACCAAACTCGCGTAGTTTATTCCACTGTCTTTCATCAGTACTTAAAGATACTGTCATCACCGCATCTCTAGGAATAATACTTACACCTACTGGTAAATCTCTAGATAATGGTTTTCCTTGGGTCAAAAACCAATATCCAGCAATTCCTCCACCAATCAATAACCCCGCAGTCCCTAAGGTCAAGGGTAAGGATGGCTTCTTTTTTTTATTCTTTGCAACAGGGATTACAGGCAGTGCCATCGAAACCAACACCTCATCATCGCGAAATAATAATTACTTTCCCTATCGGTAAAGTTAACCAAAACCTTTCCGTAAACTCTAGGGTCACTAATTACATTATTTTTATTCCTCAAAAATGATAATACTTTTGACAATCAACTGACTTTTTTCGCAATATTTTTAATACACGAGTGAGTGTAGCGATCGCATTGATTCCTCAAAAGTCAACTTTAAATAAGGAATAGAGATTTATGTAACTATTTTGCTTATGTATCTTTCCACAGCTTATATCTTTTTGCCACCACACAAAATTTGCACCTTAAAAGGTACGTTATAGCAAAATTCTAACTTTGGTTCTAAGCTCTAAGTTCCAAGTTCTAAGTTCTAAGTTTTAAGCCCTAATCTTTGTTCTAATTACTCAAAAACTATATTTTGTTCCTAGGGTGAATTTACCTGCATTTTACCCAAGTATTTACTTAGATAAGGTGAAAAAACTTCATAAATTAACGTCAAAGGTTGTCCGTGATGCCAAAACAAATAGTGACGACCCCAAAAAGGTCCACTACAGTCAAATCCAATTTCTAATGGAGCTGAATCTCCATAATAAATTCCCTGTACGTCTCGATATAATTCAGTACGCAAGCGCGCTAAACTTGCCCAAATAGGCAAAGACCTGTTTTGTAAATACTCGTCCACATGAGATGCTTCCCACCAAGATGTTGCATAAGCTAATCGTTGACCAGAAGCCGTACGCAACCACACCTGACGCCGCAATCTAGGACCAGGTATTCTTTGGATTAATTCAGGAGCAGCATCCAAATTCATGCCGATGGGTGACATATCAATAACATCTACTTCCGTTGGTTCTCCCGTCAGTAACTTTAAATGTCTCGTTGGAGAACCATCACCTAAAAGTAATAATTGCCAAGCAGGAGCTAACTGAGTGTGAGGTAAACCCTGCTGTATTACTTCCTCTCCCCCTTCCCAAATCGGACTGAGACGATGCCAACTCGTAGGTAATGTTAAGTTATTTGAATATTTGTAGGTTGCAGTCAAAGCTCTACTCTTAACAAAAATTTACTTATTTATATGAAAGCACAAAAAAGCGATCGGGGTTGGGTATGTATTTTCAAAAATAATAGAGACGTCGCACTGCAACGCCTCTACCAGTAGTTCATATTTACTAATTAATCCCAAATAGAACTGAGAAGGAGTAATTATCTGTAAAAAATGCGGATGGCGAGACTCGAACTCGCAAGGCAAAGCCACACGCCCCTCAAACGTGCGCGTATACCAATTCCGCCACATCCGCTCTTGTTTTCTAGATATAGAATATAGCACATAAAAACAAATATTGTGATGTAATAGCTAAATAAATAAAAAATAAACCAAAAAAACAAGCAAAAACTTTTTAAGCAAAAACTTTAGTTCGCAGATTTTTTGTTTTGTGGATATCTGTTTAACAGAAAAATAGCAATTTCACAAGTGATATTGACAAGAAGTACGAACACCTTATAATTCACTGTGCTGCCAAATCCCAGAGATGTGAAACTGGCTACTAATGATCGCAAATTGCATTACTTATCTGGTGACGACTTACGCCAAACCCGAAGGCAAATCCTAGGAATACTTGGGATGTCATCTAAATAGCTAAAAATAAATAGCTAAAAACTTTTCCAAACTCATCTACAGTTATTTATTTTCGGTAAGTTTACCTGGAAATGAGCAGAACGAGATGAATTAATAGGTGTTTAAGCTCCTACCGAACGGTAAAGTTAATTGTTGAAGTTCGTAGCCCATGTTCTAAATCGTCTACACTTATTTGCATGGATAAGTTTGAATCATTTTAACCAAGTATTTGAAGGTCGAAACAATGCTTTTCCAGAAGCTCTGCTAACAGTTCACTGGCGCAAAGCACTGAAATGCACCTGCGTTAAAACCGTGAGTGCTCCTCAGACCCTACTTCCCATAACGTAAGAATTAGACTTTAAACTTACCAGTAAGTTCTCTATCATAACTTATAACAATGTTTGGATAAGTTTGAGTAAGTTTTATAAAGCAGCTTGCTTGGTATTCTCCAACTCATAATAGAGAAGAGAATTTCAGTAAATCTGGACTAATGTAGAAGCTAGAAGATGAAGTTTGACAAAATATTAATCGCCAATCGGGGAGAAATTGCGCTTCGCATTCTCCGGGCTTGTGAAGAAATGGGAATTGCTACTGTTGCTGTCCACTCCAGTGTCGACCGCAATGCTCTGCACGTCCAGCTTGCTGATGAAACAGTTTGTATTGGCGAACCTGCAAGCAATAAAAGTTATTTAAATATTCCTAACATTATTGCTGCAGCATTAACCCGTAACGCGAGTGCGATTCACCCCGGGTATGGTTTTTTATCAGAAAATGCTCGATTTGCGGAAATTTGTGAAGATCACCACATTGCATTTATTGGTCCATCAGCAGAAGCAATTCGGCTTATGGGGGATAAATCTACAGCAAAGGAAACCATGCAAAAAGCTGGAGTTCCTACTGTACCCGGTAGTGATGGATTGGTAGGAACAGACACCGAAGGCTTAGCGATCGCCAAAGAAATTGGTTATCCAGTAATGGTTAAAGCAACTGCAGGTGGTGGTGGACGGGGTATGCGTCTAGTACGCTCTGAAGACGAATTTGTAGTTTCTTTTCAAGCCGCCAAAGGTGAAGCGGAAGCAGCTTTCGGTAATGGTGGAGTGTATATAGAAAAATTTATTGAGCGCCCCCGTCACATAGAATTTCAAGTATTGGCTGACAACTACGGTAATGTGATTCATTTAGGCGAACGGGACTGCTCAATTCAGCGTCGCAATCAAAAGCTGTTAGAAGAAGCCCCATCTGTAGCTCTCGACCCAGAATTGCGTACAAAAATGGGACAAGCAGCCGTGAGAGCAACCAAATTTATCAATTACAGTGGCGCAGGTACTATTGAATTTTTACTAGATGCTTCCGGTAACTTTTACTTCATGGAGATGAACACAAGAATTCAAGTAGAACATCCCGTGACGGAAATGATTACCGGAGTTGACTTAGTAGTAGAACAAATTCGTATCGCTCAAGGAGAAAAGCTGCGATTAACCCAAAACCAAGTAGTGTTACAAGGTCATGCTATTGAATGTCGAATTAATGCTGAAGATCCAGATCGCCAATTCCGTCCCGCACCTGGAAAAATTAGTGGTTATCTTCCTCCTGGTGGTCCAGGGGTACGGGTTGATTCCCATGTCTACACTGACTACCAAATTCCCCCTTACTATGATTCTTTAATTGGTAAGTTAATTGTTTGGGGACCAGACCGGACTACTAGTATTAATCGCATGAAAAGAGCATTACGGGAGTGTGCAATTACAGGATTACCGACCACAATTGCTTTTCATCAAAAAATTATGGAAACCCCCCAGTTTTTGCAGGGTAATGTTTACACCAATTTTGTGCAAGAAATAAGCTGATGTTAGCTAACTTACTCATTATTAAAAGAGAATTATTGTAGCCGAGAAAGCATGGTCAGCAGTCCTTGCTGACCTAATAAAATCTCCCGCAAAAAACTAAAAATTCCAAACCAAATGATTGGTGTGATATCTACTCCACCTATCGGAGGTACCAATTTCCGTAGTATCACTAGAAAAGGTTCTGTAGGTAAAGCGACTAAATAAAAGGGAAAACGATTCAAATCTAGTTGGGGAGACCAACTCATGATTATGCGGAAGATGAACAAAAGCATCATCACTCCCAAAAAGGGACCGAGAATCCAAGTTGTGATATCTATACCATTCATGGGTTAAAGTTAAGCCGCTTGAAGACCTTTGCCAAAAATTAAGCTTTGTAAATCAGCTCTTTTTGATTTTAAACCTATATTGGGGATTAGCGATTAGGGATTGGGTAATAAAGAATTTTTGGTATGTGACAAGTGAGAATTTATCAATTACCAGTAACCGCGCCAGCGGTGCGGGCGCATACCGATTACCAATTACTAAGGAAGCAATCAAACTTAGGGTTTGATAGGGGAAATAGCCTTGATTTTGTTAACATAATTTAGAAGACTGTAACAAAAAAAAGGTTTATATTCATGACACCTTCTTTAGCAAATTTCCTTTGGAGCTTATTTTGGGGTTCTATAATTGTGGTTATTCCTATTACAGTAGCCTTAATTTTCATCAGCCAGAAAGATAAAATCCAACGTTCTTAAGTCGCTGTAGAAAGTATTATTTGACTCTGTGTGACTGATAATCTTTCAATTCGGAGTGAATTTGTAGTTCCAAGCAATTTATCTGTTATTGCCATACAAGCTATACTTGGCTGAAATACAGGAAAAATCTTTAACATGAACACAGATGCTTCAAAGCAACATCTGATGCTTTGAAGCTTTAATATTTTTTTGTAATATTTTGTGTGTTTGGCTATAGTGGAGATTTTAATTTTAAGTAGTTAACATAGATTTGATATTAGGAAAATAACAATGTTAATTTTGGGGCTGAATTCAGCCAGTATTCTGGCACAGGTTAATTTTGGAGCGAACCCAGCCAGTATTTTAGGAATTTTCCTGGCTGTGGCTGGGGCTGGATTATATTTCCTTCGCACTGTCAAACCGGAATTATCCCGAGATCCAGATATATTTTTTGCGGCTGTAGGCTTACTCTGTGGCTTTATTCTGATATTTCAAGGTTGGCGACTAGACCCGATTTTGCAATTTGGTCAATTGTTATTGATAGGTTCAACTTTATATTTTGCGTACGAGAGTATTCGCTTACGGGGTATTGCTACCAAACAAGCCAAGGACAAAACCCCAATTGTTGATGATGAGCGAGAAGTAAGTAATCGCTATGAGTATCGTAGTAACAGTAGTAGGTATAGGGCGCAACGAGTAGAAGCTGAGTTAGAACCACTACCCTATTATGAAGATGACTACGATGAAGAACGTCCAGTACGCGGTCGTATACCCGGAAGCAGAGACAGTCGCCTAGAACGTCCGGATTACTACGAAGATGAAGCTCCACCCCGTCGTTCTTCACGTCGTAATAGTTCTTCAAGAAGCGGACGAGAAAGACCTGAAATACGTGAGGACAGACCGCCACGTCGTCGAAGTTCTGAGGATTATGGTAGTCGTCCAACCTCAAGGTACTCAGAAGATGAATGGGAAAAACCCAAGCAAAAAGAAAGATTTGATGATGACTGGGAGCGTGATAGTTCCACTAAGGAAGTTAGACGATCCAAACGTAATAACAAAGATGAAACATCTCGTTCAGATTTTTCCTCAGAAGAAGTAACTCCCAGAAGAAGAAAGAGAAGAAGACCTACAAGCAATACAAATCGCCAGGATTCTCAACCTAGTTCAGGTGATGATGAAGTAATTTCTACCCCTTATGTAGATTTCAAACCAATCGATCGCTCAGATTCGGAAGCAGATCGTCCCATCAATTTTGATGATATTTAGATCGTTACAATTTGAAGTTGCATTATATAAGCAATGAATAGAAACAACGAATAGAAGCAACAATAAAAGTCAATGTGAGCAAAACTACACCCAATTTTTGGCTTCAAAGACTAATCAATTGGAGCCTTGGTTGCATTTTGGCAATTTTACTAGGATCTTGCAGTTATAGCGATCTTCCTATTGGATCTTCTTCTCTCAACAGTCGTTATACGGAAGAACAACCAACCTTGAGCGGTAACGGTCGGTTTTTGGCATTTATTTCTAATCGTAATGGTAATCATCAACTGCTGCTGTTTGACATCCAACAGCAGCAGTTTGTTCGTATACCAGGTTTGAACCGAGCGCGCATAATAGTTGAGGCTCCAAGTTTAAGTTACAGTGCACGTTATATTGTTTACGTAACTACTGATCGAGGTAGACCTGTCATATCACTCTACGATCGCGCAACAAAACAATCACAAATCTTGACTTCTTTTTACCCTGGTTGGGTAAGAAATCCTAGTATTAGCCCAGATGGACGCTACATTACTTTTGAAACTTCTAGTCGCGGACAATGGGATATTGAAGTGCTAGACAGAGGACCAAATATAGAATTAGATATTCCTGATGGTGTACCTGTAACTGCACCTACAGAATAAATGGGTAACAAGTAACTAAGTAATAAGTAATCACTCACCGTTCGCCCATTTAAAATCGAGTTAGAAAAAAGCTCAACGATTAAATCAGGGTTTTTGGCTATAACAAAGATCCACTACTCCACCTTAATTATGAGATTGGATAAAAATAGAGTTTCTAGAGTTGGGTGATTGTTTGAGAAGAATTATTATAAATCGTTCAAACCCTTACAGTAAATAGATTTTTCTGTTTTTTGGCGATTTCTCTAACTCCAAAAAAAATGGGCGAACCGGGAGTAAT
>JAAUYD010169111.1_pt1 | contig 11320 bp, 9 predicted proteins | sample 7278101 | NCBI WGS metagenome assembly JAAUYD01 (sample SAMN14350128, study PRJNA611818) | marine sediment metagenome | isolation source: surface marine sediment (0.6m) | place: French Polynesia: Moorea | collected 2018-08 | reverse complement strand
AGTTACCTTAATATAATTATACAGTCAAACTGATCCTAAAGCTGGCGCAGCAGGGATGACTAAACTAGCTACCTTAGATAAAGTGGGGGGTGTAGTTGGTGCATTTGCTAGCAGTGTTTCCAGTGCTGGTGTATCTATTGCTGTACCGAATAAAGTCATGCTCATTTCTCCTGGTAGCACCAGCCCAGTATTTACCGAAAAGGCAAAGAAAGACGACTACAAGGGTTTTTGGGCGCGGACTGCCCCTCCAGATACCTATCAAGCACTAGCTTTAGCTCAACTTGCCAAGAAAAAAGGATTTACAAAAGTTTCCACAGTAGTCATCAATAACGATTATGGTGTGGGATTTGAAAAAGCATTTGTACAAGCCTTTGAGAAATTAGGAGGAACCGTAGTTAATAAAAATAAACCCGTCCGTTATGATCCCAAAGCTCAAACCTTTGACACTGAGGCTGTATCCACCTTTGCTGGACAACCACAAGCAGTAATTGCAGTATTGTATGCTGAAACTGGTAGTTTATTCCTCAAAGCTGCTTATCAGCAAGGTTTGACAAAAGATGTACAAATTATGCTCACAGATGGGGTGAAGTCAGACTCTTTCCCCGGACAAGTTGGTAAGGCTAGCGATGGTAAGTACATTATTTCTGGAGCAGTTGGTACAGTACCAGGTTCCGATGGTAAGGCATTAGATGCTTTAAACAAGTTGTGGAAAGAGAAAAAAGGTAGTTCTCCAGGAGAATATGCACCCCAAGCTTGGGATGCTGCTGCTTTGTTGACATTGGCAGCTCAAGCAGCAAAAGATAATACTGGTGTTGGCATATCTAGCAAAATTAAAGAAGTCGCTAATGCTCCCGGTGAGGAAGTAACCGATGTGTGTCAAGGTTTGAAGTTACTTAAAGAAGGTAAAAGTATTAACTACCAGGGAGCTAGCGGTAACGTAGATATTGATGCTAATGGTGATGTGGTTGGTGTTTATGATGTGTGGACAGTAGGAGACGATGGCAAAATCAAGGTAATTGATAAAGTGAGTCCTCAATAGTAATAAGTAATAAGTAATAAGTATCGCTATACAATCAAAGCCCATCTCATATCTTGTACCTACACCCTAGAAGGGTGAACGGCAGTTTGCTTATGCCGGGGAACCCTTTCGGTAGTTGTTCATGGGGGAAACATCTTCGACGAAAATGGGCTGTAAAATTCTTTTAGCCCATGAAGATGGGCTTTGTTCGTGTAGCCCCAGGCTTTAGTCTGTGGGCTTTTTGAAAAACGGTATGTTCCTGAGTCTAGATTAGAAAAGCTGCGTTCCCTAGGTAATTATTTGTCCTAATCGCTTCAAAATTCTTAAAACTTCTCCCAGTTCGTGACGACGGGAAAGTAGGGTGAATATTCTGGAGTTGTCGTATTGTGGCGATTCTCCTGAAGCCAATTTTAGAAACATGAATTCATCGCCATTGGTAGCCATACCGAAAGCGATTCCATGGGGCTGGGGTTGGGCTAGCATATAAGCGAGGAGTTGTGGTAAAGCCGCCCCTAAAGGTATTCCATTACGTTTTGATTCCAACACCAAAATCCAAAGTTGTTCTTGAATGACTAATGTATCAATAAAACCGCGAATTGTTTCTACAGGGTCTGTAATTTCCAACTCAATACCATATGGAGAGCGGATTTTGAATGGTGGCTCAAAAAACCCAGCAAGCTTCAGTAGGGGTGAGAGTATGATGAGATTTATCGTCCCTTCCAATAAAAACCCATCTAATCTTTGATAATCGTATATTTTTTTGATGCGGGCGACTTCAGTCTTTTCCGCCTCACTTAGTTGTGGTAAATCTTCTAACCACTCATGGAAAAAATTCTCATCCTCTGCTGGGAAAAGATTGCAGCGCGACTGAAGGTCTTTAAAAGTTTTGATTTTATCGGTAACGGCAAAACTAAAAGCCATTTTGTTTGAGATATTGTATTAGGGTGTAGTGTACTTCAAGCTTTCAAAAGATATCTACTCTACCATAAATAGCTCTTTAGTACCTGTTATATAGCAATTCTAAATCATAAGCCCTGCGGGCAGGCTATGCCAACGTGAAAAGTCAGATCCCCGACTTTTACAGAAAAGTCGGGGATCTGAGCCTCTGCATTTTTACAAATCAAATAGGATTGCTATAGTTAAGAGCGAAGAGTTAGAACCTCCCAACTCTTCACTCTTCACTCTTAACTCTTAACTTTTAGAATCCAGGGAAGTTCAAACCAACTCCCAATAATAAACCGATATCTATATCGTCAAAAAAGCCAGCATTAACCGCAGCATTGGCTGTAAACCTTGAACCTAGGGGAAAATCAATCCCTCCAGATAGGAGCAATCCAACTTCCGAATCATCACCAAGTTTAAAAGCAGCACCAGCACCTACGTAAGGAGTAAAAGGTAATACTTCAGTAAATGGATCTGCTGTGTCCTTGATGGAAATATCATAGGTTATGGGTACTAATATAACGGAATTATTTTCGTTGATTACCGCCGATGGTCTAACTGATATATTTCTGGTAAAACCAATTTTACTCAGGACTGAAAAATTGCCATCCCCCAAAGCAGAGTCATCACCACTGATACCAACATTGACACCAATTCCAACATAACTTTTGCCACCACGGGTAGCTCTACCTGGAAGGATATTTGTTTGGGCAACTTCAGTGGTAGATAATTGGGCGGTAGTGGTAGGCTTTACATCTTGGAAATTTAAGGCTGTTGATGATGTAGCTACTGTGCCGGGAATTGGTGTAACTACTTGATTGTCAGAATCTGGTGTAGTAGTGGCTAATAAAGGTTTTAGGGTTGTTATATTAGGTGGTTGAGCCTCTTGTATAGTTGAAGCTGGGGATTGTTCGCTGGTAAGAGTCAAAAGATTTTGGCTGTGGCTCTTAACCTGAATATCCATTCCATCTAAAGAGTCTGTGGTTTGAATGGATAGGGAATCTTGCTGAAGGTTTGTGCTTTCCGTTGTCTGGGCAATAGCAGATGGGCTAATACCTTGGGCTACAAGCACTGTTAAACTTAGTAATCCCAAAAAACCGTGACGCAAAAAAATAGTATTCACATTCACTCCTGAAAAAATGTTATCTGATTAAACCGTCAATTTTGTGTTTGAAGGTTAATTGTTAACAACAATCAACATTTAACACCAAAACATCGATTCTCACATCCCAAATTTGAGGGGAGGGTCAATATTTGATACAGCAGTTTGATTTCTTATCAGCAATTTTAGGCATATTCACATTTTGCGCCACAAGATTATTGAGAAAATTAGAGCTTGCAATCCTTGTTTCACTGAATAACTTATTTCGGTTTATAGCCCATGCGAGTCCAAATGCGATGGGTTATTTGGCAAGTTTTAATACCAACAAAACCCGCTGACCTCAGTAATTTATCTGGGTTAACTTTTAGCCATTGTTCCTTGTACGGCTCAAAAAAACCTCTGTGGGAATGCAAATCGCCGTTTAGGGAATCACTAACTACCACCAGACCACCTGGTTTGAGAATCCGCAAGCATTCTTTTAATATGAGTTGTTTGACATTATCTGGACATTCATGGAGAAGATAGGTCATATTAATCGCGTCAACCGAATTATCTGGTAGTTCGGTATTTTCAGCTAACCCATGCTTCCATTTGAGATTGGGGACTTCCTGGTGGAGATGATGTCCAACAATAATCATAAATGGAGAAGCTTCAACAGCTGTCACTGTAGACTGGGGAATACGTCGGGCAATTGCTGCCGCATCGTCTCCAATACCAGCTCCCATATCCAAAATATTGCGAGCTTCTGGGGGAAACAGTTGGGAAATTTCGTCTCTTATTCCTAATGATTTGCGTGGGTGAGCATTTTCTAGCACTGCTTCCATCCCTGCCCGATTACCAAGAGCAGCTCTTTCAGACAAGTATCCACCTAGAAGACTGTGGAAAGGTTGGAGGTAATAATCAGGATATGCAAGTTTCTCAAAAGAAGCTAATTCCTTATCCCAGTCAATTTCACCTAAATCTGGTGCTGACTGGAATTGCATTCGTGTTATGACTCTCATCATGCCATCTTTAGGAGTATTAGAGTCCAACTCAGCCTCAATTTGTTGCTGCTGGATGGCTGATGTTTTCCATCGAGGCTGAGGCTGAGATTTCATTCCGGTAATAACCTGATTAATTGTTTCTGCTGTAATCTCTACCATTTTTGTTTCCCAACTTGTTTCCCAACAACAGAATGATTGTATCAAATCATAAGAAGTGGGATAATCCTTCTGATTAACCTCTGAAGAAGTAGAACAAAAACTTATTAATCGCTTTCCCGATTGCAATCTTTTTTATACAAAAAATCTTTGGAACCACTGAGTTGCTAATTGTGCCACTGCTTCTAAGGCTCCTGGCTCCTCGAATAGGTGGGTGGCTTTAGGAACTATTTGCAACTGCTTTTCACTCCTTAGCTGTGCCATTGCTTCCTGATTCATGGCAATTACAGGAACATCATAACCACCAACAATTAACAAAGTTGGTGCTTGGACGCGGGTTAAAGCAGTTCCTGCCAAATCCGGACGACCACCTCGTGAAACAATTGCTGACACTGCTTGGGGTTTGTCTGCTGCTGCAATTAAAGCAGCCGAGGCACCAGTGCTGGCTCCAAAGTAACCAACCTTGAGGTTACAGGTATCTGGGTATTGGGCAAGCCACTTTGTGGTATCAATCAGTCTTGATGCTAATAAGCCAATGTCAAAGCGCAGGTGTCTTGTACGTAGGTCAATTCTTTCTTCCTCTGATGTCAGTAAATCGAATAACAAAGTTGCCAATCCAGCCTGTTGCATTACTTTGGCAACATAACGATTTCTGGGACTGTGACGACTGCTACCGCTACCGTGGGCAAATAGAACAATTCCTTGAGCTGTTGGAGGAACTACCAAATTGCCTTCTAGCCTGACTGAGTCTGTGGTAACTACAACCAATTTTTCTTGACTATTTTTTGTTAAATTACCTTGCATTTTTTCACCCTCCATGATTACAGCAGCATATCTACTTGATATAGCTATAGCCGTTGACGGTTGACGGTTGACAGTTGACGGTTGACGGTTGACGGTTGGTTATTTTATCTCTCTGGCTTCTTGCCTCCCCCTGCTCCCTGCTCCGGTGCTCCCCTGCCTCTTGCCTCCCCCTGCCCCCTGCCTCTTCAGTGACTCCCATAAACCAACTGACTGCCATTACCGTTGCCGGTATTGCTTTTGCTTTGGTTCTCTAATTTGCCGGTATGCAGCCATTGTTCCATGATTTGCGGAGCTTGGATGTGTTGGAGTTGCGATCGCAATTCTTCCCCTTCTAAAACTTCTGTTTCCAGCAGCTTTTTCGCCATCTTTTCTAAAGTTCGCCGATTTTCCTCCAGAATTTTTTGAGCTATGTGGTGGGCACTGTCAACAATTTCTTTCACCTCTAGATCAATCTTTTCAGAAATTTTCTGGCTGACTGCTCGCCGAGGATTGGTGAATCCTTCCAAGAATTGTTGTTGAATTTTCTCAAAAGCAATCGGACCTAGATCTTTGCTCATGCCATATAACGTTACATACCGTTCTGCTAAGTCGGTGGCTTTTTGAATGTCATCGCTAGCACCAGTAGACACTCGATCAAAAATCAATTCTTCGGCAGAACGTCCCCCCAGGAGGGTAGCAATTCTCCCCCGAATTTCATCTTCAATCATTAAAAAGCGGTCTTCCTCTGGTAGTTGTAGGGTGTAGCCCAAAGCACCCACACCCCGAGGAACAATGGAAATTTTTTCCACGCTCCCAGCACCGGGCATTAATATGGCAACTATGGCATGACCAACTTCATGGTAGGCTACGGTACTTTTTTCCATTTCGTTGAGGACGCGGGATTTTTTCTCTAACCCAGTTAACACGCGCTCTACGGCTTCGTTAAAATCTGCCATAATCACAGCCTCACGATTGCTACGAGCTGCTAATAATGCTGCTTCGTTGACCAAGTTAGCCAAATCTGCACCGGCAAATCCCGGAGTCCGTGCTGCTAATTTAGATAAGTCCACATCCTCTGCTAATTTGACATTTTTGGCGTGGATTTTGAGAATTGCCTCCCGACCAATTTTATCTGGGCGATCGACCACCACTTGTCTGTCAAAACGGCCCGGACGCAACAGTGCTGGATCTAACACCTCTGGGCGATTGGTAGCGGCCAGCAAGATAACTCCTGTGTTGGGTTCAAACCCATCCATTTCTGAGAGCAACTGGTTGAGGGTTTGTTCCCGTTCATCGTTACCGCCTAATATGGGACCATTGCCACCGCGGGATTTACCTAGAGCATCTAATTCATCGATAAATACTATACAAGGTGCTTGCTGTTTTGCCTGTTCAAACAAATCCCGCACCCTAGCCGCACCAATGCCCACAAATAGTTCAATAAACTCAGAACCGGAAATGGTGAAAAAAGGTACTCTTGCTTCTCCAGCGATCGCTTTTGCTAAGAGTGTTTTCCCTGTTCCTGGAGGCCCTACTAATAAAACTCCTTTGGGTATTTTGGCACCTAGATGGGTATATTTTCCGGCATTTTTCAGGAAATCGACTATTTCCTGTAATTCAATTTTGGCTTCATCGACCCCAGCAACATCTTCAAAGGTAACTCCCGTAACCCCTTCTGAATAAATGCGAGCATTACTTTTACCAATTTTTAAAGCTGCTGGGCCACCCATTTGAGAACGATTCATTAGCCAGCTCAAAAAGGTGAAGAAAATTATGAATGGAAAAATCCAACTAAGTAAGGTTATAAACCAGCCAGAGCCACTGGGGGGTTTTGCCTCAAACTCTACGTTATGCTGGCGCAGAAGTTTGGGCAATTCTAAATCTTGTGGCATGGGAATGGTGACAAAATTCTTTGGTTGAGACTTGTCTTTTTGAATAGTGGTTTCTGATTTAAGTTCGTAGACAATTTGGTCAGAACCAACCACCACGCGGATAACTTTACCTGCTTCTACCTGAGAAATAAATTTGCTGTAGGGAACCTGACGGTTTTGGTTTGGTTGTCCTAAAGAAAATAAGATATTAACAAATATAAGAAATACGAACCATAGCAGCAAAGTACTTCCAAATTGCCTGGTTTCAGGTGTTTTTATTTGGCGATCGCCATCTGTTTCCACTGCCATTTTTTTGACTCCTTCCCTCTTTCTTTAGTGGGATGGTTTTTACTTTTTTACTGCTTCCTTCATCTGGCAATTTTGTGTTGATTCATTGAATATTTGATGGGATTTTTCTAACAGTTGTCTGACTTGTGCATCTGTTGTTTGGTTAAAATTTTCATACCATAAACCGATGGCATAAAATGGCTCGGGCATAGAAAGACACACAACTTCATCAACTAAGGCTTGTAATTCTCGGCAAACTGAGAGGGGAGCAACTGGAGTTGCAACTACAATTCGCTGGGGTTTTTGCTGCTGGAGAATAGCAATGGCAGCACGTATGGTAGAACCAGTGGCAATACCATCATCCACCAAAATGATTGTATTATTTCGTACATTTGGTGGCGAGCGATCGCCCCGATAAACCCGATCGCGGCGTTGCAATTCCCTCAATTCATGGGCTGCCACTTTCTCGATTGTGGCACTAGATATATTGAGCCAACCGACTACATCATAGTTTAATATTCGCACACCTCCATTAGCGATCGCACCCATGGCTAATTCTTTATGACCGGGTACACCTAATTTTCTCACAATACACACATCTAGGGGTGCGTTTAATGCCTTTGCCACTTCAGAACCCACGGGTACCCCACCCCTAGGTAAAGCCAGAACTAACACATCTTTGCGGTTAGTATAGGCTGTTAATTTTTGAGCTAGCATTTTTCCCGCTTCCGTGCGGTTACTGAATTTAAAAGTCATAATTACAACCCTTTATATATCTAATTTATCGATTGATATCACTTAACTCCCCAGGACTGACGGAGATAGTTTTGGCTTGACCTTGGCGTTGTAGAGTGAATTGCAATGGCTGACCCACCTGAGTTTTGGCAACTATGTCTTGCAATTGCTCGGCATTGGTAATTTTCTGGCTATTCACTTGTATAATTACATCCCCTGGTAGTAAGCCAGCAGATTCTGCCGGAGTATTGGGCAATACTCTCATCACCAGTACTCCCTCAATTTCGGGGACTGTAAATTGTTGATTGGGAATGCGATTAAGTTGTTTGGCAAATTCAGGATTGAGGCTAGCCATACTAATACCAATATAAGGATGGGAGATTTTCTCACCCCTAGCCAGAATATCTTTAATTTCTTTAGCTTTGTTAATCGGAATTGCAAATCCGATACCTTCTGCCCGGGCACGAATAGCAGTGTTAATACCGATTACTTTCCCTGCTTGATTTAGCAATGGACCGCCGGAATTACCAGGATTAATCGCCGCATCGGTTTGGATGAAGTCTAGTCTTTTATCGGGAATTCCCACTTGACTACTGGAACGTTTCAGGGTACTAATAATACCTAAAGTCACCGTATTATCCAGCCCAAAGGGATTCCCAACTGCGATCGCCCAATCACCTACTTGTAAACTATTAGAATCACCCAGAGGCGCAACTGGCAAATTTTGCCCCTTAATCTTGATTACCGCCAAGTCGAAGGGTTTATCTATCCCCCGTACCTCCCCTTGAAAGCTACGTCCATCTTTCAAAGTCACCTTAACTTTATCGACCCCACTCACAACATGGGCATTAGTGAGAATTAAACCATTAGATTCAATAATAAAGCCCGAACCCTCACCAAATAAGCGAAATCGGGGTGTATTTGGCATCATGTCTCTGCCAAAGAAAGGACGCAGAAATGGCTCGTCAAACCAAGGGTAAAAACGAGGTCTAACAGTACGTTCAGTATCAATTCTTACTACTGCTGGACCCACTAGTTTGATCGCAGCAACTACAAAATTAGGATTGGTAGTAGTGGCTGTTGTTACCTTTGGGGGTGCCGACTGGGTTGCAGAGGCAGTTATTTCCGGGTTTTGGTAGACATCTTGGGGAACTAACTTAGTAGGAAACAGACGCACAACTGCCAAAGTTAAACCAGCACCCAAAAGTGCCATCAGCAGATAAATACCAATGTTTGGCAGATACTTGTATCTATGAGAATGTTGGTCAGACGGATGAGAAGATGTCATAACAGCAACCCTCCATAAATTGTAAGCGATTCTCCTAGCCGTTATTTTGTGCAACTAACTTCCTAAAAACGAAAACAGGGTTCGCACCAACAACTTACAGCATATTTTATCTTTGTGAGGTACATTTGGACGGGCAGGGATGCCCATCCCACAAGAGTTTTATGATATGAGGCTGTACCTCATTTATCTGCAAACTGCTGTAAATCAAAAAAGCTTCCTGTTAAACCCTATCTTTTCGCTCTTGAATTCAACTCTTAAGCCAAAATTTAACTGAGATTGACTTTAACAACTTTTTTCCTTTCTATTTACGATTTAGGCAAAGTGATACTCAGCTTCCACCTTGTCGTTTTGAATATGAGCTAGTCAACATAGACACCTAGCTCTATCTTCTATGGTATAAGATAATTTTGAGGAACTTGTGAAGAATGTTTGCAATTAACAAAGAATAGTTTCACCGAATTATTAATTCACAGAATATTCAAGTTGAAATTTAGTTAGCAAAAAAGAGCCTATACCATTCGACTTGTCAAAAAAGTTATACAAGAAGTATTAGGGACTATAGCAATCCTATTTGATTTGTAAAAATGCAGAGGATCAGATCCCCGACTTTTTAGAAAAGTCGGGGATCTAACTTTTCACGTTGGCATCGCCTGCCTCCGGGGCTTATGATTTAGGATTGCTATAAAGGTATAGGCATAAGTCTTATTTTAATTAAATCATGATGTTTCGATCGCCGAGAAAAAAATTATGCCCAGGAAAGGGATAATAACGTACTGGACATAATAAAAATGGTAAATATTCCCTCCACCGTGCTGCTTGTTGCTGTACTAAGCTCATATTTTTAGTCATTTTTCTCACAGCAATGTTGGAGTGTGGCCAAATAACACATCTGTGAGGATACCTCGGTCTCCGGCTAGAATAAGTCCAAAATAATACCATACGTTTCCCATCTCTTAGGGGCATCCCATGGTGTAAGTTTTGGCTGGTATCGCTGAGAATTAAGGTTCCCTTAAATCCTACAAATGGTTTAATTTGTGAATTTTTAATGATTGTAAAAGGTCCATTTCTCTGTGTCACATTGTTCAGGTAAAGAACTGCTTTGAGTAGGGGATATTTTTTCCCTTCTTCACAGTCTTGATGGGGTGTTTTTGGACCAGTAATATCAAGTCCATCAGGATTAGCTCGACTCAGACGAATTTCAGCCCCATGATACCCTACCGGAAGACCGATATATTGGTGAGCTATTTGCAGTAATTTTTCATTTAACCCAGCTTGATAAATAATCCAATTCTGATAATCCCGGGAAATATAATGGGGAGGTAGGGTAACTGTATTACTCTGATGGTAATCATATTGACTTAAATTTTGCTCTAAAAACTCGTAGGCAGAATCACATCTTGATATCAAGTTATTAGCTTCTTGATGGTCAAATATGTTATTGATTTTTCCTTGCCAGTAGCCATATTTTCTAATAGATGAGATTATATGAATTTGGGTCTCAGTTAATTTTTTCCTTTGATTTACAAGTATTTCTTGCTCTATTAGTGCTGCATTTTCCCTCCTTTTGTCTAAATACTTAGTGATTTGAGGTAACTTTATTTCTGACTCAATCAATTTCGATGGTTCTTGTGCAACTATTCTTCTCAAAGCAGCCGGATAATCTTTAAGAAACAAATTGGCTAACATTAGAATTCAACATACTAGGACTTGGTAAATGAATCTATTTAACCTGAAACTCAATAATTTATACGAGAATTAAAGCAATGTCAGTGCTGGGGCTATATTAAATCAGGCAAGAATATGACTATATAAAGTTTATAGTAACTGTATGCCTGATTAAAAATAACTTTTGCTTGTAACATTTACTTTTTGGATTCCTAATTATTTATTTCCATAGACTAACTTGCATTGTATCAAAAAATATTCTTTTTTCAGCAAATATTCAGAGTTTTCCCAACTACAGGAATAGTTAGTCTTAAAAGAAGCTGGTATTACATTACTATTACGCTGATGTTGGTAGTTGATAGTTGATAGTTGATAGTTGATAGTTGGTAGTTGGTAGTTGGTAGTTGGTAGTATTAGAGAAACTTACTTATTACTTATTACTTATTACTTATTACTTATTACTTATTACTCCACTCAACTTCCCCTGCT
>JAAUYD010119840.1_pt1 | contig 11320 bp, 8 predicted proteins | sample 7278101 | NCBI WGS metagenome assembly JAAUYD01 (sample SAMN14350128, study PRJNA611818) | marine sediment metagenome | isolation source: surface marine sediment (0.6m) | place: French Polynesia: Moorea | collected 2018-08 | reverse complement strand
GGTGGTGCATCTACCGCGAGCCTCGAATAACACGGGCCATGAACGTCTCTGTTTGGCCCGCAGGGTGAAATGGTTTGACCGGTTTTCCAGCTGTTTTCATTTCGATTGAACGCGGCTGCTTTTTTTCAGAACTTTCAAGGATGCAACACGACTGGACATATATTGGATGGCCTCAACCTTGAAGATCCAGCCCCACCATCCGGTTAACATGACAAAGAGCACTGAAACGAAGCCGATGACGGCCAGGTCGGTGATCAGTGTCCGGCTGTCAAGGGTCAGTCGAAGCACGCCGTGCACCAGCCAGAGTATGGCGCCGATGACCAATGCGCCGATGGCCGCTTGCAGATAGGCGCGATAAACACCGATGGCATCCGTATTGTTGCTGCGCCGATTCCAGACCGAATACAGAAAAATGGTCTGGAGGAGGGCAGACGCGGAGATGGCCAGACCGACCCCCGCCACACCCATCGCCTTCAGTCCGACCCAGTACATCGGCAGGCTCAGAAGCACGGCAATCGTGCCAACAACCGCCGGCAGCAAGGTATTTTGGGTCGCATAAAAACCACGGTTGACGACGGTTTGGGAGATGAAGGCAATTGCCCCGAGCATCAGACAGGACAATGTCAACGCCGTCATTTTGGTATCTTCAGGGGTAAATTGGCCGCGCTCAAAAAGCACATAGACGATTTCATGCCGCAGTACCGCGACCAGAATGGATACCGGGATGACGATGGACAGATAGCGCAATATCTTGTTGATGACATCATTTAGATCGGCCAGTCGCCCTTGAACGGCCAACTGCGCCATATAGGGATAGGAGGCCACCCCGACGGCCTGTCCGAAGAAGCCGACCAACATCAGCATGACCCGCATGGCATAATCGATCCACGCAATGGCTCCCGCCGATAAGAAGCTGCCAAAGAATTTTGAAAACAGCTCCGTCGAGAACACCATGGTCAGCCCAATCATCAAGGGCAGGGTCAATAGGAGATAGCGTTTGAGGTCCGGGGCGGTGACGTCGATCACGGGCCGAAATTTTATGCCGATTCGAATCGCACCGACAATTTGGATCGCAAAGCTGCCCATGGCAGCCCCAGCCAGGGCGCCCCAGCAAAAGCCCTCCACACCCAACCGACGGCCGAGCAACCACCCGCCGCAAATGATGCCAAGATTGTAGATCAACGGTGCCAGGGCCGGATATAAAAAGCGCTTCTTGGCGTATTGGACCGCCATCAGCATGCCTCCGGCAAAAAAGAAGAATTGGGCCGGCAAGGTAATGCGGGTCATTTTCACGGCCAGGGCGATAAATTGAGGGTCCTGGCGTCCCGGTGCCAAAAGCGGCACCAAAATCGGGGCCGCCAGCATACCCGTCACGATGAGCACCATCAGGAGGGTTCCAAATACCGTCGAGATATTTGAAAAGGTTCGCCATCCATCGTCTTCCTTGCCTGCGGCCAGGTAGCCGGAGAATATGGGGATGAATGTTACCGATAAAAATCCACTGGCCAGAATGTGATTAAGGATTTCGGGCAGCACGAAAGCGACGCGATAGGCGTCGACTTGCGTTCCGGCGCCGACCAGTGCGGCAAGCACCATCTCTCTGGCCATGCCGGTGACACGGCTGAGGAAAATGCTGGCCATCATGATAATGGTGGCCACACCGATTGTGGCGAACTCACCTGACCCCTTGAGAGAATTCATCCCTACCCTCTGGCTGCCGGATCGATCGATTTAGAAGGGATATCTTGTTGCATCTTGACCCATCACCCGGTCTGCGATGCGCCGTCCTCACCCGCCCCGGTCGCCGCGATGAAGCGCCTGCGCCGGTACTGTGGAACCTTTCGCGAAGAGGCACGTGGAGACGGGCATGAAATTATGTGTTTCTGCCCCACACGTCAAATAAAATCAGTGGCCAACAACCTGCGCGCCCTGCCGTGCGGCATAAACATACTTCAGACCCACATTATTCCGCTTGGTTGCAATCGCATTGATTTGTTCGGCCAGCCGCTGTAGAATTTTCAATTAAACGGCACCTGCCAGATTCAATCGTGGTGGTGAATTTTACGATCGGCCCGGTTTTTGATTTAAAATTGTGGGGTTCAATCGTCGATTACCCATCTTTACATGGTCCGCAGCCAAAGGAGGACACGCAATGGCAGCCAAGCGATTATCCAGGCGTAGCTTCATCGCGGCAGCAGGAATGAGTGCCGCCGCCTTGACCTTTGACCTGACCCGCGTCAAGGCCCATGCCGCCAAAATGGGTCCGAAAAGCGACTATCCGGTGGTGGTCATCGGCGCCGGACTGGGCGGTTTGACCTGCGCCGCCTACCTGGCACAGCAGGGGATCCCGGTGACGGTGGTGGAGCAGCACGCGATTCCCGGGGGCTATGCCACGGCCTTTCAACGCAAAGGCGGAATATACACATTCGAGGTGTCGCTGCACGGTACCTCGATCAACAACAACACGCCGGCCCGTATTCTCGATGACCTGGGGGTGTTGAGCAAGCTGACCTTGGTGCCGCTGCCGGAGACATACCGGATCAAAACCCCGTCCGGCGACGTGGTGGTGCCCCAAACCGATCCCGAAGGCTATATTTCGACCCTGACCGATCGCTTTCCCCAGGAGGCCGAGGGCATCCGCCGCTTCGTCAACGACATGCTCAGCGTTCACGCGGAAGCCGAAACCTATGGCGTCAAAAGTGCATTTTACAAAAAATACCTCAAACTGTTTTTCCCGCTGCTTTATCCCACCATGTGGAAAGTGCGGTCCATGACCCTTGCCGACATGCTTGCCGAACATGTTCAATCGGAAGCGGCCCGGCATATGCTCTCCTTTTTATGGGGATATTATGGCCTGCCACCCTCCAAACTATCCGGTTTTTATTATTCCGTGGCCACCGGCGATTACTTGAAAAATGGTTCTTTTTATATCAAGGATCGTTCCCAGCGACTCAGTGATCTGCTGGCAGAGGCCATCGAAACCGCCGGCGGAAGGCTGGTCTATGAAACCGCTGTCGCGCAGGTGCGCCTGGACAAGCGTGCGGTTTCCGGCGTATCCCTGTCCGATGGACGGATACTGCCTGCCCGGGCGGTGGTGTGCAACGCCAGCGCGCTGACGCTGTTCGAGCGCATGCTGCCGCAAGCGGTGGTGCCTGCGGATTACCTGAACCAACTCAGGTCTTATCGGCCGAGTATTTCATGCTTTTTGGTCTGGTTGGGTCTGAATCGATCGATCACGGATGCGGTCCCGGGCTACAGCACGGCCATCGCATCCGATCAATCCCCGGAAGCGGCCTATGAACGCGCCATCAACGGTGACATCGAATCGGCTTCATACAGTGTGTGTGTCTACGACCACCTCCATCCGGGCTACTCCGCTGCCGGCACATCCACGCTGATGATCATTGCTTTGTGCGGTTATGAACCTTGGCAGCGGTTTGAATCCGATTATCGCGCCGATCGAAAAGCGGCGTACCAAAAGGAAAAGATGCGTTGGACCGAGACCCTCATTCGTCGCACGCAACAGGACCTTATCCCGGGCCTGCGTGGCATGATCGATGTTCAAGAAGCCGCCACCCCGCTGACCAACTGGCGGTATACCGGCAATACCCACGGGGCCATTTATGGGTTTGAACAGTCCATGGATAATGCCTACATGAATCGGATCGGTAATAAAACGCCGATCAATGGCCTATACCTGGCCGGCGCCTGGGGAAATCCCGGAGGCGGCTATGCGGGCGTGTTGAGAGGCGGGCAAATGACCTTTGAAATGATCATGCAGGACTGGGGTGCATAGGCCTCATTGATCAACCGGTCGGATTTTTGATCGTTGTGCTTTGGCCGCAACTGGTGGTATGGCTACCTGGCAAGGTAGACGGTTACCCCGTGCCCAGCCAGAAACGGTTCTCATGCCCGATGCCTGCGTTGTGCCAACAATTTTATCCTCGGAATACCAACGCGGTGCACCCCGAGGGCGCTTCTTTCAGGGCGTTTTTGGTCCATTTTTGACACGCCTTGATCTCGATAAAAAAATCCTCATTTCTGGGCGGACACGAATCACATCATGGAAGCCGGGATGAACAGACGATGAACTTTCCTGAAATGGTTCGTATCCGCCAGCGCATCAGCGCCCCCAAGGTTGTGGATATCGAAAAAGAGATGGCCCGACAGCTGGCCGCCATCGAGGTTGCCGGGCGGGTCAATGCGGGTGGGCAGATTGCCGTCACGGCGGGCAGCCGCGGCATCGCCAATATCGACAGAATCCTCAAATGCCTGGTGACGCAGCTCAAGGCGTGCGGTGCCGCGCCGTTCATCATCCCGGCCATGGGCAGTCATGGCGGCGCAACCGCCGAGGGCCAGGTCAAGGTCCTGGAAAGCCTCAACATCACCGAATCCCGTGTCGGCGCCCCGGTGCGCGCTTCCATGGAAGTGGTCGAAATCGCACGGTCTGAATTCGGTTTCCCGGTGCTGGTGGACAAACTGGCGGCCGCGGCCGACGGGCTGGTCATTGTCAACCGCATCAAACCGCACACCGAATTCGAAGGCCCCATCGAAAGCGGTTTGATGAAAATGATGGCCATCGGCATGGGCAATCACCAGGGGTGCTTTCAGGTCCATCAACAGACGGTAAACCATGGGTATCGCCGGGTGATTCCGGCCATCGGCCGCACGATCCTGACGACCCTGCCGGTGCTTTTCGGCGTGGGGATTGTTGAAAACAGCTATGATGAAACCGCCTGCATCCGGGCCATACCGGCGGCGGACATATTCGACCAGGAGCGAGCGCTCTTAACGCAAGCCAAGCGGCTGATGGCCCGGCTTCCCGTTGACCACCTGGACGTGCTGATCGTCGATGAGCTGGGCAAAAATATCAGCGGTACCGGCATGGACACCAATGTCATCGGCCGAATCATGTTCATCGGTGAGAAGGAGCCGCAAACACCGCAAATCAGCCGCATTGTGGTCTTGGGCATTACCGACCCGTCCCACGGCAACGCCGTCGGTATCGGGTTGGCGGATTACACCACCCAGGCGCTGGTGGACCAAATCGACCTGTCGGCCATCGCCACCAATGCCATTGCCGCCATGACGCCTGAAAAGGGGCGTATTCCGATTGCCCTGCCAACAGATCGCCTGGCAGTTGAGGCCGCATTGAAAACCATCGGGGCCGTCAATCCGGCGAAGGCGCGCATTGCGCACATTAAAAACACTTTGGAAATGAGTCAGATGGATGTGTCGGCCACCGTTTACGAGGAGCTTGAAGCCAACACCGGTCTCGAGCTTGTGGCCCGGCTGGGGGCCCTGCAGTTTGGCGCCCGTGGAGAATTGGCACCGGTGCCGATGCCGTGATGCCGTGTAAAAGTAAGCGCCGTCATCGATCAATAATTATCAAGCGATCGGGCAAGGCCAGTCAAAATGAAAAACCATAAAGTCACCCTGTTTATTCAATGCCTGGTGGACGGCGTGTACCCCGAGGTGGGCGAGGCGATGGTGCGCATATTCGAAAAGCTCGCCGTGCCCATGGACTGCCCCACCGACCAGACCTGTTGCGGCCAACCGGCCTTTAACGCCGGCTACCGCAAGGCGTCACGCATCGCGGCCAAGCGATTTATCGAGATTTTTGAAGGCGCCGAGGCGATCGTATGCCCATCCGGCTCGTGTGTGGATATGGTGCGGCACCATTACAGCGAGCTATTTGCCGATGACCGCGCCTGGCTGACGCGCGCACGATTGGTCGCCGCCAAGACCTTCGAGCTTACCGAATACCTGATTGATGTCATGGGCGTAGACGATCTTGGGGCGGTTTATCAAGGCCGGGTCACCTACCATGATTCCTGCCACCTGGCCCGTTTTTTGGGCGTTCGCACCCAGCCCCGCAAGCTGATCGCCAAGGTGAAGGGAGCCGAGTTGGTGGAGATGGCCGATTCGGATCGCTGTTGCGGGTTTGGGGGCGCATTTTCAGTCAAGTATCCGGATATTTCCGTCGCCATCCTGGAAGACAAGGTCCAAAATATATTGGCCACCGGCGCGGATACGGTGCTGGGGTGCGATATTGGCTGTCTGATGAACATCCAGGGGATGCTGAGCCGCAAGGGCCATCCCGTCAAAATACTGCACATCGCGCAGCTTCTGGCCAACTGAAGGAGATTGGCATCATGAGCCTGGTCGAAACGGAAAAATACAAAAGCACGGCCCAGGTCGCCATAAAAGACGCGGTCCTGCAAAAGGCCCTGGCCGATTTTCAAAAACGCCTGGGACCAGCCACCGCCGCCAGATATCGCAATCAGCCCGAAGGCGATCAACTGCGCCGCGTGGCCCACAACATGCGCATGCGGACGGTGGAAAATCTGGATGTCCTGCTGGTTGCGCTGGCAGAGAAGATTCGCGCCAATGGCGGCGAGGTGTACTTTGCCCGGGACAAGGCGGACGCGTTGGCCTACTGCCTGAAAATCGCCGGTAAGCACAATATTAAAAGGGTGGTCAAGGGCAAATCCATGGTCACCGAAGAGATCGGTCTCAACGCGGCGCTCGCTGCCAACGGCATGGAAGTCGTGGAAACCGATCTGGGTGAATATATCGTTCAGTTGGCCGGTGAGCATCCCTCTCACATCATCGCTCCGGCCATCCACAAAACCAGACAGCAGATCGGCCGCCTTTTCGCCGAGAAGCTGGGGATTGCATACACTGACGATCCGCCTGCCCTGACTCGCGCAGCCCGCAAGGCCCTGCGGGCCAAATTTATCTCCGCCGATATGGGCGTTACCGGTTGCAACCTGGCCTGTGCCGAGAGTGGCCACATCACGACCGTCTCCAACGAGGGCAACATCCGCATGACCACCACGCTGCCCAAGGTGCACATGGCCTTTATGGGCATGGAGCGCATCGTTGCCAACCTGGCGGACCACGAGGTGCTTTTCAGGCTGCTGGCCAATGGGGCGGCCGCCCAGGAGATGGCGGGCTATGTCAGCTATATCGGCGGACCACGCCGAGACCATCAGGTTGACGGGCCGAAGGAATTTCACCTGGTCATTCTGGACAATGGCCGCAGTCGGATTCTGGCGGACCCTGAGTTTCGGGAGATGCTCTGTTGCATCCGCTGTGCCGCCTGCCTGAATGTCTGTCCGGTCTATGGCAAGATAGGCGGTCACGCATACGGTTACGCCTATTCCGGACCCGTGGGGGCGGTCGTCACGCCCCTTCTGATCGGCATCAACCGTGCCAAAGACCTCTGCCTCGGGGAGAGCCTGTGCGGCGCCTGCCGTGACGCCTGTCCGGTGGACATCGACATCCCCAGGATGCTGCTGGCCATGCGTGCCAAGCTGGCCGACGGCGATCCGAATTGGCAGGTAACCCCGGTCAGCAGGACCGAAAAGGCACTCTATCGCGGTTGGTCATGGATCATTCGTCATCGCCGGCTTTATGATGTGATGTTGAGCATGGGCGCAATCGGCCAAAAGGCCCTGCCGCACCGGAACGGCATGCTCTCCCGGCTGCCATATCCGTTCAACGGATGGACCCTTGGCCGCAACCTCAAACCCCTGGCCCCCAAGCGTTTCATGCAGCTTTGGGCCGAACGCGAGGCGTCGGCGAATGAGTAATGCCAACCAGGAACGCTTTATTGCCAATATTAAGCGCGCGCTGCAGAACAGATCTGCGGTTGCCCCCACCCTCGCGGATGAAGCGGGCGGAAGATCGCCGCTTTGGCAAAAGGCGCCCGGTGGGCCTCAGGCCCCCAGAAACCATGCCCAGCGACTGCAATTGTTGGATCGACTGATCGTAAAGGCCGCGCCGATCAACCTGCAGGTAAAGCCGGTCGCGGATGTGGGTGCTGCCGCCGCGGCCATTGCCCGGCTGGTCGCCGAGACAAGCCCGGAATGGGGTGACAAAAAAAGCGTCGTGGCCTGGTCACACCCCTTGATCCAGCGTTTAAAGCTGCATGAAGCATTGGCCCGCCAGGGCGTCGCGCTGGACACGATCGGCATCGGCAACCCGCAAAAAGCGTCTCCTGCGGAGAGGCAATCGATTCGTCGGCTGGTCTCCGAGGCTTATATCGGCGTGACCTCGGCCGACTATTGCGTGGCTGAAACCGGGACACTGGTGATCAAGAACCGCCTGAATCAGCCACGCGCCGTCTCTCTGATGCCGTCGATCCATGTGGCGGTGATCGATCTGAAGCAATTGGTCCTTGATTTAAAAGAGCTCTATGCCCGCTTGCAGCAGGATATGGATACAACCGAGGAGGGGTTGACCAATTGCATGACCTTTATCTCCGGGCCCAGCAAAACCGGAGATATTGAATTTGTCATGGTCCATGGTGCGCACGGACCACGCGCGTTGCATGTGGTTGTCATCACCGGCTGACCCGGCACGTCGACCGCACCAAACCCAGCGACCGGGGGCCCTCCGTGCCCTTGATTTCAATAAACCATACTGAGTACTTGCAACGCTGATTTTGGATCGGATTGATCCGTAAACGGCACGCCTGCGCCTGCATCGAGCGCAATGCGCGGCGAAGAAGCGCCTCTCCGCTTCACAGTCACCGGGCAGGTTTATTCCAGCGGCAGCATTTTCAACTGGTTGGCCAGTGTCCAGAAATACAGGGTGACCGGCTGGGCGTTGTCATTCAGTCGGCTCAATTTAACCTTGGCGATGCTTTCGTCAACGGTCACCACTTCGACCCGGATATCTCGCGGTGAAAGAAAGATTTTTTGGGAATTGATCAATTTCCTTGCCGCAACCCGGTTTTGGATCCTAATGAAATTTTGATATGCTTGCATGGACGATTGAAAGGCCGATACGAGCGAGTAGGCGGGAATGACCGCTGATTGAGTGGCCCCAGCCGGCATCACGGTCAAGCTCAGGGTGATAAGAACAAAAATGACGACTCTGGCTGCCATTGATAGCGCTCCCATTTTGCCGCATCAACGACGGGTTGTGTCGGCATGGATGTTTGGTTCAACTTGTCGCTTATATCGGCATTTTTGCCAAAAAATTAAAGCTGCGTTAAGATAATTCCGTCCCACCCACGGCCATACCGTCTCGGTGAGCGGTGACCGCTTTCTGACGGCGATTGTCAAGGTGTTGCCGGTCTGACACCTTGAGGCCATTCAATCTTTTGAAATTCCTCATTATAATTATTTCTTTAGGCGTGGCACACTATTTGATAGTACTTTCTCGAACGGGTGTTCCCAAGGAAGCATTGAAAATATCCGTCCGCATAAAGCACATCCAACGCAAAGGGAGCCTGATGAACCATCCACGCCATCAATTTTTTTGGATGACCCTCTACCTGGCGATCGTCGCCGTTGTCTGCCTGTTGATGTTTGTCCCCCTGAAAATGGCCTTCATGGCCAATTGGGGATTCAACCTGCTGATTCTGGCGGCACTGGTCACCGGCATCGCCATTAACATGCGCCAGGTCTTCGCCCTGGAACCGGAACTGCACTGGATCAAGATGTTCCGCACGGGGAATATCGGGATTTCGGTTTCCGAGCCCACCCGCCTGATGAAACCCCTGGCCAAGCAACTCGAAGGCCTCAACCGGGATCGGTTTTCGTTGTCGGCCTTCTCCATGCGGACCGTTCTGGACGGGATTCGCGGGCGTCTGGAAGAGTCGCGTGAAATCTCGCGTTACATGATCGGACTCCTGGTTTTTTTAGGCCTTCTGGGTACGTTTTGGGGCCTTTTGGGCACCATATCTTCGGTTTGGCGGGTCATTGAAGGAATGGAAGTGGCCCAGAACGACTTTGCAGCGATGTTCGCGAACCTCAAAACCGGTCTCCAGGGCCCTTTGAGCGGAATGGGCACGGCCTTCAGCTCTTCCCTCTTCGGCCTCGGCGGATCGTTGGTTTTGGGATTCATCGATCTCCAGGCAGGGCACGCCCAGAACCGATTTTTCAATGAATTGGAGGAGTGGCTTTCCGAAGTGACCCATCTGATCGATAAGGCCGAGGGCCAAACGTCAGGCCTCGAGGTTTTGTCGATGCCCCAGGGATCGCATGAGATCAAGGACCAGCTGATCCTGATGACACAGGAACTGCGCGAAAACAATCGCATGGTCGCGCAAGTGCTGTCGGATCGGCCATCTGCTGCCGCCATGCGTGTCTGAGCCATGTCGACCATCGCCAAACGCGCCAAGCGTGAATTCAATGTCTGGCCCGGTTATGTGGACGCACTCAGTGCGCTTCTCATGGTGGTCATTTTTCTGGTCCTGATCTTTTCCATCGCTCAGTTCCTGCTGAGCCAGGTCCTTTCCGGTCAGGAGAGCGAGCTGGCGCTTCTGCAACGAAAAGTCAATGAGTTGACGACTCAACTGGGGCTCGAAGACCGGCGCAACCGGGAGTTGGCGGCCACGGTCACCGAACTCTCTTTATCGGTCAACGCACTCACCGAGACCAAAGCGATGCTGGATGACCGCGTTGCCGAGATGATGGCCGGCCGCCGGCAGGATCAGGTTCAGATCGAACAGCAGCTGCTGATGATCGGGAGTCTGCAAGAGGACATCGACGCACTGCGGTTGCTGCGCCGGGAACTTGAGCGGCGCGTCGGCAGCATGTCCGCTGCGCTGCAGTCCAGTCAGGCAGAAGTCGGGATGCTGCGGGATCGTTCGAAAGCCCTTGAGGCCCGTATTGCCGATGCTCAGGAGCGCACACGGTTGGCCCAAACGACCATCGAGCACAAGGATATTCGCATCCAGGCCTTATCCGCACTGATTGGGGAACAGAAGCAGGCTCTGGCTGAATCGCGTCGCCTGTCGGCCAACGCCCGGGGGCAAATCGCGCAACTGAACCAGAGCATCGCCGCCCTCAAGGCCCGCTTGGAGCAGATCAGCCGGGCCCTGGACCTTGCCCAGGATCAAAACGCCAGCAAGGATGCCAGGATCAAGGAGCTTGGCCAACGCCTGAATCTTGCGCTGGCCCGGCGGGTCAATGACCTGGAGGCCTATCGTTCGGAATTTTTCGGCCGGTTGAGAAAGCTGGTGGGGGACAATCCACTCATCCGCATCGAAGGCGACCGTTTCGTTTTTCAGGCCGAACTGTTGTTTTCAACCGGGTCGGCAGCGCTCGGTCGTGCGGGCAGCCGGCACCTGACCCAACTGGCCGCCACGCTTAAAGAATTGGCGGACCAGATACCGCCGGAGATCGACTGGATCCTGAGGATCGACGGTCACACCGACCGCGTTCCGGTCACCTCGGGGCGATTTCCCTCCAACTGGGAGTTGTCCACCGCCCGGGCCGTCTCGGTGGTTCGCTTCCTGTCCAGCCAGGGCATTCCCGAGACCCATATGGCCGCTGCCGGTTTCAGCAAATTCCATCCCCTC
>JAAUYD010240889.1_pt1 | contig 11321 bp, 7 predicted proteins | sample 7278101 | NCBI WGS metagenome assembly JAAUYD01 (sample SAMN14350128, study PRJNA611818) | marine sediment metagenome | isolation source: surface marine sediment (0.6m) | place: French Polynesia: Moorea | collected 2018-08 | reverse complement strand
CTTCCTCAAGAATCTCCGTCTGAAACTCGATCACATCCGGGCGGCGCTCGGCGAAACGCTGGTCGTCGGCCATATACTTACGGGGCGTAAAGACGAGGCGCGTCTCGTCGGTGTAGGGTACCGGCTCGTTGGGATCGCTGACGTAGTCGGTGAATGGGGTGCGCTCGTCCTGCGGAGCTTCTGTCGTGAGCCCTTCACCACCGTGCAGGTAATAGCGTACGGTTGATGCCTCTGGCGGAGGCCATTCTCCGAATGTGCGCCACATCTTGTGGCCCGTATCAAACGTCAAGGCCTCAAACGCAGGGGGAGCGCCCTCTCCTTTAAGAAAATAGTTGAAGAACGGAGCCTCCACCGCCGTCTGATAATAATGTGAGAGGCTATCGCCGAAAGCAATATTACTCACCATCTGCACATCCCGGTCACGCGCCCAGTCGCCGTGGCTCCAGGGGCCCATCACGAGGATGTTATAGGTGCCCGGGTTGTTGCGTTCGAGCGTGCGGTAGATGTTAAGAGGGCCATAGAGGTCTTCGGCATCAAACCAGCCCCCGACCGTCATCACCGCATGGTCTACCTCTTTTAGATGGGGCAAGATGCTACGCTTCTGCCAGAAGGCGTCGTAGTTGGGATGCTCGACGAGTTGCTGCCAGAAGAAGTTATCCTCGCCATAATACTGGTCGGCGTTTTTGAGCGGGCCGAGGTCCATGAAAAACTTATACCCATCGCGGGTGGCCGGGCGCACGATCTTCGGCCCGAACCACGCTTGCGTCGTCGGCGCATCCGTCTGATAGCCAAAGACCGGGGTGATGAGGAAATAGCTGAGCAGATAGGCCCCGTGGTGGTGGAAGTCGTCGAAGAAGAAGTCGGAGATAGGAGCCTGCGGCGAGGACGCTACCAGCGCGGGGTGGGCTTCGGGCAGGGCGGCCGCCGCGTAAAAGCCGGGATACGAGATCCCCCACATGCCCACCTTGCCGTTGTTGTTCGGGATGTTGTCAAGCAACCATTCGATGGTGTCGTAGGTGTCGGAGCTTTCGTCGATGGCGGCATCGCCGGGCACATGCGGGCGCATGTTATCATACGCGCCTTCCGACATGTACCGCCCGCGCACATCCTGGCATACGAAGATATACCCTTCTTCCAGGAGGGTCTGCGACGGAGCCACCTGCCGTGCCGACTGCGCATAGACATCGTTGCCGTACGGGGCACAACTGTAGGGCGTACGCTTGAGTAGCATCGGATAGGCTGTCGCAGCGTCGCGCGGCGTGTAGACGACCGTGAACAACGTCACCCCATCGCGCATCGTGATGTTATGTTCGTGCTTGACGTAGTGGTCTTGGATCACATACGAAGGCTGCGCTTGCTGGGCTACACTTTCAACAACCAGTACGAGACTTGCGACGAGGATCAGAAACAGGGTGGGGAGAACGAGACGAGGCGTCATGACGAGGAGCCGGAGGCTGCGTGAGTTCAGAGAGAGCAGATGCTCCTCAGCATGCGCAGCGCCGCCGCCGTTTGCTGCCATGGGAAGCCTCCCTCCCGGTGTAAGGGAAAAACCGGTTTGGCTGTGGAAGAATCCCTAATGGGAGAAATCAGGAATAATCCAGGCTAACCCGGCATCATCAACCGCTCTGCCGATACGATGACGCCATCAGCATCGGCATAGACATACTCTCCCGGGTGAATGGTGACGCCACCGAACGTGACGGGGACGTTGAGATCGCCGAGGCCGCGCTTCTCGGTCTTGACAGGGATGGTCCCCAACGCCATCACACCGAGGGCGATCTGCCCGACGGCGGCAGCGTCGCGGATGCTACCGTAGATAATGACACCCGCCCAGCCGTGCTCGGCAGCCGCCGCCGCTACGCGGTCGCCGAGGAGCGCGCGGCGGCGCGATCCGCCGCCGTCGACCACCAGCACCTTGCCGCCCCCGGGCTCCCGGACCTGCTCTCGCACGAGCGAGTTGTCTTCGAAACACTTGATCGTAACAACCTCGCCACCGAAAGCGTGCACCCCGCCGAAGCTGGTAAACATCGGCGCGGCAACGCGTACTCGATCCGGATAGGCATCACACAGGTCAGCCGTTGCAATAGTCATAATTCAGGCCTGTAGGAGTAAAAACTGTTTCTTGATCACCATGGGTCTCACCCTAAGTACAGTCATTAACAATAGAGACGCCTCCCCTTTTAATGCAAGCCATTAGGACCAACTCGTAGTGACAACCATCTAGATTGCGTATTTTGATGACGGCAGTTCGTTATCCACTCTGTTGAGGACCCACCATGCGCTTTGCCCGTCTCCTTACCGCTGTTCTAGCACTGACCCTTTTCGTCATTCCGGCCCCGGCGCAGCACGCGCCGCTGGCCTACCCCGAGACCGCGAAAGGCGATGTGGTAGACGACTATCACGGCACCAAGGTCGCCGACCCCTATCGCTGGCTGGAAGACCTCGACAGCGGCGAGACGCAAGACTGGATCACCGCACAAAACGCGCTCACTTTTGGTTACCTCGAACAGATCCCCGAGCGCGAAGCCTTCAAAGAGCGCCTCACCGAACTGTGGAACTACCCCAGGTACAGCGCCCCCTCGAAGAAAGGCAGCCGCTATTTCTTCTCGAAGAACGACGGCCTGCAAAACCAGTCGGTCATCTACATGCAGGAAGCCCTCGACGCCGAAGCCCGCATGCTCATCGACCCCAACACGTTCTCGGCGGATGGCACGGTGGCCCTGTCTGGCCTTTACATCAGCGACGATGGGCGGTATGCCGCCTACTCAATCAGCGAAAGCGGCTCAGACTGGCGCACCTTCCGCGTCCGCGACGTAGACACGGGCCAGGACCTTGAGGACGAGTTGCGCTGGATCAAGTTCAGCGGGGCTTCGTGGGATGCTGAAAGCCAGGGCTTCTACTACAGCCGCTATGCCCCTCCCGCCGAGGGCGAAGCCTTCGAACAGGTCAACAAGAACCAGAAGCTCTATTACCACCGCCTCGGCACCCCGCAGAGCGATGACGTGCTGGTCTACGAACGGCCCGACGACCCGGACCTCAGCTTCGGAGGGTCTGTCACCGACGATGGGAACTATCTCATCATCCGGGTAGGCCGTGGCACGGACCGGCGTAACCTCATCTACTTCAAAGACCTCACCGACCCCAACGCCGAAGTCAAGCCCCTGTTCAAGCACTTCGAAGCCTCGTACACGTTCGTCGGCAACACCGGCACCGCGTTCTATTTCCTGACGGATATGGAGGCGCCCAACAAGGAACTGATCGTCATCCAGGCGGGCGGCCACAACCCGGGCACATGGAGCACGCTGATCCCAGAGAGCGACGTCGTCCTGCAAAGCGTCAGGCTGTTCAACGACCACTTCGTCGTGACCGCCCTCGACGACATCAAGAGCCGCCTGACGCTCCACGACATCGATGGCTTCCTCGTTAAGGAGCTACCCCTTCCTACCCTGGGCAACGTCGGCGGCCTCAGCGGGACGCGCGATGGCGACGAGATGTTCTACACCTTCACCTCGTTCACCTATCCACCCACCATCTATCGCTACGACTTCACCACAGAAACCGCCGAAGTCTTTCGGGCCCCCGAGGTAGACTTCGATGCGAGCGCCTACGTGACCAAGCAGGTCTTCTACGAGAGCAAAGATGGCACCCGCGTGCCAATGTTCATCATCCACAAAAAAGACCTTACGCTCGACGGCTCGAACCCCACCTACCTCTATGCTTATGGAGGGTTCAACATCAGCATGACGCCCCGCTTCAGGATAAGCACCCTGGCCTGGCTCGAACGCGGCGGCATCTACGCCCAACCCAACCTCCGCGGTGGCGGTGAATACGGCGAAGCATGGCATCGCGCCGGGATGCTGGCGAACAAACAGAACGTCTTCGATGACTTCATCGCTGCTGCCGAGTTTCTGATTGAGGAAGGCTACACCTCCACCTCCAAGCTCGCCATCGGTGGCGGCTCGAACGGCGGCTTACTCGTCGGGGCGGCGCTCACCCAACGCCCGGAGCTTTTCGGCGCGGCCTATCCTGCCGTCGGTGTGATGGACATGCTGCGGTTCCACAAGTTCACCATCGGGTGGGCATGGGTTTCTGAATATGGCTCCTCGGATGATCCTGAGCAGTTCGCGTTCTTGAAAGCCTACTCGCCTTTGCACAACCTGAAGCCCGGCACCGCCTACCCCCCCACGCTCGTGACCACGTCCGACCATGACGACCGCGTGGTGCCGGGCCACTCGTACAAGTTTGCCGCGACGATGCAGGCCGCCCAGGCGGGCACAGCGCCTGTGCTCATCCGCATCCAGACCAAAGCCGGGCACGGCGCAGGCCGCCCGACAAGCATGGTCATCCAAACGGAGGCCGACAAGTGGGCGTTCCTGTCTAAGGCCCTTGGACTCTCGGCCCCGGGCGCCCTCCCCGCAGGCACTGGTGTGGAAGACAAGAACAACTGAACGGAACAACAGGCCTCACTACCCATTGCGGTCATCACCAGCAGTACGAATATAGCTGACGTTACCTCTCACTAATGTACTACGCGTTCATGTCCGGACGTCTTCTGGCTCTCGCCTTCCTCTTTGTTTTTCTCGCTGTCGAAACCACCACGGCACAGGTCCTTCCGGCCCCGGCACGCGCCGAAGGGGAAGGCCCTTATGATCGACTCGTCTTGCGCGGCGGCATCTTGATTGATGGTACGGGTGCCCCTCCGATTGGGCCAGTCGATATCGTCGTCGAGAACAACCGCATCGCCCAGATCAGAAATGTCGGCTATCCCGGCACGCCGATTCGTGAGGAGGACCGGCCAGCCCTTGGCGACCGCGAACTCGACGTCACAGGGATGTACATCCTCCCTGGCTTTGTGGATATGCACGGCCATATCGGCGGCAGGTCGCAGGGTACCCCGGCCGAGTATGTCTTCAAGCTCTGGATGGGCCACGGCATCACGACGGTGCGCGACCCCGGCAGCGGCAACGGCCTCGACTGGACGCTGGACCACAAGGGGAAGAGCGATAGCAACGCCATCACCGCGCCTCGCATCGAGGCATATGCTGCGTTTGGGGCGTTCTGGGATAAGCCCGTCACGACGCCCGAAGAAGCCCGCGAATGGGTCCGGTTCGTTGCCGAGAAGGGGGCGGACGGGATCAAGTTCTTCGGGGCCCCGCCCGAAATCATGAAAGCCGCCCTCCACGAAGCGGGCCTTCAGGGCCTGGGCACAGCCATGCATCATGCCCAGTTGGCTGTCACGCGGTGGAACGCGCTCCAGTCGGCCAGCCATGGCCTCACCACCATGGAACACTGGTACGGCCTCCCCGAAGCCCTCTTCGAAGACCGCATCGTCCAGCATTATCCCCTCGACTATAACTACCTCAACGAACAGCATCGCTTCGGGCAGGCCGGGCGTCTCTGGGAGCAGGCCGCTGCACCCTACAGCGACCACTGGAACGCCGTCATGGACTCGCTCCTCGAACTGGAGTTTACCATCAATCCCACCTTCAACATCTACGAAGCCAGCCGCGACCTCATGCGCGCCGTCAATGCGGACTGGCACGCCGACTATACGCTGCCTTCGCTCTGGGAATTCTACCGGCCCAGCCGCCGCGCCCACGGTTCCTACTGGTTCTACTGGACGTCCGAAGACGAGGTGGCCTGGCGCAAGAACTACCAGCTCTGGATGACGTTCGTCAACGAGTTCAAGAACCGAGGCGGGCGGGTGACCGTCGGTAGCGACTCGGGGTTCATCTACCAGCTCTACGGTTACGGCTACATCCGCGAGATGGAGTTGCTCCGCGAGGCGGGCTTCCACCCGCTCGAAGTGCTCTGGTCCGCCACCCTCAAGGGGGCTGAAGCCCTCGGCCTCGATGACGAGGTAGGAAGCATCCAGGTAGGCAAAAAGGCCGACTTCGTCGTCGTCGAAGAAAACCCCCTGGAGAACCTGAAAGTCCTCTATGGCACCGGAGCCATCATGCTCGACGACGCTACAGGCACCGTCACCCGCACGCAGGGCATCCGATGGACCATCAAAGACGGCATCATCTACGACGCCAAAGGCCTGCTGGCCGACGTCCGCGCCATGGTAGCCCGCGCCAAACAAGACGCCGGCCTCCCCCTCGGCCCCATGCCCATAGAGACAAGCCCGGCCTTGGAGATGCCGGGGAATTAGGGTGCTGGGAACGTTCGGTGTAGGTGTTCTTGGTCGTTTAGTCTTTTGCAGATGGGGTCATGGGTCATGGGTCATGGGTCATGGAAAGCTAATCGCAGTTTCTGAGACGGTCTGCTAATTCTTCCAGCGTTTTTTCTACCTCACGGATGAGGATTGAGACAATCATGACAGCGAACGCAGTGAGCCATGACCAGTGACAGCGAGCAACGCGAGCGTAATGACCAATACAAACGCGCCCCCAAAGTCTAGACATCGCAGATAAGGTACACCCTCATGACCAGCACCCCTATCGACCACCTCATCTATGCCGCACCGCGCCTCGAAGAGGGGGTGGAGACGGTGCATCGGATGCTGGGGGTACGGCCTGCGGCGGGCGGGCAGCATCCGGGTTGGGGGACGGCCAATGCGCTGCTGAGACTCGGGGCAGCGTGCTACCTCGAAGTCATCGGCCCCGACCTGGATCAGCCTGAGCCGTCTCGGCCCCGCCCTTTTGGGATCGACCAGCTGATGAAGGGTCAGCTTGTAGGCTGGGCTGTCAAAGCCAACGACCTTGAAGCACGTCTCCAGCGCAGCGCGCAACAGGGCTACCTCCCCGGCGATATCCTACCGGGCCGTCGCCGAAGACCCGACGAGACGTTGCTCCAATGGCGTCTGGTACTCCCTGAGAGCCTGAGCCTTCCCTGCGAGGGGCTGATTCCGTTCTTGATTGACTGGCAGGGCGCCGCGCATCCGTCGACGACCGCTCCACCGGGCTGTACCCTCGTAGCCCTGCACGCCGAGCATCCCAACCGCGCCCAGCCCCAAGCCTATCTCGATGCCCTTGGCGTTGCGCTCAGCGTGGCCCCCGGCCCTGTCGCCCGCCTTCGGGCTGTGATAGACACCCCATCAGGGCGCGTTGAGCTGGTCTAAGAGCCTATCATCTCACGAAAAAAAAGCCCAGACTCCCGGCTTAAAAGCCTTACGGGATCAGTTTTTCTAGCGATTATGGAGCGAGCACCTCCTCAACACGCTTCGTCTAAAGCCTCATGCATCGCGTTGCCCTCTCCCTGTATCTAGGCCTGTTGGCCCTGGCTATTCCTTCTACCACGCTGGCGCAATTACGTATCGACACCGTCTTCACCTGGCGCGGCTATGGCCGCATGGCAACCACACACCTCCAGATCTACGACATCTCCACAGAGGAAGACCGTCCCTACACCATCATCCTACGCGAACTGGCCGACAATAGAGGAGCCTCCACCGTTCACGATGCCCGCCACCTCGTCGAACTCATTGGCCGTCAGTACGACATTGATCCGGCGGAGACCACCTGGGTCTTTCACTGGGGCGGCTTTAGCTTTGCGGGTGCTGAAGGCAACAAACGCAAAGAGCTGTTTCTACGGGCTACGTTCCGGCGGAATAAGAGCGGGACTTTAGGCACAGCGTCGTGGAGGGTCGTCACGCGCGAACACGTCGAGGTCTATACGGACCGACAGTTTCGCTGACGTTCATGGGGCGATGAGTTCCTCATGGAGCTGCACGAACGCTCTCGTCAACTTATGGCTGGGAGCCATATAGATGAGCGGACAGGCCCGTTCGTGGGACTCCCGCATTTTCACAGAAGCCGGCAATAACGTATCGGCTACGGGAAGCCCTTCTTCGCGTAAGGCGCCGACGAGGCGCGCCGGGAGGTTGGCGCGCGCGTTAAAATCGTTGACAATGATGCCCTCAACGAACAGCTCCTCGTTGTGATCTTCGCGCACCTCTTCGGCATCATCAAGCAGGGTATAGAGCGCCTGGCGCGCGAACTCATCACAATCGAAGGGGATGAGGCACGAATCCGCAGCGATGAGCGCCGAAAGCGTGTAAAAGTTGAACGACGGCGGCGTGTCGATGTAGACCGCCTCAAACGTGTCTCCTAGCCTGTTCAGGGCATCGCGCAGTTTGTAAATCTTATACTTGGCTTCCAGCTTACCCTGGACGTCGGCCAGTTCGGGCGAAGCGGGCAAGACGGCCAGGTTACGATAGGGAGCCTCGTAGATGAATTCCTCGATCGGCTCCGGCAACAGCCGAAAGGACAGGTACTGGGTAAAAAAGTCAGCCACCGTCTCTTCGAGGTCCTCCACGGCCTCGCCGAGGATGTACTGGGTGGCATTACACTGGGGATCGAGATCTACAACGAGCGTAGGCCGCCCGCTTAAGGCACTGACCGCTGCCAGATTCACAGCGATACTGGACTTCCCCACTCCCCCTTTGCGATTGAAAATGACGCGGCGCATGGCAGTATGCAGGATTGGACTATGGGCTCCGGTTATATCCCACAGCGACGGTTGCCTCTCTGCCAGCAATTCGCCGATTCATCATGACGGAAAAACGCATTCCCCCCCGTAGGCAGTACCCCTACGCCTTCACTTCTTCTTAACACAATCCTGACACACCGGCGTATCTGTCGTACACAACGACTCGTATTCCAAGGGTAAGTCCTCCCTCTCAACTCGCATCCTGTATCCCTTTCATCAACCTGAAGGTGCGTCATGAAAATGCTCACGCTCTGTGTGACGCTCCTTGCCTTCTGTCTTACGGGTGCCACAGCCTTACACGCTTATCCCGGAGGCAAAGACAAGACGGAGCCCACACGCATCGAAGCTCCTGCCAACCCAGCCGCCATGACCCAGGAGGACTGGGCGGCCTACTCGCATAAGCTCGAAGATGCGCTCGCTTCCCACCACGACGGGCTCAAGCTCTCCGCACTACGTATGATTATTCAGTACGGAGACTATATGGAAATGTCTGACCTTGCCGTCTTTGACGTCGTCCGAATCTATCGCAACCATGACAACGAGCGCGCCCGCCGCATGGCCGTCGCCACGCTGGGCCACATGAAAAACAACTGGGCCATTGCTTTCCTGGAACGGTCGCTGCGGTTCGAGAAGACCGAATGCATCAAACACACGATGCAGGCTACAATAGCGGACTACCGCGCCCGGCAAGCCGCCAGGGAGTTAGGCCCCGCCAAGGTCAACGCCTAGGAGACGCGTTATTTCAAAAGTAGAAGTTGCTGCGTATGACGGAAGGTACCTGCTCTTAGCCGGGCGAGGTAGACCCCGCTCGGCTTGTCAACGGCTTCCCAGACGAAGCTGAAACGTCCCGCGGGCAAATCGCCTGCCACGAGCGTCTCTACGGCCCGTCCCAGCACGTCGTAGATCACTAGCGACACGCTGGTGGCCTCGGGGAGGTCAAAGCGTAGCGTCGTGCGGGGATTGAACGGGTTCGGGTAGTTGGCATGTAAGGCATAGTGTTCTGGCAGCGCCTCCTCGTGCTGCTCTACAGCCGTGCCTATAGCGACGGTGAAACGACGCACTAAAGACCACGCCCCTGCGCCCGTGGTCCCGATCCCCCGTACGCGCCAGAAGTGCGTCGTCAGATACTCAAGCGGACCCACGTCCTGTACCGTCTGTGTCAGCCTATCGTCCTCATAGACGATCTGGGTAAAGCTACTATCGGTACTTACCTGGAGGTGATACGCAGCGGTGTTGTCGGCCTCTTGCCACTCGAAACGGATCGTACTGGGCTGATCCACGCCGAGGTCGACAGGGGCGACAAGCGCCACAATACCGGGCGGCGTACCCGTAGTGAAGCGCTGCCGTCCCATCCATGGGCCTCCACCGGCTGCATTGAGCGCACGCACACGCCAGAAATACTTTTTCCTGGCCTGCAAGGGCTGCGTCTGGTACATCGTCGCCGTCAAGGTATCTACTTCGAAGACGATCCGAGAAAAGTTGAACGTCGTCGCTACCTGTAGGTGATAGCTATCCGTAAAGGCGACGGCTTCCCAGGAAAGCGCTGCTGTCGGTGATACGTCGACGGCATCCTGAAGGGGTGCAATGGGTGCGACAAGCTCAGGTAAAGGAGGCAACGTCTTAAACCGCCACGTCGCCGACCACGGGCTCTCGCCAGCGCTGTTGGTTGCCCGGACGCGCCAGAAATAGAAGGTGAGGTTTTCCAGGGGGCCAACCTCCTGCATCGATTGTGTAAGCCCAGCATCTTCATAGACGATCTCCGCAAAGGCGGAGTCGGTAGCGACTTGCAGGTGGTAGCGGCTCACCCGCTCGGCATCACTCCAATCGAGGGTGAGCGTCGTTGGCTGGTCGATGATGCTATCGGCAGGGAACACAAGCATGACGCTATCCGGCGGGAACTGTGCTTCCTGTGTTCGGAAGTACGAGACCTCAGACCAGGGTCCTTCCCCAACACCATTACGGCCTCGCACTCGCCAGAAGAAATCGGTAGCCTCCTCCAGAGGCCCCAGGCTGAGCATCGTGTCTGCCAGGCCCACGTCTTCGTAGGCGAGCGTGGCGAAGACATCGTCCGCCCCAAGTTGAAAGTGATAGACCGTGGATAGCGTGTCGGCCCTCCAGATGAAATCCACGTCTGTGGGTTGGTCTGGGGTGCCGTCCTCAGGGGCGACGAGTGTAATGGGGCCCGGAGCACCAGGCAAGGCCCCGTCGGAGTAAGGATAAAGCGCACAGAGTCGGTCGATCTCGGTCATCTCTACACAGCAGGTGGGGTTCATGATAGAAGTGCCTGCTCCGAAGGGGATATGATCGAAACCGTAGGTATGGCCCAGCTCATGGGTCATCATGATGCGATACTGCTCGGCCGTCAGACAAGCGCCTGCGCCATCGTTGACGACAACATAGCCTATGACGCTCGTATTCCACTCCTGCTCACGATGCACATGACGCCCTTCAGGGCCTATCCGGAAAAACGAGCCACCAAGCGCCAGAACACCACTGCAAACCTGCAAGTCAGGCATCTGAGAGCACGGATCGTTGTATTGCACGAGGCTCTGATCGATAGCGATATCACCCGGGGCTGCCGTTCCATCGCTACAGTCGGGGGTATATGGGGCCGTACCTGCCCAGCGATAGCCGACCTCAACACCAGGAATGCCATCCCAGGCGGCGATGCCGTTCTGGACGGCATCGAAGTCGGAGCCATCGTGAACGTCGGCATCCCCCATCTCTTCGGCAAAGACCTCGACGAAGCGCTGTTCATCGAACGCATCCCAGCGTATCGGATGGCCTTCATAGGTTAAATAGGCACACGGCTCGGGGATGGTCTGGGTCTTAGCAGCGTCATGATGCCCTGCCGGGCGTAACGCGGCGGGTACAGCTACACGCGTGCT
>JAAUYD010084097.1_pt1 | contig 11321 bp, 6 predicted proteins | sample 7278101 | NCBI WGS metagenome assembly JAAUYD01 (sample SAMN14350128, study PRJNA611818) | marine sediment metagenome | isolation source: surface marine sediment (0.6m) | place: French Polynesia: Moorea | collected 2018-08 | reverse complement strand
TGCATTTATTAAGACAGCCGGTTCGCGAACTAAAGCAAAACGGATATAACCTTCTCCAGAATTACCAAATCCAGAACCAGGAGAAGCTGCGACTCCAGTTTTTCCCACTAGCTTAGTGCAAAAATCAATAGAATTTCCTTTCCAGACTTCTGGTATTTTTGCCCAAATATACATTGTTGCCTTGGGAGTTGGAACATGCCAACCTATAGTGTTCAAGGCTTTGATAAAGGCATTACGACGATCACAAAAACTTGCAACAGCAGCTTTTACGCTATCCTGTGGACCTGTAAGTGCAGCACTCGCACCATTCAAAATTCCTCGATATTGGTTAAAGTCAACCACTGTTTTGATTTGACGTAATGCTTTAATTAATTTTGCATTACCAATCGCATAACCAATACGGAAACCACCCATATTGTAGGATTTAGAAAGGGTAAAGAATTCTATGGAAGTACTTTTATCGGTATCGGCTTGAAAAATTGAAGGAGCAAGGGATGAAGCAGTGAGGCTATCTGTTGAGTGATCACCAGCGATGATTTTCCTACTAGTTTTCCCATTATCATTACCATTGTCCTCAAATACCAAGTCTACATATGGGAAATCATGGACAAGGACAATACCATGATGCTGGCAAAATTTTACTGCTTCGCGGAAAAAAGAAAGTGTGGCTACTGCCGTTGTCGGATTATGGGGATAGCTCAATACCATCATCCGGGACTGTGCTAAAACAGGGGATGGAATATCAGCAAAAACTGGTAAAAAATCCATTTCTGCCCTTAAAGGCATTGGATAGATTTGACCACTAGCAAGATAAACTCCCCCAGCATGTGAAGGATAACCGGGGTCTTGTAATAAAGCATAATCCCCAGGATTAAGTATTGCCAAAGGTAAATGAGCAGTACCTTCCTGAGAACCAATCAGAGGTAAAACTTCGGTTTCTGGATTTACGGGGATACCAAATTTTTGCTCGTACCACTTAGCTGCGGCTTGTCGAAACCCAATAGTACCGTGAAATAATAAGTAACCGTGAGTAGAACTGTCTTCTAAAGACTGAGCGATCGCATTAATTACATGGGGTGCAGTCGGTAAATCGGAAGAGCCCAAAGATAAATCTATTATTTGCTTCCCATCCGCCAAAGCTTTTGCCTTAGCTGAATCCATGTCAGCAAAAACATTTGACCGTAAAGGTTTTAAACGCGTAGCAAATTGCATTTGAGTTGTTATCCTGTGCGTTATGAACGCAGGCTAAACTAATTTTATTTACTTAACACATTCCCATTACCCATTACCACATGGCTGACCGCAAGGTCATTACCTAAGGTAAGCGACGCCAGGAGAACGCGCTACACGTAAGCGGAGCAAGAGGCTTTGCCGTCGCCGCAGGCTCTGTAGTCTAGGCTTAATGCTAACGCCGTAAGGCGCTGGCTTTTACCTATTACCAATAACCAATAACTAATTTTGTTCTAGGTGAGTATTTATAAAGTTTAGTAATTTTTCCTTACCAATAGCTCCTTCTGTTGCTCCCAACAACTTATCTTTGTGAATTAGCCGGAAAGCAGGAACTCCTTCCACCTGATACTGCTTAACAGTAAGAGGATTGGGATCGACTTCCATTTTTACAACTTTTAGACGATCGCTATATTCGTTCGCTGTGGAGCTTATTAGAGGCGACATAAGTTTACAAGGTCCACACCAGTCAGCCCAAAAATAAATTAATACTGGTTCTTCAGCTTTAAGAACCTCATTTTCAAATTGTGAATCATTTATGACGGTTACACCCTTACTCATGTCAGTCTCCCGAACGTTAGCACTTTATAATTTGGCACACAGAAATAATTTATCCCAATCTGGAAGCAGTTCACCACTCAAAATGATTTAATGATTTGAGTAAGAAAGTAGATAGGCGATAAGTAATGATATTAGTAATTGATAAAAAATAATTTAATAATTTAATAATTTGCACTACGATTTTTCACCTCTTAAGGAACATCACCACGTACCCATAATAGTGATATATTTTCTTACTTGAATTTCCTTAGGGATATAATCTTTGACCTGTATCAGAGTCAAACACAAATAAATGATTCAAGTCTAATTCTACAGTCAAATTCTGACCGGGATTAGGACGGGCACCTGGTGGCGCTTGAAAATCTAACGGTACTCTTTCATTAAGTAAACTAGCCCGAATTAAAGTTTCTCTTCCTAAAGGTTCTACTATTTTTACCATAACCTTTAGTAGTACATTATTCTCATAACTCTCAAAATTATTTTCTAGGTTAATATTGCCAGAGTTGATATTTCTAGAGTTTAGATTTACAGAGTTTATTTTGATATGTTCGGGACGAATTCCCAAGTCATAACTTTTTCCAATAAGTGGCTTAAATTTTTCTTCAGCTGATAAATTTACTGATAAAAGCTGACCGCAAACCCTAAAGCCCCCATCCGCATACTTTGCCGGTAAAATATTCATCGGTGGATTGCCGATGAAAGTTGCGACCATGCGATTATTCGGTTGACTGTAAACAGTTTCAGGGGTACCGATTTGTTGAATTTTGCCTCGATCTAGAACCACAATTTTATCAGCTAAAGTCATTGCTTCAACTTGATCGTGAGTAACATATATCGTAGTATTTTTGAGATTTTGATGTATCTGTTTTAATTCTGCTCTAGTATTATCTCGCAATTGAGCATCTAAATTAGATAAAGGCTCATCCAGTAAAAATACTTTAGCTTGTCGGGCGATCGCTCTTCCTAAGGCTACCCGTTGCTGTTGTCCTCCGGAAAGTTGTTTTGGTTTGCGTTCTAAAAGATGTTCCAAAGCGAGGGATTTCGCTACTGAATGTACGCGATCGCGAATTAAGTTGCGATCAACTTTGCGCATTTGTAAACCAAAGGCAATATTTTGCGCCACACTCATGTGAGGATAAAGAGCATAATTTTGGAACACCATTGCCACATCCCGTCGCCTAGCTGGCACATGATTCATCAGTTCATTGCCGATGTATAGGTTTCCGGAACTAGCAGTTTCTAAACCGGCAATTGTCCGTAAAATCGTAGATTTGCCACAACCGGATGGACCAACTAAAACCCAAAAATCACCATCAGGAACTTCAAAAGTGATATCTTCTATAGCAGTTATATTGCTAAATCGGCGCTTGATAGCTTCCAGTCGAACGTTTGCCATGATTATTAAAAGGTTTGGAATGAAGTGGCAGTGAACTATTGGCAGTAAACTACTAAATTTTACATTTTGTTCCCTTCTAGGCAAAAGTATTTAACACTCATCGAGAGAGCGATAATTTGTTAATTAACCCCTTAGGGATTGAGACTCTCCGGACTAAAGTGCCGGGGTTTTCTCCATAATCCTTATAAGAATAAAGTATTATGTGGCTGAGGTATTTTGCGCAAAATTGTTAGCAGTTATAGCGCTACACGCAAGTCATTAGTGCCTAACGGCTAACTTAGCGTGGCGTAGTTAATGACCTTGCGGGTTGCGCGCCAGAAGGCGAGCACACTACGTTAATGCGTACCGTAGTACCGTAGGTAATGACTAACTTCACGCTATGCGCTTTGCGTGTCCGTAGGACATAAGTCATTAGCGCCTAGCGGAGCCTACCGGAACGGTAGGTAGCACAGTTATAGTGCGTATACGTAGGACATAACAGACCGTGCCAAAGGCGTTAACGTAAGTGGGGCGTAAGCACAGCAAAAGTCTACTGGTTATAGGTTTTAGCTTCCGCCAATGTCCTAATCTAAATAGGTGGTGCTATACCATTTGAGTAATTAACTCTTAGTAAGAGTAGACCAAACAGGATGAGCAAACAAAGAAGCGATCGCTCTTACCCCTCTTAATTGATTAGATAAGGGTAAGTGACCTTTTGGAGCATCTAAACTCCAAACAAATTCTCCAGGATAACGCGTCCAGTTGTTACCATTTTTCCAACCTATTTGCGTCCACAAACTTTCCCAGTTTTTTCCCACACGCAACCAAAGTTCCCGTTGTACGGAAAAACCAAATTTACCTTCAGAGTGGACTAACCACAACTGATTAATTGTTTTTAAATCCGTAACTGGAAATTTTTCAACTTCTGTGAAATACAACCACTTGCGCTTGAGAGCATCTTCTCCTGCAAGTTCGCACATTTTTTGTAGCGTCATTTTGTCAGCAGCTTGAAAATCTTGGTTCGCCAATAACTTTTGCAAATCGGTATAATCTATTTCCCGTTCTGAATTAAGGGGTATAACTCCCTGGGGAAAATTTGTTTGCAAAAACTCTTGGACAGTAGGCAAATTGCAATTATAGAGGACTGTGTAGGCTTTGCCATCAATCCATGTTGCTGGATGTTCGCGACGTTCCAGCAAAAATTCCATCAAGATATCGAGCCCTGCACTTTGTAACTCAGCCAGTTCTGAGATAGTTTGCTGTTGGACTTTTTCAGACCCAGCGATTAACTGGCTGCGAAGAGCTTCGATGTCATTGAGTGAGCCTGATAAAATCATCGGGTCTGTCATTTCATTAATCGTGGAATACGCTTAAAAATAAAGGTTATTAGCCATCAATAATAATATTTACAGTCTTGTGATTGGTAGTGAAGAAAATATTGTAGTTAAAAATGGTTTTCAAATTCCACCATTCATAAGCTAAAGCTTAACCTTTTACTCCGAATATTATATTAGAGCAATTAACAATTCGAGCAATTGACATTTTCTCATATTTGCGTTCGCAATTGCTAAAAGACTATCACAAGCTCAGGAATAAATTTTTACTGAATCGCCGATATAAATTTTATGCCACACCAGACTCTAATGCTACACACTTTTTATATTATTACTTGATGGGTAACATGTATAAATTAACTTTATCCTACTTTTTATGCTTTATTTTTGGTATTTTGCTATATATTTGAGATAGCATACTAATCGAGATGCACTTGTAAATTTAGCTTATTATATTTGATGTTCAGAAAATCGTTTTTCAAGTTGTAATTCTGATTCAAAGTAGAAGTTATCAAATAATTAATATAAAGTCAAAAATCAAAAAATCAAGTCAAAAAATTGTTACATCAATCCCCTTCTTAAGAATTTTGTTGTGACATATATTGTGACATATATAATGATTATGATTGATTTTATTGGTATTTAATAAATAACACAAAATTATAGATAAATTTTATATAACTATAGTAATGCGGAAAATTTGCAAATAGTGTTCGGGGAAATCTGCACTTCATAAGTTTGTTCAAACAAGAATGAGTTTGTTCAAACAACGGACAGTACAATTTAGTAGCCTTACCACGATAAAAAGCTTTCAGGCTAAATGCCCGGGGGTTTGATTTCTCTTAACTTTAGTCACCAGGAATGTGAAATGTACGAACATATTACTCCCCCAACAACTGGAGAGAAAATTACTTTTAAAAATGGTGAGCCAATAGTTCCTGATAATCCAATTATTCCCTTTATTCGGGGGGATGGTACAGGCATAGATATTTGGCCAGCGACTCAAAAAGTATTAGATGCAGCTGTAGAAACAGCATACAAAGGCAAGCGAAAAATTAGCTGGTTTAAAGTTTATGCTGGAGATGAAGCTTGCGATGTATATGGAACATATCAGTATTTACCCCAAGATACTTTAACTGCTATTAAAGAATATGGGGTTGCAATTAAAGGTCCATTAACAACTCCTGTGGGTGGTGGAATTCGTTCCTTAAATGTGGCTTTGCGACAAATTTTTCAGCTTTATGCTTGTGTACGTCCTTGTCGTTATTATCCGGGTACTCCTTCACCTCACAAAAATCCGGAAAAACTGGATGTAATTGTCTACAGGGAAAACACAGAAGATATATATTTAGGGATCGAATGGAAACGAGGCGATAAAATTGCTGAGCGATTAATTTCTCTTCTTAATCAAGATTTAATTCCCGCCACCCCAGAACATGGCAAAAAACAAATTCCCCTCGACTCTGGTATTGGTATTAAACCCATCAGCAAAACAGGTTCCCAGCGCTTAGTACGTCGCGCCCTTAAACATGCCTTACAACTACCCAAAGATAAGCAGCAAGTGACTTTGGTGCATAAAGGCAACATTATGAAGTATACCGAAGGTGCTTTTCGGGATTGGGGCTATGAACTTGCAACTAGTGAATTTCGCCAAGAGTGCGTTACCGAAAGGGAATCTTGGATTTTAAGCAATAAAGAAAATAAACCCGACATTTCCCTGGAAGAAAACGCTCGCATGATTGACCCCGGTTATGATGCTTTAACTCCAGAAAAACAACAGGAAATAGTCAAGGAAGTAGAAACTGTTCTGAACTTGATCTGGGAAAGTCACGGTAACGGCAAATGGAAAGATAAAGTCATGGTTAATGACCGGATCGCCGATAGTATTTTCCAACAAATCCAGACCCGTCCCGATGAATATTCAATTTTGGCAACAATGAATCTCAATGGTGATTACCTTTCAGGTGCAGCCGCAGCAATTTTTGGCGGATTGGGAATGGGACCGGGTGCGAACATTGGTGATTCAGCAGCAATTTTTGAAGCGACTCATGGTACTGCACCCAAACATGCTGGTTTAGATCGAATTAACCCCGGTTCAGTAATTTTATCCGGTGTGATGATGCTGGAATATCTAGGTTGGCAAGAAGCAGCCGATCTAATTAAAAAAGGAATTGGGGAGGCGATCGCAAATCAGGAGGTTACCTATGATTTGGCGCGGTTGATGGAACCCAAAGTCGAGCCTTTGAAATGTTCTGAGTTTGCCGAAGCGATAATTAAGCATTTCAGTTAGATATTAGTACCCTCGCAGGAAAAAACTTAGAAATAACTGGCACTCAATTTACTAAGCCCGCTTGTGCGGGCTTTTAGTTTTTGTTGGGCTATAATTCTAATCTTTTGTACTCAGCTGACCCATCTGTTTCTGTGGATCTTCTTGTGGGTAATTTGTTTGATATCGGTGCAACACGCGAAGACATTGCTCAAGCAATTATTTCTTCTCATTCCTAAGAGTGAACATTCAACTAGCAGCAAAGAAAATTATTCACAGACCTAAGTTTAGGATTCAGAAGTCAGAGGTCAGAAATCAGAAATTAGAATTCATAAAGAATGAGCTATGCCTAAATTTCGATCATATTTTGATTTGTTGATTACCCAATAGAGCACTATTATCCGCTTGAGAATCAATCAACCACATCCCCGTACTAAATTTCGGCGTTTTGACAGGTAATTCGAGTCCTTGTTGCAAACCCATTACTAATAAAGCTAAAGCATCAACTAATTTAGGATCGAAGCGATAAGATTGTTGTTGCCTGCATTCTTCCAAAGCTTGAGTAAAAATTTGTTCTCTACTTTGCCCAGAATTTTTTTTCTGATTGACCCGACATTGGAAGTCTGCGACTAAAGCTAAAATCCTTGATTCTAAGGGAATTTCATCTCCAGTTAATCCTGCAGGTTCTCCAGTACCATCCCACCATTCTGTTTGATGAGTTATGATTTGAGCGATCGCACGCAATCGAGGCATAGTGCGTAATACCTGTGCCCCTGGAATTAAAGAACAAGTTAAAGGAGTACTTGGTGCATCTTCTTGATAGCGCGTACTTCCAGGAGTCAACATGCTTTGTGCTCTTTGTAATGGATCTATACGATGTAACCAACCCGCAAGCCGGAGTCGCTTGACTTGCCATGCTGGTAGTTCTAGAAGCTGAGCAAGAGTCTCAGCCAAGGAAACAACTTCTGCTGCAGCCATTGGGTTATTGACATCAGCTCGATCCATTAATTGCGCCATGCGCAAAAAAGCCTGAATTTCGTTGGAAATTAAGTTATTATCTAAAGCTTCATGACGCAAAGTCGTAGGTATGGCAAGTTTTTCTTGCCCAGTTTGCAAATAGTCTACAACACGAGTAACTACTGTCGCGTATTCTTCTGGAGCAGCAACTGTTGTTTCGATTGATTGTTGAGCTTTGAGAAGTTTTTGTTTGAGTTCGGGATTGTAACTACCAATATGATTGATAGCTAGGTCTGCTGTTTGTTTGACTAACGCTGGTTCAAATGTCCACAAACCATAAAATTTACGTTCTACATCCAACTCCGGTTGTCCTGCGTTACCATACTCTTCTGGCGACAATTCTTGACAAAGCACCATTGCTGTATAATTGGGCGATAGGATAATTAAGTGCCATTCCTGGGCTACAGGATCGGATGTATCTAACGAAACCAAGTTAACATTGGATAATTTACTGGTTGGATGTTCTGCCCAAACAGTATCTGGTGCGGCCATAATCGCTATATGACTGGAACACTTAGCCATATCTGCATATCTTTCAGCTTCTTCGAGATACCATTTCCCCTGTTGAAAGGCTGTGATAACTATTGGCGAACTCTCATCGGATAGAATATGGTCTTCCAGGGCATGACATAGTGAAACAAGAGTATTTTTGTAATATACTCCCAGCTTTAATGATGTTTTTTGATGGTGATGAACAGTTTCTAGTTTGTCGAGAATTGAGCCTTTTAACATGGGGTATAGTAAATCAACTTTAAATAATGTCAGAGAATGAATGTCAGGAAATCATTCAGAAAAATTAAAAAATTTCTTATTATAGCTTTTTATAATAACTTAGTTTACTTGCATACCAATGATTTTTGTTACATACCAAAAGAATATTTTTATATTCACTCGGTGAATTGGAAATAAAAAATTAAATGATTAACTTTGTGCTGATGCGCTTTATCTTTGTAGTTTGAATTCTCTATGATTTTGATATATATATCTGATACCTATAAAAGAACTAAACACAAAGACACCCCAGGTGTATCAGTGACTTGCACCAGTCCTGAGAAGATAAGCGCATAGAAGATAGTTAGGATATATTTGCCAGTTGTTTTGGTTTTGACTTTTGCTCAATTGGTGCAGTTAGCGCTTCTTCCAATGGCGCACAACCCAGCATTGCTTCCAAAATATTCATGACTTCCCGCCCAAAATCATTGGGGTTTTGTCGCATCGCTTGTAAGCAAACCTTACCGAAAAATGAGCCGAGCGGTTCGGGATTCCACAATAATTTTCTTGCAGTCCAAGGTAACAAGAGCATAGGATTATAACTCGGTTTGAGAATATCCTCTTTAAAGGCATATTCTTCTAAGTGAGTATGGGGTTGTAATCCAATAAAGAATATAGCGGGTTCGACTTTATCCGCACCAAAAATCCGTTCGAGTTCACGATGATAAGCTATGGTTTGACGAATAGTTTCGGTACGTTCGTCAATTACATTAAAAGAGTAATTAACAGAAACTAAATCATTGAAGCCAGCAGCTTTCAAATCCCGACAGTTTTGTAAAACAGTTCGCAGGTTATAACCCATCCGCATTTTGCGTACTAATTCTTGAGAACCACTGGTAATACCGATTTCAAAATAGTTCATTCCGGTTTTTACCATCAATTCACACAATTTTGGTGTTAAATTGTCAGCGCGGATGTATGCAGCCCAATGAATGTCTGTCATTCCCGAATCGACGATTTTTTGTAATAGCTCTACCGCATCGTCAATAAATCTTTTAGCTGGGATAAATTGGGCGTCAGTAAACCAGAAGTTACGAATTCCTTGATCGTATAACTGTCGCATTTCGGTAATCACTTCATCTGCAGGGTTGATGCGTACCTGTTTACCTTCTACAACCGTGTAAACGCAGTAGCAACAGTTGTGAGGACAACCCCGCTTTGTTTGGACACCAATATAAAAGTCGCTTTCTTGCAGATAATAATTGAAGTCAGACCAAATGCTTTCGATATATTCGTAATTACAAGCAGTTTTTTCTATAGGAGTTGGTGCTTCGTGAATTAACCTCTGGCGTGGTTGACTTTCTCCTACTACATAACAGCGTTCATCCTGGAAATCTTGACCGCGAAGAAGTTTTTCTAGCAGCGCTTCTCCTTCCCCAACAGAAATTATTGCCCCTTTTGGTAAACTTTTACTCAACTGTTCATAATATATACTGACTGCACCACCACCAACAATTACCCGAACATCCTTATTATACTTTTGAGCGCGTTTTAACCCACGTCTAATTAAACTCTGATTTTGCCATAGTTCTGTATAAAAACTTTTGAGCATTTGCAGCCCACCCAATGCACCGTGCAATTTCACAAAGGGATTTTTGGCGTAGAAAATCTCAAAGGAATATTGGAGTGGATTCCCACCTCGTCCACCTACCGGAGCAAAAATATGAATATCCCGCCACGAATAAATTAATAATGAGGGCTTAAACTCATCAATGCATTTCTCTAAAGCAGAGGCATAATCCAAAGGTGGTACTGTCCCCAAATCAAAAATGCGTTGCTCTATCCCAGGAAACACTTTATGTACGTGGTCTGCTAAATACACTACTCCAATGGGAAATATCGGATTGCATGGGAGGCGAACATAAAGAATTCGACTATCAATAATTCGACTATCCATCATAGATTCTTTGAATTTCATCTTGTTTTGACTTAACGCTTTTGAGTTAACAGTTGAAGAAAAAATAAAGTTAGTTAGCTATTGGTAATTGGTAATTTGGTCACTTTTTATTAAGAGGAGTTTTATGATTAAAATTTTTATTATGAATAATTGTAAAACTTTTTAAGTAATGAAAATCTTCCATCAGTTGTATGGGTAGTTTTCTGTTTCTTGAAAATTGAAGGACTGGGAGATATGTTTCTTAATTTTTCCGGACTTTGTTTTTGAGACTATTACTTATCGCTGAGGTTGTAGTAAAGCAGTAAGCAAACCAAGTAAAAACTAAATCGGTAATCTTGAGAGTCAAGGAGAATTGGAGAAACTTTCATTTTTGATTTTTCGCCGCCAAGACTAAATAAGTATATTTACTCACTTTTCTGTCTTTCCTTGAAAAATATAAAATGGTTTCTATTTATTAAATTAATCATGTATATAGGTAAATTTTTATGAACTTATTTGAGTTATAACTTTACAATAACACCGTCTCAGGGTGGATTAGACCATTAGAGAGCAAAAAAACTTCAATTTATAGCGTTCAACTCAAAACCAAATAATTCCTAATATTTTTACTATTACTTTGACAATTTTGCTTATTTAACTCAAAGTTAAGAATTATGAGAACTGTTTTTGGATAGTATATCGTTGCAGAAAAAGCATATTTTTTCATAAACTTTTAACAAGTTCGTACCTATCGAAAGGCATAAATAAGATACAAAATTTCAGACGGTATTAGGAGTTACAGTAACTGGGGATCGGGCAGTGCTAGCTTGACTGGTGTAAGTTAAAATTGTGGCGTAAAACTCCTCAGCACTTATGGCTCAAATATTAGATCCC
>JAAUYD010044178.1_pt1 | contig 11322 bp, 11 predicted proteins | sample 7278101 | NCBI WGS metagenome assembly JAAUYD01 (sample SAMN14350128, study PRJNA611818) | marine sediment metagenome | isolation source: surface marine sediment (0.6m) | place: French Polynesia: Moorea | collected 2018-08 | reverse complement strand
AGATCACTGGCAGCGTCGTAACCGCTAATCTCCAATTGGTTCCAACTTTGTTTTGTGCTCTCCGCTTCTAACAAGGAGTTTACCCAGGCACTGACACCCTATACCGATCAACTTGTTAAATTTTTTACCCCCGTGGCCAATCCCGCCAATAGTGAGCCGATGGCCCGCTATCTGCGCGATCAATTTCCTTTTTTGGGGATTAAAACCCCACAGCGCAGGTCGCTTGTGCGGGAATTCGTCGCCGCTCATGGGAAACCAGCCCCTGAAATCTGGCGCGAGGTTGTCAGGGAATTGTGGGAGCTGCCGGAGCGTGAATATCAATATATCGCTATGGATCTAATGCATCGGCTGCGCCGCGATCTGGACACGGCCGATTTTGCCCTGGCCGAAACGTTAATTACCACAAAATCATGGTGGGACACCATTGATTGGCTGGCCACTCACCTCGTGGGCGATCTCTACAAAAAATTCCCCCATGAAGGTCGGCGGTCGATTGCGGTTTGGCGCAGCTCACCCAATTTTTGGCTGCGCCGCACCTGTTTGCTTTTTCAGCTGCACTACAAAAAAGAGACGGATGTTCCCCTGCTTTTTGATATCATTTGCGAAAATCAAGCTGATTCAGAATTTTTTATCCGTAAGGCGATCGGCTGGGCACTGCGCGAATACTCAAAACAGGATGCAGAAGCGGTTGTGGCATTTGTTTCCCAAAATGAGCTGTCCCCTTTAAGCCAGCGTGAAGCGCTCAAGTGGCTTAAAAACAAAGGGCGTCTCTAAGCCAGCGCTTCCATTTTCTTTGCCAGAGTCAAATCGAGCGTACTGACCACATTTCCCAGATCGTGAGTGACCAGCGTGACCGTCACCCTGTTGTAGACGTTTGACCATTCGGGATGATGGTTCATTTTGTCTGCCTCAACGCCTGCGCTGACCATCCACCCCAGCGCGGCCGCAAACGAATTAAATTTGTATGTCTTTTGCAGTTTGCCATCGACCAGTGACCAGCCGGGCAGGTCATTAAGGGCATCATTGATTTGATTTTCTGTTGCCGCTTCTCTTTTACTCATCTCTTTCTCCTTGTGAATGATAGATAAACTTGGTGGGATATAGCACCTGTTAGCAAAAATATTTTGCCAGAATGTATTTTCTGCATTTAAGTAATTTACAAAAAATTTTATAAGAAAAAACGTCCGCAGATTACGCAGATTTTCGCAGATTAGAGGAAGAAATCTGTGAAAATCCGTGTTAATCCGTGGCTTCGTTTAATAGCGATCCACTCAAAGTTAGCGTTGACAACGGCCAGCGATAGTGGGTGGGTTTAAATCCAAAGCGGTTATACATCTTTTGCGCCTGAATATTTTCAGCCTGAGTATTTAAGGTCACGTGTTTGATACCCATCCGTTCGTACTGGCGAATGGCTCGAGCCAGAAGATGAGAGCCGATCCCTCGCCCTTGAAAATCCGGGTGGATCGTAATGCGCGCCAAATGAGCGTCATGCTGGCTGGCACGGGTGCTGTGCTGGAAACCAACAACCTGCTCTTCCCATAGGACCACATCAAATACCAGGGCGGAGCGCCATGCTTTGTGCAGCCCTCTCTGGCTGTGACGCCAAATTGGATCGTAGGCGGATTCTTCCATGAGGGCCAGGGTTCGCATATCTTCAGGTAATACCGGCCGAACCTTTATTTCTGGCGGTAAAGAGGGGAGAGTGGGAAGGCGTAAATCATCTTTGCGATAGGTCACCATCGTCGTGTGTAAGCGAAATCCGGCGTCGACCAGCCAGGGTTCAGCCCAACGACGAGGAGACATCCAGCATAAATCGGTTATGCCTTGCTGCCCAAGTATTGCGGCAGCCCGCTCGATCATCTCCAAAAATTGTATTTTGATTTGGTTGCGGCTCAACCCCATGTAATCAAAAGCGGCCGCTCGCACCCAGGCGGCCGGTGGGGGATCAGCTGCGGCGATTAATGCTCCGGCTAACTTTCCCTCCCGTTCACTGATCAAAGTTACGGCATTTGGTTCGTCAAACCAAAAAAGTGGCTCATACCAATCCGCGTGAAGATGGCGAAAAAAAGCTTGCTCAAGGAAGGGAGTCAGCTGGACTTCATCACCCTTTTCGGCCGTTTTTATCGTTAATTTTGGGGGTACAATAGGAGTAGATCGTCTATCCAGCGGATCAATTGGTTTGTTTGCGAATTCCATCTGGCTATTGTACACTATGCCGTGCAAAATTTTCTAAATTATGTGAACTTGATCGCATTTTATAATGCGTTTTACCCCAAAACTATATGAGTAAATCCAACAATAAAAGTAAAAACAAAACACTCGAGTCCACAATCGCCAATCTTCACAAGAAATATGGAGATGGGGCGATTATGCGCCTTGGGGAGATCAACACCCTCGATATTGAATCAATTCCAACCGGCTCACTTTCTCTGGATATCGCTTTGGGGATTGGTGGTGTACCGCGCGGCCGGATTATCGAGATTTATGGGCCGGAATCTTCAGGAAAGACAACCGTTTGTCAGCATATCATCGCTGAAGCTCAAAAGCGTGGGGGCATATGCGCCTTTATCGATATGGAGCACGCCCTCGACCCCAGCTACGCAGCGATTTGTGGGGTCGATGTCGAAAACCTGTTTGTTTCTCAGCCTGATACCGGAGAACAGGCCCTTGAAATTGCCGACACTTTAATTCGTTCGGGGACCATGGATGTAGTCGTTATCGATTCAGTGGCGGCATTGGTCCCAAGAGCGGAAATTGAGGGAGAAATGGGGGACACGCACGTCGGTTTGCAGGCCCGCCTGATGTCTCAGGCGCTGCGAAAACTGTCCGGAGTTATCAAACAAACCAATACCGTTGTGATTTTTACCAATCAGCTTCGCGAAAAAATTGGGGTGATGTTTGGCAGCCCGGAGGTAACAACCGGCGGTAAAGCGTTAAAATTTTACGCCTCGGTCCGTCTAGACATTCGAAGAACCGAATCGATTAAATCTAGTGGTACCGTCATGGGTAACCGCACTCGAATTCGGGTCAAGAAAAACAAAGTGGCCCCGCCTTTCCGCGAAGCCAGCTTTGACATTATGTACAACTCCGGAATTTCTAAAGCTGGGGATGTACTTGATTTATCAGTTGAATACGCCATCATCGATAAGCGTGGTGCTTATTACCGGTATGGTGAAACCCTGTTGGGTCAGGGGCGTGAAAATGCCAAAGGTTTTCTAAAAGAGAACCCGGAAATGCTGTTTGAAATTGAAAATTTGGTTCGTCAGGAAGCTGGCCTGCCACTATTGGAAGAGCTTGCCGAAGATTAACTCGGCCAGCTATCAACATCGGTTCTTGGTAAACAACCAACGTTATTTATTGAGAACCGCGACCTATCATTTGCATCTCTCGTGCCGGTTGGTCCGGCCGAATGTATTCTTTGTTTTCAAATCGGTATCGGATGAATAGGGTACCGTTGTTCAGATGGGCACACTCATTTAATCAGATGTGTTTTTTCACTGGTGCTCATTTCATTTGGCTTGTTGCGGTATGATTGATTTTATACCGCAGATGAAACCACCTGAACATCACCCCGGTTTGGTAGGCAAAGGCCAAAATCGGCATATTTCCGCAAAAAATTGCCGGATATATTGAAGCAAAATGGGTCGTGGAACATTAATCCAGCGACCCTTTTTTTATTTTGAGTGACAGCGTAATTTACAACATGGCGCACATTACAGACATTCAGCCGCAAAAGAGAAAGAAGGATCGCGTAAATATTTTCCTCAACGGGGAATACGCGTTTAGCCTTGCTGATATTGCGGCCGCCTATCTACGCATTGGCCAGGAGCTTTCTGATCAGGAGATTGCCAATTTGCGCCTTGACGACGAGTATGAGCGGGCCAAAGATTCCGCCTTGCGCCTGATTGTCCAGCGGCCGCGCAGCATCCGTGAAGTGCAGCAGCGCCTGGCCGCCAAAGAATTTGCAGAGGGCACAATCGAAAAGGTGTGCCAAAGATTAATCGAGCTGGAAATGCTCGATGATGCCGCCTTTGCCCGTTATTGGGTAGAGCAGCGAGAAAATTTTAAACCACGAAGCCCTTTGGCTTTAAAACAAGAACTCAACCAAAAAGGGATTGCTCGCGAGATCATCGACGAGGTTGTGGCCGATGTTGATCCCGACGAAGCAGCCCGCTCGGCCGCTCGCCAGCGCGTTTATCGCTGGCAAGCACTGCCAGAAAATGAATTTGAAAAAAAGATGAGCGGTTATTTGCAGCGACGCGGTTTTTCTTTTGCCGTTACTAGAAAAATAACCCGAGAAATGTGGGAAGAAAGTCGCACATCATTTGAAGGAGAATAACCATGCCCCCATTATTGATGTCCATAATATGGGTGGTTGTTGGACTGTTGATCGGAATTATCGCTACCCTGTTTGCAGCCAATTACTACTATCGCACTCAATTAAAACCGAATGATCAAAAGGTTTTGGAAGAAGCGCGTTCGCTTGCTGAAAAAGTAGGCGTTCAGGCCGAAAAAGAGGCCGAAACGATCCTGGTGACCGCCCGCCAGGAAGCCAAGCAGATTCGAAAAGAATCTGATCAGGCGATTGAACGCCGCTATCAGGATTTAGCCCGGGGAGAAGAGCGTCTCGATCGCCGGCAGTCAAGTTTGGACAAGCAGCTCAAGAAGATTGAGCTGCGGGAGCAAAATCTAAACAAGCGCCAGAGCCGCCTCGACCGCCGGCAAAATGAAATTGATAAGCTGGCTTCATCCCGTATGGAAGAGCTTGAAAAAATCGCTCAGCTCACTCAAGATGAGGCGCGGCAGCAGCTGCTGGAGCTGGTGGAGGTTGAATCCCGGCAGGATATGGCCCGGGTCATGCGTGAGATCGAGCTAAAGGCTAAATCAGAGGCCGAAGATAAAGCGCGTAAATTTGTGGCCATGGCTATCCAGCGGGTGGGTGGGGAACACGTTTCAGAAAGCACCATATCGGTGGTGGAACTGCCCAACGATGAGATGAAAGGTCGGATTATCGGCCGCAACGGCCGGAACATTCGCTCTTTTGAGCAGGCGGCCGGGGTCGACGTGATCGTGGACGACACCCCTCAAGCAGTGACCGTCTCCAGTTTTGACCCGGTTCGCCGTGAAGTGGCGGTCCGTGCCTTGTCAAAGTTGGTTTCAGACGGCCGAATTCATCCGGCACGCATTGAAAAATTGCTCAATGATGCCCAAAAAGAGGTCAATCGCGCAATCCGAAAAGCTGGCGAAGATGCCGCTTATGAAGCCAACGTTCATGGCCTCCACCCGGAGATTTTGAAAATGCTCGGCCGTTTGCGATTCCGCACCTCATACGGCCAAAACCAGCTCTCCCATGCGGTTGAAGCGTCAAAAATTTCGGCGATCCTGGCGGCCGAAATGGGAGCAAATGTGGACATCGCCAAAATGGGCGGGCTGCTGCACGATCTTGGAAAAGCGATGGATCACGACCAAGAGGGAACCCATGCGATGTTGGGTGCTGAGTATGCCAAACGGTTTAATGTTTCTGCGCCGGTTGTCAACGCGATTGCTTCCCATCACCATGAAGTTGAACAGGAGTCGGTTGAGGCGATCATTGTTGAAGCAGCTGACGCAATTTCTGGCGCTCGGCCGGGCGCTCGCCGCGAAAGTATGGAAAATTACATCAAGCGGATTCGGACGCTGGAAGAAATCGCCATATCGTTTGAGGGTGTTGAAGAGGCTTATGCCTTGCAAGCCGGCCGTGAAATTCGTATCCTGGTAAAACCTGGCGCTATCGACGATTTGGGGGCGATGCGCCTCTCTCGCGATATCGCCAAAACGATTGAAGACAGCATGCAATATCCCGGTCAAATTCAGGTCACGGTGATTCGGGAAACGCGTGCGGTCGGCTTTGCCAAATAAACACAACCGGTGGCCCACCAACCGTGGTGTTTGCCATCAGGGCCATTTTTAGGAGGAAAGAAAATGCGACGGTTATTTATTGCAGGCAATTGGAAAATGAACATGACGGCTGCGGATGCGGTCAAATTTATCTCCGAAATCAAAGATGATTTGGTAGCGATTGAAAATATCGATATCGCTTTTTGCCCCACGTTTCTTTCGGTACCGGCCGTCTCCAAAGCGCTGGCCGGCACATCGATCGGGGTTGGGGCGCAAAACATGTACTTTGAGCCCAGCGGGGCGTATACTGGTGAAGTGTCTCCGGCGATGGTGGCTGAATTTTGCCAATATGTGATATTGGGGCATTCTGAACGGCGGGGATATTTTGGTGAAACCGATCAAGGGGTCAACCAAAAGGCGAAAGCGGCTCTGGCGGCCGGTCTTACCCCAATTATTTGTGTTGGGGAGACGCTGGAGCAAAATGAAGCTGGGGAAACCACCGAGTTTGTTTCCGGCCAGGTTGCCAACGCCCTCGACGGTTTGACCGGAGAGCAGGTCGGCAAGCTGGTGATGGCTTACGAGCCGATTTGGGCGATCGGTACCGGCCGCACCGCATCGGCCGAAGATGCCAACGCGATTATCGGGACGGCCGTTCGCGGGACAATTGAAAACCTATTCGGCTCCACCGTCTCCGAGAAGGTGCGCATACAGTATGGGGGAAGCGTCAAGCCGAGCAACGTAAAAGAGCTCATGGCCAAAGAACATATTGACGGCGCGCTGGTTGGTGGGGCAAGTTTAAAACCATCGTTTGTTGAGCTTCTACAAAACGCACTTTAAGCGTCAGGATAAGCAGCGTGGAGCAAACTCTTTATGATACCTTGACCCCGATTTTTTGGGCGGCATTTGCCTTCCCGGTGGTGTTGTTTATGCAGCGCTGGATCAATCGGCACTTACAGGGAGTGACCCTGCTGTTAACCGGCCGGGCCAACTGGTCAATTATCATCTATGCGGTCATTATGTTTCCCGGAGTCTTGCTCCACGAATTGAGTCATTGGATTACCGCCAACCTTCTGGGGGTGCGCACCGGCCGTTTTTCCCTGCTGCCAAAGCTGCAGGATGACGGGTCACTGCGGCTGGGATATGTTGAATATTACAAAAGCCCGGATGTTGGTCCGGTACGTGAGACCTTAATCGGGGGTGCCCCGCTGATTTTTGGTACCAGTACGGTTTTAATCATCGGTTTATTGGTTTTTGATGCCACCAGCGTCCTGAATATTTTGCAGGATGGCACCCCTGATTCCCTCTCCGTGGCCCTTAATCAAATATTTAGCACCAATGATTTTTGGCTATGGCTTTATCTGCTGTTTGCCATCAGCAACGCCATGATGCCGAGCCCGTCCGATCGTCGCGCCTGGCCGGCCTTTTTGATTATTATGGGGGTAGTGACCACGCTGCTTTATATTCTTGGCTTTCAGGAGGCGTTGTGGCGCGGTTTAACGGGCCCGGTGGTGACGATATTTGGATATATCGGGTTAGCGCTCTCCATGACAATCGCCGTCAATCTGATTTTTATGCTGATCATCGGGTTTTTAGAATGGTTGATCGGCCGCGTGCGGGGAGCACATATTCAGTATGGGTAGAGAGATCTATTAATTGGATCACTATTAAATTCAGCCACGGATTAACACGGATTATCACAGATTAATGGGAAATAACGGTGATAATCCGTGAAAATCTGTGACTTTATTTGGTTTTTGTGAAACGAACCAGATAAGTTGCGAAGAGAAAAAAAAAGAGCTTGGTTTTCGCATTTGAAACCGAGCTCTTTTTATTTAAGGAGAGAACTAAATTTTTCGTTGATTAGACCGCAGGCGCTTCTTCCGCTATTTCTTCTGGTTCTGCTTCAACTTCTTCTTTGACGTCGCGGATAATTGTGACCGAGCAATTGGTCAACACGGCTACGGCCGTGATGCCGGCTGTCCACAAAAGAAGCGGAGGGATTAAGCCGATCGCTCCTACAGCGGCAGGAATATCGAGCAGGACACGCCCATGTTTGTTTTTTACAATGACGCGCCGGACGGTGACTTCATGAAACGCTTTCTTGAGAAAATCACCCAGCTCGCTGCCGGCCATCTCAAACTCTTCTTTCCAGGTGCGGCCGTTTTCTGCTTTGTGAGGGGCCTCATCCTCAATAATGTCTACCTTTTCAATTTTGACTTCAACGTTCTTTTCTTCACTCATTGGTTACTCCTAATCAATCCCAAACCTCTATTTTCTAGTTTAGGTCGTTAAATCGCTTTTTCTTTGCTTCTGTTTCGCTGTTTAAGCAGCAAAAATAATCCGTATCCTACAAGGCCGATGGGCCACCAGGGGCCAAAGGTTTCAAAAACCAGCAGTTCAAAAAACAAACCCATCCCAACCATGATCCATCCCAATACGCGAATCACTTTTGGCCCGTTTTGATGAATGGGGTGTTCCTGATTAAAGCGATTGCCATACATCAATCCCGAGAACAATGAAATGGGCAAGAGTGCCCAGGCGTACGCCATCATTTCCGGCCGATTAATTAACATGGTAAAGGTAATCAAACTGCCTGCGGCCAGGAACATCATACCTGGGCCAGCCAGCCAGGGCGCCCGAGGCGGATGCTCCGGGGTGGACCGGTATGACGGCCAGAGGAGCAGCGCGCCCAACCCTCCCACAAAGATGAAGGGAGCAAAAAGGGCCAGCATGTCAACTCCAGACAGGGTCAGGGCCAACAGACCCAAGCCGCCACCAATAAGAATTACGGCCGTTTTAGAACTGTCTTGATTCATCAGGGCTCGTTCCTGAGCTTTGTAAATCGTTTCTTCAGACATAAGTATTCTCCTAACAATAATGTTGTAACCGTAACCCTTCAGTGCACACCATTACGCGGGTAAAACCCAAAAGTTGCAAATAGATTTTGGAATTATCTACGAGGTTTTGCGGCCGTTTTCCTTATGGCTGCGGCGCTTCGGGAGCAGGTGCCGGAGCAGGGAAGGTGATTTCCAAAACACCATCAACCAGCTGCCCACCACCGGCTTTACGCTTGGCCAGGGCGGCCGGGAGAATCATCTCGCGTTTGAAGTTCCCAATGGTGACAAACATTTCATCGCCCCTTTTCCGCAGCTTGACATTGTCACTTGTTACAAACGGCAGGGGGATGCGCATTAGATAGGTGCCATCTTCATGTTCAATAAACTCCTGGACCTTGCCTCTGTAAAAAATCTGACCGGGATCTTCATCACCAAAACAGTCGTGGGCGAGGCGAGAAAGGGCATCAAGCCCGACAACTTCGCCCGCATAATACGGGGCTTTCCATATGGGAATCGGCGCAAAGTTATTATTGATAATTTCCAGGTATTTTTGCTGGATTTGATATTTGGTTTGGTAAAAAGGACCTTCGGCCAGATTTTCGGCCATCACGCGATTGACGATAATGCTGTCGATTGGGTAATCAAACAGACCCAGGTAACTGACCGCTCGTTCAGCTTCCCGAACCACCATCTTTTCCGGCTGCAAAACCACGCGATAGCTGCTGGTTTCCGGATCACTCAGGGTTTCGCGCAGAGCCTCGGTTCCTTCCTGAAGGGCATAAATCGCTTCGACCACTTCAGCTGGTCCTTGCAGAATACGACCGGCAAATGGCTTGATCGCTTTCACCATACCCCGTTCAAAACGAGAAAGGTGACTCACATACCAGGTGAAGGTGTCCGGCATGGTTAACAGGCGGATTGTTTCCCCGGTGGGAGCGGCGTCAATAATCACGCGGTCAAAATTTTTCTCTTTGGCCTGTTTATCGATGTGCAGCAGGCACACAATTTCATCCATGCCCGGAAAAGCGGATAGTTCGTCAGCCACAACCCGGCTAATTCCGCGGCCGGTCAGAAAGTTTTTTGAATAATCTTGCAGTTTTCCCCAATAGGTGTGCATATCAGCCACAACGCTGATTTCTTGGGCCCATAAATTGTCGGCCACTTTAACGGGGACGCTGCTCAGTGAGCGGTCAAAGGAATCGGCCAGACTATGAGCGATGTCGGTACTGGCTACCAATGTTTTATATCCAAGTTCTGCACTGCGAAGCGCCGTGGCGGCCGCGGTTGTGGTTTTTCCAACCCCACCCTTGCCCAGGTAAAGAATAATTCTCATGGGAATCTCCGATGTCATCGTTAAACAAACGATGGTATTTTTATCGCTATTTATTGATCAGTACGGAGGTAATTTTGCAGGGTTGCACGCGTTAGGTCAAACGGCCGACGCAAAATTGTCGGGTTCGATTGATGATAGTTGATGTGGGGGTTGGCCGGTTTGAGCGATTTGTGGCAGCGTGATTACGAAGGTCGTTCCCACCCCAACTTTGCTGTGGACCTGAATCGATCCACCCAGTAATTCCGTAAACCGTTTGCAGATCGTCAGCCCCAGGCCGGTTCCCTCATTTTTTTGACGATACACGTTGTCTGACGCTTGATCTCCCTGGTAAAACGGATCAAAAATAGTGGGCAGGATTGCAGGCGAGATTCCCACCCCGTTGTCTTCAACCTGGAAAATCAAATACCCATCCCCATAAAATTCATCGGGCAGAATAGAGAGGGTGATGGTGCCGTCAGCGGTAAACTTGGCGCTGTTGTCGATCAGACTCATGATGATTTGCTTTAATTTGCCTTGATCGGTATATAGATCGGCGTCTCCGACCCGATTTGAGATTAAAAAGGTGTTGTTATTTTTGGCCGCCGCGATTTCACCGTCAGATTGCACACCTGTCAGCAGGTCTTCGAGCCTAAAATCGGCCGGCTCAAGCGGGTGACGATTGGCTTCAATTTTTGTTAAATCGAGAATATCGCTAATAATCGCCAGGAGATGCTGTCCTGATTGATGTATCCGGGTCAAATCCTTCTGGACGCTGTCTACGTCATCGTTTATTTCTTCAACCTCTTCAATAAGAAGTTCGCTGTACCCGATAATGGCGTTGAGGGGGGTGCGCAGTTCATGGCTCATATTGGCCAGGAATGTTGTTTTGGCTCGATTGGCGACTTCGGCATCAATTTTTGCTTTGTTTAACCTGCTGGTCGTTAACACCACTCTTTTGTGAATGTAACGCAGGACCATTACGGTTAACGCCACGAGGCTAACCGTCAATAAATAGGTGCTGGTTGGTGATGGGGGAGGGGCCGCCGGCGCCCACAGGCCGGCTAAATCAAGACCAAAGATGGCGGTGGCCCAAACAATCGTAACCCCACCGAGGATGATTAAACCCAATTCGCCCAAAAACACGCTGGCTAAAATCAGAAAAAGATAGGTGGCCTGAACGCCCGGGTCGTCTAAGCCGTATAAAGCTGTCAGCCCAAACAGAAACATAAAGAAGGAGCTGATAATGGGAACCGCCACGGCGAGCCGAATACGGCCGGTATGCAGGAAGTAAAAATT
>JAAUYD010037913.1_pt1 | contig 11322 bp, 9 predicted proteins | sample 7278101 | NCBI WGS metagenome assembly JAAUYD01 (sample SAMN14350128, study PRJNA611818) | marine sediment metagenome | isolation source: surface marine sediment (0.6m) | place: French Polynesia: Moorea | collected 2018-08 | reverse complement strand
TGATCTTGTATAACGTACGCTCAGAACGAGAACTGGTGGCCACCATCCCTGAGCGTTTAGACTGGCTGTGGTTTTTAGACTATGATTTGGATGACAATATTCCCAACCACAGCGTGCTTTCCAAAGCCAGAAACCGCTGGGGCGTTGAAGCGTTTAAAATCTTTTTTGAGCGCATCGTCTGGCAGTGTGCGCAAGCCGACCTGATTGACGGCAGCAAGCTGTTAATGGATTCCAGCCTGGTGCAGGCTGATGCCTCCAATAATTCTGCCTGCCCTGTGTATTAGCGGTGTATTAGGTGTATTAGGGACTGTATTAGGGACGCCCATAAAATTATAACTTTTATATTTCAATTTTCTGTGATATGAAGAAAATATGCCACGCAAAGCACGCATCGATGCCCCCGGTGCCCTGCATCATATCATTGTTCGCGGAATCGAGCGCCGGCGTATTTTCTCAGATGATCAGGACCGGGACAATTTTATTAAACGGCTGGGTGATATTGTCACCGAGACGAAGACTTTTTGCTTTGCTTGGGCGCTGATACCCAATCATTTCCATATTCTATTGCGAACCGGTCAAACCTCGCTGGCTACTGTCATGAGGCGTTTGCTAACCGGCTATGCGGTATCGTATAATCGCCGCCATCGGCGGCATGGACATTTATTTCAAAATCGCTACAAATCCATATTGTGTCAAGAAGACAGATATTTGCTTGAACTAGTTCGTTATATTCATCTGAATCCGTTGCGGGCCAAACTCATAAAAAGCCCAACTGACTTAGTTAAATACCCTTATAGCGGACATAGTGCACTGATGGGAAAAGTACCAAGAGAATTTCAGGACACAGACTATGTACTGAGGCTTTTTGGAAAAAAGGTGCCGGCGGCCCGTAAAGCTTACAGGGCCTATGTCGAAAAGGGCATCGCCCAGGGCCGTAGGTCAGAGTTGGTAGGAGGCGGTCTCATTCGCAGTGCCGGTGGTTGGGCGGCGGTTAAAGCGATACGCCGGGCCAAGGATCATATGAAGAGCGATGAACGAATTTTAGGCGACGGTGAATTTGCTCAGTTTGTATTAGACAAGGCGAAAGAGCGGTTAGAAGAGCGCTACCAGCTGAAAGCCCAAGGCTACAGTTTAGACAAGGTAGCGATTCGAGTATCATCTGAGCTGGGAATAGATGCCGAGCAGGTGTGGATGCCCGGCAAACACCCGATCACAGTCAAAGCACGCAGTTTATTGTGTTATTGGGCGGTCAGAAAGTTAGGTTTCAGTGCCACTGAGCTATCTAAAAAGCTTGGTATCTCGCAGCCATCGGTGAGTATTTCGGTAAAGCGTGGTGAAGGGATCGCCGAAGCCGAGCAGTTAAAGCTTGTGTAAGTTTAGAAAATTATAATTTAATGGGCGTCCCTTATATTCCAACAAACGGGATTTTAGAATTTCTTGGATTTTTTGTCAAAGGAAAGAATTATACCCCAACCGCCTTGTCATGGTTTCCAGTTATCAACTGTATCAGGTCCTCCATAGCCGCACACAGCCATGCGCGGAGAATTAACCACCGGCAGGATCATCTCTTCACCACACTCATGATCATCCTCACATGGATCACAGATAAAGCATTCACATTCAACGCACATGCCGGTAGCGTCCCGGCCGCAGTTTTCGCACACAAAATCATAGGAATTATTGCGGGCCAGAATGCGAATCCTGTTTTGGCCCAGATTGCCTTCGCGTACTCCCACTACCTGACCGTCGAGGTAGGTTGTGCTGCCGAAATCATACTCATAATAGAATTTATCTTTGGGAGCCAGAACGGAATAGAGCCGTTTGTTCATCGATTGGTTGGACATACCCCCGAAAGACGGCGCATCCATCATTGGCCGGCTGTCGTAGGCTTTGCCGTGGATATTGAATGAACTGAGATGACCGCAGCACTCCAGCCAGATGCCGCGTAGAAAATCGTCCAGCTCCGAGAGATTGGCATTTGCCGGCATTTCGATGTGCAACCAATACCATTTGCCGCCGAAGATTTTCAGATGGCAAATTTTATAGGCTTTTTCCCCGGCTTTGAGCTCGGACTCATTTTTTTCTTTGCGTGTTTTGCAGGCGGCCAGATGTCTTGTCATCCCCGCACCGGAATATTTCTTTAAACATAATCTGCAGTAACCTACACTTTGATGTTCCATGTAACGCCTCATTGCTGATTCTGTAATAGAGGATTTTCAATAAGATTAAGCTGCCTGGCTCGTTTTTAGGCCTTAGCGTTTCTGATGCTGAGAACCATTCATTCACTATTTAAATGGCTCACAAAATAAATTGAGCCTTGCGATCCAGATTGCGATATTGAATGGCTTCCGAAATGTGATCGACCTGGAGATTCGGCTCTGCCTCAAGATCGGCGATGGTGCGCGCGATTTTCAGGATGCGATTGAAGGCCCTAGCCGACAGTCCCAGTTTGTCGATGGCCGACTCCAGCAGATTCCGTGAGGCCGTATCGATTTGGCAGTGTTTTTTGATATGGCGGCTGCCCATCTGGGCGTTGCAGTAAATCTTAGCGCGTGCAAAGCGCCTCGATTGAATGCTACGGCAGTCCGCCACACGCTGGCGGATGGCTGCGGAACCTTCGGCGTTGGATTCCCGCATCAGGTCTTTATAGGGCACTGCCGGCACCTCCACATGGATATCGATGCGATCCATGAGCGGACCGGATATCTTGGAGCGATAGCGATGAATCTGCTGGTGGGAGCAGCGGCAGGTGTGTTTGGGGTCTGCGAAATACCCGCAGGGACATGGATTCATGGCAGCCAGCAGCATAAAATTCGAAGGGTAGGTCAGAGAGGTGACTGCCCGGGAAATCGTAACCTTGAAATCTTCCAGAGGTTGGCGCAGCACTTCCAGAACATGTTTTTTAAATTCGGGAAGCTCATCTAAAAATAAGACACCATGGTGGGCCAGGCTGACCTCGCCGGGTCGCGGAATGTGTCCGCCGCCGATGAGACCGGCATCGGAAATGGTGTGATGGGGCGACCGAAACGGCCGTCTGGTAATCAAAGCCTGGTCTTTTTCAAGCAGCCCGATGACACTGAATATTTTGGTGGTTTCGATCGCTTCTTGAAAGGTCATTGGCGGCAAAATCGTCGGTAAACGCTTTGCCAGCATTGTTTTCCCCGAACCAGGCGGTCCAATCATAATGACATTATGGCCCCCGGCGGCGGCGATTTCCAATGCCCGCTTGGCATGTTCCTGACCCATGACCTCGGCATAATCCAGCTCAAATTGACCGGTTTTATCAAAAATATCGGTGACATCTATTCTTTCTGGCTCAATACGGCTAAAGCCGGTTAGAAAAGCGACCACCTGGGAAAGGGTTGTAACCGGCAGCACTTCAATATCGTGAACGACCGATGCTTCGCGCCCATTATCGGAAGGAACGATAATGGCCTTATAACCGGCTTCTTTGGCTGCAAGCGCCATTGGCAGCGAGCCCCTCACGGGCTTAACACGGCCGTCTAGTGAGAGCTCGCCCAGGATAAGATATTGGGAAATGACCTTTTGAGGGATGATACCGGTTGCCGCCAGGATGCCCAGTGCAATCGGCAAGTCAAAACCGGTTCCCTCTTTTTTTATATCGGCTGGAGCTAGATTTACGGTAATGCGGTCATCCGGAAACCGGTAGCCCGAATTGCTGATAGCGGATTTGACCCGTTCTTTGCTTTCTTTGACCGCGGCCTCCGGCAGGCCGACCGTTGCAAATGTAGGCAGACCGGAAGTGATGTCCACTTCCACTTCCACCCGATATGCGTCTATCCCGAGGACCGCACTGCTGAGAACTTTGGCCAGCAACCTTAACCCCCATTAGGGCATTAGGAACAAAAAAACGATGTCGGCGCAACCCTTGGATAAATCATTTTCTTTGAGCTCCGGCGCCGATGCTTTAATTACCAATAATAGAATAACTAGGGAACTGAATCAAAACCGGTGGATGCTATATCAAATCGAGATACGCAGAACAATCTTTTTGTTGACAATCATGGTCATATGGTTATTATTCTCAGCATTTAAGCAATATTGAAAAATCAGGTTGCCTTTGAACGTCACATGACATACGCTATCGGCTGATCGCTCGATTTAAAAACGTCACCGACAATAACTCATATACATGGCCATACCCACCCATCAAAGAACCCTGGAACAGCCAGTCAAATGTTCGGGAATCGGGCTTCATTCCGGTAAAAAAGTTCATCTGGTGCTCAAACCTGCACCCATCAATTATGGGATTAAATTTGTCAGAAAAGATTTACCGGACAATCCCACCATTCCTGCCAGATTTAATTGTGTAGTGGACACTAGCCTCGCAACAGTGATTGGGATGGACGGTGCGATTGTGTCAACCATTGAGCACTTGATGGCATGTCTGGCCGGATTATCCATTGACAATCTCATCATCGAGCTCGATTCATACGAAGTTCCGGTAATGGACGGCAGTGCCGGCCCCTTTACCCGCATGATTCTGGATGCTGGCATCCGCGAACAAAGTGCCGAACGACATTTTTTCGTATTGAAAAAACCAATTGAGTTGGCACAGGACGGCAAATTTGTTGGTGCCTATCCGGACACGACCTTCAAAATCACCTGCAATATTGAATTCGAGCACCACCTCATCCGAAAACAATCCTGTACAATTGAGGTAGTGGATCACATTTTCGATCGTGAAATTTCCAGAGCTCGTACCTTCGGGTTTCTGCATGAAGTCGAGTACATGAAGCGTTATGGCCTGGCTCGCGGAGGATCGCTGGACAATGCCGTTGTCATTGATAAAAAGGACATTTTGAACAAGGAAGGGTTGCGATATAAAGACGAATTCGTGCGCCACAAACTTTTAGATTGTATTGGTGATTTTTCACTTCTCGGCATGCCGATTCTGGGCCACATTATAACCAAAAAATCAGGCCATGCTTTTAATCATGCTTTTCTCGAAAAATTCTTTAGTAAAAAAACAAGCTGGGAGACCCAGACTTTATCCCTACCCCCTGATCACACTCACAAGGCTGTAAAATCACTTGCTATTTAATTCGGTTTCCGATAATAATATACCGATAAACCATTTTAAATCTTGCCGAGAATTAAGTCCAAAACAGCCTGTACTTTAAAAAATCTCCTAGAATGCGAAGTTGGGCCAAGCTATCCCGGCCTGAAGGACAATGCTTTGATGTTATCCGGAAGGTGATCTTTGCCTTTCGACACCAAATGGTACTATTGGGTTGTGATTTTACTCTATAGTTGAGGGGTTAGGGCTACCCGTCCATATCATGCGGCAGGAATGAAGAATCATCGAATTCCGGATTTTTAAGTAAAATTTTAACGGCTGCAACAATATTCTAACTTATTTGCATGATATGGGTTAAACCACAATTACCGGTATTTCATACGTAGATGTCATTTTCACTTAGGAAACAGATAGCATGCGCTATCATCTTGGGCATACTGATTTTAGGCCAGGCCACCGTTTTTGCACAGGAAGCGACCCTGACAAACATTACGGTTTCCAACACCCGCGACGATCTACTCTTGTACTTGAATCTGGAGGGTGCCTTCAGTGACAAATTGAAAAAGGCAATCTTAAGTGGTGTACCTGCAACTTTTTCTTTCCTAGCCAAACTGAACCGGGTTCGCAACATGTGGATTAATCCGGTTATTGCGGATATCAAAGTCATTCACACCATTAAATTTGACAATCTGAAGAAAGAATTCATTGTCAGGCGCTCATGGAGAAACAATGAACCCGAGGTGACAAAATCCTTTAGTGAAGCCCAAAAATGGATGACGGAAGTTAACAGTTTAAAAATCATACCGTTGGGTCAGTTGACAAAGGGACAGCAATATCAACTTAGAACCAAAGCCGAGGTGATCAAGCAAACCCTTCCTTTTTACCTGCACTATGTTCTGTTTTTCATCTCGTTGTGGGATATTGAAACTGATTGGTATAGCATAGATTTCATTTACTAAATATAGCTACCATCTCCCCGCAAAAATGATGACCAGCGCTATCTTCAAAAAAAATAAAAACCCGGTCCGAGACGCCGACAGCAGACGCAGACGGCGTGAAGGGATACTTATCCTCATCATCCTGGTTGTTGTGACTTTGCTGACGTTTGTCGAAACCAGGACAATTCGATTTGGCGCTGACATTCCTGTTTCCAATACAGTTTTGATGTTTATCCTGATCAACATCAACCTGCTTCTGCTGATTCTGTTGATATTTCTGGTTTTTCGCAATTTGGTCAAATTGCTTTATGATCGCCGGCGCAAAGTGATGGGCGCCAAGCTCAGAACCCGTCTTGTGGTTGCATTTATCGTCCTAACGATCGTCCCGACCGTTGTGCTGTTTTTCTTTTCCATCAATTTCATTACAACCAGCATTGAATTTTGGTTTAGCGTCCCAGTAGAACAGGCCCTTGAAAATTCATTGCGGGTAGGCAGCAGACTATACGACCGTGTCGAGCAGAACAATCTGTTTTTTCTAGAAAGAATATCATATCAGATAAAATCCAAAAAATTATTGGCTTCCGGAAAGGAAAAAGAACTGATCCAATACGTCCAGGTGGTCCAGCGGGAGTTTAATCTGGATGGTGTGGAAGTTTACGCCCCCAATACTCAACGGATTACGTTTTCATTGTCATCTGATTTGGAAAACGAATATTTCGGTACTGTCTCGGCAGAAAATCTTCAGAAAGAGGCACATTTGAATGGGGTTCGCTCCATCACTCAAAAAATACCATCAGGCGAATCCATCAAAAGCATCGGAACGATTCCCTTTGGTGTAGGATCTGCCGATGCCGATGGATTTGTGGTGGTGACGATTTTAATACCGCCGGACTTGCACCGGAATTTAGAATCCATCTCACGGGGATTTGAAGAATACCAGCAAATCAAACTATATAAAAAACCAATACAAATCACTTATTACATCTCTCTTTCCATTGTTGCGCTGCTCGTACTGTTCTGTGCTATCTGGTTTGGTTTTTATTTGGCTAAAACAATCAGCATACCCATCAAGGAATTGGCTGAGGGCACCCGTAGGGTTGCAGAAGGTAATCTTGGTTTCAAAATCGCCTCAGTAGCCGATGATGAAATCGGAAGCCTGGTGACATCCTTCAATAAAATGACCAGAGATCTTAGAAGCAGCAGAGAACAGCTGGAACTGTCGGCACGCATGCTAACAGAACAAAACATTGAGATTGAAGAAAAACGGCATTATGTTGAATTTGTTCTGAAAAGTGTATCCGCAGGCGTAGTTACCCTGGATGCGGATGGAATGGTCTCCACCATCAATAAATCGGCAGAAAAGATGCTGGGCATCAAATCCGAGGAGGTATTGCACAAAAGTTTCAATACCTTGCTCAAAGTCCAGAATAAGGATCTGGCTGATGAAATAATGGGCAATATCTCCCTGGTCCGGGATGCCACCATAGAGGTGCCTCTGAAACTGATCATCGAAGGCAGACCCCGCAGCTTTTTGGTAACTGTCAGTGTATTAAAAGATGACGCCGGCCAACATATGGGCGTAGTAATGGTTTTTGACGACCTGACCGAAATGGAAAAAGGTCAACGTATGGCTGCCTGGCGGGAAGTTGCCCGGCGGATCGCCCATGAAGTTAAAAATCCCCTCACCCCGATCACACTTTCAGCCCAGCGACTGAAACGAAAATATTCCAAGCAGCTTAATGAACCGGTGTTTGATGAATGCACCGAAACGATCATCGACCATGTGGAGTTGATTCGCAATCTGGTCAACGAATTTTCATCATTTGCCCGCTTTCCGAGTGCCAACCCGGAGCCCTGTGAGCTGCCTCCGATCATAGAAGAAACGGTCGCGTTATATCGCGAAGGACATCCCAACATTAAATTTGAAATCAAAAATACAAACGATATTCCACCGCTGAATCTTGACCGCCAGCAAATTAAACAGGCCCTGATCAACTTGATAGAAAATGCCATCGGCGCCATTAAAGAGGAAGGCCTGGTTTCCTTTGCGGTTTCCCACGATCCTATTTTAAAGCGGATTCGGTTGGAGGCGGCAGACAATGGCTCGGGGATATCCAACGAGCATAAGACGCGATTGTTCGAACCCAATTTTTCAACCAAAAAATCCGGCATGGGACTGGGGCTTACCATAGTTTCCACAATCATTGCTGATCACAATGGGGTAATCAGTGTTCAGGATAACATCCCCCGGGGTGCGAAATTCGTTATTGAGCTGCCGGTGTGATCGGACATTGGGTATCGAACATTTTTTGGTTTCGATGACATTAACTATCCAAATTTGCATAAGGAGCTGTAATTTATGTTTCCCTCCCTTTTAATTGTAGATGATGAGCCGTCCATCCTGCAAAGTTTGGGTGGTCTGCTTTCGGATGAGGGCTTCGAAGTGACCACAGCCGCAAATGGTTACGAAGCCTTAAAAACCATTGAGATGGAAGCCCCCGATCTCGTTTTGCTTGACATTTGGATGCCGGGAATAGACGGCATTGAAACCCTTAAAGAAATTAAAAAAGATAACCCGAATATCCAGGTGATTATAATTACCGGGCATGGAACCATTGAAACCGCAGTTAAAGCAACCAAATTGGGCGCATTTGATTTGATCGAAAAACCACTCTCGATCGACAAGGTGATCGTGGCCATAAACAATGCACTGAATTTCAGACGGCTTGAGGAAGAAAATAAATATTTGCGCAAGAAAACACTTGAAAAAAATTCAATCAATGGCAACAGTCCAAAGACGATAGAATTGAAAAATAACATTGCGAAAGCCGCTCCCACAGATACCTGGATATTAATCATCGGCGAGAATGGAACCGGCAAAGAACTTGTCGCCCGCATGATCCATCATCTGAGTCCCAGAGCCGATCAGCCGTTAATCGATGTGAGCTGTGCGGCAATTCCAGAAAATCTAATTGAAAGCGAGCTGTTCGGTCATGAAAAAGGGGCATTTTCAGGTGCGACCTCAAAGAAAATCGGTAAATTCGAGCTGGCAAACAATGGCTCAATCTTCCTTGATGAGATCGGGGATATGAGTTTGAAAACCCAAGCCAAAATTTTACGGGTACTTCAGGAACAAAAAATCCAGCGCGTAGGCGGCAGCCGTACGATCAGCGTGGATGTGAGAGTCATTGCGGCCAGCAACAAGAACCTTGAAAAAGAGATCGAAAAAGGCCGATTCAGGGAGGATCTCTTTTACCGCTTGAATGTTTTACCCATCAACGTGCCGCCTTTGAGGCAGAGGGTAGATGATATCCCCATCTTGGTGGAAACCTTTTTGGAGGAATTTGCGATCCAAAATCGCGACCGAAGAAAAAAGATAACCCCCGCGGCTCTTGAAATTTTGGGTAAATATACCTGGCCTGGCAACGTCCGAGAATTGAAAAATCTGGTTGAACGGATGGCCATCCTGGTGGATGCAGATGCTATTGATGTCCATAATATCCCGGATGCATATAATCTGAATCACAAGCCGGCAAGCGAGTTGATCGAATATGAATTTCTTAATTCTGATACCCTCAAAGAGGCTAAATTGGCCTTTGAACAGGCATTTATCAATCGGAAACTGAGGCAGCACGGAAACAATGTCACAAAAACCGCCGAATCCATGGGTGTAGGACGTAGTTTTCTACACAAAAAGATCAAAAGCTTCAAAATCGGTAAATCGCGTTAAAACCCCACTCACATATAAACCCATCTGTCCATGTGCGGCGGTATCCCGGTCCGAGATGACCTTACGAATTATTGCAGGAGAGCTGAAAGGCAGAAAACTCAGGTCGGTTCGCGGCAAAAAGACCAGACCTACAGCCAATCGAACCCGGGAAGCAATATTTAACATTCTAGCTTTTCAAATCCAAGGTTCCAGGGTGCTGGATTTGTTTGCTGGAACCGGTGCTTTTGGTATCGAGGCGCTGAGCCGGGGAGCCGAATCGGTCGTTTTGGTAGATGTCGATTACGATTCAATTTCCGTGATCAAGAGAAACATAGAAAGCCTTTCTCTTGAAAGCCGGGCAAAGGTTTTCCGATGGGACCTCACTCGCAATTTTAGCAGCCTCGGCTTTTTGCGATCTGCCTTCAACCTGATATTTATGGATCCTCCCTACAATAAACATTTGATAGAAACCGCTTTGTTTAATCTTCACGACAATCGATGCATCGAAAATGGTGCCCGGATTATTGTCGAACATTCTGATCTTGAGCCAATTTTAAGAATTCAGTCGCCGTTTGAAGTTTCAGATCAACGCAGGTATGGGAAAACCCTTGTTTCAATTCTAAATTATATGATATGAGGGGCGACGGCGCGCTGGACTAAGCAATATCCTATGGTACGATCCGGTCAACTCGGAAGATCTTATGCTGGGCAGATCGGGCAGTGTTTATAAAAAGGATTCCTACACATGCAAAAAATCGCCATCTATCCGGGCTCTTTCGATCCAGTTACCAACGGCCATTTGGACATTGTCGAGAGAGGACTGAAACTTTTCGATAAAATCATCGTCGCCATATTAACCAATCCCGGAAAGAAGTTTCTATTTCCCCTTGAAGAGCGCCGAGAGATGTTGGAGGAGAGCATGAAGGACTTCTCCAATGTTGAGATAGATACTTTTGACGGTCTAACAGTAGATTATGCCAACCAGCGAAAGGCCCAGGGGATTCTTCGCGGATTGCGTGCATTGTCGGATTTCGAGTATGAATTCCAGATGGCGCTGATGAATCGCCGGCTTAATCGGGAAGTCCAAACGGTTTTTTTGATGACCGGCCTGCGATGGATTTATACCAGCTCATCCATCATAAAACAGGCAGCCCAGTTCGGTGGCAGCATCAAAGGTATGGTACCTCCCCTAGTGGAAAAAAAGATCAGGGAAAAATATCGAAAAAATTCCGGGCAAACAGCAGCCAGTTAATACCTGAATCGTATTAAACCACACCAATAGGAATGATGTTCGGAGCCGTCAACTTTTAGGTCTCACGGTTTATCTAACGATATATTCGGGATAGGAGGCACTACCCGCTAAACACCAATTGGTATTCTTTAATCAATCCTTTGATTCCGTCCAGATGCTTTTTGGATCTAACCAGAGCAAATATCAAGCCAGTGTATCCGGTCATCCCGCTTCGAATGATCGTCAGCAAGATCGACATGACAATACTGAGTATACGACATGCAAAAACGAACATCCGCGTCCGCTTGCGAACCTTAGTGACCAGTTTTTTTACAACCTCGGAATTGGCCGATTGATTGATCGCCACCCTGAAGTCGAAATCATTATCATGAAACATCACGAT
>JAAUYD010287639.1_pt1 | contig 11324 bp, 9 predicted proteins | sample 7278101 | NCBI WGS metagenome assembly JAAUYD01 (sample SAMN14350128, study PRJNA611818) | marine sediment metagenome | isolation source: surface marine sediment (0.6m) | place: French Polynesia: Moorea | collected 2018-08 | reverse complement strand
TGGCGTATATGCTTTGGAGGAGGCCGTTTTTGACCTACGGGCCAAAGGTGTCGAAGTGATTCTGACGGGACTAAAAGAGCAACCCAGGGCCCAACTGGAAGCCATTGATATTATTGATGACTTGATTCCGCCGGAGGACATTTTTGAACGAGTTGATGGCGCATTTTCCTATTTGAGGCAAAAGTTGAACTAGGGCGCCTACAGATTTAGGAGTTTCTTAAGGTAATTCTTGGGTAGCATCCAGTACTTTTATCGCACAACTTAGCCAAGGAAAGGAATGGTTATGATAAGACTTCAGAAGCACCTTGGTTTTCTACTGATTTGCAGTTTTGTAGTATCTGCATGTGCTCAAAATGGGTCATATACCTTTAAAAAAGATGACCCCAACGGCATCGGAAAGTGGTATATGGGTCGTGAGATAGCCCATGTCATGGGCTATCAGGGCATGTATTGGTTGGAACGGCCCGAACGTGAGCAGGAGGAGCGCACCTCACTGCTACTGGAAAATATGGAGATTACACAAAAAGATAAGATAGCTGATATCGGTGCCGGCTCTGGTTATCATGTCTTTAAGATGGCCCAACGGGCAAACGAAGGAAGGATTTATGCCGTGGACATTCAAGATGAAATGCTGACCGTACTTGAACAAAAAAAGAAGGAAGGGAATTATGATAATGTAGAAGTGGTCAAAGGGGGGGAGAATAGTATCAATGTTACCGAAAATGTATTGGATAAGGTGCTGAATGTAGATGTTTACCACGAAATGAGCTATCCCCAAGAGATGATGCAGTCCATTTATGATGCCCTAAAGGAAGACGGTAAATTGTACCTCATCGAATATCGTGGTGAAGATCCAAAGGTGCCCATTAAAAGATTGCATAAAATGACGGAAGCCCAAGCGGTAAAGGAGTTGGCCGTGGTTGGATTCAAATTGGAAGAAAACATCGACAACCTCCCGTGGCAGCATTGTATGGTATTCGTAAAGTGAAAACATGGATTTCTCGTCGCTTCGCTCCATCGAAATGACAAATAGAAGCAATATGTCATTTCGAACCGAACTTGTGAGTGTGAGAAATCCAATCTTTTACAAAACGATTACCATCATCCTATTTTCTTTACTAACGATGACCAATATGAAAGCCCAAACCCTTTTCGACCCTCAATCCAAAACCAATAGTGACTATTGGTACGTTATCGATGATGTCGTCATGGGCGGTCGTTCATCAGGTCAAATTGAATTTACCGAAGAAGGCCATGTAAAATTCCACGGCAAGGTGTCGCTGGAAAATAACGGGGGCTTCTCTTCGGTGCGATATGAACTACCTTCCACAAAAGTACATCCAGAACGCAAAATCAGGGTCCGTTTAAAAGGAGATGGGAGCCGCTATCAATTTAGGGTAAGGCACAAAAGAAATTCATATTACAGCTATACCACTTCTTTTGAAACGACGGGGGAATGGCAAACCGTTGAGTTCCCTTTGAGCGACCTCTACCCCACTTTTCGAGGACGTCGGTTGGACCTGCCCAATTTCAATCATGATACGATGGAGGAAATCACTTTTCTAATCGGCAATAAGGTACCTCAAAATTTTGAACTAATAATTTCAAACATTGAATTAGTCGATTAAGGTATTTAGAACCACAATAAACTAAACATTGATTGGCTTAAGGAATAAAACAAAAAACTATCTTTTGCTGTGATTTCCATCGGATTATTGAATGTCAAACGTGCGAATCAAACAGCTGCTTAATACACTTCTTGTTTTAGTCTTTCTTGTTGTCAATGGAACAGTTTTGGGACAAAGCCTAGAGCGACCCGAATTTGCTTCTGGGCAATTGACTAGACCCTTGGTCTTTGATGGTGCCTTGCTTGAAAGGGATTGGCAAAACGCCCCGGTACTCACCAATCTAAAAACGACGGTACCGGAAGAGGGCGGTACCCCTTCACAGTCGACATTGGTGCAAGTCATAACGGATGCCAGAACCGTAGTAATCGGAATTACGTGCAACGATAAGAACCCCGATGGGATTATCCGATTCTCTAAACTAAGAGATTCCGATATTTCGGAAGAAGACCATGTGAAAGTGGTCATCGACCCTTTTTTAGATGGCCAATCGGGCTACATCTTCGCTGTAAATTCTTTGGCTGCCCGATACGATGCGTTGGTATCGAACCGTGGTGAAAGTGAGAATCAGGATTGGGATGCCGTTTGGGATGCCAAAACCCAGATTACCGAAAAAGGTTGGACGGCCGAAATTGTGATTCCCATTCAAAGTATCGCTTTCAGAAAAGGACTTGTGAAATGGGGTTTTAATATAGAGCGCAGAATTCAACGAAATCTGGAAACCATTCGCTGGGCCAATGTGAAACGAGACCAATTTTTTGCCCTGACCAGTCGCGCTGGATTGGTCACCGGACTTCCTGAATTCAATTATGGTATAGGAATCAATGTTCGTCCCTCTTTGATTGCCAATGCCAACCAGACGGGACCCGATGGTGCAATGGTAGTGAAACCTGATATTAGTTTAGATGCCAACCAACGTATTGGTCCAAACGTACTGGCTACATTCACTGCAAACACAGATTTTGGTGAAACCGAGGTCGATACGCGACAAACCAACTTAACACGTTTCCCATTATTTTTTCCTGAGCGGAGAATATTTTTTCTTGAAGGGTCCGATATTTTCGAATTCGGATTTGGCACAGGTCGCAGTACCGTACTTCCTTTTTTTAGTCGACGGATTGGCCTGCGTAACAATGTGCAAATACCCGTGGTTGGAGGTACTAAACTCAATGGTCGTATCGGAAAGACTGCTTTTGGGGGGTTGGGTATTCGTACCGGGGATTTTGATTTGAATGGCAATAGCTTTTCTGCCACTAATATGGGTGTGGTACGAGTTCGTCGCAACGTACTCAAAGAAAGTTCGGTAGGAATCATTGCCACATCAGGAGATCCCTTGGGCCGCGATGGCAGTTGGATGTCCGGCGCCGATTTTACGTTTCAGACTACCCGATTCAACGGAGATAAAAACTTTTTGGTCGGAGGTTGGGCCTTACTTACCAATCGAGAAGATTTAACAGGTGACCGTTCCGCTGTAGGATTTAAAATTGATTACCCGAACGACCGATGGGACATTGCCATGACCTATGCCCGTATTGGAGAGGATTTTGACCCTTCTTTGGGGTTTGTGCCTCGCCGAGGCGTGAATTTTTATCGTATTGGGGGCACCTTTGCCCCTCGACCCACAACCCCTTGGTTGCGCCAAATGTTCCATCAGCTTTTTATTACCTATATCAATACCCTTTCAGGGCCATGGCAGTCTTACAGCGTGTTCACAGCGCCCATTAATTGGCGCTTGGAAAGTGGGGACCGGATTGAAGGAAATATCAGGCCAGTCGGTGAGAACATTTTGGAACCTTTTGAAATCTCTGATGGGGTGACCATTCCCGTAGGGGAATACAACTTTATGCGCTATCGCCTTGAAGCCGAATTTGCACGTAAACGGCGGTTAAGCGGCCAGGCTACCTGGTGGTTTGGTAGTTTTTATGAAGGAAATTTGGAAGAATTTGAACTCACCCTCAATTGGAACCCCAGTGCGCTGTTGGCCTTTGAATTCGCCGGATTGCATAACCGGGCCCGATTGCCCTTTGGGGATTTTAACCAAACCTTGGCGGGCCTTCGTGTACGGTTTAATGTGACTTCCAATCTCCAATTGAACAGCTACCTGCAATACGATACCGATAGTCGGGTGTTGGGGTTAAATGCCCGCATCCATTGGATATTCTCACCGCTGGGCGATGTCTTTTTGGTTTTTAACAACAACACCATCAACAATATCAATCAACCCTGGGAACTACAAAACCGACAGATTTTATTGAAGGTGCGGTATAATTTTAGGTTGTGACAGTTACGTAGTGGCAACAACTCTGGATAACTATGCTCCTTCAGCCACTTTCTAAAAGTCAAGTTCAAAAAAAGTTGCGCAAGTAAAAACTTGCTTATATGTTTACAAGCAAACACTTGCGTTTTGAAAAGAGATGTATTTAACGCTATCGCCGATCCTACACGAAGGAGTATCTTGTTGTCGCTCACAAAAGAGGCGCACAATGTAAATGCCTTGGCCAAGCGGTTCGATATGAGTCGCCAAGCTGTATCGCTGCATATCAAATACCTCAAAGAGTGTGGTGTCATCACTGTCAAAAAGGAGGGGCGAGAGCGCTATTGCCACCTAGAGGCCCAAAAACTGGGTGAAGTGGCCGATTGGTTGGCACCCTTCCGGGAAGTTTGGGCCAGCAGGCTCAACAAGCTCGACGACCTTCTGCAAGAACTACAAACCAAACCCAGTAATCATCCATCCAAAAACCTTTAAACCCATGAGCCAGCAACCTTTGGTCATCGAACAAGAATACCAAGCACCCATTGCCCTTGTTTGGAAGTGCATCTCTGATAAAGAACTACTAAAGAAATGGTATTTTGACATCCCAGACTTTACATTGGAACTTGGGGCCATCTTCCACTTTGAAGGCGGGAAGGACGATCGCCGGTATGTACATAAATGTGAAATCGTCGAGATTATCCCCCTCAAAAAACTGAAATACTCCTGGAAATATCAAGGGTATACGGGGATTTCCTTTGTGACCTTTGAATTATTTGATTACGGCGACGTCACTAAATTGCGGCTCACTCATGAAGGCATTGATAGCTTTCCACGGGACAATCCTGATTTTATCCAGGACAATTTTGTGGGCGGTTGGAAGTACCTCATCCATGAATCCTTAAAGGAATATCTTGAAAATGGAAAAGCCCTTCGAACTTGGTAGTCAAAACTGTCAGCGACATGAGACCATCACCGAATGCAAAGACGATTGATGCTATCAACAGCTCACGTTGACAACTCCCTTATGGGCTGCTTTAAAATCGGTACAAAAACCGTAAATTTGCACTTTCTTAATTCGCCCAATACGCGTTCACTATGATTCACTTTTTTGGCGATGCGGCTACCAAAGTTTTTGCCCTGCAAACCCAACACGACCTGACCTCAGAAGATATCAAAAAATTAACATGGTTGTTCGGCAACCAACCCAAGATAGAAGCGGCGTCACTTGACGCCTTTTTTGTTGGTCCCCGGGCCACCATGCTTACCCCTTGGAGTACCAACGCTACGGAGATTACCCAGAACATGGGCGTTTCGGGTATCTCCAGAATCGAGGAGTTTTGGGCGGTCGAAAAGGAATATCAAGACTATGACCCGATGCTCTTTCAAAAATATAGTGCGCTGGGGCAAGATATTTTTACCATCAACATTGCTCCAGAGCCCATTTTGGAAATTGAGGATATTGCAGCCTACAACCTAAAAGAAGGCTTGGCTTTAAGCGATGAGGAAGTAGACTATTTGGAGAATCTTTCCAAAGACTTAGGGCGAAAATTGACCGATTCAGAGGTTTTTGGATTTAGTCAAGTAAATTCCGAGCACTGCCGTCATAAAATTTTTAATGGAACCTTTGTGATTGATGGGGAGGAAAAACCCACTTCGCTCTTTAAGCTCATCAAAAAGACGTCTGAAGAAAACCCCAATGGTATTGTATCTGCCTATAAGGACAACGTGGCCTTTATCAAAGGTCCAAAAGCAGTGCAATTTGCGCCAAAACGTGCTGATGAACCAGATTTTTACCAAGAAACGGAGTTTAATTCCGTACTCTCCCTAAAAGCGGAGACCCATAATTTCCCCACTACGGTTGAGCCATTCAATGGAGCTGCAACCGGCTCAGGTGGTGAAATCCGTGATCGTTTGGCCGGTGGTAAGGGCAGTTTACCCTTGGCAGGTACTGCGGTGTATATGACTTCGTATTCCCGATTGCAAGAAAACAGGCCTTGGGAAAAGGCTTTTCCAGAAAGGGAATGGTTGTACCAAACTCCCATGGACATTTTAATCAAGGCAAGCAATGGGGCTTCAGATTTCGGAAACAAATTTGGACAGCCTTTAATTGCAGGATCTGTACTGACGTTTGAACATCAAGAGGATGCAAGCAAGCTCGGTTTTGATAAAGTGATTATGATGGCCGGCGGAATCGGTTATGGAAAAACCGAGCAAGCCCTAAAAGACACGCCTAAAAAGGGAGACAAAGTTGTCATTCTAGGTGGTGATAACTATCGTATTGGCATGGGTGGAGCAGCGGTCTCCAGTGCGGATACAGGTGAATTTGAATCCGCCATTGAATTGAATGCAGTTCAGCGAAGCAATCCCGAAATGCAAAAACGTGCCGCCAATGCCATTAGGGGTTTGGTAGAAAGTGAGGAGAATCCTATTGTTTCGATTCACGATCATGGTGCAGGGGGACACTTGAATTGCCTTTCGGAACTCGTGGAGGAAACCGGTGGTTATATTGATTTGGATGCCTTGCCCGTGGGTGACCCTACCCTTTCAGCCAAAGAACTGATTGGTAATGAAAGTCAAGAGCGTATGGGATTGGTCATGGGCGAAAAGGACATGTCTACCCTAAAAAAAATAGCGGAACGCGAGCGTTCCCCCCTCTTTGAAGTTGGCGAGGTCACCGGTGACCATCGGTTTACATTCGAAAGCAAGACCAAAGGTGAAAAACCCATGGATGTCGAACTTTCCGCCCTTTTCGGGAGTTCCCCAAAAACCATCATGGAGGATTCAAAAGTAGATAGTCAATTCGTGGATGCCCCTTATACCTTGGAACATTTTCATGACTATTTGGAACAGGTTCTTCAATTGGAAGCTGTGGCCTGTAAAGACTGGTTGACCAACAAGGTAGATCGCTGTGTGGGAGGCCGGGTAGCCAAACAGCAATGCGCTGGGCCTTTGCAATTGCCCCTAAACAATTGTGGGGTGATGGCATTGGATTTTAAAGGGAAGGAAGGGATTGCCACGAGTATTGGCCACTCCCCTATTTCTGGTCTAATCGACCCTGTTGCGGGAAGTAGAAACAGTATTGCCGAAGCTCTGACGAACATCATTTGGGCACCCTTGGAAGAAGGCTTAAAATCAGTGTCACTCTCAGCCAATTGGATGTGGCCCTGCCGTAACCCCGGGGAAGATGCACGTCTGTACGAGGCAGTAGAAGCCTGTTCCCATTTTGCCATCGAGCTAGGTATCAATATCCCAACCGGAAAGGATTCCTTGAGCATGAAACAGAAATACAAAGACCAGGAGGTTATCGCTCCCGGAACGGTCATCATTTCTGCGGCCGGACACTGTTCTGATTTGAAAAAAGTCGTTGAGCCTGTTCTGCAAAAAGATGGTGGGGGCATTTACTACCTCAACTTAAGCCAAGATACCCATAAGCTGGGCGGCTCAAGCTTTAATCAGGTCTTGAATGCCATCGGAAGTGAAGCCCCTTCCATTGTTGATGCCCCCTATCTCAAAAAAGCATTTAATGCCCTACAGCAAGAAATAAAGGCAGGTAACATCGTTTCTGGGCATGATATTGGTTCGGGAGGATTGATTACCACCTTACTCGAAGTCTGTTTCGCTGATAACGACCTAGGCGCCGACATTGATTTAAGTGGACTGGAAGAGTCGGACACTATTAAGCTCTTGTTTTCCGAGAATATAGGCATTGTATTCCAAGCGGATTATTGGGTGGAGGAACGATTGAAATCCCAAGGGTTGGACGTAATAAAAATTGGGCACCCTTTAGCTGAGGGTACCTTAAAACTTAAAAACCAAGGTGTTGAGATTGGGCTGAACATAGCTTCCCTAAGAGATACATGGTATAAAACCTCTTACCTACTTGACGATAAACAAACAGCCAATGATTTGGCCAAAGAACGTTACGAGAACTATAAGAAGCAGCCATTAAAATACACTTTCCCCAAGCACGTCACTTCGAGTGATTTTTCGCAGAAAAATAGTAGCGAGAAGCCTAAAGCCGCCATTCTGCGTGAAAAAGGAAGCAATTCTGAACGTGAAATGGCACATGCCATGTTCTTGGCTGGTTTCGACGTGAAAGACGTGCACATGACCGATTTGATTTCGGGTCGCGAAGATTTGAAAGATATTCAGTTTTTAGGTGCCGTTGGTGGTTTCTCCAATTCAGATGTATTGGGTTCCGCCAAGGGTTGGGCAGGCGCCATCAAATACAACGAAAAAGCAAGAAAAGTCATTCAAGATTTCTTTGCGCGACCCGACACCCTGTCCATTGGAATATGCAATGGTTGCCAATTGTTTATGGAATTGGATCTGATCAATCCTGAACACGGTGACCAACATGGCAAAATGACCTATAACGATTCCCATAAGCACGAGAGTAATTTCACCTCGGTTAAAATTCAAAAGAACCATTCTGTGATGCTATCGAATTTGGAAGGCAGCACCCTTGGCGTCTGGATAAGTCACGGTGAAGGGAAGTTCAGCCTTCCCCTTTCTGAGGACAACTATGCTATTGTAGCCAAGTATGGCTACGCCAAATATCCGGCCAACCCTAATGGAAGTGATTACAATGTGGCTATGCTCTGTGATAAAACAGGGCGCCATTTGGTGACCATGCCACACATTGAACGAAGCATTTTCCCATGGAACTGGGCACATTACCCAAAGGATAGAAATGATGAGTTTTCACCTTGGATTCAGGCTTTTATGAATGCTCGGGAATGGGTGGAACAGAATTCGTAACTTCAGGCAACTTCAAAACAAGTTGTCATGGAAGAAGACAGAGTAATTCTAAACAGAAGGAATTTTATTAGAAACGGTTCCCTACTGACAGTAGGAACTTTTGGTGCAAGCAACTTGTTTGCCGCACCGCACATAAATCCTTTACCCAACTTTACCCAAGATAGTGATATCAATATTGTGGGGCCCAAAGAAGGATATACCCCTCAAATTGGGACCTTGGTATCCATGATGAATTGGATGCGAATGGTAATTCTAGGTCCAGTAAGAGGAATGAGCGTGACAGATCTTGATTTCTTAGTGGATGAAAACGCAAACAGCATTGGAGCCATGCTAATGCATTTGGCAGCGACCGAACGTTTTTATCAAATACATACGTTTGAAAACAAAACTTGGGGAGACTGGTCGAAAGAAGATTCGGAAAAGTGGTCTGTTGCATCAGGCCTCGGAGCCCAGGCCCGTAAGGAAATAAAAGGTAATCCCCTTGAATACTATATTGAAGAAATGACGAAGGTTCGTGAATACACCTTGGAAGAGTTTAAAAAACGTGATGATGAATGGCTCATGTCTGTGGACAATAATTTTCCTTGGGGACCAACCAACAATTACTGCAAGTGGTTTCATGTTTGTGAACATGAATCGAATCACAATGGACAGTTCAAATTTATTAAGTCAAGAATTGCTTAAGGTTGAAAATCCGAGAAGCCACCAAAAAAGACGTTCCTACCATTGTAGAAATGCTTGCCAATGATAAACTGGGTAGGCAACGGGAACGTTTTGAAAATCCATTGCCTAATTCCTATTTGAGCGCTTTCAAGCAAATCGATGCGGACACCAACCAAGAGCTTGTCGTCATGGAAGATAATTCTGGAAAGGTGATTGGTACTTTACAGCTTTCCTTTCTTCAATATTTGACCTATCAAGGCGGTATCCGGGCACAAATAGAACAGGTTAGGGTTCATGAAAGTCAACGGGGCAAAGGTCTCGGGAGGCTTCTCTTTGAATGGGCCATTGAAAGGGCCAAAGAAAAGGGTGCCCATGTTGTACAACTGACCACGGACAAGAAAAGACCAGATGCCTTAAAATTCTATGAAAATCTGGGATTTAAAGCGTCCCATGAAGGCATGAAGCTGTACTTGAAAACTTCTTAAAAATTTCCCATCACTAGAACCAGCACCTCACGTTTTTACTAACTCCAAGCCGCTATCCTTTTTTTGAGCCTTAAGCACTACTTGTCTCATTAGCAATGAAACGATTAGCGCCACAATGAACAAACCTGCAAAAACACCCAATGTCATATCCAAGGAACCTGTCATCTTCTTGACCACATCATAGATAGTTGGGCCTACGACACCTGCCAAAGCCCAAGCCGTCAGAACCATACCATGTATGGCCCCCAGCTGTTTGGTACCGAATAAATCGCCCAAAAATGCGGGCAAAGTGGCAAAGCCCCCTCCGTACATCGTAATGACCATGAACAATACCACCAAAAAGGCCAATTCCATGGAGATTCTTGGTAGAAAATAAAAGGCCAAAACTTGGAAAGCGAAGAAAATGATATACGTATTGGCCCTTCCCAGATAATCGGACAGTCCTGACCACAAAATCCTTCCAAAACCGTTGAATACCCCAATAAGACCAACAATACCTGCAGCCTGCATAGGGGAATAATTCAGCTTTTCCTGCATCATTGGACTGGCAGCCGCAATGACAGCAATACCACAAGAAATATTAATGAACATCATCACCCATATGTAATAAAACCGTCTGGTCTTTAGGGCTTCAGAAGCCGTAAGATTGGCCATATCGGCCTTTACACGATTGCCTTCACCCGGTACAAAACCTTCTGGCAGGTACCCTTCCGGTGGTTTTTCCATATAACGCGCTGAAGCTAAAATAAGAATCATGTAAATGGCACCCAATAAAAAGAAAGCGTTGGAAACTCCGAAGAAATCGAAAAAAGCCTGCATAACCGGTCCAAATAAGAGCGCCGCAAATCCGAAGCCCATAATGGCCATACCGGTGGCCAATCCCCGTTTGTCAGGAAACCATTTTACCAAGGTACTGACAGGGGTGATGTAGCCCAGACCAAGACCAATACCTCCAATGACCCCGTAACATAGATAAAAAAGCCATAGTGCCTCTAGCTGTATCGCCAATCCCGTTCCCAATATCCCGATACCATAAAACAATCCGGCAGCGGTTCCGCTTTTTTTAGGACCAACTTTTTCAACCCACCTTCCCATAAATGCCGCGGAAAGGCCTAACATAAGAATTGCTATTTTGAAGGCCCATTTGATAACACTTCCATCTACTTCAAAAATATCCTTCACGGGGTTGGTCATTACCGAGTAGGCATACACGGATCCAATTGAAATATGGATTCCAACGGCAGAAGCGGCAATCAACCAACGGTTCTTCAATTTTACTTCGTTTCCCATAAGTCATGTTTTTATTATCGGGACAATTTAATTCACCGTCACCTTCTTAAAATAGTTTTGCAAAATGCCTACTGCATTACGAATCTCTTTATCCGTATTTTCCCTTGCGTCAGGAATGGGGTATTCCCAACCCAAAGCCTTCCATTTGTGCACTCCTAATTTGTGATAGGGCTGCAACTCCAGTCGTTCTATGGTTTTGTACGTTTTGAAATAATTGCCCAAGGCATGTAGAAGTTCAGGGGAATC
>JAAUYD010186235.1_pt1 | contig 11324 bp, 8 predicted proteins | sample 7278101 | NCBI WGS metagenome assembly JAAUYD01 (sample SAMN14350128, study PRJNA611818) | marine sediment metagenome | isolation source: surface marine sediment (0.6m) | place: French Polynesia: Moorea | collected 2018-08 | reverse complement strand
CTTCCTGCCAGGCCTGGTAGTAGGGAAGAAACGGCGAATCCAGCGACCGGAAGTGATCGCTATCGTGCAGGTCGAGCAGCATGCCGACCACGCTGCCGTACTCGGGGTGCTCGAGGTGCGGCAGGTATTCCTTGAATCCCAGGGCCTTGAAGAAAGGTACGAGCGGTGGATTGCAGTCCATCACGTTGAAGCGAATACCTCGGTAGAGGGCGCGCGTATAGATGGCGGAGGTCAATGCCAACGCGGCGCGACTGCCGCGATGATTCCGGTGCACCATGAACTTGGTGGTGATGGACGTATCCATCGGATGCGAGGGGAGCTTTGCCATCTGGTAGAACTCCTCGTATTCACCGAGGCTCCCGTCTCGCGCATAGTTCGAACGCACGGTCCCGATCGCGGCATCGCCCCTGGTCGCATAGAGAACGTGGCCGCTCTCATCGAGCGGCTCGGAGATCCGCTTTTTCCTGTGGTTCGCGTACTCCTGCGGCCTATCCATTTCGCTCACATAGACCTCATAGCGCAATCGATAGACTGCCTCGCGTTCGGAGGCGCTACGCGCTTCTCGTACTTCCATTGACTGGCTCCCTTTCAACGACGGCCCCCGACACGGGCGGCACGCTGATAGGTGTAAGAACGCGCAGGAAACTCTCTCGCGACACGGAACCGCCTATACTCACGGGCTGGATGCGGAGAACCTGAATGCGAGCACGAGTAGACCAGGACGAGCGGGGCCGCCGACAGGCTGTTGATGCCTGCCTCGAACCCTGCGCCATCGAGCGCGGCATGCGGATCATCGGCGGCAAGTGGACCGGGTCGATCCTCTGGCACCTGAAGGACGGACCGGTCAGATTCAACGATCTGGCGCGGATGCTGGGCGGGGCCAGCAAGAAAATGATCGCGGAGCGCCTGCGCCAGCTGGAGGGGCAGGGACTGGTCCACCGGCAGGTACTGGACACCTCGCCGGTATCGGTGCACTACTCCATCACAGCACTTGGAGAATCAGCCCTGGGCTTCCTGGATGAGCTTCGCCAATGGACCGAAAGCCTGCCGGAGGAGCTTTCGCGCAGTTCGATGTGAGGGGAATCGCTGCCCGGACGAGATCGCCATCCAGCCGTTCAGGGGCGGGCACCGGGAGGGGAGCCCCGGCGCCCGGCCACGGTGCTTCAGCTAGCGCGGAGGATCATCGCGCTCCGGCGGTGGCACGGTTTGGTCCGGAGGCACCCCCGGACGCTTGGTCGGCAAGCGCCCTCCCCCGAGGCGCTCCGGCTCGCCGTCATCGCCCTCACCCGGCTTCTGCTCTTCATTCGGTTCCTGCTCTTTCTCGGCACCCATATGCGCTCCTTCGACTGACCAGACCGTTATCAGACGCCCGCTCGCGTCTTCCCTGTAGTGCTCGGTGCTGGCGCTGCATCGCACCCGACGGTAAGACTGTTGCCAATGCCAGATGCTCTGGCAACGGCCCTTCGCACGTGCGGGCCGCCTCACCGACCGCCGCGTGGCCAGCATACCGCCGGGCCGGGGCGCGGCGCGAGGCGCCTCTGCCGCCCTGCTAGACTTGCTCCATGCGTTAGGGAGAACGACCGCCAGATGGACCTCACGACCGAGCCGTTCATGGTTGGCAAGTGGACCGTGTACCCCCTTGCGGGCGAGCTGTGCCAAGGGGACATCACGGTCGAAATCGAGCCCAAGCTCGTGCATGTGCTGTGGGTGCTGGCCGCGCACGCCCCCGATCTGGTGACGAGGGACTACCTCATCGAGCAGGTATGGGGGCAGCACTACATCGGTGAGTCGCCCCTGGCCAACGCAGTCTCTCGCATACGAAATGCGCTCGGCGACTCCAGCTCCAACCCGAGCTTCATCAAGACCGAACACGGCAAGGGCTATCGGCTCATATGCGAGGTGGCGCTGGATCTCGGCGCGCAACGCGCACATCAGCCGAACACAACGCCTAGGGAAGCCACCGTCGATTCGCCGACCGGCGAGCAGGGCCAGGGGGCGCCGCGACGCTTCGGAATCAACGTTCCGGGGATGTTGACCCTGGCCGTACTGCTCGCCCTCATCGTCACCGCCAGCGTGTGGTGGCGAGGTCGGGCGCCGGAGGGGCCTGTCACCGTGGCCGTCGTGCCCTTCGAGAACGTGAAAGGCGCCGACGACCAGCTCCTCGGTCGGGCCGTTGCCAGGGACGTGCTGGCACAACTGAGCGGCGTTCCAGAGCTCGCCGTGATCTCCGACTCGGTCTCCTTTCCGCAGCTGAACACGGGGATCGACGTGGTCGGCGTGGGCGAGAAGATCGGCGCCGACTACGTGATCGACGGCACCATAGATACGCAGGCGGGGCGCGTCACCGTGTCCGTCGAGGTGATCAACACCAGGAAGAACGCGAAGAAGCGGGGGTTGCTGCTGGAAAGCGACGACTTCTCCGTACGCGTTGGCGCCGTGAACCAACTGGGCCCCCGGATCGCGAAGGCAATCGCCGGCTGGCTCGGCGCCGGCACCACCGACCGTCACACCGTACCGATCCGTGAACCGGACACGCTGAGCGCCGAGGCAAGCCGGCTGTACTACGCGGGGCTTGAGTTTCTGAAGCGCACCAACGAAGCGTCCAACCTGCGGCGGGCCATTGCGATGTTCGAAGATGCGCTGGACGAGGACCGGCGCTACGCGGGAGCGCTGGCTGGCTCCTGCGAGGCCCACCTGCGCCTGTACATCGTGAACAGGGAGGAGTCCCTTTACGACACGGCAACGGACCGCTGCAACCGCGCCCTGCTGCTGCAGCCCGAGTTGACGCAGGCCAAGGTGTCCATCGGTACCTTGTACCGCGAGGCCGGCAAGCTGGAAGAGAGCAGGCTGGCGCTCGAGGCCGTGCGTGCGCTGCAACCCGACCATGTGAAAGCGCTGATCGAGTTGGCGGATACGCTCGCCGACCTCGACCGCCACGAGGAGGCGGAGGCTACCCTGCGCGAAGCGGTCGCCCTGCAGCCTGGCAATTGGGAATCCTACTCGGCCCTCGGCAACTTCCTGTACAGCCGGGGGCACTACGAAGAAGCCCTGCAGCACTTCGATTGGGTGACGGAGCTCATGCCCGCAAGCGCAATCGCCCACGCCAACGTCGGCAGCGCCCACCATGCCCTTGGGCGTACGGACGAGGCCAAAGTGGCCCTGGACCGGTCCATCGCCCTGGAACCGGTCGGCTTCGCACTGCTCAGCCGCGGCATCATCGCCTACTACGAGGGTGACTATGCGCGTGCGGCCGACGCCTACGAGGAGGCCATCGCCCACGGCGAGGAGGACTACTGGGTGTGGGGCCTGCTGGCCGAGGCCAGTCGCTTCGTCGATCAACGGGCGGATACGGTGCGCAAGCATCTGAACACGGCGGTCGCGCTCGCCCAGCAACGCATCGCCATCAAGTCCACGGACTCCTTCGCCCTGGCCCAGCTCGGCCTGTTCCAGGCCCGCCTGGGGAACTTCGACACGGCCCGTGAGTGCATCGAACGGGCCCGCCGCCAGTCCCCCGAGGACATGGACATCTCACAGATCGAAGCTGCCGTCTGGGCGGAACAGGGCGATGCACAGCAGGTATGCGCCAACCTGCGCGAGGCGGTGGCGCTGGGCTTCGACCCGGCGTTGATCCATAGCGACCCGGACTTCCGCCAGTACCTGGCAGCCGATGCCTCTCAGGACGCTCCCTGCCTCTGATCCCGCGCACCCTTCGGTGGGCGAGATAAACCGTTCTCAGAGCCGCCGCGTACCGGTGAATTCACCCCTAAGTCATTGATTCAATAATCTTCCAGAAAGATTTAAGACCCTATTCCAGCTTCCTAAAAGTCTTCCACCAGGCCCGGTCGCGAGACTCCGCGAGCACTGGCTGCTCTTACCGGCACAGCCAGATCGTTACCCCTCACGCGGAGCGCTCACATGGAAGACAAGCACACCCCAGCCAATAAACATAATAGTCAGGCCGCCATCGTGGCGGGCGTCCTCAACGGTTGTCCGCACGCCGAGGCACAGATGTGTCGCCGCTACGAGCAGTCCATGCGCCGGGTGCTGGCTCGCTACGCCGACAATCCGGCCGATGCCGACGACTGGCTGAACAGCAGCTGGGTCATCGCCCTGACCAAGATCCGCCAGGGCGATCTGCGCGATCCGGACTGCCTGGCAGGCTTCCTCTGCGGCATCGCCCGACGGGTCGCAGCGGGCGCCCTGCGCCAGCGCTGGCATCGCGATACGCGCCCCGCCTCGGAGGAACTCGACTCCCGCTGCAGCGAGGAAGACATCTACCGCACGATTTCTTCTCGCGAGCTGGTGGAACTGACCAAGGGGCTGGTCGATCAGCTCTCCGTGGAACGGGACCGGCAGCTGTTCGACAGCTGCTTCTTTCAGGGTCGGGACAAGCGCCAGGTGGCGGCAACGATGGACATGGACCCCGATCACCTGGGCAAGGTGCTCTATCGGGCCCGCCAACGCCTGTGGGCGGCCGCCGAGCAGGCAGGCATGGCCAATAGCTTACGGGAATTGTTGAACGACGCGACTTGACCGTACGCAGGTGGTCTTGTGGGATAGGTGACGTCCGGCACACATGCGCCGCCCGTTGAGGAAGCGCCCCATGGCCACCCCGAAAGCAGCTGTCCTCGGGCCACCACCGCTCACGGTGCAGCCGGTGCCGTGCTCACCATCGAGTGCACCGGCTGCCGAGCAACTTGCGCTCGATCTCTACGCGACCCTCACCCGGGCACCGACACTTCCCCTGTCGCTGGTGGCGGGAGTGTCGGTGCGCGAGCCGGTGGCGGCGGAGCACCTGGAACTGGAGGACGGCGGCAGGGTGCTGCTGATCCTTGTAGTGGACCGGGAAGTCTCTGACCAGGCGCTGGACGCCATCAGCCGGCGCGTACACCGTCAGCAAATACGCCATCCCGGCATGCTGGCCGTGTGCGTTGCGCGCCTGGATGGCGAGCCGTCCACGGCGTTGCTGCAACAGCATCTGTCCCCATCGGTGCCCATCGTGGGTCTCTACCGCCATCAAGCTACGCAAGCGGACACGCTCCAGCAGGTGATCGCCAGCCTTGCCCGACTGCTGAGGGACGAGAAACAAGGCCGACCCACGGTATCCATCACCCATGCACCGGCAGACGCCTCCGAAAACGACAACGCCGCCCTGCGCATCCGCCACGCCCTGGCGCGACAGAGCATCACCGCGCCCGTTTTCCACCTGGCTCGCGCCAATCAGTTGCCCGCGCCGGCCGATGAAGCTGAGCATGGCAAGCCCGCGTGGAATCATCTGCTCATCGCCGTGGTCGGCGAGGCCTTTGCCCGCAACGATGACTGCCTGCAGCAGGTGCTCGACGCCAAGGCTGCCGGCTATCCCCTGCTCGTCGTGTTCACCACCGAGCGAGCATCGGCGGGCGCCGTCACCCTGATCGGCAACGCCCCGGCCCTGCGCTGGCGCGACAACCCAGATGAAGTTGCGCGCAGCGCTGCCCTGCAATGGATCAAGGCCCAGGTGTTCCGGCGCGAAGCGGCGCGCGCCATCAGCGCCCTGGAGGGGCCCGTGCCCCGTCTGATCAACCACCCTCCGGAGTTGCTCGACTTCATCATCGGTGAGGAACCCCGATCGAAGCTGGTGATGTATCCCGATCCACAGCTCTCCGTGGCCGAGCGGCGCGTGCTGTCCCATGCACACCGCAGGCTGCACCTGCTCACGCCGACCACCGCCTACGGCTATCTGCGTCGTGAGGCGGACAAGCTGGCCGCCGCCCCGGTGCAAACGCCGCTCAACGCCCTCAAGGTGGGCATGTCCGTCTCCAGCGCCGCGCTCGGCGCCGACACCATCACCAGAGTGACCCAATACCACCTGCAGGATGTGGTCGTGCATACGGTACGCGCCCTGCTGGCGGCCGGTGCACGGATCGCCTATGGCGGGCGCCTCGAGCGGGGTAACTTCACGGATCTGCTGGCCGAGCTGGTGGACAGCTATGGTCGCAGCAACGTCACGGACGCCCGACTCGTGTGCTTTCAGGCAGCTTGCGAAGAGGATCCGCCCGACGAAGAAGACTGGGATAAATACCTCGAAACCGTGCATCTGGCAGATGCCGACGAAGCGCGCAGGATCATTCCGCCGCCGGTCGGGAAGGCTCAGGTGCCGAAGGGGCTCTACTACTCCGACATGCGTCGCATCATGTGCGCGGAGCTCGATGCCAGCGTCGTGGTCGGCGGCGCGGACGAACCCTTCGCTGCCAACGAAGCCACTGGCTATCGAGGGCGCTACCCCGGCGTGGTGGAGGAAGCCTGGCGCATGCTGGCCGCCAACAGGCCCGTCTACATCCTCGGCGCCTTTGGCGGTGCAGCGGCGGCGATCGCGCAACTGCTGCTGAGCGATGACGATGACTTCGTACCCCGCCCCCTTCGCGACGACACCTGGGACGAATACCCAGAGCATCGCGCACTCATCGACGAGCACGATCAGGATGACTATCGCGCGCCCGTCGGCCTGCCCGATACGCCCCGGGCCCTGATCGACGAGCTGCGACGCGCGGGTAAGGAGCTGCTGGGCGAGGACACCGCCTACCAGCGCAACGGGCTCAGTGCGCGGGACAACCGAACGCTGTTGACCACGCGAGACCCCCTGACGATCGCCAGCCTGATCCTCCGCGGCCTGTGCCGCTTCACCGCCGACCGCGCCCGCCGGGTCGCTGATCAGAACGCTCCCCTGCGGATCGAGCTGGTTCACGGCAGTGTCCTCGACAGCGAGGAGCTGAATGCCATTTCCGTGCCGGTGGCGGCCGATGTTCCTATCGCCGGGGCCGCCGCCGACGTCGGCAAGTGGATGAGCGATCGGATCGAGCAGGCCGCAGGAGGCGAGGAGACGATCATCACCGTGGGCGGCGAGGCACTCGCTGCCGACTTCGTCCATCTGGCCAGAATCACCACCAACCAGCGGACGGACGATGCCGACCCTTCCCGCCTGCCGATCGACATCCGCCCGGCTATCCGCAATGCCTGCGCCCAGGCCCGGCGTTTCGGCTTCTCCAGGCTGGGCGTGGTGCTCTACGGTGCGTCCCTGCTGGGCAACGCGAAAAACCGCGTAAGCCAGTTCGAGCGCCTGATCGACATCATGGTGGAGGAGTTCGCCAGCATCGCCGGCTCCACCACCCTCGTCTGGCACGAAATCGACCATGAGCGATTCACCGACATCCGCAAGCACCTGGAGAAACACCAAGGGGTCGTGATCACCACCGTGCACGCGACGGGACTCGCCCGAGCGCATGCACGCCCTCAGGAATGCCTCGGCATCGCCCTGGATCTGCGCGACGAAGATACGACGCTCGATATCACCGTATCGGCGCCTGACGGAACTGCCGTGGTGGCGCGCAAGACCATGACGATCGAGCCCAGGGAGATCGATCGCCTGGCCAAAGGCGTAAAGGACGAGGGCGACATCGCGGAGAGCCCACCGCTCATGGCACACGCGCTGGAGCGAGGAGCGGAGCTCAGCGAGATGTTGTTCGGGGGTCGCTTCGACGAGGTGCTGGAGATACTCGGCGAGCGCGAGGTGCGCATCACCCTCAACGACCGCGCTTCAAGGATCCCCCTGGAGCTGCTCACGCACGACCAGCAACCTCTCACCACGATCACGCGACGCCTCGCGGTACGACTGACGGACCCTAACGTCATCTTTCGCCGGCGTGCCATGGATACCATGCTGAAGGTACTGGTGATCGCCGATCCGGCGTCCAACCTTCCCCTCGCCCTGGAAGAAGGCCGGCAGGTGTACGAGCAACTTGCCGACCTGCCGCATGTACAACGCGATTTGCTAGCAGGAAAGAAAGCCACGCTAGATGCCGTCAGCAGGGCACTCACCGAGGTCGACGTGCTGCACTACTGCGGCCACGGCTTTTTCCATGAGCCCGGCGGCAAGAGAAGCGGCATCGAACTGGCCAACGACGAGTGGCTGCGACCCGAGAACCTCCATACGCTGACCGCATTCCCCAGCGTCGCCATCATCAATGCCTGCCAGGGCGCCAGGATGCGCACGTGGCGTCACGTGGAGGGGGTGTCCTTCGCTGAGCACTGGCTGCAGCAGGGTCTGGAGTCCTACGTCAGCACCACCTGGGCCGTCACCGACGGCGCTGCCGCCGCCTTCGCCAAGGTGCTGTACGGCGCGCTCATGGACAAGCACAGCCTGCGCGAAGCCGTGAGCGTGGCCCGTCAGCACCTGTTCGAGGCGAACAGCCCTGAGTGGTGCAACTACGTCCTCTACGGCAGCGGTGACTTTCGCCTGTTGGATCGAATGGCTGACCACAGGCCACTAGCTTCCCGACCGTGACTTCTCCTCATGCCAGCGCAGGCCGCCGTTGCGGGTGCGGGTGATGATCTCACCTGCGCCCGCCGCCCAGCCATTCTGCGCATCCTCGAATTGGATCGTGTGCAGCGTGCTCTTGGTGCCGGAGGCGATGGGCTGCCAGTCATAGCCACCGTTGTGACTGCGCAGCAGGCGTCCGTTCTCACCGGTGATCCATAGATGCTCCGGGCCTACGAAGGTGGCGCCGAAGAGGTCTTCGCGCACGCCGGAGCTGACCGGCTGCCACCCGGCACCGCCGCTACTGGTCCGGAACACCGTGCCATCAGGCCCTACCGCCAGCGCGGTCTGCTCGTCCAGCCAGGCAAGCGCGTTCACCCGACCCGGGGCCCCGTCGGACACCTGAGTCCAGGTGCCGCCAGCGTCAGTCGTCTTCCAGATTTCTCCGCGATCGTTGGTGACCGCAAGCTGCCGGTCGGCTGCCAGATGCACATCGATGAGACGCCCGCGTGGTGGGAGAAACACCGTCTCCCAGTGCCCGCCCTGGTCCCGCGAGCGAAGCAGGGCGTTCGGTGACTCGATCGTGCGCCAGATGACGCCCTCTTCCGTGGTGATGTCGCTGACCGGCAACGGCCTGTCGACCTCCCTGCCGAACAGCCCGGTCGTCGACAGCAGATACGCCATCAGCAGGCAGACAGCTATCCATCTCGCGTGCGCGAACGGATACCGCGTGGACCAGGCAAGCACTCTCGTCGACATGTCGTAGTGCTCCAGGTTTCGTCAAGTGAACCTCACAGCGGCGACTCCCGCCGCCCTGAACCGGTGCTCGGGCAGGGCGTCAACGGAAAACCGCTCCCGATTCATCTGTGCTCCCGGTGGGCGCAATTTCCCACCCAGGGCGCGACGCTGCGATGACTGGTGCCACGGCGACGACTTACCGGGGCGCTTATGTGACGCTCGTCACAGTTCATCCACGGGCGGAGCGGACAGGGCGCCTGAGGCGATGAGTATCGTCAGGTGAAATAGAATCCTCACTTCACCACCTCGAGGGACTGGCCGTGATCAAGACAAGCAGCTACCTGGTGGGAGGTGCGTTGGCACTGGTGCTGGTGACGAGTCTCGAGCGTCAGGCTGAAGGCACCGGCGATACGCGTGCTCTGGCACTGAACGCGGTGAACGAAGCGGCCCGACCGGAGATGACGACCGCGCCGGGCGACAAGGTCGCGACGCCCCCCTCTGCCACCATCGTTACCGGTGATCCGGCACGATCGTACACCCCGGATCGCCCCGCCCTACCCACCGCGTGATTTCGCGGGCAGGTGGCACCCGCCACGACACTGGCGTCGACTCCAGCTACCATCGGCCAGGCGTATCGTTGGTGAGCACCAGGGAGGCAGGTGCATGGAACCGACCACTGACCCATCAGTGCGTGAGAGTCTCTGGCCGTGAGCGCACCGGTGCATCTGGTGCTCAGCGGTGGCGGCGTGCGCTGCCTCGCCTATGCCGGTGCCCTGCGCGCCCTGGCGGCGCGAGACATCAGCTTTACCACGGTCTCCGCCAGCTCACACACGCGACGCCTACATGCTGGATCAGGTAAGCGGTGTGCGCGTCGTCGAGATCGACCCGGGCAATATCACCTTCGATGACTTCACGCTCACCCGCCCCCAGCGGAGTGCCTTGATCACCGCGGGCGCCGACGCCGCCCAGAGCGCCCTGCGCACCTTTGGCGATCGTCTCGACGCCCCCGAACGCACGGAACTGCGCATCGCCAGCACTGAAAACGCGGCGGAACGGGATGCGGAACGCGCGATCCGTGACATGCAGCGCCAGCTCGGCCAACCGGACCGGCATGTGTTCATCAGCTACAGCCACCGCGATCGCGACTGGCTCGAACGCTTCGAAACACACCTCGAGCCCTACGTGCGCAACGGTCGCGTGACCATCTGGAGCGATGAGGGCATACGCGTCGGCGATGCCTGGAAGCCCGCCATCGATGAGGCGCTCGCCTCCACCAGCATCGCCCTGCTGCTGGTCACGGAGCACTACCTGGCCTCGGACTTCGTCGCCCGGGAAGAGCTCCCCTACTTCGAAGAGGCCGCCCGCCAGGGCAAGGTGCGCATCATGTGGGTCCCCATCCGCAGCGCCGCCTGGGATCAGACCTCCCTGGCCCGCATCCAGGCGGCACACGACACTTCGCAACCGCTGGAGGCCATGAACGACGCGGCGCGCAGCGATGCGATGACGGCGATCTGCCGCCAGGTGGCGGACGCCTTTGGTCATCAAACGCCCTGAGCGGTCGCCAGGGTGGCCGACCAGGCCGTTCCGCGCCGCCGGCGTCGCCTACAATGGCCTACGCTCACGGCATCGCACCGAGGACTGAACATGCCCTTCTTCAAGCGCGCACTCCTGGCTCTCGCCATCACCCTGTCGGCAGCCGTCACGGCACAGGCCCAGCTGCCCTTCGACGTCGAACCCATCGTCGCCTTCGACGAGCCCTGGGCCCTGCACTTCCTGCCGGACGGGCGCCTGCTGGTGACCGAGAAGAAAGGCAACCTGCGCATCGTCACGCAGGATGGCGAACAGTCGCGCCCCGTGGGCGGCATGCCGGACGTGGACTACGACGGCCAGGGCGGCCTCGGCGATGTCATCGCCCACCCGGACTTCGAGAACAACGGCCTGATCTACCTGAGCTACGCCGAGCGCGGTACGGGCAGCACGCGCGGCGCGGCCGTGGCGCGGGCGGTGCTGGAGGATTCCGGTCGTCGCGCCCGCCTGACCGACCTCGAGGTCATCTGGCGCCAGTACCCGAAGGTGGTGGGACGGGGCCACTACGGCCATCGCCTGCTGTTCGACGCTGAAGGTTACCTATGGATTTCATCGGGTGAGCGACAGAAGTTCACCCCCGCCCAGGACATGCAGGCAAACCTCGGCAAGATCCTGCGCCTGCACGACGACGGCACCATCCCCGAGGACAATCCCTTCGTCGGCTACATCGAGAACAACCCCGCCGTCGACGACATCGGCGTCTACG
>JAAUYD010047646.1_pt1 | contig 11324 bp, 12 predicted proteins | sample 7278101 | NCBI WGS metagenome assembly JAAUYD01 (sample SAMN14350128, study PRJNA611818) | marine sediment metagenome | isolation source: surface marine sediment (0.6m) | place: French Polynesia: Moorea | collected 2018-08 | reverse complement strand
GGGACGCATCAAAGTCTCGGCCCCAATGAACGTCACCAACCTCGACGGGGTTTTCGGTCGTCTGGCCACGATTGGCGGATGAACTAAACGCTAGTACGAGAAGTATAGCAATAAATCTGATGTTCATAAGTGCCTCTCAGATTAAGGTCTACTGTGATTTTGGCTAATCATTATGCTATGCATCAGCAAGGACTTTGTCGATCAGCGCCCTCACGATTCTTTAAACCATCTGGCACCAGTCAGGTATAAAGTAAGGGACCCTTAACTTTTTAATTTTAGTTTGTCATCCTCAACAATTATATCGCCCCGAAGCACAGATTGGCTTTTAAAAATAAGCTAACAAGAAAAGGGCGTTCCTTATTTCCCAGAAGGGTCTCAGTGATAGCAAGAGATTCTTTCCGCTGAAATCCAAGTTCAAGGCACAGCTTATCAACGATGGTTGACTTGGTACATGTCTTGGGTGGATCTCCGGGAAAGTGGTAGGTGGGATAGCTACACGTTCGCAGAGATACATATTGATTTCAAGAGATTGTTATCCTTCACAATCTTGAATATGGGGGTGGAGCTCAGGGTACCATTACAAGTCCATTTAGCCGAAAGTCTGACATTCTGGAAAACAAGCGATGGCTCACGCTTATGAATTGGCTCAAACCGATGACAAATTACCATCCCCGATAGTGATGTCAGTCAAAGAGAAAAACTCACTTACATACTCCCATGCCACGGTAAGCGCATCAAAGCCTTGGTCAAAGGTAAAAGCGTTTGATGACTTTTCCTCTGGGTTATCGGGAATGTGAACTACCAAATGCCATAGCAACTGAAATTTCTTTTCAAAAACACACCAAGATGACGATCCAATATCCACATTTTGCTGAATACAGTTTTTGTATTTTTTTGCAGGCAGGTAACAATTTTCCGTGCTCAATTTGATCCGTTTACCGATCGCAGATGGGAATTTACAGCTTTTCACGGTATCCAAATAGTTTTTAGGTATTGTGTTGCCAGACTTGTATTTTTTCCAAACCGAGTACCTCAAAGATTCATAAGCGATTATGATTTTCGTCATTAGCGTTTCGAAGCTGTATAGTGGCTCCTCCAAACGCGTAACAAATCTCTTTTCTTCACTCCGTGAGGTGAGATTTTTCCTTCCAGCTATTTTCTGATATTGACTTGCAAATATTGTACATTCATATGCGTAAAAGCGGGCGAGAACAGAGCAATGGTAAAGAATAGACCCCATCAAATACTTTAATGGTTCTGGAAGGTCCAATTCGCTTCGATATACTTCAAGAAGTCTTCCTTTTATTGCCGGTAATATTAACGATACGCGAGTGCCCTTACTCAATCCTTCGGCAAGCACGGGACGAACCCCTAAGGAAGCAATAACATGACCAGGATCCGAAACAGACATATGGTCTTCGCTATTTTCGTAAAACCATTCTCCAGACAGATTTTTACTTATGCAAATACCTCTTTCGAATATAATTTTATCGAATTGTGTCCATTGAACGTTATTTGCCATGATTTATTTCGCTGCCATGATTTGTAAATCAGGATAATCCATCATCAATGTTGCATCAGTCATTAAACACACCCGAACCGATGTGTCCGCTGTAGCAGCGTCCAGATCCGGTGCATGACGTCCTTACCCTGTTCTTGATCCTCTCCAAGTTTGCCGGTAACACACACATCGAAGGCGTATTGGAGGAACTTAACATCTTCCTCATCGAGATTGGCAATAGCCACTTTATCCCGGAGAGCATGTCAGCCAGGATGTCTTAGACGATTTGGTTTTTTTCCCTTTTGGTGGACATAGTATTAACGCTGGCACTATTTGAATTGCTATTTCAGTGAAACTTTCCGGCCTCGCGTAGGTCCCACATCGAGCCTTGCCAGTTGCTGATGTATCCGCAATCATCACAGACTGGACACCACCAGATAATCCTGTAATCATCTGGATCGAAATCAGCTTCAATCTGACCGGTACAGGGTTTCCGACCAGGACGCCGTCGGCAACGGACTTGATATTCCGTTAGAGGGCTTGATTCCGGTCTCGATGCCATGACCACTATAGCGGTAATGTGCTCTGCCAACTTTCGGGCCGGTCCCGAGGTGACAGCGATTTCCCCATTTTCATCGAGAAATAAGAGTAAGTTTGTATACCAGGTGTCTCCCATGACAATGATCTCCTAATCGAGAAGATCTGCGTATCCTGCTGTAACAGCCACAATTGTAGGCCATTATGGTCCAGTCCACAAGTCACTTTCATAAATAGTAGTTTTTACCTCCCGCCCAACAGTCAACCGGCTCACATTGCCCATTTGCCTGAGTGGTGTTTTTTTGTATCACTACAAACAAAAAGCCAACTAAACAATAAATTAAGTTAGGTGACGTCATGGCCGAGAATAGAACTCAGGATTACTTCGACGACAATAACGAAGGACATCTTGATACCAGAAAAGCGACTTCTCATGCAATCGCTGCACACGTTACCAACCCGTCAGCTTGACCACATCCATTGACGAAATCACCGAGGCTATCATGCTTACCCTGCGGCTATTTCATCCGGATCTATACCGACGACTGCAGAACCATTCCGGGCAGCGCACAGCGGCGCTCAGGGCGTTTTTGAAAGGAATGAATGGGGATCAGGCGTGCAATCCTAATTGTATCGAGGTGGATGGGTATCACAACAATTGACAGGGCTGGTTGATGCGGAGTAATCTCAATTAATCAGGAATTTAGAGACTAAAAGACCACCATATTATTAACAGGGGTAGCAAGCATAAAGGGAATCGGAGCATTGATGCCTGATATAAAACACACACTGAGAGATATTTTCGATTCAATCCTAAATTTTGATTTGGAACCATTTTTTAGGTTTGTGACAAACCTTTTTTGATTTAATCTTGCCATTGTTGCCATGATATTTGGTGGCACTACTGTCCCATTAAAATTTAGAAAAGTTTTATAATATGCTGTTTTATATTTAGATAATCACGAAATTCAGGGGGATCGACTTGAAATCCGGTTAACCGGGTTGATACGCCTTTCGGTGGGGTCAATTCACATCGAAAGGAAACAGCCAGTGTATAATGGCCAAACCGTATTCTCCCAAATTATGGGCTTTCTCCCCATTAAAAAATTTCGTCGCTGCGTTGATCGATACAACGGAAATTATCGCGTTCGCTCTTTCACATGTTTAGATCAGTTCTTGTGCATGGCCTTTGCCCAACTTACCTACCGTGAAAGTCTTCGTGATATCGAGTGCTGCCTACGTGCAATGAGAGGCAAGCTTTATCACATGGGCATCAGGGGTAAAGTCTCTCGCAGTACGATTGCCTATGCCAATGAAAACAGAGACTGGCGTATCTACTGTGATTTTGCCCAAATTTTGATCCATCAAGCCAGACAGCTTTACTCAGAAGATGATTTTGGCCTTCAGTTACAAGAAACGGTATATGCATTAGATGCCTCGATCATCGACTTGTGCCTTTCGGTTTTTCCCTGGGCCCGGTTTAGGAAAACCAAAAGCGGCATCAAACTGCATACACTATTGGATCTACGGGGCAATATCCCGGCATTTGTCACGGTAACCGACGCCGGAGTTCATGAAGTAAACATTCTTGATGAACTCGTTCCTGAAGCTGGTGCGATCTATATCATGGATCGCGGTTACTTGGATTTTGAGCGACTTTATGCGCTGCATCAAGAGGCCTCGTTCTTCGTTGTCAGAGCCAAATCCAATACACGGCTACGAAGGCTGTATTCTGCCTCGGTGGATAAAACATCAGGTTTGAGATGCGACCAGATTGTTGTACCGACCGGGTTCTATACAAAAAAGAACTATCCCGAAAAACTCCGGCGAGTAGTATTTGTCGATACTGAAAAAGAGCTCAGATGTAATCTGTTAACCAATCAAATGACTTTGCCTGCTATAACAATCGCCGAACTGTATCGATGCCGCTGGCAAGTGGAACTATTTTTTAAATGGATCAAGCAGCATCTGCGGATAAAGGCCTTTTACGGTACATCTGAAAACGCGGTCAAAACTCAAATCTGGATCGCAATATCCGTGTACGTACTGGTTGCCATTATAAGGAAACGAATGAAATTGGACCTGAGCCTCTACACAATTTTACAGATTTTTAGCATTACTCTCTTTGAGAAAATGCCCATTTTACAGGCGCTCACCGACGTTGAGTACAAAAACAAAATTACTAACGGGCATATCCAACTGAATTTATTCGAATCTTAATTGGACACTAATGATTTGGTGGATATACAAAAGCAAGGATACACGTCCCAAATATATAGACACTATGATTGATTATGTGTCCTTTTTCGAAACATCGATTCACGCCCATTTTGTGGCCATGATACTAGCTTTGTATCGATTGTATGAAACAAGACGCGGCACAATTAAAATACCTCGATTGATGCAATATTTAGAACATGATAATTACCTATCAGATAGTGCTGTTAACTGCATAAATGAATTGATGGCACAGGCAAAGCCTATCAGGCAAAGCCTATATGGATAAAAATCGGAATCATACACTCTGAAATTTTTGCACATTTAACAAATGAAAGGAATATGGATGAGTCATTTGATAAAGCAAACATTAAATATGATCAATTTAAAGAATTGATAGAATTGTCTAAGAAAATTACCAATGCTATTGGTCAGGATTATAACCTGAAATACTCATATTTTTAACTTTTCGTCTGAGATTGATACTAAAGCATTGCTTACGGACCTTACCAGTTATCGTGATCTGAAGCTTGCTAAAAATAATTAATGATCAGGGATTCGTAATCAGAACTTTCAGTAGATCTTGAAAACCATGTGTTTACTATAGCACGGCGTTTCAGATGACTCTATCGAATCACCAGATTTAGCAATTCACGAATAATAAAGATTATCTCAATACATCTGTAATTTGGTCTTCTGCTGTAAGTAAGGCAATCTTGGTAGCTAAAGACCTTATATAAGGGTTTTGAATTTTCTTGATTTCCGCTGCAAAATTTTATGGGTATTGACTTTGTTCATCCCAAAACCATTTCAATGTGGAGGAACAATATGAAAAAGAAACACATTTTCTTTTTGGTACTGGTCTCCCTATTCGTGATTGTACCTACGTTTGCCCAAACACCTCCCGGGTTCAACACTCCGATCCCTCCGGAAATCATGACTCCGGACAAGGTCAGGACCAAGTACCTCGGTACGCTCGAGTTCTCCGATGGCCGTCCCAGCAAGGAAACTGCTGACAAGCTCTACGACCACCTCACCTACCTGCGCGCGGTGGAGGTCTTTTTGAACTGGATGCCGGCCTGCTCGATTGAGGCAATGCGGATAGGGCACGTCAAGTCAGGCATCACAAAGGCCAACCAGGTCGCAATCACGGAACAGCTGATGGATTCCAATCCGCTCTTCCTGACCGGCAACACCGACACGGTCTACGCCTCCGCCATTCTCGATCTCGAGCGGGACGGACCCATCGTGGTCGTGATCCCACCCCGATGCGGACCGGGCACGGTCAACGATGCCTTTTTCCGCTTCGTGGTTGACATGGGCGCGCCCGGGCCCGATCGCGGCTTGGGTGGGAAGTATCTTATCCTGCCGCCAGACTATAACGGGCTGACTATATCTTTCTCTGACAACAACAGCACTGTCCCCATCACAGCGGGTGGCAATACCGACGACTACTACATAGTGCAGTCTCCGTCCTACATTAACTGGCTCATCCTGCGCGGGTTCCTCATCGACGGGAAACCGGATGCCGCGGTGAAGATGTTCAAGGAGGGGCTCAAGATCTACCCGCTCAAGGACGCCGACAAGACGCCCGCGATGGAGTTCACCAACTTGTCGAGTGCAATGCTGAACACCATCCACGCCAACAACGAGAAGTTCTACGAAGAGTTGAATCACGTCATCCAGAAGGAGCCGATAGGCCTGGTCGACCCGGAAATGCGTGGCCTCGCCGCCGCGATTGGAATTGAGAAAGGGAAGCCCTTCGAGCCGGATGCCCGCATGAAGGTCATTCTCAAGAACGCTGCTGCCGTAGGCAATGCCACCTCGCGGGCTATTACCTTCGACGTCAGGTCTGCCGAGGCATATCTCTACAAAGGGAGCCAGTGGAAGATGGGGTTCATCGGCGGCGATTACCGCTGGCTTAAGGATGGAGGAAACGGGGGGCGCAACCTTGACGCCAGGACCGCTTTCTTCTATTTCGCCACGGTGAATACGCCCGCCATGGCGGCCAAGATCGTGGGAGCCGGTTCGCAATACGCTTGGACCGACCGCGACAGCAAGGGGCGCCACTTCGAGGGCGAGAAGAACTACAGGCTGAACATCCCAACCAATGTCCCCGCCAAGGATTTCTGGTCAGTGGTGGTCTACGACCCCCAGACCCGCTCGCAACTCCAGACCGGCCAGCCCTTTCCGAGCCGAAACAACGAGAAGAGCAAATTCGTCAAGAACGCAGACGGGTCCGTCGATCTCTACTTCGGCCCTGAGGCACCCCAAGGGAAAGAGAATAACTGGATCGAGACGGTGCCGGGCAAGGGCTGGTTCACCATCCTCCGACTCTATGGCCCTCTCGAACCCTGGTTCGACAAGACCTGGCAGCCGGGAGAGATCGAGTTGGTAGACGAATAGAAACGACAAGCTGAGCAAGACGATGGACTGAACTTCGACAAGTCTGGGTCGGTCGGCTTGGACGTTACGTATAGGGTATTGTAACTTGCATCGGTGCCGAAGCCTATTTCGGCTTCACGGAATGTTGCTATCTGCAGTTGGGCCAAACTGGCTTTTAGTTAGAGATACTGCCGGTTTCGAAGGCCTTCATTTCAGTTGGATTTCTTGTTCATATCTACTGTGTGCATAGTCAATCTAATCTTCTTTAGTGGTATTATTTAGAACCCAACCAGGCTCCTATTCGCAGTTTCCCTTTTGTTACGGGTCCGCATGCAATTTATCCGAGGTGCTCTAAAGAGACCTGCAAACTGTACTATGTACATATCCATCCTGCCATTTTTGCCGCAGGATAGCCTATAGTGCCACATCATCGAGCACTCGAATTCGAATAGAAATCCAGTCCGCCTGATGCGTTCAATCCCTGCCGAAGAGGTCCCGTGTATAGACATTGTTTTCAACGTCATCCAACACGGAATCATAACGGTTGGCTACAATGATGTCTGACTGGCGTTTAAACTCAGCCAAGTCGCCCACGACCTTGCTGCCAAAAAAATCGCTTCCGTCCGCCAGTGTCGGTTCATAGATGATGATCTGTGCACCTTTGGCCTTGATGCGCTTCATGACCCCCTGAATGCTGCTCGCCCGGAAGTTGTCTGAGCCGCTCTTCATGATCAGGCGATACACGCCAACAGTACATGGCTTGCCCGGAACACCGTTACGACCAATATCCCCCGCGCCGAAGTAGCCCGCTTTGTCCAGGACTCTGTCAGCGATGAAGTCCTTTCGGGTGTTGTTGGATTTGACGATGGCCTCAATGAGGTTGCTCGGCACATCCTTGTAGTTGGCCAAGAGCTGTTTGGTATCCTTGGGCAGGCAGTATCCGCCGTAGCCGAAGGAAGGATTGTTGTAGTGTCCGCCGATACGCGGATCAAGGCAGACGCCATCTATAACCTGCCCGGTGTTCAGACCCTTGCTTTCAGCATAGGTATCCAACTCGTTAAAATAACTCACGCGTAGTGCCAGGTAGGTGTTGGCGAACAGCTTGATGGCTTCGGCTTCCGTTGGTGCCGTTTGGAGGATGGCGGTGTCCTTTTTAACGGTGCCTTTGGCCAGCAGTTGGGCAAACATTTTTGCTGGCTCTACCATGTCATCGTAGGCACCGACGATGATTCGACTGGGATAGAGATTATCGTAGAGCGCCTTTCCCTCGCGCAGGAATTCCGGACTGAAGATGAAATTCCTGCAGCCGTATCTTTCGATGAGTGAATCCGTGTATCCCACGGGTACCGTGGATTTGATGACCAGCGGCACGCCGGGGTTGACCCGTAAAGCGATGTCTATAACGTCTTCCACCGCGCTGGTATCGAAATAGGCGGTATTGGGGTCATAGTTCGTTGGAGTTGCAATGACGATACATTCCGCATTGGCATATGCAAATTCCTTGTCCAGCGTGGCGGTGAGATTCAAGTCCTTGGTCGCTAGGTATTCCGAAATTTCCTTGTCGACAATGGGCGACTTGCCGTTATTGATGAGGTCGACCTTTGCCGCGGTGGTGCTAATGGCATGGACTTCGTTATCTTGGGCCAAAAGGGTGGCGATGGACAAACCGACATATCCGATTCCGGCTACCGCAATCTTCATATCTTGCTCCTTGTGAGCTTTAGTTAATATCGTGATCCCTATCTTGGATAGTTGGTACCCAGGTTGATACCAGCATCATCAATCAGGTGTGGTTAGTCAATTCTATCCCAATCGCAATCAGGCCATTTGCCGGTTATGATTACAATACCGTTTTTCAGGTTTGCCTCAGTTACAGAATTATTGAGATTAACTAGTGCCGACCGACTCTGTCAAATGATCTGATAGACGGGATTATGTCATCTCGATGGAAAATGGGGGAGGATAAACATATGTAAATGGTTACATTGAGTCTGATGCTCCACAGGATTCGTGCGATTTCGAGAACATATACCCAAACAATGGCTTTTGCTGATTTGAATAATAATCCCCTAAATGGACGGGCATGGCCAGGAAATCGAACCTGTGCCATGCCCATTGAATTTATTTCAGTTAGTGTAAAGGTAAACACCCGCCTTTCCAAATTTGGAGAGCAACTACCGGACGCCATTTGGAATGGCTCATAAAAATCAGAACTCGCCCAGCGGCCTGGCGAAGGTAAACTTGAACGGGTCTACCAGCAGGTAGTCGTAAGCGGGTTTGGCGTTGCCACCCAATGCAGAAAAAGGCAGAGTTACGACAAAAATAGCGCCGCCGATAACCGTAGCCGCAAGTCCCAGGGGCCTAACAACCACTTCAGCGGCCATTTTACCGGCAATGACATCGTCATCCTGCTCAAGAAGCTCCTGAGCCAGGCAGGTTGTGAAAGGGACCGCAACCAGAGCGACTGCCGTCATTAGTATCAGAATACGTTTCAGACCCCCGTTCATGTCATCCCCCTGTGTTGCTAGTGAGGTGCCTGTACCATGCCCATTAAGTTTGGATGGACACGCTTCCGTTCAATGCAGATTTAGAGTCTGGTCAGTGGTGCGTGCCCTATAATTCTATATCGGTCGGTTATGGATGGACTTGAGCTAATTTTGGCTGCCCTGGGGGGTTCCTTAGGGCGGTTTTTTAATTGATCAAGGTGTGGGATAGGGTGTGAAATGAAAAAGGGCTTAGCGGTGTGATTTCGCTAAGCCCCCGGAATTTTTGGCTCCCCAGCACGGACTCCCTTCGGCTCCGCTCAGGGCAAGCTCACCGTTGTTGACCGATCAGTGCCAGCTTCTTTTTTCGGGTCCAGCCTTTGATCTGGCGCTCACGCTTGGCTGCGGCGTGTTTGTCGGAATGCGTTTCAGAATAGAGAAGCACAGCCTTGTGCTGTTGCATGCGGTGATGCAGGTCCGTAGTGATACCTGTATACAGCTGCCCACCACGATTGCAGATATAGACATACCACATACGGGAATCCAGATAAGAAAAGCCCTGTCGAGGTGATTCGACAGGGCTTTAAATTTTTGGCTCCCCAGCACGGACTCGAACCGCGGACCCAGTGGTTAACAGCCACTTGCTCTGCCGACTGAGCTACTGGGGATCAGAAGGTGACTTCGGCCGGGTCCCGGCCGAAGAAGCGTCCTAAATAGTCGACCGTATTTCCAATGTCAAGCCTTTTCTGGGTAGTGCATACTGTTTGACGATATCGATGCGCGAACACCTATTCACCGTACATTACTAAGAAGGCCGTCCTACGGTGCGAGGCCCTATTAACCCGTCGTCCATTTGGCCGTGTTCGATGGGTTGGCGATCCATCCACCTTTGTGCATTTCCCCGATAAATAGGCTTGACGTGTCGAATTGGAAGCATTACAAATGAACTATCTGCAACCAATTGATACATACAAAAGTACAGTGCGGCTGGCCCGCGGTCCATCGCCGTACACCGATTGTTCCAATATCGCGGCACAGGAGGGTACCATGAAGTTGACACTGCCTGAAAAGATCCAGCTTCTGCGCAAACGGATGGGGCTGAACCAGGGTCAGTTCGGCGCCAAGGCGTTCAACATGAGCGTCGAGACCGGGCGAACCAAGATCAAAAATATCGAGCTGGGCAAACAAAAGCCCACTCCCGATGACCTGGTCCAAATGGCCAGGATCCTGGGCGTACCCGAATCAACGCTCCACCAGGTGTCTGTGGACGGCGCCGGCCATTCCACGCCTCCACACCAGGGCTTGGTCGTCGACCAGGCCGTTTTAGACCGCTTTCACCAACTGGGTGACTATCTCGAAATGCTCAACCGTGCCGTTTCCATCAATGACGAGGAGCTGATTGCGCATATCGCCGACAAGCTCTCCGGTGTGTTCACGTTCAACAGCCCACTTCAAGCCATCAACAATTAGCCTTTCGGAGGCCGCTGTGGACCCTATCAACCAAGACTACCATGGGACGCGGGACCAGTACCTGGAGCTGCTCTGGGCCGCCCAGAAAGTGGAGGACCGGCGATTGACCGAATTGATTCTTGCGCGGCTCAAGGATATGGCCATCGAGATGGCCATCAATCCCACGCCGGCGTGTGAGATCATTCCTTTTCCAAGTATAATTGTCCAACCTATTGGGCCCTCCGCAGAGCAGGACCATGTTCACCCTTGGCCCCGGGAGCCATTGCGGCATCTGCTTTCAATCGTTTGCTGCTACTGCGTAGTGGTTCTTTTCTTTGGTTTTTTCGGCCTTTCTCCTAGTTAATACCCCACAATCCACAAGTCATTTTTAGTCCTCCATAGGTGTCACTTCTGGTGTCCGATGGTTGTCTCTTCCTATAGAAATACGTAAAAATGGGTTGACAAAAGTACAATAGTACAATACATGCATCAATATGTCCCTGCTGTGCCGGACATCCGCCGCCGGCAGGGTGCCATCGCCGATTTGTGGTCGCGCTGGCGCCTTGTCCTGCAACCTGCCGGCTCAGCCAGCGGGCACAAAACAGGATTTCATCTCCAACCCATATACAGGAGGGCCATCCAATGAGTGGAACCACGTGGGTCTACATTATGCTGGGACTTTATATCATCTACTGTTTTTACTGGGGGCTCAAAGGGTATTTTACCGAGAAGACCTCCTCCGGCTATGCCAT
>JAAUYD010164418.1_pt1 | contig 11325 bp, 11 predicted proteins | sample 7278101 | NCBI WGS metagenome assembly JAAUYD01 (sample SAMN14350128, study PRJNA611818) | marine sediment metagenome | isolation source: surface marine sediment (0.6m) | place: French Polynesia: Moorea | collected 2018-08 | reverse complement strand
GGCGATGTGGGAAGATTGGAGAGAAATTTGTTGGGTGAACCAGTAAGGGATGAAAATGGCAGGGTAATAGTATTACAGGAAGAGGATCCTACTGAAACTACATTTAGTGATCGGGTTCGCTTGAACTTTGATACTAGTTTCTACGGTAGAGACCGTTTGAGAACTCGTTTAGAAGCAGGCAACGTACCTAACTTCAGCACAGCTACTGGCTTTGATTCTACCCGTCTTGGCTATGATTTTAACAACGGCAACGATGTTGAGATCACTGACCTTCACTATCGCTTCCCCGTGGGTGAAAAGTTCCGTGGTTGGGTTGGTGCTAGTGGACTGGACATCGACGATGTTTTTGATCCCAATAATCCCATTCTTGAAGCTAGTGGCACTGGTGCTTTGTCCCGCTTTAGTCGCCGTGATCCTATTACCTTGCGCGGTGCAGAAGGTACTGGTATAGGTGCGAACTATGAAATAAACGATATGTTTACCGTTTCTGCCCTATATCTCACTGAAACCGAGACTGCATCCAATCCTTTTGCTGCTGATTTTTTTGGTGGTGATGCAAGTAATGGTATATTCAACGGCTCTTTCAGTACAGGAGTTCAGTTGGTAGTTGAGCCTATAGAAACTCTCACAGTAGCTTTAAACTACGTGTATGAGTATCTACAAGCAGATAGTCTAGGTGGGCTAGATGGTGGCGGCTTGAGTGGTGCTACCAGTAGCGATTTGGCAAGAAATCCCTTTACAGACGCCAACACCTTACAGGGAGCACCTCTGGACACAAATAGCCGTGCTCACCAAGTTGGTTTAAGTGTCAGCTGGGAATTCCGTGATAGATTTGTCCTGGGAGCTTATGGTAGTGGCTCTTTTGCTAGAGCACTTGAATCAAACTCGATTCGCAATGAGTTTTTCGGTGGGGAAAAACGTGATGCCATTCTCTACAGTACAGGTATTAACTTCTCTGTCTTAGATTTAGGTAAGGAAGGAGCAGCATTATCTATAGCTGCTGGTATTCCTCCCAGACTAGTCAAAAACGAAGGTGGACGTGAGGACAGAGATACTAACTTCTTGATCGAAGGTCTGTATAAATTCCCCATCAACGACAATATAATAATTACTCCTGGCATATACGCTGTCATTAATCCTAATGGTGAAAGAGATAATCGTGTTCAAAATACTCAAGTTGTTGGTGTAATCAGAACTACCTTCCAGTTCTAAGCTGAAGCTAGAGTTAACATTTGCTAATCCTAGGGACGTTATAAATTAGCGTCCCTAATTTCGTTTAAGGCATAAAAGTGATATTTAATTGCTGATTTTGACTAAATAGGGTTTGCTGAATAAATCTAAAACCTTTCTCAATCAATATAATATTTTGAAGGTTGTTGAATCTCGCTCAAGTGCCAGAAAATAGGCTTTGGAGCGTCAAAAATCTTGCATTTGTAAATGTTTCTCAGATGAAAAATTACGAAAACTAGGTGTGAAACTGTTGCCTGTTCCCCGTTCCCTGTTCCCTACCTTCATAAAAAACTTTTTCAGCAAACCCTACCTACTTAGCTCTCTTTCTTATCCTGACTTAATCTAAAGATTACCTTTTCTTTACTTTCCGCTAATGGAATCAGAGTAATCTATACGAGGTCATTTCATTTATCATTTATCATTTATCATTTATTCGTTTGGAAGCAGACTTGATTCCTCTCTCAAACCTCTTTCTCCCTTAAGGGAAAGGCTTTAAGCCACAATACAATGTTCAATATTTACAGAATAATCAACAATATCTATGGTTTTGACAATGTTTATCCGACCTAAAGTATTACTGGTCCCCGTTATGGCTTTGACTCTTGGTCTTGCTTCCTGTGGCGGTTCTCAGACAACAGGAGAAAATCAAGGGAAAGGTCAAACTATTTCTCTCACTGGTTCTGGTGCCAGTTTTCCTGCTCCTTTATATCAAAGATGGTTTAGCGAATACAACAAGCAAAATCCTCAAGTTCAAGTAACCTATCAGTCTGTTGGTAGTGGAGCAGGAGTCAAAAACTTTACCCAACAAACTGTAGATTTCGGTGCTAGTGATGTAGCAATGAAAGACGAGGAAATTGCCAAGGTTGATCGGGGAGTAGTATTGTTACCCATGACAGCAGGAAGCATCGTTCTGGCTTATAATCTTCCTGATTTAGAAGGATTAAGGCTATCTCGTCAAGTATATGTCGATATATTGTTGGGAAAAATTACCAAATGGAATGATCCAGCAATAAAAGCGATTAATCCTGGTCTCAATCTACCAAATACTAATATTAATGTGGTTTATCGTTCCGATGGTAGTGGTACAACTGGTGTATTTACCCAACACCTAAGTGCCATTAGCCCAGAATGGAAAAATAAAGTAGGTAGTGGCAAAACCGTAGAATGGCTTACAGGTATCGGTGCCAAAGGAAACGAAGGAGTAACTGCTCAAATTTTACAGACTGAAGGTGCCATCGGTTATATTGAGTATGGTTATGCCAAACAACAAAATATTCCTACTGCTATCCTCGAAAACAAAGCTGGAAAGTATATTGCTCCTTCCGATGAGTCTGCTTCTAAAGCATTAGGCGCAGTAACATTACCAGAAAACCTCCGCGCTTTTGTAACCGATCCAGAGGGTCCTGATTCCTATCCTATTGTTTCCTACACTTGGATCTTGGCGTATGAGACTTATGATGATCCAGATAAACTTGCTGCTTTCAAGGAAGTAATTACCTGGTCATTGAATGAAGGACAAGCCTATGCTTCAGAATTAGGCTATATTCCTTTGCCCGATAATGTAGTAGATAAGGTAGAATCCGCTTTAGCAACAATCCAAACAGAAAGCTAAGCTTTTTTTCTGGTTTATTCCAACTATTAGTCCTCGTCAACTATGACGAGGATTTATTTGTGGAAAGTAGCTGCTAAAATCCAAGGGAAGATAAAAAAATATAAATCAATGGCAGAAATACAAAAACTACTTTTAGTCGATGATGAACCAGGAGTCAGAGAATCAGTACAAGCCTATTTAGAAGATAATGAAGAATGGCGGGTGACCACAGCTAGTAACGCAGAAGAAGCCTGGAAAATCTTGCAGCAGGAAACACCAGACTTAATTATTTCTGATATTATGATGCCTCAAATAGATGGCTATCAATTCCTGGAACAGCTACGAGAAGACCCTCGTTATCAAGCAATTCCTGTGGTATTTCTTACTGCTAGGGGAATGACCAGAGATCGCATTAAAGGACATGATACTGGTTGTGATGCTTATTTAGCCAAACCCTTTGACCCTGAAGAGTTGGAATCAATTATTAGAAATCTCTTGAAAAGAAGGGAAGCAATCTCCAAAACTAGTACAGATAGTTCTGAATTGGAAAAGATTACTAAAGAATTAGAATCAATTAAAGATATTCTCCACGGACAAATGGGAAATAATTCTGGTTTTGTTACCACACCTCCTCCCATGAGTATAGAATTAACTCCTAGGGAACAAAGTGTACTAGATTTAGTAGCCCAGGGATTAATGAACAAAGAAATTGCTCGCGATCTCAATACCAGCGTGAGAAATGTCGAAAAATATGTCAGTCGTTTATTTAGCAAAACTGGGACAAATAGTCGTACTGAGTTAGTTCGTTTTGCTCTTAAGCATGGTCTAACTAAGTGAGTGCCTTGGAGCCGTTAAATATATTTAATTCACTTAAATTCGTCTACTAAATTCATGGATCACCTACTGCTTTGGGCTGTAATTGCTCTTTTTGTTTTAATTTTAGGAGCAACTTGGCAATGGTTGCGTAAGTTGGAACTTCGCTCCAGGAGGAGGAGAGGAAACAATTATCTGTACCAAGAGTATAACTACGACCATGATACGGATCATCACGCTATTGATTTGGCTTGGGAAAGCTATCAAGATGATATTCAGAATCATCAATCAGTTGAGGAAAATTTAGCACTAGATTTAGATTCAGAGGAGATTAATACTGAGAAAGAGACTAGGGATGACCCCTGGAAAGAATATCAAAATCACTTGCCTTTACATCAAGTAATTGAAGACTATTTAAACTTGGAATCTGATGGGGATTTAGCTCAAGGCAAGGAAGATTTGCCAGGAGATTATCTTTCATTATCTGCCGAGCGCGAAACCAATCAGGATTTACCAATTGAAGTTAAAAGTGGCAAGAACCGCGATATTCATAATAGTCATGAAAATCCTGAGGTTAGGGAAGGTTAGTTGCTATTCAGGATTTTCACTTTGGATTGATATAACAGTTTTTATATGCTGATCAGCGTTATTTATAATACTATCGTAACGATTTATTACAAAAATTGCCACATAATTAATAGTAAAATTATTTCTCCCCCAAAAGAATGAATCACTCAAGATTTATCTTAACTACTGCCAAAGCTGTCTTTTTTGCAGTAATCGGAATTCTGGTGGTTACTAACCCAGGAAAAGCCGAATATGAAGAGTATGCTTCAAAAGCTTTAAAATCCCATCTTAAGGATGGGGTGTGTCAAGAAGTTACAGAAATTCTAACCAATCCTTGTACAATTTTAGTAGATATAGCTGCTCCTCAACTAGGAGTTGCGATCGCTCAAAAGACCCAAAGAAAAAACTTTCTCATCTTTAGCATTTATCAAACTAACTTATCTGTTGCTACGGCTTTACCCGACTATCAGTTTGGCACAGTAGCTATATTACATTACTTTTACACTTATCAAGCAGATCGATTGGATTGAACAACCAAATAATTTACTAAAATAAAACTGAGTCGTTCCCACACTTAACTCATGAGAAAATCGACTAATACAACTAAACAGGAAATACCAGAACCCATCCGTACTCCTCCTTGGGGACAGGTTATTGTTTTGGAACAAGGGGAAAGATATCGAATTAATCGTATTCAAGTGAATCCAGGAAGCCATATTACTACCCAAATGCACTATCATCGTAGTGAGCATTGGGTAGTTGTATCAGGAACAGCCAAGCTTATTATTGATGGCAAGGAAATTCTTTTACACCAAAAGCAATCTACCTATGTGCCGATGAATACACCTCATAGGGTAGAGAATCCTGGGGTAATTCCCTTAGTAATGATTGAGGTTCAGAACGGGGAATATTTAGGAGACGATGATATTATCCGATTTCCCGAAACAGAATAAAGAAGCAAAATTCAGCTTAGTATTTAAGATTTGGGCTTCAGATAAACTAAAGCTTGTCGCCAAACCAGTGTCGGTTGGTCATAGTGGTCTAGTAGACAAAGACATTGAGAATCTTGCCACATAATTTTGCCAACTATCAAATCGTCAGTAACCAATTTTAATTCTACTTCTTGCTTGTCCTTAACATAGGCTTGAAGTTGTTTAATGCTAGGTAAACCAGTATCAAATTCAGTCATAATAAAATGATGTTTGGTAAAGGGAAAAATATAAAATGGGGCTTCAGTTTAGCAAATATCAAGGATTAGGTAATGATTTTATCTTGATTGATAATCGTCATGCTACCCAACCAGTAATTACGACCCAACAAGCCGTAGCAATGTGCGATCGCCATTTTGGCATTGGTGGTGATGGTGTTATTTTCACTCTTCCAGGAGATCAAGGCACAGACTACACTATGAGAATTTACAATTCTGATGGTTCAGAACCAGAGATGTGTGGCAATGGTATTCGCTGCCTAGCCAAGTTTATCGCTGATCTCGAAGGAATAGGAGAAATTAACAAAACTTACAAAATTCAGACTTTAGCAGGGGTAATAACTCCCCAAATACAGGGAGATGGCAAAGTAAAAGTCGATATGGGAGAACCCCAGTTAATGGCTCACCTAATCCCTACTACTTTAACGGAAGCAGAAGCTAAAGTAATTGCCCAACCCCTAGAAGTAGCTAATAAGGAATGGCTCGTTACTTGTGTGAGTATGGGAAACCCCCACTGTATTACTTTTGTGGATGATGTTGAAGCAATTTCTCTGAGTGAAATTGGTACTTTATTTGAACATCATCCTGTATTCCCCCAACGCACTAACACAGAATTTATCCAAGTAGTAAGACCAGATTATATCAAGATGCGAGTCTGGGAAAGAGGGGCAGGAATTACTCTCGCTTGTGGTACAGGAGCTTGTGCCTCGGTAGTAGCTGGGGTATTAAATGATAAATGCGATCGCGTTTGTCTGGTAGAATTACCAGGAGGTTGCCTAGAGATTGAATGGTCTCAAACAGATAATAGGGTATATATGACAGGAGCAGCAGAACCAGTATTTACTGGTTATTATGGGTAAAATAACCTAGTGATTAACCCAAGTACGCAATACTCTTCAGGTGATTTCCAAGAAAGAAATTACCTTAGAGCATTTGCAACCCTAATTACATCGTACATTTCAGGAACATCATGAACTCGGAGCATATTTGCGCCTCCTGCGATCGCACTACAGCAAGCAGCAGCAGTTCCCCAGACTCTTTCTTTGGGGTCAGTTTTGTTTAAAATATGACCAATAAAACTTTTACGAGATACTCCTACTAATATAGGTAATTCTAAAGTTTTAAATTCTGCTAATCTTTTGAGTAATTCGATATTTTGCGGAGCATTTTTCGCAAACCCAATACCAGGATCGATAATAATGTTATCTCTACTAACACCAGCATTTACGGCTTGATTTATTTGAGTCTTAAAAAACCTGATTATCTCACCAATTAAATCCCGATAATTGGTCATTTGTTGCATAGTTTTTGGTGTGCCACGAATGTGCATTAAAATTATTGGTACTTCTAATTTAGCTGCTGTAGAAAACATTTTATTATCAAAAGTACCACCAGATATATCATTAATAATATTTGCTCCAGCTTCTATTGCTTGCTCTGCTACTATTGCTCTTGTTGTGTCTATAGAAATAGGAATAGTATAGTTTTTACGAATAGCTTTGATGACGGGAATGACCCGATTAATTTCTGTTTCCAAGCTTATTTGATCGCAACCAGGACGGGTGGATTGACCACCAATATCAATAATATCTGCACCATTATTTATGATGTATTTAGATTGTTTTAAGGCAGATTCTATATTATTAAATTCTCCTCCATCACTAAAACTATCGGGAGTAACATTAAGAATTCCCATTAAATAAGTTTTGTCTTGCCAGTTAAAAGTAAGATTGTTCCTTTTTAAAACTAGACTAGGTAATTGAGTTTTCATGAATATCAGTTAATAAAAACTATTATTGTTAATTAGAATAAAAAGTATCTTATTATAGATTCAACAGTAATTTTATAAAAATTATAAATTGAAGAAGGCAAGAGGCAGCCCTAAAGGAAATGGGTCGCGGTATACCACAAGGGTACAATGTGCTTTAGCATTCCCTTCAGTCGAGGCAGAGGGCAGAAGGATCGATTGCAGGGGGATTCTGACCCAACCGCATTCGAAGACCGCCAACCTCCTGCCTCCTGCCTTTCAACTCCTGCCTCCAACTGACCCAATACAAATACTGTTTGGTTAACGATTGTTGTTGAGAGTAGAGAATTTATGGGAATTTATTTAGAATAATATTAAGCAAAATCAGTACTATTGCTTGTAATGACTTTAATTAATACTCAACAATTTCACACGTTAGCTAACGTGATCGGTACTTTTTTATTTATTCTTACCTTCTTGTGGGCAGTTTGGTTTGCTTCTCGTATGGATTAAATTAAAATAATTGCCAATCATGAGAACTTAATCTTTTAAGTCCCTCTAATCGTTTACTAAAATAGCTATCATCTAATCTTGACCAACAGTGAACTGCTGCTGCATTAATATTAATCGACCAAACCCAAATATGAGCGGTTTGTGTCCAAGCTTGTAAAGATTCCCATTCTTGAGGAATCAAGGTTTGTACTTTACTATATCCTTTGAAGAAAGCATCACGAGTTTTGCGACTAATTCCTGCATTCATAGATACTTGTAAAAACTTGGCTAGATCAAAAGCACGCCATCCATAACCACACTGATCGAAATCGAATAGAGTAATTTGATGATCATGGGTGAAATGAACGTTGCCACTGTGGGGATCGCCCCAACAAATGCCCCAGAAAGGAGGTTTTTGAGGGATTTGAGCTACTTGACTTTTGATTTTTGCGATCGCGCTCTTCAAATACGCCATGTCTTCGATTCTGTTTTTAAGGAAAGGTGCGATTATACGTAATGATTCATCCAATAAATATTCTGTGGTTAAAGGCTGACGCTCCACACTACTCTCAAACTTAGTTCCTATTTTATGTAGCCTTCCTAATGTCTCTCCTAAAGTTTGGCTTTGGTTAATATTCAAATCTCCTAAAGGGATAGCCCCTGGTGCATAGGGAAATAAAGCTGCATAGCGGTCGCCTTCTAAAGCAGGAATCGTCACCAAAAGTTCTCCATCTCTGGTGTAGAGAGGATAGGCTACAGGCAGACAATTACGATGTAAAAAGTCAAGTAACTCTAACTCAAATTGCACATCTGACTGAGAACGCCAATGATGATGGGATACTCTGAGAACATAGGATTTTTGGTAGGTCTCCACCAGATATATATCACTGAGTCCACGATGCCATAGTAAGCAGTTAGTCACAGTATCAAGATTATACTGCGACAATACATATTCGACTAATGCTTCAGGAGCAAGAGTTGAATAGATAACAGGAAATGTATCTGGCTTCACCATCAAAAGCTAGAAATTTCTAACAAAACAAGAGCTCACTTTCTTACCACTAAGATAGTCTCTTCAGAGAATAAAAGAAGTAGCCATATATACCTTTAGACTAGAACATTCTACTTTTTTTATCCTAGAAAAGCACTTCCTGGACCTTGGAACATTAACCAAGACAAGAAAAAATTAGCAATAAAAATAGCTAGTAAAGCTGTTACCACCGCAGTAGTTGTAGATTGTCCTACCCCCTTGGCACCACCTGTAGTAGTCAGTCCCCAGCTACAACCAATAATTGAAATTAATGCTCCAAACACTATCGCTTTCAGAACAGCACTAACTAAATCCCAAACTTGCACAAAATTTTGTACAGAATCGAGAAACAAGGACTGGGAAATACCATACAAATTATTAGCAATAATTAGACCGCCTAGAATTCCTGTAATGAGAGAAATAATTGTCAAAATAGGCAGCATAAAACAGCAAGCCAAAACACGGGGCAACACCAAATAATCAATGGGATCGGTTTTGAGGATATAGAGAGCATCAATTTGCTCAGTGACTTTCATGGTACCAATTTCTGCTGCAAAAGCGGAACCGACTCTTCCTGCGATTACCACCGCAGTTAAGACAGGAGCTAACTCCCTAGTGAGAGCCAAACCTAACACTCCTCCTACTGCTTGTCCCGCTCCAAAGTCAAGAAATTCTCTAGCAACTTGAATCGTAAATACCATACCCACAAAAGCAGCAGTTAATAAGGCTATTCCTAATGAATCAGGTCCCACTGCTGACATTTGATCTAAGGTATTGGGACGATTAATCTTCGCTCTAAACAAATGTACTACCGTTTGTCCAGCCAAAAAGATAGCTGAGATCATTCTTTGTAGCCAACGGTTTAGTCCACCATTGAATTTTACAGTACTAGGCATTAGCTTTTGCTCTTTTGTGATTTTTTTTGCTCAGCAACTATCCCACACCAAAAAATGCTAATGGTTAAAGTGTCGGTTTTTTATTGCACGATAAGACATTGTAGCCCAAAGATTTAAAATCCAACCAAAGTAAAGTTGCCTATTCTTCGCTTTTATCAATGCGGAATCTTTCTACAGAAGATAATAAATCCCGAGCAATACTAACTAAACTTTGTAGCGAACCAGCTACTCTTTGGGATTCTTGGGAAGTTGCTTGGGCTGTTAACTCTACCGATTGCATAACCTGCGCCACTGCACGGGAATTTTCCCTTTGTTCTACCGTATCAGCTGTAATGGAACGGACTAAAGTATCAATGCGATTTGATACTTGAATAATATCTTCCAGGGCAGTTTTAGCTTGTTCTGCCCTATCGGTAACGTCGATAACCTCCTGGATACCTTCTTCCATTGCTGTCATTACAGACCCAGTTTCACTTTGAATTTGCAATACAATCTGCTCAATCTCTTTCAAAGATTTACCTGACCTATCTGCCAACTGACGTACTTCGTCTGCAACTATGGCAAAACCACGACCAGCTTCACCTGCTTTGGCTGCTTGAATTGAAGCATTAAGTGCTAATTGGTTGGTACGTTCCGCAATTTGAGAGATCAATAGGACAATTTTCGAGATTTCTTGAGATGCTTCTGCTAGTCTTTTAACCTTACGAGCAGTTTCTGATACAGTTTCCCTAATTTGGAAGATTCCTGACACCGTACTTTCTACTGCTTTACCTCCCTTGAGTGCTGTTACCGACGAGGAGCGGGCTACTTCTTCTGCTTCACGGGCATTTTCTGCTACCCTTTCAATGGACTCAGTCATCATCTGTACAGAGTTGAGAGTGACTGCTAATTCTTCTGCCATACGCAACGCTTCACTAGATTGGTTGCGGGCAAATAATTCACTATCAGTAGAACTTTTGTTTACTTGTTCTGCTGCTTGTTTTACTTGTCTGACAATTTCTCTCAGACTTTGGATGGTTAAGTTAAAAGCATCTGCAACTGCGCCCAATACATCGGCGGTAACTGTAGCTTGTACAGTTAAATCCCCTCTGGCTGCTCCTTCTACATCATCTAGCAAGCGAATAACTTGGCGTTGTAAATCTTCTTTGGCTTGTTCAGTTTCTTCTGCTCTTCTTTGCGCTTCTTGGGTAGTAGTTAAAATCACCCTGGTCATGCGATTGAACCCGCTTGCTAAACGCCCCAGTTCATCCTGAGAATAGACGGTAGCCTTAGCATTCAGATTCCCCTGATAAACATCTTCAAATTGGCTTTGGAGATTGCGAGTAGATTTTTCTACCTGTTTGGTGATTACTTTTCCTAAAGACATGGATGTGACAAAGCTGCTAGCACCAGCTACCACAGACATTAAAGCCCCGGCTTTAGCTGCCAGAAACCAATTATTATTACCCTCTGCCTCTTTGGTTAAGAAACCAACCCCCGCTATGCCAAAGCCTAATACTGCGATCGCTGATACTACCCCAGTCACACAGGCAGTAGTAAACTGCTTTTGACCCATAGGAGAATTAGCAAGGCTTCCGAAAAATCCTGGTTGAGTTTCCACCGCTGGTTCAAGGATGTCAGACTCTAAAACTTGCTCATCAATATTTTGCTCGTCCGATTCTATATCATCTACACTAAGCAGGTCAGATTCTGGTTCTGCATCTGCCATAGATGACCCTTCCGAATCAGCAGGACTAAAGTCTTCAGCTACAT
>JAAUYD010114745.1_pt1 | contig 11326 bp, 8 predicted proteins | sample 7278101 | NCBI WGS metagenome assembly JAAUYD01 (sample SAMN14350128, study PRJNA611818) | marine sediment metagenome | isolation source: surface marine sediment (0.6m) | place: French Polynesia: Moorea | collected 2018-08 | reverse complement strand
TCTTAAGCGGTCGCTGCGTCAAAAAATGAAACGTGCAGCGATGAATAATGACTACATGATGACTGTTCTACAATCCTTTTGTCAATAGCGTTTGAGACGCTCTTACCCTGCATTTATCCAACCGATTGGGGAAGTGATGGCAGAAAAGAAATACCACAAGGATTTTGGGATGATTAAGTAGAAGTAGGGTGTGAAGCGCGACAGCGTAACACACCGATAATAAGCATATAGATGGTGCGTTACATTTCATGCTTCGCACCCTACAAGATCGCGATCACAGGGCGATCTCCCTGGCATTTTGAATCAGCGATCGCAATTTTTCATTTCAGCCATTTACCAAACGAGATCGCTACAACCAACGATCGCATTTATCCTTGATTTACAATAAGTGATCGCACTATTGTTCTCCCCAAGCACTTAAAAATTCAACTTGATTTTTCATATCTTCTGCTGATTTAGTGGCAATTATCCTTAAAATCCGACGCATTTGCTCACCAATAGAATTTAAAATATGAACAGGTTTGTTAAGTTTCGTTCCCTAAGAAGTCGTCCAGTACAAGTAGATAGTGCGTTCCCATTGCATAGGTTAAGTTGGGAATAGGGGTTGTGGAAAAGAACGCACTCTGCGAGATCGCGATCGCACTGATATTTTGGATGAGTGATCGCTACTTTGTTAGTTGATTCTGTTGTAATAATCTTGCTCGTTTCTGTGTTATTTCCTCTGAGGCAAATCAAGATTAAGATGATCGCCTTAATTTCGATAAATATTTTTGCGATGTCCTACTTTAATAACAAGAATGACGAGAACATCAGTTTCAACTCGATAGATAATTCGATAATCACCTACACGCAATCTTAAACGTCCTTGTCCATTTTTTAACGCCTTAACATTAGAAGGATAAGGATTTGTTTTTAAATATTCCAGCTTTTTGGCAATCGTTTTTTGAATTTGTTGAGGAAGTTTATAAAATTCTTTTTCTGCTGTTTTTAGAAACTCAATTTTATAGTTAGACACAATGTTTATTTCATTTCTAAATTTTGCTTAATACTCTCCCAAGAAACTCGTTCTTTATTTTCAGGATTATTTTCTGCTTCAATAGCATCTTGTAAGTCAATTAAGTCTTCTAACTTATCAGAATCAATAACGGCTAATTGACCTTGACTAATATTTTCTAATAATTCGTTAACAGATAGATTAAATTGTTGAGCAATCTGTTCTATTTTTATGAACATTTCTTGAGAAATAGTGATTTGACTCATCTTGATTCAATTAAGATTTACAGTTGATAGAGCATTTTCAGTCTCTTTATTCAGCTTTAATTTATTATGACTCCTATATGGACTACACTGCGATATCAAATATTGTAGTTTTTTGATAGATTTGATTTATCTTCCAACTTAAGCGATTTTAAGCGATCGCACTTTCTCCTTTCAGCCATTTACCAAACGCGATCGCAAAAAACAATGATCGTCTTTGTCCTCTAGCATTTCTAATCAGCGATCGCACTGGCTATAATCCCTGAATCACATGGGTTACGCTGTGCTAATTCATCCTACAAGATCTGCTAAAGACTGGTCGGGCTTACTCTGTTCCTTTATCTTCGGTGGAAACCACCGCTGAGTCATCAAAGGAGGCTGGCGATCGCATTTCGATTTGGGCGATCGCGTCTTCTGGAGAAATATTGCCGTAGATGATTGCCATAATACCGGGGAGGTAGGTGTCCATGGTCATGACGTTGGTGTAGACGAGCGATCGCACCAACGCCGGAGTAAGCTCCGCACCTTCTACATCAATACTGGTTTTATAACGAATTTCACCATCCCTAAAATCAAGCTCAAAGTTACCAATCGGTAGACCATAGTTGGCACGAGCCAGAAATTCGGTCATATCCCGTCGCCTTTCGTCTGGAGCATTGACTGGACAAATAGAGTAAAAAATAAATTGCTCTTTGACCTCTTTAGCTCTGGCATAGCACATCCACTGACCATTTTCACCTTTGAATGCAAGACTTAAAGCCGTATCGTCTTCAACCCGGGTAAAGGGCAAGTCATCTGCGTTGAAAACTTCTATCAAGGTGGTCAAAATATCACTAATATAGTTACTCATAAAATCAATAGAAGGTGATTCTAAGTAATGAGGTTGGCTAAATCTTTTGTAATGGTGCAACACAGCTAAAATCGTAAAATGAGTATAGCCTATCGGCATTCAAAAAAAGCGACAGCGTAACTCATCGAAGGGTTTATGGGTATCAATCTTAGACGGGTAGTGTGGGCGCTTCTGCCCCCACACTACCGTTAATTTTGTTTCGCTTTAAAACGAAACCTGGGTTTACCTAAGGATTGAAGAACTGTAATATCAGAATTGTCCATCCGTAAATCTTGCCCCATCATGGCAGCGACAACCTCAGTTACAAGCATTTATTACCTGTTCTTTCACTTTTATAGCTACTACATGTTCAAGCATGTGACCGTAGGATTCAAAGACAATTCTAGCTGGTTCATAGAGTCCATCTGACGATGAGACATCACTTTCATCATACTCGTAAATATATTTATCCTCTGGATCAGTCAAATTGACTGCTAGAATTGAGTGTCCTGTTTCTAGCCATTGTGCTATTGGGAAGAGTTGATTTTTTTCTACAACACATCGCTGTGTATTATTCAACTGTACTAAAGCTAGCTGATACCAAATTTTGTTAAGGTGTCCAGAGTTAGGAGACCAATGATCAAATCTATCAAATTGAATATTTGAAGGAACATCAGGGGCTATGTCCGATAAGACTTCCAAAATGGATCGTAACCATTTTGGAAGTTGAATATTTACCCGTAATTCCCATTTCTCCCAGAAATCTGCATCTTTTTTGGCGAATTGAACATTTGGGAAATGCTGGACAAATTGCAACAGTGAATCTCTTGTTTCTTCCGGTATAGAGGACTCTCTAATCCATGTCTCTGCTTCAATACCATCACCAACTATTCGATGAGTTTGAAAGCTGAATGACAACTTTAATGAATCCTCATCACGATCACCTAAGAAGGAATTGAACAGAGAATCTAGAGTCTGGCCAAATTCATTGAATTGAATTCTGGCCAAGTCTCTAGATATTTTCAGAAAATCGCAATTAGCATTGACTACACGGGGAACTCCAGGTCTAACTAGGTAGTATTGACCGTCAAAAATAGAAAAACAAGCTGGAATATTAGCTTGTTGAAGTTCTCGTGTAAATTGCCAATCTGCTTCAATTGAAAATTCTATTCTAGGTGTTTTTTGCCATCTTTCTGATAGTTTCTTTAATAGCTTTGGACGAAGCTCATGATAACTCTTAAAAGTCCATGGATTACCCAACATAGAGCCTGTCTTCAAAGCAGGTAAATTCATCAATGGGTTGAGATCCTCAGCAAAGGTAAAAAGCAGCTCAAGATTTTCTAATGCTTGGCAATGAGTCAGGGCAGAAATATCTTTGATTGTAGAACACCTTACTTTTAAATCTACTAAATTACTAAGATATTCTAGAAAATTCAGATCCTCTATTTCACATGCAAAAATTTCCAATGACTCTAGGTTAATGCAGTATTTTATCAAAGATAAGCTTCTTGCTCTCTCAATTCGCAGTGGACCTTTCAGGTTCGCACATTCATTTTGAGTAAATGGCATTGGATGAAGTAACAGCTCCTCCAACGCTAGACCTTCAGAAATATCTGATGTATATAATTGCATCTTATTCCCTGTAATTCCCCTTCATCTTATTGAACCACTTGTTAATTTCCTTGAAATTTCCGTCTTGTTCAGTTGCTAAACTAGCTAGACTGGTAGGCTTATCACCACTTCTACTGCGATAATAGACAACTTTATACATATCTTTCTCAAGAGAAGATGTGCTGCCATTCCATACAGTCTCACTGAATACAGATTGTATCGCTTTAATAGCACCAGCCGGGTTGCTGCTAGAGGAAAATGCATTGCGTAATTTGTCATGCCACGGACCCTGACCCACAGTCATTTGAATGTAGTTTCCAGGATTCGATAGATCTTCTACATATAAAGCACCCGTGTGGCCAACAAGGGTTTTAATTGAATTTCCTTCCGCGTCAGATATTGTGCCACTTTCTTGCTCTGGGTTGAAGATCACCCAAGAAGTATCCGTTCGCAATTCATGATGGAGATCGATCCATTGTGCTGCTTTTTCAGCATCAGCCTCCGAAGCAGCACGCTCAATAACATTAGGAATAAAGTTAGTAGGAATCCACTCATGTTGTCCTTTTTCTTCTTCATGGGCATTTCTAAAAGCGGCCTTTAAATGCTTGCGGTTGTCTGTACTTTCCCACAGCTTTTCTAGCTCCTTTCGATCAATTCCGTGTACATTATCTCCTGTGGCAATAGTTTTCATAGCATTGACGATTTGTTTAGCTGTAAAGAACTCCTTGAGCCTTGGATCAACTCCTAAGCCCTCACTTTCCATCTTCTCAATGAACTCTTTTTCGAGAGTCTCATTTGCTTTATTCTCTGCATTTTCTAAGAAGAACTGCTCCTGAAGATGAGACTTCGAATTTTTATAGATACCTTTAGCCTGATGTAATGCTCTCTTTTGATCAACAACCCATGTATCTGGATCTTGCTTAGCAGTGGTTGGAACTGGCTTGCCATTCTTTTCTACCGCTAGAACAGCTGCTTTTGCTTTTTTAACAGCCTGCTCTTTATGGACATAATTACCAAAAGTATGACTTTGGAGAATTGGCTTGGCAAGAACTTTTCCAGCTTTATTTTTCTCACCTGATGCAATAAGAGCACTCTTAACTGCACTCCAATCGGTGTAGTTATCTCCAGGCAATTGCTCTAAACCCTTTTGTAAGTCAGCTTGAGCTGAGGGATGGGATTTCTTTAGATTATTTGAGAAGCGTGCAACCAAACCACCACGTACAGTAGCGACCTCCTGACCAGGACTCATTTCACCTTCAATGACCCAAGGTGTTTTTTTCGTATTCAGCGTTAAGCTCTTGAACCCAAATTCAGACTTCCATTTAGAAAATTGCGCTGTAATAGTTTCCTTGGAAATACCTCGTTTTTCGAGTTGTTTGACTGCCCGTTTAACCCCTTTCACACCAGCTTTCCATCGCTCTTCATGATTGAGCGTTCCACCAGCCTTAGAATAACGCACTGAATCAATGAGAACATCCTTGTTGTCAGCTGACTTAGCTTTGACCTTAAAGCCAATCGCCCCTTCATTTTTGGGCTTACCAGGTGCGACTTCAGCAGCTCGAAGTTTGGTCAGAGCTGGTTTGACCTGGTTTGCGATTTTACCTAGAACCTTATTGACATCCTCAACTTGGCGCGCCCCATTGGGCAACTCAGTCTTCAGTGCTGTTTTGACCTTACCCTTGGCAGCCCCAATATCAGCTGTTGGGGTTTTCTGTTTCGCTTTATCCTTAGCGGTTGGCTGTTCCTTTGCTGTGCCCTTCGCGGGTTCCTTCGCAACAGGCTTCTTACCTTCCTTCGCAGCTTTGTCCTGATATTCTTTTACGGTCTTACCATCTGCTGTCCGCGCATTGAGCGTGGCAGGCTTTTCTTTCTTCTTCGGTTTACTTGCTGCCGCTGCGGCAGAATTCGGGGCAGATTGCTCGGCCAGTTTGCCCGGTTGAGCATTACCTTTCTGCCCACTCTTGGGTGGTTCGGCCTCTTTGCTGTTTTTCTCTTTCCACTTACCTTGCTGCTCACCCTTGTCTGACTTCGGTTTCGCCTTATCGTTATAGAGATCGGTGAGGAACTTATCGGCAGAAAAATCAACTGGTTTAAGCTCCACCGAGGGAAATTGATTGGACCCGATAACATAATCCACCGATGCGACGACGCCATAGCTCTTACCGAGGGGCCATTCTTTTTGACCCAAGGGCCAGGTCCATTTCTTGTCTGGTGCTGGTGACCACCAGGGAGAATCAAGTTCCACAAAGAGGTCTCCCTGCAAGCCCAGGAAGAGTTGGGAAGCAATCTCAACATCACCACTGATAAAGAATTCGCCCTTCTTATCTTCGGCTTCTGCCGCAGGTTGTTCGCGGTAGCCGATCACTGGGGTTGCCTCAGCATAACCACGAATGCCCGCAATGCCATCAATGCCTGCCCCCGCTTTAATATCGTGGTCTAAGACTTCTAATCCAGCTCCAGCTTCACCCCGGAGTTTGATGCCAGCCGCTGCCGAGATGTTTAAGCTAGCTTGAATCTTGAAGTCAGTGCTCTTCTTCGGATCGGTAGAATACGTGCCCTCAGCAGAAATTTTGTAAAGCTTCCCTGGACCGATCTTGGCAAAAGCACTGAGGCTAATATTTCCAAAGATAAAGACGTTGCCCACCACGGGAATGCCGTAACTGGCCCGAGGCTCAATCTTGAAGAGTTCCTTGACGTAGTCCTTTTGATCAAATAAGGGAACCTCAGCCTGGGGTGTGATTTCGCCGATGATAGTTAAATGTCCCTTTTGATCGATGATGACCTGGGCTTTTCCAGTCAACCAATCATTGAATTGGAAGTCAAGGGTTCCTTCTCCAAATGCTACATAATCCGCTTTCGGAGCTTTGCCTCCTGGTTTCTTGGCCGCTTCCTTAGCAGGTTCTGCAGGTTCGGTCGGTTTCTCCGCAGGAGCCTTTTTACCTTCCTCCAGTTCTACTGCCTTCTTCTTATCCATCAGCTTCAGGATAACAACCCCTGAAAGCTTTTCACCTTGATAGGCAACTTCACCGACTGCGATAAAGGTTTCTCCATCCCAGGCTAGGTCAATTTTCCCGGTCAAACTCTTCCAGGTGACTTCTGCCTCCCCCTTACCCGTGATTTCCTTGTCAGGGGATCCTTGGATGTCTAATTTGCCACTGCCAAGTCCCTTGATGCTCTTCAGGTTGAGAGCACATTTGAAATCCGTGACTTCTTCGTCATCAACCGTCACGCTTAGGGTACCGGAAAGCACCTTTGCCCAATTAACCTTAAAGTTTTTGATACCCAGGTTCAGACTCCCCTGCGAAAAGCTGTTGGTAAATGACAGCCCGCCCAAATCAAATCCAGTTAACCCAAGCAACTCAGGGAATTGCTTAAATTTGTTTCGAAGTGCGTTTCGCCCTGCCTTGTCGCCTGGAAGCCCAATATATCCCTTGAGAACCTCGCCGCTGAGTAGAATTAAATGGGGTTGCAAGCCTGGCTCAATTTCCGCGAGTCGGGCAAAGAGGGGATGCTGGAACGGAATAGACTGATCTTTGGAAATCTTGTATTTTCTGCCATGCTTTTGGATCTCTATAAGGCCTTCCGCTTTACCATATTTGACTTTGACTTTCCCAGCCTTGCCTTTACCTCTCTGTTTTTCTCGGCTGTCCAGCCAAGTAGCAATCTCTTCTGGTGGTTTGAATTTAGACTCCTTCATCTGCTTGAGATTGATGGACATTGGCGCAACGTCTCCCGCAGCTGGAGCAACTGGAGCAGTACTTGTGTTGTCAGCCGTTTCACTAGTCACCGCTGATTCCCGCTGGATAATCTCATCTTGCTTCGGACTGCGCTGCACGGCAGGCTGAATAGTTCCGGAGGCTGGGGATGCGGACCCTTGTTGCACGACATGGGTTAGCTCATGGGCCAGCAACTGCTGTCCGCCGGGGGTATGGGGTTGATATTGCCCTGCCCCAAAGTAAATATCCTGCCTTCGGGTAAAGGCACGGGCATTTAAATCTTGGGCAGCTTGGGGATCCGTATGCACCCGTACTTGGCTAAAATCATGCCCAAACCGTGATTCCATGAAGGAGCGAGTTTTCTCTGGCAAAGATTGACCGCTGCCCTTACTAGCATTCAATCGAGATTCTAAGGTGGAGGTCACACTGGGAGCCTGCCCAGGATTTTCTTTTGTCCGAACAGTTTGTTTTTCCTCTTCATCCTCTTCCTCAGTTGGTTCACTCATTCTTTGAACTAGAGGTGAGAATGGACAAGTCAAAGGTTTAGTTTGCAGTTTCTCTTCATCTTCCTCGGTTTGTTCATCCATTCTTTGAATAAGGGGTGAAATTCGACTAACTAATGGCTTGGTTTGCAGAGATTCCTCCTCCTCTTCCTCCTCACTAGCTTCAACCTGTCGCTGCACCAAAGGCGAAACCTTATAACTCAGTGGTTTTGTCTGAACCGTTTCCTCATCTTCTTCTTCAGAAGATGAGGACTGTCTTTGAATTAGCGGTGTAATTTGACTCACTAATGGCTTCATCTGTAGGGGATCTTCTTCCTCCTCTTCAGACTCAACCCTTTGTCTTTGAATAATTGGTGTCGTCAAGCCCACAATCGCCTTAGCCTGCAACATTTTCTCCTCATCTTCCTCTTCCTCCAAAGGTTGCCTTTGCAACTCCTCCTCACATTCCGTACATAACCTCTGAACAACAGGAGATCTAACTGGTCGAGTAATTGCTGCTGCGGGAGATCCTGGTTCCGGCATTCGCATTACTTGCTCTGCTACTCGATCTGCTTCCTGCTCATACTTATCATTCGGCTGCCCAATTGTCAGCTTCGCTTGAATAGGAAGCACCGACACCCGACCAAAACTATGACTCACAGGAGGAGGGTCTGATGGGGGAGGGGTGGGAGTAGCTTGACCAGAGGTACTTAACTGTTTTTCAGCAGTAGGGGAAGTAGTCTCCGCTTCAACTTGATCCTGATAACGCTGTTTCAGAAAACTAGATTCCTCGGGCTTAAACCCAGGAGTTAGGATAGATGAACTTTTACCATCAACCTGAACGCGACTATCACCCATCACCATAGCCTCCAAACTAGCCTATCTAAAATATAAGTAGTTTTTTTGCTGGCAATCATTAACTTATCTAAACCCATCCCCTGATCTCTGACTCCGTCAGCGATTTCTCAAATTTGACAAACTCTACCTGTGCTGCTCTGAGCAAATGGGACATTTGTACAGGTTCCTGTGCTTCTGCTGCCAAAAATGCTGCATACAGGGCAATATTACGAATATTCCCTCCTGCTATATTCAACCGCGCTAATTTCTGCACATCCAGCCCTTCTGTAGGAGTAGCAGCGGGAAAAATACGCTGCCAAATCTCGGCACGCTGGGCCATATCGGGAAAGGGAAACTGGACAATAAAGCGGAGACGACGCATAAAAGCAGTATCCAGAGCATTTTTGAGATTGGTAGTCAAAATTGCCAAACCCCGATAGGCTTCCATCCGTTGTAGTAAATAACTCACTTCAATATTAGCGTAGCGATCATGACTATCTTTGACCTCACTGCGTTTACCAAACAAAGCATCCGCTTCATCAAACAACAAAATCGCCCCTCCTTGTTCTGCTGCATCGAATACCCGTCGCAGGTTCTTTTCCGTCTCGCCGATGTACTTACTAACTACTGAGGAAAGGTCAATGCGATAGAGTTCCAGCCGTAACTCATTTGCTAACACCTCTGCTGCCATAGTTTTTCCCGTACCGCTTAAACCTGCAAATAAGGCACTAATACCCAATCCTCGCGCTCCTTTAGAGGCAAAACCCCAAGTCTCATAAACTGTTAATCGCTGTCGTACATGTACGGCAATTTCCTGTAAAACCTGTTGTTCCATGGGGGGCAGCACTAGATCATCCCAGGTAGCAGTAGGCTCAATGCGCTGTGCTAAATCTGATAAACGGGGACAAGACTGGCTACGACAAATATCCCATACAAGATTTTGAATTTTGGAGTTCCCCCCTTGTTGATAAGGGGGGTTAGGGCTGATCTGATGCTGGATTAAAACCTGACTTCCCTGCTCCCTTACTTCCAACTGTCCCAGAGCTTCAGCACAAACAGCTTGAATAGTGGAGGAGTTGAAATTATATTGACCCACCAATGCTGATACACTGCCGTTACTTTCCATAACTTGACCCAACCCACGATGCCAAAGCTCGTACTGTTCCTCAGTAGTGGGCGGTTGAACTTCTAGAGTCAAAGTGGGACATTCTCCCCAAGTTTTTCTTTCTCTCGTGCTTACGATTAGCCCAACTCTCAAGCCCTCAATAAAACGCTGGATAGTATCTTGGCGGGCAGCATCGCTGGTATTCAGTTCTTGACAGTCTAGTAATAGTAAGCTGTTATTTAAAGCAGCTTCTCGTTCCCACAAACGCATCAATACTTCTAGTTCTCTGGCATCCACAGGTAGTAACCGAGCAGACATAGCCTGTAATTTCAATCCTAACAGAGTACAAGCTGCTGAAGCGATCTCTCGTTGACTTTCTGGGTCGGTTCCACAGAGTTGTACTACAGCTAATCTCTGGTTGGGTTGTCCAGACCAATTTGCTGCTAGTCGTTCAGCTAATATTTGATGGGATGGTACTAGCTGCCGTGAGACAGACACTGAGCGAACTAAACCCACCAATCTCTGATCTAAATCCTGTCCCCCAGTTAGATAATGCAATACCCGCTCGTCAATCCTTAAAGGACTGCGGATGATGCCATCGCTGTTCCCCAATTCCAGCAAACGCCAGTGGCGTAAAGAGCTAGCTGGATAGATAGCACTCCAGTGGGAGTTGGGTAATACTGCCAATGCCAGACTAAAAGTAGCATGATTTTTGCGATTATCTCCCTGAATCTGTCCACACAGCTTAGCAATCTCCCCGTCTAATTCTACTCCCGCACATAACAGCAAAACTTGACGTTCAAATGGGGACAAATTAAACAATTGACACAGGGTTTCTATCGCAGGGGCAACTTTCATAGCTGCTCTCATTGACTCTAAATCCTGCGAGGACATTGTTTCTGAGCGATCGCCTGAAGCTCCTACTCGTTGCTCTAACATTTGACGCACTTCTGCCAACGCTGCCATCAGGTAACGCTGGTTAGCTTCGAGCCAATGGTCTAGGGGAGAAACAATCATGCTTTGACAACTCCGCTATAGAAACAGATTATTCAAATACCCTCATTTTATAGTTACAGTTTCTTGTAAGACAATCTCTACAAAAGTGCGATCGCACTATTAACAAGGTCTATTTTGTCGATTTGGAATAGTCTTTTAAAGAACATTTCTAATTCATAAACTTCTCTAATTCCCATTCTTTCTCCTTCTTCCAATTCATAAATTAGATTTTTATTAACTCCAAATCCTGCGAAGATATTGTTTCCGAGCGATCGCCTTAAACTCCTTCCCGTTGCTCTAGCTAGGTATAAAATAGATGTTAGGGGAAAGAGGATAAGATACACATTATCAGTCGAAAAAAATTAAATGAATTTGCCGAAAGATATCCCGAAAGCAAATCAGCATTAAAAGAATGGTATCAAAGAATGAAGACAGGACAATTTAAGTCCATAGCAGAATTAAGAACTATTTTCCCTAGTGCTGACAAAGTGGG
>JAAUYD010071866.1_pt1 | contig 11333 bp, 11 predicted proteins | sample 7278101 | NCBI WGS metagenome assembly JAAUYD01 (sample SAMN14350128, study PRJNA611818) | marine sediment metagenome | isolation source: surface marine sediment (0.6m) | place: French Polynesia: Moorea | collected 2018-08 | reverse complement strand
ATGGGCTCCCTTCAAACATATTGCCTCCGGGGTAGACAATGTGTTCACCCAGCATATCGGGAATGCCGTCGCCATTAAAATCTTCCGGCAGCTGGGTCTGACCGTCATAAAAGCGGTCTGAACCGCTAAAACGGGTCAACACTTCGGCCGCGGCCGCTGAAAATACGCTGTGTCCAGACACATATTCGGGGAACGGCGGGGTCACAAACGTCAACTCCTGATACGGCCGCCAGGTATCCGCTAAAATCCAGCGCGTACCCTGATCCGGTCCTCCCCATGCCTCTACCATCTGACCGCTGTACAGATAGCGGATCGCGGTCTGCGGCCGGACAAAATTATAGTGCCGCTTCGCCTCCCAGGCGGCAATCCCCGCATCCAGCAGCGCACAATTTAAGGCAAAAAACAGTTTGACATCCTCTTCAAGCGTATGGCGATCGCGATAAGCGATCCCGTGGGCCAGGGCATTCCAATGTCCGGGCGGGGTCTCGGATCGCGGTCCGTCCGCCCAATATTCGGCAATCACCTTATGTTTGTCGGTCAGCTGACCACTCATGACCAAAACATCGGTAAATTGACGGCGATACGCCTCATCGCCAGGCATCGTTTGACCTAAACCATCGGTGTAGGCGCTCATATCATTGAGGCGCGGCGGCGGCGGCGGCCGAAATTGGGAACCGGACGTCAGGGCAAAGGGCTCAACCGCCCCCCAGTGCGGCGTTAAAAAACTCTGCTCCACAAATGAATCTTCGTCATCCGGGTTGATGGCCGGGTGGCCCAGGCGGTTGACAAATGTCCCCGTTGGAACCAGCAGCGGCTGCCAGGCGTTGGGATCAAACTGTTCGCCGCCAAACCCGCGGGGGCTGTTAGGATCGCTGACGTTTACCGATTCATACAGCTGGGGAAACGTCGACGAAACGGTATCGGCGTAATTGGCGGCCGCATTCGAGCCATCGTTTTGACGGCCGCTAATCACCGCTGCCGCCGCTCGGCGGCCGATATCGGCCGGGCTGTTTGGCGAGGCCTCAGCCTCAGGGTCGTATCCCAGCTGCTCCATCATCTGCTCAAACGCGCCGGTTTCTTCCTCATATGCAGCAAATAAACGGCTCAGCGCTTCATACGCGGCAAAACTGATCGCCTGATGCTGATTTCGCTCGTTGTGCTCAAGAACCGGACGGCGGGTGAGCGGCATAAAAACCGGATTCGCCGTCACGTCATAGGCGGTCCAGGCATCGTACATGGCGGTATGTACTATAAACATCTGCCGGGTTATGACGGTCGGCTTCGGGTTATTGGCGCGTATGGCGGCCAGCATGACTTCGTTCCATTCAACCACAACGGTAGGTTGATAACTTTCTTCCCGGACGGGTTGATCGCTGATTGTCTCAGCGGCACAACCCATCAGAAAAAGACATAGACACCAACATAGGATCACTTTTTTGGGCATGTAAAACCTCTTTTAATCGGCTGCGGCTAAATTCCACAACTCTCCTAAATTTTAATCCTCCTCAGCCAGCCAGGCAAAAGGTCGCTCTGTCAAAATAATCCTGGACAAAAGCAAAACAAACCTGGTTTTCAGCCTAAAAGTCTCCATTTTCAACGGGTTTTTGCCTTTTTTTACCAAATTACTTGACAATACTTGTACAAAATGGTAACCTAACGAACGTTAGGTAATAATGAGTAAAGCAAAGCAAAAAGTATTGGACACAGCGGAAGCGCTTTTTCATCAGCACGGATACAGCAGTATCTCAATGCGAGACATTGCCAGCGCGCTAGATATGCAAAAAGCATCACTTTACTATCACGCTCCCGAGGGCAAAGAGCAGCTGTATGTCGAGGTGACGGAACGGATGTTTCAGCGACACCATCAGGGCTTAAAGAGAGCGATTAAGAGCGGCGAAGATATTGCCGATCAGCTTTATCGGATAGCCCGCTGGATTTTTTCACAGCCTCCGATGTTTCTCTTTAAGATGATGGATGGCGACATGCCCGCTCTAAGCGCCGAAAACGCACAGCATCTCAGAAACCAGGCGTACCAACTGCTTTTTAATCCGCTGATTGCCATGTTCCAATCTGGCATTGACAGCGGTCAAATTCGGCCGATGGCCGCCGAACAGTTAACCGGCACCTTTCTGACCCTCATGGAAGGGGTCGCATTTGCCAAACGTCACAAGGTCAGCGGCAGAGCGCCGATCGAAAACATGGTCGATGACGCGCTCGACTTGATGATTTACGGGATTAAGCCACGAGCTGTTTCCTGATCGATATTCGGATGATGAATCTGGAAGTAAATTGAGTAAGTAGAGAGAGAATCTTATGAAGCAATTTCCAAAAGTTCCCCAAATTTTGATTCAAAAACCCGACGGTTCAGTGGGCCACCAGCCGCTCGCCAAGGGTGAGCTGAACAAAATGCCATCGTCTCCGTGGCGGCCGATCGGTGAATTTATCGATTTTTACCGCAACAATACGCCATCACCGTTTAACCACCTGGTTCAGCAGCCGGCTTAACGGATTGCTTCTCATTATCAATCAAATTACACGGACCAAACCATGTCACAAGCAGAACTATCGATCAACGGCCAAACCACCGCCGTATTTGCACCACGACGCTTTGAAGCGGATCTCAACCTGATTCTCCTGGGAACCCATCAAGACGTCTGGTCCACATTAAGCTCGTGGCGGCCGTTTGCCGATCAACTGCGTTCGAGCTATCCACAAATCGATATCTACCGGGTGATTTTTAATCAATCGGCCCGCGGTCGCAAGCGCTTTTGGGGATTAACCGACATGCCTCGAAAGCTCATCGGCCGTAATGGACCGCGTGATTTTACGGTAGCGCTAGTCACCCGCAAGGGGGATCTGCTCTGGCAGACATCTGGCGCCTATACTCCGGAAAAAGGTGGCGATCTGTGCGCTGCGGCCGTTGAAGCACAGCTCATTTTTGGCGGCCGCATCCCTCCCAAAAAATCGCTTTCAGTACCTCAGTTTATCTAAATTTTCGAAGAGAGACACGAGATACAAAAGGCGAGATACGATGAGAGTCCGCTCATCCACATCTCGTCTTTTGTATTTCGTATCTCGTATTTCGTATCTCGTATCTCGTATTTCGTATCTCGTATCTCGTATTTCGTATTTCGTATCTCGTATCTCTAATTTCCCATACGCCCGTCTCAACATTTCATTAACTGCCGGAAAAGAATTATAAAATTAGGCGTACAATCGTTCAGATGTCCAGACTCAAACAAATCGACCGCCGGTTGATTACCATCTTGCTCATCGTATTTGTGCAAATGTTAGGCGCCTCGATGGCCCTGCCGATTTTACCTCTTTACGCCCAGAGAGAGTTTGCCCTCGACGATCGCGTGATTCCCCTTCTGATTTCAGTTTTTTTTGCGGCTCAGTTTTTGGCAGGGCCCACAATCGGCCGTCTTTCCGATCAATACGGCCGGGTACCGGTTTTGATCGTCAGCCAGATCGGCACCGCTGTCGCTTTCGCCCTGCTTGGGTCAGCCAACTCGGTAGCCATGCTCTTTTTCGCCCGCATTCTCGATGGGATTACCGGAGGCAATATCATCGTTGCTCAGGCGTACGTCACCGATATCACTTCGGAAGAAAAACGAACCCAGTCACTCGGGTACACTTTTGCCGCCTTTGGGTTAGGATTTATCTTTGGGCCTGCGCTGGGTGGTCTGCTGTCGGCGCAGTTTGGCCCGCGGGCGCCTTTCTGGGTGGCCGCCGTAGCCGCTACCGTTGTGGTGCTGCTGACGGTATTTACCTTAAATGAGACCCTTTCCCCTGAAGAGCGCGCTAAAAATCGCCAGCCGAAAAACGGCCAGGATCAACTCTCTTTACGGATCGTCGTGCGCAACATCCCCTTGTTAATTGTGTTGACCATCGCCTTCTTTGCTCAATTTTCTTTTGGGCTAATTCAATCAACCTTCGCCTTGTGGGGAGAAGCGGTCTTGTTTGATGGGTTTGCGCAGGAAGCGGTTGACCTGGGAATCGGCCTGCTGCTTTCAGTGGTCGGAGTTGCCCAACTCGTGACCCAAACCGCCATTTTACCGTGGCTTCTGAAGCGTTTTGACGAGTCAACGCTGGTGATTATCGGCAGCTTCGGCCGTCTTTTTGGCAATCTGGTTTTTGCCGTGATAACGACGCCATTTCTCGGGCCGATCGGCGCCATTTTGTTTGCTTTTGGCGGTGGGGTGACCAACCCCGCCCTGCAGTCCCTGGCCACAAAAGCGGTTGATAAATCGGTGCGCGGCAAAGTATTGGGATTCACTCAATCAGTCAACAGCCTGGCCATTATTATCAGCACCGCCATGGCCGGGTTAATTTTTGAAATCCAGCCCAATCTGCAATATTGGATCGCGGCCGTTCTGATTCTGATCTTGCTGCTGCCGGCTTTTTATATGCGAAGGTGGTTTCTGGCGAACAAAGTGCTGACTCCTAAGTCCTTAGTACAAAGTGAAAAGTGAGCAGTGAAAAGTGAAAAGCGTTTTGAGTTTCGGGTGCTAACCGAGAAAGAGGGGCGGGAAATTCTGGCCTGGCGGTATGATCCGCCGTACGAGCTGTATAATCCCCAGCCGGCCGATCTGGATGATGATTTGGCCAATCTACTCGATCCGCAAAACAATTATTTCTCGGTTTACGACAGAGGGGAGTTAATCGCTTTTCGCTGTTTTGGACCAGATGCCCGGGTGGCTGGGGGCAATTATGAAGCTGAAGCGCTTGATATGGGTGGTGGCCTGCGGCCGAATTTAACCGGGCAGGGTCTTGGACCACAGGTGATGCTGGCGGCCATTGATTTTGCTCTCGAGCGGTTTCAGCCCCCTCTTTTTCGGGTCACGGTGGCTTACTTTAACCTGAGAGCGCAAAAAGCGTGTCTCAAAGTGGGGTATCAACGAATCGAACGCTTCTCGCATCCACAAAGCGGCCGCGAGTTTGTCATCATGACCCGACCCGCGATTTGACCTTATCACTCAGAACTCAGGACTCAGGACTCACTTCTTCATCCTCTCCGCTCCCGCCTTTTGTACCGTCGTCAAATAATTCATCAGCAGATCGTTTGGATCGGCCGAGTCAACCAGCGCTGTGTAAGGCAAAATTGCTCCGGTAAAACCACTGGTATGCCAGTAAGCCGGCGCCGGAAGCTGTGTACCGGTTAACCCATCCGGCAGCGGATAAGCGGTGATATAAAAATATGGATTTTCAATGCTGCTGTCTCCAGTTGAAAAGCCAAAATTCATCTGTTCGTCTGAATATTCCTCATCTTCCGGGTCCTGACCGGGCACGAGGCGGCCGCTAAACCACAGCACCGCCAAATCAAAGTGATGGGGGAAAAGCTGTACCGGTCCAGTAGGCTGGCGCAGCCCCTTTGAAAATGTTTTGAAGGTCATGTCGATCTGAGCCAAAGCGTGCCACAGCGCTTCCACATATGGATCGTTGTAAACGCGCTCTTTATCGCTTTCATAGTACGATTCTTCCAGAACAGCCTCAATATCAAATGCCTGCAAAATTTCCAGCAGCTCTTCCCCAAACTCTCGCGTGGACTGCCCTTCCAACGAGATGACATCCACATCCCCGGAATTGGTTCGGATATTGACTTCATGGGTAAAGAAGTTCATCTCGATATCAAACGTGCGCGATCCAAATAAAACCGGCGTGGTGGTCAATCCCACAGCCGAGGTGCGCAGGCTGGCGTGATACCAGTGACGCTGTGGAGGCGTTAGCTTCTGTCGGATACGGGCCACAATTTGAGCATACGCCTGCAGCGTATCACGGGTTGCCTGCCAACGCGACAGATTGAGATCTGGATAAGACATGATACCTCCAAGGGATGTGTGAGATACGAGATACGAGATACGAGATACGAGATACGAGATACGAGATACGAGAGTGGTCTTAAAAAGTTAAATTTTTTTTGATCGAAATGTCAACCCCATATCAAATCTCGTATTTCGTACTTCACCTATCGTTATGGGTTTACAATCGTCAACGGCACCGGCACAAACACCAGCACAAAGATGACCATCGTCAAAATAGCCAGGGCGCGTCGCCGGCCGTCTAATGGCAGGGTTTCATCAAGGGGAGTTTCGTAGCGATTGCCAAAGAAGTACAGCAAAGCTGCCCAGACAAACCAGGTCGCCGTGCCGGCAAAAAAACCAAGGGCGATCATGGCGATTAAGATCGGCCAATAAATTTGCTTTAAGAACGATTGCCCAAAAAGAACCTGCGACACCCGGCCGCCATCCAGCTGACCCACCGGCAGCAAATTCAAACCGGTCACCAGAAAACCGGTCCAGCCCGCCCACGCAACCTGCGATAAGCTGACGTCCACGCCGTTGCTGGGCAAAAATTGACCAAAAATCGCCAACTTGGTTAAAGCATAAGCGATGGAATTTCCCTCTAAATAGTAGCTTTCTGTGGGTAAGGGTCCTACCTCAGAGAGCATCAGCCCCAATATTAAAATCGGAATCGCAAAAACCATCCCGGCCAGCGGACCGGCGGCCCCGATGTCAAACTGGGTGCGCACGTTTTTGCTGGGTCCCCGCTGCAGGATAAACGCCCCCATCGTGCCAATCGGTGAAAATGGCATGGGAATAAAAAACGGCAGGCTGGCCGGCACTTTGTGATAGCGCGCAGCGAAGTAGTGGCCGAGTTCATGTGCCCCCAAAATCAACAAAATAGACACGCAAAAGGGCCAGCCGCGCCATAAATTTGTGATGAGGAGCCAGGTAAGTTCCGATTCTGCTGCCTGTTCAGCCAGAAGACCAAGTGTTTCATCACTCATGGCACCGGCTAACAAGGTGGTTAATATCGTCCCGATAAACAGCAGCAGCGGGACAATCCACCTGACCGGCTGTTCTTCAATCACAAATGGATAACCATAAAGGGAAACGCGGCCGTTTTCCCGCCGCAGAATTGGCGTGTAGCCATGTGGCTTAAAAATTTCGGCTATTTCATCATAGCCAACCGTTTCGTTTTGATTATAAAGAGGAATTCCGCGAAAGCGGAAATGATTAACTTCGGGGTAATCGAGGGTCGTATCGGCGGTATCAAACAGATGGCTGATCTCACGACGCAGCTGCTCAACCGTATAAACCGGAACCGTACTGCTAGAACTCTCGGCCGGTGGGAACATATTACGTGTCGCCCCGAGAAGGTTCGATCTCTGACTCTTCGTCGATTTCGTCATCCCCCCAGCTGATGATCCACACACATGCGCCAGCCACCAAGACCGTAATCACCACCAGCCAAAACCACTGCATGCCCTGCAAGCCCACATCCTGCGCGGCAAATACGAGAATGGCTACCATTCCCACAGATAACACGAGCCAAGCGGTTAAATTGGCGTGCTCATTAAACCATTTGATGAGGTTTGACATGAAAAAAGTCCTAAGTCCTGAGTTTAAAATCAAAAGTGCACACTATACAGTGCACTGGCTTGGCAAGGCTGTGGCCGGTTCAGTCAGAGACCGGCCGGAGCACCTGAACAGCTTCTATCATTTTATGCTAATTTCGGGGATCTGCATCCTTTTTAGAGTAGTTTTAAGCAACCCGGGCGTTCCACAACTTGGTAATCATAATGTGGCTGGCATTTTCCGGCTTTAATTCAGAAAATGTTTGCTGCCACACGCGGGGCCATCCCTCGGGTTCTTCGATCGCATACCCGCTGTTGGCCATCAGAAGACGCACTTCCGGCTGTGTTTCATCATTCAAAAAAGCAAAAACCGCTTCACACATCAATTCATTAGCCGTGCGCTTGATTTCTTCCAGCACCGCCCTGCCGGTTGTCACGGTTGCCGCAGCGGGATGCACATACATTTGGTCTATCGCCCCAAAACCCTTATCCGCATACCATCCCACCACAGTGCTGATCTCATTGCCGATCTGGCCGATTAGATATCCGCGTTCGCTAAGCGACATCAAAATTTCCGCTCGTTTCGGTTTGACCTGGCCGTTGGTGGCCTTGTGGATAAGAAGCAAAATGGCCGGAATATCCTGCGGGCGGGCGCGCCGCACAACCACTTCGACCTCGGGTGCGTCCGGCTCTTCCACAGCCGGTTTTATCGCCTCGGCCGAAGCCGCTTTTGAGGGTGAATCATCCGGTTCACCCAAAAATCTCAGGGCCATGAAGACCTGTTTGCGGGTTTCTTCCAGCGTGCCGGTCGTTTGAATGACCACGTCAGCCTTGGCCAATTTGTCCCCCTGTGGAGATTGGCTGGCAATACGCTGAAACGCATCCTCATCACTCATTCCGCGGCCGATAACCAAACGCTGCATCTGCAAAAACTTGCCGCAGTTAGCCACCCAAATTTGGTCGCACAACTCGGCCAGCTCCCCTTCCAGCAGCTTGATCGCTTCGATCATAATCACCTTTTCACCGGCCGCTTCAACAACCTCACGAATTTTCTGACGGACCGATGGATGAACAAGCGCTTCAAGCTGCTCCATTTTGCCCTGGTCAGCAAAAACGATGCGCCCCAAGGCCGGCCGGTCAATCTTGCCGTCAGAGGTGACGACCTCTTGGCCAAACGCCGCCACAACCTGTTTTTGCAGCTCCTGGTCGCTCTGCATCAGCTGATGAACCACCCGATCAGCATCAATGGTTAAAACACCACGCTCAGCTGCAGCATTCATCACGGCCGTTTTCCCAGTGCCGATATTGCCCGTTAATCCGATAATAATCTTGTTTTCCATAGCAAATCCACTCTCATTTAGCCATATTCTATGCGTTTGGCCCGAATCGTGTCAAAGATTGTCTTTCAAACATCCTTATTTTTGAAGTGAAATTTTGTGTGTATGTGGTTCATACTGCAGCCAGGCTGATTTACTCTTCAAAAAGCGCTTCCCATTGGGTCATCAAAGTCTCCAGCTCGCCCTCAAGCTGGCTAAACTCTTCGCTTTTGGTCTGAACGGCCGCGAAATCCTGCGCTTCGCTGGCCGCTTGAAGTTCAACCCCCACGGCCGCCAGCCGGGCTTCCGCTGCCTCAATTTGAGTTTCGATCAGCTGGATCGCTTCAGCCAGCCGCCGCTGCTCATTTTTACTCAGCCCACCATCGCCGTTTTGAGGGGCTGAGCTGCGGCTTTGCGGTTTTTGGAGTACGGCCGCCTCTTTTTGCCGAGCCTTTTCCGCCTCCCGTGCCGTCACATACTCCTGATAGCTGCCGCCAAACACCTCGAGTCGGCCGTTTCCCAACGACCAGATTTGGGTGGCCAGGCGGTCAATCAAATAGCGATCGTGCGAAACCATTAAAATTGTTCCCTCAAATCGCTCCAGCACCGACTGCAGCAGCTCCTGCGAAGCGATATCGAGATGATTGGTTGGTTCGTCCAGCAGCAAGAAGTTAGCCTGCTGCAGCGCCAGGATAGCCAGCGCCAGCCGGCCGCGTTCCCCACCGCTGAGCGTGCTCACTTTTTTCTGCACGTCGTCACCGCTGAATAAATATTGGCCGAGATAGCTGCGGGCCTCGCTGATCGGCATCTCCTGATGGCGCAGCAGCTCGTCCAATATCGTATTATCCAGGTTGAGGGCATCGTGCGCCTGAGAAAAATAGCCTATCTGCAGGCTGGCTCCCGGCGCCACCGCTCCATCTAGCGGCGGCAGATCACCTAAAATCGTTTTTAAAAATGTGGTTTTACCGGATCCATTCGGGCCGATCAACGCCGCACACTCCAGCCGCGTCAGCTCAATATCATCCGCTTTGAACAACACCTGCCCTGGATAACCCACCACAACGTCGTCGGTCCGCAGAACGATATGACCGCTGCGGCCGGCCGTTCCCAAATTGAGACGAAACGTCTTGGCATCGGCCGATACCCGCTGCGATTTAAATTCTTTCAGTTTTTCTTCGGTGCGCCACAGCTTAAACGCCTTGCCGTCGACCCCGAGTGTGGCATTGAGTCGCTTTAATTTCCCTTTTGCCTGCGAGGTGCGCTGACTGGCAATATTTCGCCGAATATAATCCATCTCTTTTTCAAGACGGGCCTGTTCAGCGGCCAGCTCTTTGCGCCGCCGTTCCCAGCGCTCCACCCGCTGGGTTGTATAAGCGGAGTAGTTTCCGCGATAAACCTCCAGCCCATCGGCCGAAAGCTCCCAGATCATGTTTACGACTTTGTCGAGAAAATAGCGATCGTGGCTGACGATCAAGACCGCTCCTTCCCAAATATTGAGCCGTCCCTCAAGCCACTCGACCGCCTCGATATCGAGATGATTGGTTGGTTCATCCAGCACCAGAAGGTCAGGTTCTTCGAGCAGCAGGCGGGCCAGCAGGGCGCGGGTTCGCTGTCCCCCACTTAAATGATCGAGCGGGGTTTCCCAGTTTTCGCGGTCAAAGCCCAAACCGTCCAAAACCTGCTGAATGCGGAGTTCATAATCATAACCACCGGCCGCCTCAAACCGCATTTGAGCCTGACTGTAGGTGTGAAGCAGTTCTTCAGAGTGATCCCCGGCCGCCATGCGATTTTCCATATCGCGCAGCTCGGCAGCCTCTTCCTGAAGATGAGCAAAAACGCGACGCATCTCATCGTGTACCGTGGTGCGCTCCCGCCCTTGAAACGCCTCCATCGCCTCCTGACGCAAATAGCCAAGGCGCGTGCGGCGAGCGAGATGAACGTCACCGGTTGTTGGAGGTTCGATACCGGCCAATATTTGCAGCAGCGTCGTTTTGCCCACCCCGTTGGGGCCAACAAGACCGATCCGGCCGTCGTTGGGCACGCTGCCGGTTACTCCCTGAAACAAATCAAACGCCCCAAATGATTGGGTCAGTTGATGAAAGGACAAGACAGACATAGGTCTGTATTATCCCTTAAATTTTGATTGGTTCCAGCTGAACCGGTAGAAAAACGGTAAATGTAGACCCTTCTCCGTAAACACTGCTCACTGAAATCTCACCGCCGAGCAGGTGACACAGCCGCTGCGTCAGAGCCAGACCCAACCCCGTGCCGGCGTACCGCCGGTTGCGAGCGCTGTCCAGCTGCACAAAAGGCTCAAATAACTCCGCAAGCCGATCTTCCTGAATGCCGATGCCGGTGTCGGCAATTATCAGCTGCAAAAGATGGGTCTCTGTCTCCGGGTCCCTGTCCAAACAGGCTCTTAAATGTATCCGTCCATTGTGGGTAAATTTGGCCGCATTACTCAGCAAATTAGTTAATATCTGCCGGATTTTTAACTCATCACCCCAAAATTGCTGGTCGAGCAGGGGGTGAATATCGGCGTGCAGCTCATTGCCCTGGTTTTCAACAATCGGAAGCACAAAAACGCAGGCGTCCTGAATCACCTGGTAAAAATTCACCGCGCCGTACTCCATTTCCATCCGCTCCGCCTCGATTTT
>JAAUYD010010578.1_pt1 | contig 11333 bp, 10 predicted proteins | sample 7278101 | NCBI WGS metagenome assembly JAAUYD01 (sample SAMN14350128, study PRJNA611818) | marine sediment metagenome | isolation source: surface marine sediment (0.6m) | place: French Polynesia: Moorea | collected 2018-08 | reverse complement strand
AGCTAAAGCTGGCATCCATTCTTCAAAATGAATATAAAGTAATTCACAAAGTTTTTGTGCTTCTAATTGAGCATCTTTTTTCCAACGCAAATCCAATAAATGCATTAGCGATCTGGCGTTACAACTCATAACAAAATGCTGTCTAGCATCGAAAGGGATGATACTTCTAGCTTGTTCTTCTGCCATTCCCGCATCGATATGTTCTTTGTATAATTTACAAGCATCCAAGCACCATTTTAAATCGCGGTTTCTTTGTTCTTCTGAATAAAAATAGCGTTTACCTTGACGATTAGTGTAATTGCCAATTGGACGAAGATAAAAAACATTTTCAATCTCTATTTTATTCTCAACAACATCAATTATTCTTTTTCCGGTGTAGCGAAAAGATTGCACGTCGAACGAAACTCCCACTCGATGAGTGCGAATTTGTTGCATCATAGAATGGGGAAAATAACCGACATTAAAAGTAATTTGTGGGTGTTCGATACATCCGTAGTGACCTTTATTTCCTGCTAATAAATGTTTGACAATTAATTCGCCAGCTTTGGTTTCATCGGGGAAGCGATCGCGACTATCCCAAACAAAATTTTCCGAATAATCTTGATGCATTGCAGCCCAAACTAATTGTTGAGGATTATTCGTTTTTGCAATTACTTCGACGCGGAATTTATCCATTTATTAGCCATCAAACTAGACAATCATTATTGTGCGATCGCGATCGTAAATCTATTTGCCATCTTAATTATTCTTTAGAAAGCGATGGCGATCGCTCGATCCTAACTCGAAATTGGATCGAGATTTATCAATCGTTTTATTCTAATCCGAGTAAAGCAGCCAATAAAGCTTTTTGTGCGTGCATCCTATTTTCTGCTTGATCCCAAACTCGAGACTGAGATGCTTCAATAACTTCTTCGGTAATTTCTTCTTCTCGATGGGCTGGCAAACAGTGCAACACGATCGCATCTTTATCTGCATGAGTTAGAAGTTGGCGATTTACTTGATAAGGTTGGAAGATAGGAATTCTTACATCAGCAGATGCTTCTTGCCCCATACTAGCCCAAACATCAGTATAAACGACTTGTACTCCTTTGACAGCTGCGATCGGATCGGTGGCGATCGCAATTTTACTCTTATTTCCGGCAATTTGGCGCGCTCTCTCAACTATTTCCGGGTTTGGTTGATATCGATCCGGAGTGGCAATACAAACATTCATCCCCATTAAAGCCCCTCCTAATAATAAAGAGTGGGCAACATTATTTCCATCCCCGAGATAAGTCAGATTAATTCCCTCGATAGTACCGAAACATTCTTTAATCGTGAGAAGATCGGCTAAAATCTGACATGGATGATAGGAATCAGTCAGAGCGTTAATCACCGGTATTTCAGCATACTTAGCAAAAGTTTCGAGATCTGTTTGTTTGAAAGTCCGAACTGCGAGAATATCTAAATATCGATCTAAAACTCTTGCCGTATCTTGAATTGGTTCGCCGCGTCCAACTTGGGTAACATTAGGATTAAGATCGATAATTTGGCCTCCTAGTTGATACATGGCCACACTAAATGATACTCTGGTGCGGGTAGAGGCTTTGTAAAATAGCAGTCCTAAAACTTTGTTATTGTAAGTTAACTTTAGCTTTCCGCTTTTGAGTTGTTCGGCTAAATCCAACAACTCTCTGACTTCATCACTGTTTAGGGCTGCTACTTCTAGTAAATCTTTTCCTTTGAGATTTTTGATGCTCATTTAAATATCGCTATGATGCAAATTTAGATTATAAGCAGTGTTTTTAAATTAGTTCTTAGTTTTACCAATTTTTTTCAGCGATCTCGCAAAATAATTAGCAGACAGAAAGTTTAAACTTGCTCGAGTTTAATTCTTGCTTTCAATATTTTTTAAAGTTTTTTTAACAAGGATTGGAAATATGAAAATTGCTTTTTTGGGTACTGGTTTAATGGGCGAACCAATGGCACAAAAACTGATAGACGCGCAATTATCCTTAATCGTTTACAATCGTACCCAATCTAAATTAACAGCTTTGAAAGCTGCCGGAGCGAGAATAGCCAATACTCCGACCGAAGCAATTAAAAATAGTGAAATAATTATTTTAATGCTCAGTAATGCTGCTGCGATTGCAGATGTTTTGCTAGCTCGAGATACTCTTCCTTTATTAAAGTCTCGTACCGTAATTCAGATGGGGACGATCGCCCCGAAACAAAGTAAAGAAATTAGCGAACAAATTGTTAGAAATGGTGGCGAATATTTAGAAGCACCCGTATTAGGTAGCATTCCCCAAGTCAAAAGTGGCGAATTGTTAGTTATGGTTGGCAGCAGCCCGGAACAATTTACCAAATACTCGCCAATTTTAAAACATTTTGGCCCCGAACCAATCCACGTCGGTACTGTTGGTAAAGCAGCCGCAATGAAATTAGCTTTAAATCAATTGATTGCTGCTTTGACCGCCGCTTTTTCTCTTAGTTTAAGTTTCGTACAAAAGGAAGGAGTAGAAGTAGATCGATTTATGGAAATATTGCGGCAAAGCGCGCTTTATGCACCCACTTTTGATAAAAAAATCTCGAGAATGCGCGATCGCAACTTTGAAAATCCTAATTTTCCCACTAAACACTTACTCAAAGATACGAATCTTTTTTTAGAAGAAGCAGGAGAAATAGGATTAGATACGACTGGCTTAGAAGGAATTCAAAAACTAATTAAAAAAGCGATAGATAACGGTTTTTCTGACTCAGACTATTCCGCTATTTTTGCCGCAATTAATCCTCAAAAATAAGTTAGAATTATTCAGCTATTTCCGAACTAAACTCATTATAAGAACGGCGTTTCAATTCTATCGATTCGTCTCGAGGCAAGAGATCGAAAACTTTCCGCAGAACATCGTCAATTTCCTCGTATTTTACCTGTCCTTTGCCGTTATATATTTCTTTTCCTGCTGCATCGAGAATGACTGTTTGAGGAACGACTTCATCGTAATAGTAGCCCAATTCTTCGGGAGTATAATCAGATTTTACTGGAATTGAATCTACAGGAATGGGAATTAGACTAGCAGCGCGGCCGTAAAATTCTTGAATGCGGGAAACAACAGGGGCAAATTGTTTAGAATCGCTATTGTCGTCGATATAAAATACGATTATCGTCGGAATTTCGCGCTGGAAAGACTGGGCTAATGTTAAACGAGGAGGCACTAAAGCCCCATTCCCCGCATAAACGACATAAATATTTCCATCGTAGCGATCGTTATCTATACCCGCTAAAGCTGAAATTGGTGCTAAGAAAAGCACGCTTAAAACTAAAACGAGACAGAAAATAAGTAATTTTTTAATCTGGCTTGCGAGCGACATCATCGATCCGAAAAGACAGCTAGTTGCGAGTTGATTTTATCACGGGAATTTCAAAACACCGCTCAATTTTTCGATCTAATCTGCACTCGAGAGGTTCGGCGGTTAAAATATGGAAATAATGTGGTGTAATCAGCTATTGTTGTGAGTGTCGATCGCAAAACTCCCCAATCATACCGAATATCAGCTAAAGGCAAATTTGTCAATACCTATTATGCCCTTTTAGGTTTGTATCCTTCAGCATCGGAAATAGAAATTAGACGAGCCTATCGCGAGTTAAGCAAACGCTATCATCCAGATACGACCGACTTAGCTCCCGATATAGCCAAATTAAAATTCCAGAAACTAAACGAAGCCTACGGAACGTTAAGCTCTCCAGAACGGCGCGCTCTTTACGATCTTAAGATCGGATATTCTCGAATTAATGTGATTCAAGCCCCCGACGATCGCGATCGCTGGGGAAATTATAGTAACGAACAATGGTCGAGATCGGCCTATTTAGATCCTAACGATCGCCCTTTATCAGCCGGTGAAATATTTATTTTATTAGTTCTCGGTGCAACCCTGTTAGGCTGCTTGCTCCTGGCGATCGTTATCGGTTTAATTAGAGAAGATCGTTCTTTTGAGGCGATCGAACCAAATGTTACTAGTTTTTTGGCGCAAAAACAAATATTGACAGCATTGATTTTTAACTTTTTTTGAAAAAATACTCGCTCGAAAAATTTAACAAAACAGATATTATGACTCTTCCTTCGGCCGAAACCCCACTCTACAATCATCCTCTACCAGAAATAGAAAATTGGCTCAAAGATAACGGTTGTACCCAAGATCCAGAAAACTTACACTATTGGCATATCGAGCGACCTAACTGGAGCGCGGAAATTTGCCTCGAAGTAGAAGAAATTAGCGTGCGCTATCTTAAAGCCAGTCAATCGGGAGAAGACATCAAACGCTCTTTTAAATATTCTTTGAGTCGCGAAGACGTACAAGCGGCAGTTTTTGCAGGGCCTTAACAAAAGTTTAGATTTTGCCAAAACGCCGATCGCGCTGTTGGTAAGCCAATAAAGCCTTATAAAATTGAAGGCGATCGAAATCGGGCCACATTACCGGAGTAACGTAAATTTCTGCATAAGCAATTTGCCAAAGTAAAAAATTACTCAAGCGCATTTCGCCACTGCTGCGGATCAGCAGATCGGGAGAAGATAAGCCCGCAGTATAAAGGTGGTTCTCAAATAAATTTTCATCGATATCGTCGGGGGAAATATCGCCTTCTCTGACAAGTTGAGCGATCGCCCGAGTTGCTTGGATAATTTCCTCTCTACCGCCATAATTCGTAGCGACCGTAAATTCGATCCCCTGATTGTTTGCAGTTGCCTCCATAGACTTGTAAATTTCCTCTTGAAGGGATTTTGGCAAGCTGACTAAATTGCCCACAAAGCGGAGCTTGACATTTTCCTTCATCATTTCTTGCAACTCCAAGCGCAAAACCCGCTCGAACAAAGTCATTAGAAATTCTACTTCTTCAGTCGGACGACCCCAATTTTCAGTCGAAAAAGCATAAGCAGTTAAAGCCGGAATGCCCCAGTCTTTACAACAGCGCAATAAGTTTTTGAGCGCGTCTACTCCTTTTTGATGCCCGATAAATCTCGGCATTCCTCGACTTTTTGCCCAGCGACCGTTACCATCCATAATCACCGCCACGTGTTTGGGTAGACGGTTGCGATCGAGATCTGCGGGTAATTTTTCAAAGGCAGCGTGAAATTTAGTCATTTCTTCTCTTTTGAGGTCGATGACGCAATCCGAAAAATACGACTTAAAGCGTTCAAACCACTACCACCAGGAAGGGGTTCGCGGCGTTCGACCGTAGAAACTAATTTACTTTCTAACAACTCTTTAAGTTTACTGCTAGTCAACGGTCGATTTAGTATCCCTGCTTCTGCTAGAGAAATCGATCCTGTTTCTTCTGAAACGACTACACACAAACAGTCCCTAACGCGATCGGTAATTCCCATCGCCGCACGGTGTCTCGTTCCCAACTGTCGGGATGCTTTGCGATCGCTTAAAGGTAAAATAGTTCCAGCAGAAACTATCCGACTGCCCCGAATTAAAACAGCACCATCGTGTAATAAGGTTGAAGTCTGGAAAATTGTTTGTAAAAGTTCTTTGGATACTTCCGCATTTAACAGCACTCCGGGTACTGAGACGACATCGTGGTCTATAGGAGTAACGATTTCGATCACAATTAAAGCACCGGTGCGATTTTGAGATAGTCCTTTAACGGCTTCAACAATTTCTTCGATCGCACTGTCTGTTTTCGGTAGCGGGTTGCGATCGGGGCGAAAAAGTTGGATGATTTCTCCTCGACCTAATTGCTCGAGAAAACGACGGAATTGAGATTGGAAAATTACGGCCATTGCTACAGCCGATCCCAAGACCATTTTTTCCAAGACAAAATTTAGCAGGGTTAATTCCAGTCGTTTGCTAACAACTGCTGCCAACATTAAAACAATTAATCCTCTAACCATCCAAAGAGTACGACGCTCTCCAATAAGGAGCAGTACCCAATAAGTCAGGGCTAGAACTAATCCGATATCGATACTATAGAGCAGCCAGGGCTGCATCCAGCTATGGTCAGGAGGAGAACCCGACGGAGGAGGCATTGAACTTCGATCAAAATAAACTAGATGGTGATTTGAGAGGGTTTTGAGTTCGTTGATTTAAACGATCGCCTTTGAATTTACATTTTTAGCGACAAAAAACTGCTTAGATTCCTTGCTTTTTGCCCTCTTAACTAGCTTGACATCTTTATGGACGATCTGTAAAACGTCTTTTGCAAATTGCCAAGTATTAGAATCTAAAATTTATTGATTGGCAGTTGTCTCTAAGTAAATTCTCAAGAGAGCATTAATTGAGAATCAAACAATTTTTTTGATTTTTAGACCCGCTTTAGTGGCTTTGATATCCTATCACGCTTTGAATTGCAATGCTATCGATCGCTCTGAGGTCAGCGGTCAAAAGTCAGTGGTTCAAGTGGAGTTCAAATACTTTACTTTTCTGACTCATTTAAAATTAGCGATCTTAATTTCTTTACTTAAAACCTCTGCCCCGCTTGCGGCACTTTATGAGCGCAGCGACGACCTCTCTGACCTGGCAAAGCTCCTCTCTGCCGTTTCCTAAAAAATTATTAACTTTGTGGCAAATTTAGCAATCTTTGTGGTAACAAATCTTGTCTAATTAGATCGTCGTAGGTTTCTCGCTGCAAAATTAAGTTAGCTTCTCCTCGGTTAACTAAAACTGCAGCAGGACGAGTTAAACGATTGTAATTAGAAGCCATACTGTAGTTGTACGCTCCAGTCCCCATAATAACGATAATATCCCCCGATTCGACTCGAGGTAACAAACCATCTTGGATCAGAATATCTCCAGACTCGCAATGTTTGCCGGCAATGGTAACTTTATTTTCTAGGGGTGCTGACATTTTATTGGCAACGACGGCGCGATAAACTGATTCGTAAGTAATCGGACGGGGATTGTCCGACATTCCTCCATCTACGGAGATGTAATTGCGAATTCCAGGAACTTTTTTCGTGCCACCAACGCTGTAAGCTGTGACGCAGGCCGTGCCGATCAGAGAGCGTCCGGGTTCGGCAATTAATTCGGGTAATTCTAGGTTGCGAGATTGGCAAGCTGCGGCGATCGCTTCTGCAACTGTTTTCACCCAATCTTCGATACTCGGGGGATCGTCGGTTTCGGTATAGCAAATGCCTAAACCACCACCAACATTGATTGTTTTGATAGAGAGATCGTATTTCTGCGCGGCGATCGCCCAATCCATTAATACCCCGGCTAAATCTTGATGGGGTTGCAACTCGAAAATTTGCGAGCCGATATGAGCGTGAAGTCCTTGTAAATCTAATTCTTTGTTCTGGCTGACAAATTCAAAAACTGCTTCTAAACTATCAAGGCCGAAACCAAATTTACTATCGATTTGTCCGGTGCGAATGTATTCGTGGGTGTGACATTCGATTCCCGGTGTCAATCTCAACATGATTTTAATCGCCTCAAAAGAAGCGCGATCGCGGCCCAGCTCGACTAGAGTTTTTAATTCTTGCCAATTATCGACCATGATGGTACATTGATGCTCGATCGCCATTGCCAATTCTGCAGCAGATTTATTATTGCCGTGAAAGTAGATGTTATCTCCGCTTATTCCTGCTTGCAGTGCCGTGTATAATTCTCCGCCAGAAGCGACATCAATCCCCAAGCCTTCGCTATCTACTATGCGACAAACAGCCAAACAGTTCCAAGCTTTTGAAGCGTAAATAACTTTAGCCGCTCCAGGATAATATTTTTTAAAGCTATCGCGGTATTGAGCGGCTGCAGTTCTGAGGCTAAATTCATCCAAAATGTAAAGCGGAGAGCCAAATTGTTTTACTAAGGTAGTTACGTCGCAACCGCCAATTTCAAGCGCGTCTTTATCGTTAACTTTAGCTGTCAGGGGTAGCAGTTCTTGATTTGGCGAACCGGATGAAGATTGGGGTAAAAATTTAAGTCCAGAGTTTGCTAGTTTAGGATCGGTCGATAGCACGCTAATTATTTCCTCTCGATCGAGATTGATTTTGTTATTGATGGAAAAAGGGTAAAAACTCGAGCATATTTCTGCCGATCCCTCTTCCTTGCTTCTTGAAAAAGACTATCTTATCAGAAGTCTATTATGTAGTTTACAATCGTCTGTCGTGACTTTACTAGAGCTTAAACTAGAGCCGCTCTTGCCAGAGCAACTGCTAGAAGTAGTCGAACTCGATCGCATCTGTTTGGGAGGACTTTGGTCGCTTGACGGTTATCAAAGAGAGTTGGACAGTCCCAACAGCACTTTACTGGTAATTTCGATCGCCACCGGAAAAAAATCCCATTCGATCCTGGGAATGGGTTGCTTTTGGGCAATTTTAGAGGAAGCTCACATTACTATTGTTGCGGTTCATCCCGACTATCAAGGTCAAGGTTTCGGTCAATTGTTGCTCTACTCTTTACTAAAAGATGCCGTATCCCGTAAGCTAGAGAGAGCGACCTTAGAAGTACGAGCTGCCAATCAGCCAGCTTTGTCTCTTTATAAAAAATTTGGTTTTCAAGTAGCAGGCCGGCGCAAAGGCTACTATCAAAAAACTGGAGAAGATGCTCTAATTCTATGGCGTGGCGATTTACAAAAGCCAAAATTCACTGCAGATCTGACCCTATGGCAAGATGCGATCGCGACGCGCCTCAAAAAAAATCGCTGGACGCTGCTAAAGCCCGAAAAATAAAGAAATATAAAGAGCAAATCTTTATTTTTAAGTGGGAAAAATTTTCTCCCTTGTAAGGTAATTAACAGCTCTAAATAAAGCCTATGCTAGAATCAGCATACACGGGCACGCAGCAGGTGATGGAATATAATGTTTGAACGCTTCACAGAGAAAGCCATTAAGGTGATCATGCTGGCTCAGGAGGAGGCACGTCGCCTGGGTCACAATTTTGTTGGTACCGAGCAAATTCTGCTCGGGCTTATTGGAGAGGGGACTGGTGTCGCTGCCAAGGTACTCAAATCTATGGGGGTCAACTTAAAAGATGCTCGGATTGAGGTAGAGAAAATCATTGGCCGCGGTTCTGGATTTGTAGCGGTAGAAATACCTTTCACTCCAAGGGCAAAACGAGTTTTAGAACTATCTTTAGAAGAAGCTCGCCAATTAGGACACAATTATATCGGCACGGAACACTTACTCCTCGGTTTGATTCGTGAAGGGGAAGGTGTGGCGGCTAGAGTATTGGAGAATCTCGGCGTGGATCTCTCTAAAGTTCGCACTCAAGTAATTAGAATGCTCGGGGAAACTGCCGAGGTTGCTACAGCTCCGGGCGCGCCTGGAGGTAGAACTAAAACTCCAACTTTAGATGAGTTCGGTTCTAACTTAACCCACATGGCGGGCGAGGGCAAATTAGATCCGGTAGTCGGCAGACAAAAAGAAATCGAACGGGTGATCCAAATTTTGGGTCGCCGTACCAAGAATAACCCAGTTTTAATCGGAGAACCAGGGGTAGGTAAAACTGCGATCGCAGAAGGTTTAGCACAGCGCATTGCTAACCGAGATATCCCCGATATCCTCGAAGAAAAACGGGTGGTTACTCTCGATATCGGTTTGCTAGTTGCAGGGACGAAATATCGCGGGGAATTCGAGGAGCGTCTCAAAAAAATTATGGACGAAATTCGTCAAGCCGGAAATGTGATCCTGGTCATTGACGAAGTACATACTTTAATCGGTGCGGGTGCGGCAGAAGGAGCGATCGACGCAGCAAATATCCTCAAACCAGCTTTGGCAAGGGGCGAATTGCAATGTATCGGCGCGACAACTCTAGATGAGTACCGCAAGCACATCGAAAGAGATGCGGCTTTAGAACGTCGTTTCCAACCAGTAATGGTGGGCGAACCTAGCGTAGAAGAAACAATCGAAATTCTCTACGGTTTGCGAGAGCGTTACGAACAGCACCACAAGCTGAAAATTTTAGACGAAGCTTTAGATGCAGCAGCAAAACTATCCGATCGCTATATTTCGGATCGTTATTTACCCGACAAGGCGATCGATTTGATCGACGAAGCCGGATCGAGAGTAAGATTTTTAAATTCTCAATTGCCACCTGCGGCTAAAGAATTAGATAAAGAATTGCGTCAAATTTTAAAACAAAAAGATGATGCGGTACGCGCTCAAGACTTCGATAAAGCCGGAGAATTGCGCGATCGCGAAATGGAAATAAAAGCAGAAATTAAAACAATCGCTCAAACTAAGAAAAACGAAAAAACTGACGAGGACGATTCTCCGTTCGTAGATTCGGAACAAATCGCTCACGTAGTTGCTGCTTGGACTGGAATTCCGGTCAACAAATTAACCGAAACTGAATCGGAACGTTTGTTGCACATGGAAGATACTTTACATCAGCGTTTGATCGGTCAAGAAGATGCGGTTAAAGCAGTATCTAGGGCAATTCGTCGCGCTAGAGTCGGTTTGAAAAACCCCAACCGTCCGATCGCTAGTTTCATTTTCTCCGGGCCTACTGGTGTTGGTAAAACTGAGTTAACCAAAGCTTTAGCGACTTACTTCTTCGGTTCTGAAGATGCGATGGTACGCTTGGATATGTCCGAGTATATGGAGCGTCATACTGTTTCTAAATTGATCGGTTCTCCTCCGGGATACGTCGGTTACAACGAAGGGGGTCAACTGACTGAAGCGGTTCGTCGTCGTCCTTATACTGTAGTATTATTCGACGAGATCGAAAAAGCACACCCGGATGTCTTTAATTTACTGTTGCAAATTTTAGAAGATGGTCGCTTGACTGATGCTAAAGGTCGTACGGTAGACTTTAAAAATACCCTACTGATCATGACTTCTAACATCGGTTCTAAGGTAATCGAAAAAGGTGGCGGTGGTTTAGGCTTCGAGTTTGCTGAAGATCAAACCGAATCTCAATACAACCGGATTCGTTCTTTGGTAAATGAGGAGTTAAAACAATACTTCCGTCCTGAATTCCTTAACCGGATCGATGAAATTATTGTCTTCCGTCAACTCACCAAGGAAGAGGTCAAAGAAATTGCCGATATTCTTCTCAAAGAAGTCTTTACTCGTTTGACGGAGCAAGAAATTACTCTCTCTGTAACCGAGAAATTTAAAGAGCGTTTGGTAGAAGAAGGTTATAATCCAGCTTACGGTGCAAGACCCTTGCGTCGCGCTATCATGCGTCTTTTAGAAGACGTTTTAGCTGAGGAAATTCTTTCGGGCCGGATCGGTGAAGGTGATAAAGCTCAAGTCGATATCGACTCTGAAGGTAAGGTTAAAGTGATTCCCGAAGAAGGAGATCGCCAGCAACCCATCCTAACTAAAGCGGAATAGGTTGGGATTGTTGTTTACTTAATAATTTGAAATAATATTGAAGGTAGAGAAAGCAAAATTCTCTACCATTTTTTT
>JAAUYD010083201.1_pt1 | contig 11334 bp, 13 predicted proteins | sample 7278101 | NCBI WGS metagenome assembly JAAUYD01 (sample SAMN14350128, study PRJNA611818) | marine sediment metagenome | isolation source: surface marine sediment (0.6m) | place: French Polynesia: Moorea | collected 2018-08 | reverse complement strand
GGGGTAATTATCGCCGGGGGTTTGAAACGTCGTTTTCCATTAAGCGCAGTGAATTTGGAATGGGGTTTATGGTTGGCAAAGGTGTCAGTGACGAAGTCAATTTAACTGTCAGTGTAGAAGGCATTCGCCAGTAGAACAATCCAGTGATGAAGCGCAGTTTGTCAGAATGTGTTTATACACGCCGACACCGTACGGGGTGGGCCAAGGCCCACCCCCGCGGTGGGGCATGTGATCATAGCCGTGAAAAATCCGTCCCTGCTTTCGCCCCCGTGGGCCAAAACCCAGAGAAAATCCCAGGTGCTCCAACAAAGAAAGACTCGATGAATCCGTGGTTGACGGCCATGAGACCATGATGGGGGAAATATGCATGTTCGCAGATTTGCACGCAGGACGCTATTAGAATTATTGATCGCAGCCATTTTTTGCGCTGTTTTATTTCATCCTCACAAAGCAAGCTCTGTCCCGGAAAGCGAACAACTAATTGTATTTGTGCAGCCGGATGCTTCGCCGGTGGCAAAATCATTCCAACAACACCGGCTCCCGCAAATTCGTAGTTTGGCGCAATCGTTAAACATTGACTTGCATGTAGTCGATGCCAGCAAAGGATCACCTACAACAGTAGGGATTACCCCCCTGATCGTGTATCAGAACCATCGCGGCAGATCAATCTATCAGGGGCGCACCTCAACCCCGGAGCGCATCCGAAATTTTATCCGTACTTCCCGCTTTGTTCCCCAGGGAAAAGAGCCGAATCGGCGTGAAAAGATCCCCATATGGCAATTAGGCCGCAGCCGGGCCTGGGCACCGCTGAAAGTAGCACCGGTCTCCGGCACACGGCCGCAGGATTATGACCATGACGCTTTCGTCGCTGAGGCCCTGGAAAACATCGATAAGGGTTTTAAAAAATTTCGTATTCACGAAAAGGCAGACCTCGGACGGGCGGACAGGGGATTCTATATGGATTTTAATCCCTGGCTGTCCAGAGACGGAACTTTGTATCTATCCTTGGTACTTTTCTCCCAATTTGATTGTAAAACTCCAATCTTTCAAAAGAAGATGATCGGCCCGTGGCAAGAGTACCAAAGTCTCTTCCAGCAGGCCGCCGCCCTTTTAGAAACCACTGTTGCCGAAATAATTCGGGATCCCGCAAGCGGAGACAGTTTTGATCCGGTGGAAAAAAACACACCGGTGAAAGATTGGGAAAACATCGGGTTTCCGCTGCCGCCGGCTTCAAAAGAAAAAGCCGCCGCACAGATCGTGTCAGCTGAAATCCCGAAAAATTGGGTTTTGGCAAACCCGGGTGCAGATGATCCGCCCATGATCCAATTCCGTTTTCCGGCCCCCTTGGACAACTATGCCGGTGAAGTGAAATATGCCAAAGGGGAATTTTACATATCCAAAGATTTGAAGCTGGAAAACGCTGAGGGCTTTATAGAAGTCGATACGCGAACCGCCATTACCATGGGTGATCCCGTATTGGACGAAGCCATCCAGGGCAGTATGTTGCTGTATAGCAAAAACTATCCCACTGTCAGGTTCACTGTTGAAAACATTACCGGAGATGGGCTTCCCCTTGCCTACGGTCGCCTTTCACCTGCAGCCGTAACCGGTATATTTGCCTTGAAGGGCAAGAAAATTCGTCTGAACTCTAAAACGGAGTTTGAACCGGTCATCGGTGAAGATGGAAGATCACGGCTGCTGATCCGGGGTGCCTTTAAGATAGATTTGAGGGTATTTAAAATTGAAGGGGCCGACGGTCCGGCACCGGCTAAACATACGCTGCTGTTTAATCTCAATTTTATTCTTAAAGAAAAGCAAGCCAGGACATGATAGCCTCCATCTGGAGAAAGCTGATTACCTCCGCCTGTTGGATCCAATAACAATCCCCAAGGTCAATTGCCATATGGAGCAGCAATCCCAAACCGATCAGTCTGGTTTTAGAAAAGACGGTCATTATGCCATATATAAGAATGGCCGGATATGAGTGCAGCGGGTGAAAATTGATGCTGCAACGATTCGGGTCATATATAGGATTTGCCAAAAGGTGGTCAAGATCAACAGCCATGGTCAGAACCATAATCAACCATGCCGACCACCAGCGCTTTTTAAAAAAAAAGGCTGCAATCAAACCGGGAATTAAAAAATGTAGGGCAAGGTGAAGTGCAGAATGCAGCATGGTTTCCTGCTATAATGCCTGCCGCACAGATGATCTGAAACGCCTCTCGACCGGCTTTGAGTGTATCGTTGGAAGACTCGGCCATCCAAAGCCAGGGTATTCAGACGGCTGTCAGAGGCGCTGTCTTATCGTGGTAAAATTGGAAATTATTCCGCCCTGAAGTGAAAAAACACGTTAGCATCCTGTCCATCGAGAGAAGGCCCGCTTTCCATCCAGTTCAAAATTTTACATCCATCGGCTTTGCCGGATGGCGCCGAACAGCTGATATACGGCATAGCCGGGTCACCGGCTATTGACTTGTAGTAAAGCATTCGAGCGCGATCTTGTGGGAATGCTTCAAGTTCTAAAAAGTGGACCATATAGATATAACAGTCACCTTCAAATAAATCGCTGGTCTCCCTGAATTCCACAATTCGATCTTTAAATTTTTCGAGAGCAGCCGTTTCATTTTCCGCTTCAATAATTAAATTGAATTCGCCATGCCGACGGTTTTCTTCCTCATTTCTTTGCTGATCGGTGGCATGTAGAAATTTGCCAATGTAGATCATGTGATATCCTTTCCGCCTTCAATTTTAAAACGCGCTAATCAAGAAGGAATTGTCCGCTAAGTTGGATATGTTTTCGATTTCGGGGTATGGCAGTGAAAAAATATAGATTCATGAAAACTATATGAAAATTAATGAAATTATCCTATCTTTTTTGGAATAATTTGTCCAGAGCTTGATTGAAGGTTTTCAAAGCTTTTGGATTTGGTTGTGATATTAGCGATATATACTGCCAAACTATCGTTATAATGCTGATCCGCAATATTTACAGAATTTTGCATCTGTGTCATGACCTTCCGCGCTGCAATGTGGGCAGGCCTGGGTCGAAACGCTCAATTTATAAACCTGGGTCAGCTCGGCAGTGACGATTCCAGTGGGCACCGCGATGATCCCATAGCCGATAATCATAATGATAGCGGACACAGCTTGTCCGAGATTGGTCTTGGGTGATATGTCTCCATAACCGACGGTGGTCAAGGTTACGATTGCCCAGTAAATGCTTCTTGGAATGCTGGTAAATCCAGATTCCGGATCTTCAATAAGGTACATTAAAGCGCCAAAAATGATTACCAGGGTCAGGACGGCAAACAGAAATACGGTGATTTTTCGACGGCTTGCACGCAGTGCCTGGATTAACAGCCGGGTCTCACCCACATATTTGGCCAGTTTAAGAACCCGAAATATGCGCAGGACTCTTAACACTCGTATTACCAGTAAATATTGAGTCCCAGGGAAAAATATACTCAAATAGGTTGGCAGCACCGCGAGCAGGTCTACGATACCAAAGAAACTGGTGGCATAGGACAAAGGTCGTCCGACACAATACAATCGCAAAATGTACTCGATGGTGAAAAGAAGGGTAAAAGTCCACTCACCCAGGTACAGCAGTGCACCATGATCTTGCTGAATGCTGCTGACGCTGTCAAGCATAACCATGATCACACTCGCCATAATTGACACTATCAGAATGACATCAAAAAATTTGCCCGCCCGGGTGTCTGCTTCGAAAATTATCTCATGAAGCTTTTTGCGGAGTCGGCTTGCTGAGCCGTTCGCTTTCATGGAAACCTCAGATTTCAAATATCGGATGACAGTGGAAAGATAATTGTAACCAGCCGGCAGGTGACAGAGGACAGTGGACGGAGGACAGAAATGGACGTTGATAGATGATCAATTAAATTTTGCTGAATTAGTGCACCACGCCCTATTGGCGCATATCTTTCGCCCTCTCCCCCTCCCACAAGATTTCATAATTTATTTAGAATCTGCACACAGCGATATAGTTTGAAGCATTAAGCCTTCAGTCTCTTTTCTTCATTCCGTATCCTGCATTCAAAATTCAATTCCCTGCCCTTACTTCTGCTTCACCGTATAGTCCTTCTCTTTCAACAGAGCGACCACGCTTCCAGGACCGATGAGGTGACCTGCGCCAACGACAATGAAAACGTTTTTATTCTCAGCCATCATCTCCTCAATTTTTTTGACCCAGTCTATATTACGTCGGCGTAAGAGGCGATTTTCGATTTGCGGATAGCCTTCAAAGCTTGTCGATAAAATTTTATAAAGATTATCTGAGTCTCCCTTTTCCCAGCTATTCATCATATCATCAGCCATCTGAGCCGCAATATCCAGATCCTTCAACGTTTGGCCCAAAAAGGCAGTTTGATCGTGCGCACTCATTTTCCCCAATAGCTCCAACTGGACGTCAACGGTTTCAAAATAACCGATTTCTTTTTGATCCGAACCGGCTCGCCTATAGAAGTGAATATCGATGCCGTATTCCGGACTAAAACCCAACCGTTGTAGTTCTAGAGCCGTTAGCGTTACGGCGATAAACCAGGGACGGAATCGCGCGAATTGCTGTAAGGGCATTCCCAGGGCTTTCATCTTTTTTTCAAGTGAAGTTTTCATTTCATCGGAAATATTTTGAAAGAGGGTCTGACCTTCTGGATAAAGTCCCATCGCCAGCATTTTAGCCTGAACAGCAGGATCCATCATGGCCGCAAGATCCGTTTCAAAGACCACCTTCTCGCAGCGGCGGTATGCTTCATAAATGACGTTGGATAGAGGATAGGCATCACTTTTTAAGACGTGTAGCGAACCCAATAAAAAAAACGTCTTATTTTGAGGGGTATGCACCAGCCAGAGGCAATTTTTAGTGGCCGATGTTTGTTTGGCTTGTTGAGCATGTGCCTTGCCAGACTCAAATAAAATGATGGCCAGGCATAAAATAAAGAGGAATATTTTAAGCTGTTTTTGTTTGAAATGAAAAAGATTGGGCATATGACCCCCCTTTTGTTGTTTAATCAGTTGGGTGTGCTATTCCCATTCTTTTAATATTTGATTGACCAACTTGCCGTCGGCCTGTTTCCCAAAATGTTTCATCACCGGTCCCATCGCCTGCATTTTATTTTTAAATTGAGAAAAATCGATGTTGGCAGCGATCCAGCCAGTGATCTCTTCCCGGGAAGCCATCGCTGGCAGGTACGCCTGTAAAATTTTCAGGTATTCAGAAGTCTCCTCTTTCTTTAATTCCAGAACCGTTTGTTCTGATTTAACGAGTCCTTTGATAATGCCGAGAATGTCATCGTCAGTAATTTCTGCCGGTGTTTTAAGGCGGGTGGATTTTTTGCCGCTTTTCAGTGTGAGAGGAATCGTCAATTTTGGAAACTCCGCCATGATCAGACGCATCGTGTTGCGAACCTCAGGGTCTTTTTGCAGCATGGCATTTTTCAGATCGATTTTCAGCTTGTCGTGTAGAGATATCGACATTTCCTGACGCCAACCATATCCATCCATTGTATCTTCAGTCATTTTAATCTCCTAAAATCATATCTAAATAAACTTGGGTGGCAGCGGTGGATCGGCATCCAGACCTTTGCCGGCAAGTATGATAAGTGTTGAAGTCCCGTGCGCAAGAATTCTATCTTTGGCATCGGTCACCTCGGCTTCTGCGTAACCCAGGGTTTTCCCTAATTTTATTTGACGGCCCTTGGCAATGAGCTTTCCGCTTGCCGCCGGCGCCAAATAATTTAACTTCAAATCGACAGTCGTCGCCCCGGCCTTTTGGTCTTCAATATCGTAGAAAATCGCCCAGAATGCAGCAGCATCGATGATGGATGCAAACACGCCACCATGAACCATACCAAAAGGCTGTAAATGCTTTTCGGACAGATCGATCTCCAGGGTGGAAAATCCACGCCCCACATCCATGATTTTCATGGAAAGCAGCTTAAAATAGGGACACTGGTTGATTAGCTGATTGACGCGCTTTATGTATGCCGCATTTAATTCCATATAATCATCTCATATATTTCAAACAAAAACAGTCTTTCAATATCAATCTTTTGCTTAATAATCCGATTCCAACTCTTTTGAGACCGCTTGAATTTTCTGCCAGGCCCGCTCAACATGACGCAGCTCGGTGGTCGTTTGACCAACACAAAATCGTAGGACAAATCGATCGTTTAATTTGGTATGAGAGAGGTACAGATCACCAGCGGTATTCAATCGATCAATCAGAGTTTGGTTGATCTCGTCTCCACCCCGATGGCGGAAGCACACCAGGTTCAAAGACGGTGGAACTACAAGCTCAAAACGATCATCCATTTCCACCCAGCCGGCAAATAGCTGGGCAAGTTCAATATGTCGCCGCACGTGGTGCTGCAGACCCTTGACACCATAATAGCGGATAACGAACCACAGCTTTAAAGAACGAAAGCGCCGCCCGAGCGGGATGTGCCAGTCCCGATAGTCAATCACTTCCCCGGAATCGGTGGCTTTGTTGCGCAGGTATTCCGGTAAGATGCTCAATGTTTGAATAAGAATTTTACGATCCGCCACATAAAAGCAGTCACAATCAAAATTCGTAAACATCCATTTGTGTGGATTGAAACAATAACTATCAGCTTTTTCTAGTCCGTCATGAATCCAACGAAATTCGGGGCACAGGGCGGCCGTACCGGCCATGGCGGCATCCACATGCAGCCAAACGTTATGTTTGTTGCAAATTTCGCCGATTTCCGGCAGCGGATCGATCGCAAGGGATGACGTCGTCCCCACCGTAGCCGCGACAAAACACGGCAGCTTATTATTATTGAGGTCTTTTTCGATCTGTCGGGCGAGCTGATCGGGTCGCATGGCGGAGCAGGCATCCACATCTATCCGCCGTAAATTTTGTCGTCCGATGCCGGCAATCTTGACGGCTTTTTCGATGGAGGAATGCGCCTGGTTGGAAGCATACACCACTAAACGATTGTCACATCCCTGCTCATTAGTCTTAAAATGAGTAACCCGCTCACGGGCAGCCAGCAAAGCACAGAGGGATGCGCTGGATGCGCCATCTTGAATAACTCCGCCTCCCGAGGAGCTTGAAAGAAATTTAGGCGGCAAACCCAGCATTTCAACCAGCCAGTCAAGCATGTGTGTTTCCAGCTCGGTGCAGGCCGGACTGGTTGCCCACAACATGCCTTGCACACCCAAACCGGAAGACAGCAAATCGGCCAATATCGAGGGACCCGAAGTATTACCGGGAAAAAAGGCAAAGAAATTTGGCGATTGCCAGTGTGTTAGACCCGGAAGAATCAATTCGGCAACATCTTTAAGGATATCTTCGAAAGCTTCCCTGTCTACGGGTGGGTCATCTGACAATGAGGAGCGGACCTGACCGGGCTCGACTCGGGACAGGACCGGAAAAGATTCAATTTGCTCGTAGTAATCGGCTATCCAGTTCACGACAGTGTGTCCATACTTCCTGAATTCTGCCGGTGTCATGTGAAAATTTTTTTGAACGGCCATGACTCAATCAACTATTTTTACGTGTTCGTTGGTAGATGTAAAAATGATATGGCTCCACCCCGTCGACAAATTGGGATTTTGTGATGTCAAATTCGTCAACTGGAATTTCAGGGAAAAAAGTATCACCGGATATCTCACGTGGTATCAGGGTTAAATATATACGGTCCGCCAAAATAAGCGACTCGTGATACAAGGAGCCGCCTCCAATAATAAACGCTTCGTTCTCATTGTCAGGGCAGGCGCTTAATGCCCCATCAAGATTTTGGGCAACAATACATCCCGGTGCCTTATAATCGGTCCGGCTGGTCACCACGATATTGGTTCTCCCTGGTAAGGGGGACCTCAAAGATTCATAGGTTTTTCTACCCATAATGACCGCATGACCGAAAGTAATTTCTTTAAACATTTTTTGTTCACCGGGTATTTTCCAGGGAATATCTCCCTGATGGCCGATAACGCGATTTGATGCCATGGCAACGATCAAGGAAATGAGCATAGAGATCCTCCTTTTACAATTCCAGCTCCATGTAACTTGGGTTTTTAAGAGGATTGTAACGATAGGCTTCGATTTTTCGAAAATTGAGGGACAGGTATAGTCTTCTGGCCGTCCTCATGGATTCGATGGTATCCAGACGCATTTTTTCATACCCCATAGCACGGGCTTCGTCGATGACCGTGCAGGCTAGCATTCGGCCGATATTATGGCCCCTGTGCTCCGGGACCACAAAAAGCCTTTTCATTTCGCAAATTTGGTTTTCAAGCGGCCGCAAGGCCACACATCCCACATAATCCACCCCGCGCATCGCCAGAAGGATACAACCGAGCGGCGGCGAATAACTGCCGGGCAGGGTCTCCAGCTCTCGACTGAATCCCTGAAATTCAAGATCAAAACCGAGGCTGTCGGCGTACAAGCCAAAAAGAATACGGGCATGTTGATAATGCGTCTGGGTTTGGGCACTGATAATTTGGACCATGGAAATATCAGATCATCAAACTTAAATCGTGATTAAAAACCTCTTAATTTATATGCTAAAATACTTCAAAGGGCAACCTTTACTCCGGCCGATGCAAGGCGAATCATTTGCCGGGCTCATCGTCAATGAAAATTCGGTTGAAAATACAACGAAATAGTAATAATATTAGGCAGTCATTTCTATAAAGATATATCGTATTATCCAAATTATTCGCCATCCATAAAAAGCAGCGGTGATCTATGCCGGTATTTGAATACACTGCCCTGGACAGCAAGGGAAAAACCACTTCCGGAATTATCGATGCCGAGGGGGCCCAGGCTGCCCGTCAAAAATTACGCACAACCGGGATATTTCCGATATCCATCAAAGAGACCCTCGAGGCAGCACCGAAAAAAACAACCAGAACATTCACTCTGACACGACGGCTGGGACGCGTCAAACCAGTCGATGTTTCAATGATGACCCGCCAGCTCGCTACGCTAATCGGAGCGGGATTCCCTCTGGTTTCAGCCCTGGATGCACTAGTCCCCCAGACCAAGTCCCATGGTTTCAAAAAAATATTGGCTCAGATCAAAAACCTGATCGTGGAGGGCAATAGTTTCGCTCAGGCCCTTTCGAAATATCCCGGGGCATTTTCACCCCTATATGTCAATATGGTTCGCGCAGGAGAAACTTCCGGCACCCTTGAAATTGTTTTGGAAAGACTGGCGGATATTACGGAAAAGCAACAGGCCTTGATGAACCGGATTCAGACAGCCCTGGCCTATCCGATATTTATGATGTTGATCGGCACAGTTGTTTTGCTTGTTTTAATGATCTATATTGTTCCCAGCATTACATCTATTTTCGCTGATATGGAACAGGTGCTTCCGACGCCGACCCGCATTCTGATCTTTCTAAGTGATTTTTTTAAATCTTACTGGTGGATGATGATTGTCCTGATTGTGGCCATTGCGGTGATTTTCAACCGGGCCAAAAAAACCGAAAAGGGTCGCTACTGGATTGATAAAACGATGCTTTTGTTGCCAGGCATGGGAATTTTGGCTAAAAAACTTGCAGTGGCCCGGTTTGCTCGTACCCTTGGCTCTCTGTTGGAAAACGGGGTCTCCATGTTGATAGCTATGGATATTGTAAAAAATATTGCCGGAAATATTTTAATTGCCGATTCGGTCGAAACAGCCGCCATCGAAGTCGGTAAGGGTCAGGGCTTGGGCGCTGCTCTGTCTGGCAGTGGTATTTTCCCGTCATTATCCATTCAGATGATCCAGGTCGGGGAGCAAAGCGGTCAATTGGAAAACATGTTGACCAAAATAGCGGACGTGTATGAAAATGAGGTGGAGACCAGCATTTTACGACTTACCTCATATTTGGAACCTGTGATGATCCTGGTGATGGGATCGATCGTCGGTTTTATCGTTTTGTCGATATGCCTACCGATATTTGAAATGAACCAGTTGATCCGGTAGGGTATTAGATTTACGGTTGGCAAATGAAGTTTGAATATTTAAGGATTGTCATCTATAGGAGAAATTGTATTAATGTTACAAAAATTAAGACATGAAAGCCAGGGGTTTACGCTGATTGAATTAATGGTCGTCATTATCATTCTCGGTGTTCTGGCCATGTGGGTTGCACCCAAAATAATGAGCCGGCCTGAAGAAGCCAAACAAGTCAAAGCCCGCTTGGATATCCAGAATCTGGAAACCGCTTTAAAATTATACAAACTTGACAACGGTCCGTACCCGAGCACGGAACAGGGCCTTCAGGCACTGGTGGAGATGCCTGAAACCGGCAACGTACCAAAAAAATGGAAAAAAGGCGGCTATCTCGAAAAGGGCAGGGTGCCGAAGGATCCCTGGGGCAATGATTTTATTTATTTGTCTCCAGGTCTCAAAGGAGATTTTGATATCATCTCATATGGAGCGGACGGTGTGCCTGGCGGCGAAGATGAAAATAAAGATATCAATAACTGGGAATTAGACTAAAATAATGCCGAAACGTCCGCCTCATAAGGGATCATTAGGTTGCTATCAATAATTCATTTTCATATTCGCCGCTATGATATCAAAACGGTTGACATTAAAAGCCGCTTCTTGCAGCGGAACCACTTCCGGCAGAACGATCCTTAAGGGCAATAGACTTGGTTTCACCCTGATCGAACTGATTGTCGTCATCTCGCTGATCGGCTTGATGCTTTTCTTTTCCCTTCCCCGACTGCAAAATAACCCTTTTCTGGATGACAGCAAAGAAAGCGCCCGCTGGCTGATTGGCAAAATACAGGTGTTGAAAGAAAGTGCTATTCGGGATCAAAAGCAGTACTCCCTGCATTTTGATTTGGACAGTGGGCGTATCTGGGAAACCAATGAATCCATGTCCCAGGAGGACGCTGAAACTGCAGCATTGGATGCCTATACCCTGCCCGAGGATCTCCGCATCATAGATATTGAGTATCCGGCCAAAGAAAAAATCACCTCCGGCCAGGCTGATATAACCTTTTACAAGGCCGGCTACACAGACAAAGCCTTCATCCACATCCAGGATGGTGAGACGTATCTGAGTTTCTTGATAGAACCTTTCCTCACCAATGTCCAGGTTATGGAAACATATGTAGATTTTGAGGATTGAGGACCTTAAGGGAGACAGCATACCCGTGGCCACCAAACAGGGTAATATAATCGACAACTGGAAGACAGCTTCGGGTTTTACCCTCCTGGAGGTAATGGTTGCAATGGCCATTATGGCCATCGTCTTGGTCAGCGTGTATCGGATGCACACCCAAACCTTGACCATGAATACAGCCGCCAGGTTTTATACCCAGGCTCCCATGCTGGCTCAAAGCAAG
>JAAUYD010041900.1_pt1 | contig 11334 bp, 10 predicted proteins | sample 7278101 | NCBI WGS metagenome assembly JAAUYD01 (sample SAMN14350128, study PRJNA611818) | marine sediment metagenome | isolation source: surface marine sediment (0.6m) | place: French Polynesia: Moorea | collected 2018-08 | reverse complement strand
TTGTAGCGACACTGGACGGGAGCAAATTGAGCGCGATCGATAATTTCTCTAATATTATCAACTCCAGTATTACTGGCAGCGTCAATTTCGATTACGTCTAAAGCCGAACCCTTAGAGATGGTCGTGCAAACTTCACAATGACCGCAAGGAGAAGGAGTTGGCTTGCTGTAATTCAGACAATTGAGAGATTTAGCTAAAATACGGGCTGAAGAAGTTTTACCCGTACCCCTAGGACCGGCGAACAAATAGGCAGGAGCAATTCTCTCTAAGGCGATCGCATTCGTTAAAGTAGTGGAGATCGCTTCTTGACCCACTAGTTCGGCAAAGGTCTGAGGACGATATTTATGGTGAAGGGGTTCGTAAGACATAATATATTGTTAAACTCGATTCCTCCATCAAAAGTAAAAAGAAAGATGAGGGATGAGGATTTAAACTTTAACCTATCTAATAACACTAAAACTTTAGTGGGGTCGGGGGAGCCAATGGAAAAATCTGATAACTGATAACTGTTAACTGTTAACTGTTAAACTCCCTCTGCCAAGATAAAATATTTTTTATCTAGTTGCATATTCTCTCAACAACAATAAAGCTGCCAAATGCCTTTTACTACCAAAATTTCAAGTTTGTACACTGATGGAGCCTGTAGTGGCAACCCTGGACCTGGCGGTTGGGGTGTAGTAGTTTATTTTAGCGACGGATCGGTCGTAGAAATTGGCGATCGTGCTGACGAAACTACCAATAATCGCATGGAAATGACTGCAGCCATCTCCGCACTAAAAATTTTTGCTGCGGCTGAGCAAACAGAACCCGTTGCGCTTTACACTGATAGCGAATATGTTAAAAAAGGTATTACCCAATGGATACGCAATTGGAAAAACAAAGGCTGGAAAACTTCCCAAGGAAAAGCAGTTCTCAATCAAGATTTATGGCAAATTCTCGATCGACTCAACTCAAATCTAATCCAATGGAAATACGTTCGAGGTCACAGTGGCGATAAGGGAAACGATCGTTGCGACGAAATTGCTCGCAGTTTTGCTCGCGGATTACTTCCAAATCTAAAACAAGACTCTTCCTCACTAAGTTCTGAAAATATTTCCCAAATAAATAGCATTGCAGTAGCAGAACTATCAAACTTATCAACTAATACAGTGATAATTAACAAAGAGACACAATCCAATACTATTAACTCTAATAAAACTATGATCGAATCATCTCCCAATACAGTTGAAGAAGTACAGCTCCCAAGAGAGGTAAGAGTTACCCAATTAAAGAACTTAATAGACACTTTACGCATCGCCGACGAAATAGCCAGTAAGGGCTACTTAATTAGTAGCTCCGAATTGGCTGACTTGATGGATATTAACGCCAGCGCTGTTACCAGTAGAGGCGATCACTGGTCTTGGCGTAATTGGGTTGTGTCGCGGGTTAGACGAGAAGGAAATCAAATTCTTTGGCAATTAGAACGGGTAGACTAACATTTTTGTGCTTTTATGTCAATAACTTAGTTAGTAATTTCGCCCTCGCCACTTTTTAGGCTGGGTAAGAGCAGATAAGAAAATACGAAAAACAGCTAGAAAATCTGCGAAAGGGGAAAGCCAAAACAAGGAGGTGTTCAAAAAAGATGTTTGCGAGCGATCGTAGCAAGGAGCGATCGCCAAGAGCATCCCTATTCTAATTGCCACTAAAAATAGATTCAATCCTGTTGCTGCCGTCAAAGCAACTGAGGAATAACCCACTATCCAGCAACCGATCGAGAGTGCGGACAAGACCAAAGGCAGTGCTTGCACGAAAAGCAGCAACCACAAATCTCCCCAAATTTGACCTGGCAAACAAGCATCTTTTAAATCGAGCGATCGCCCCCATTCCTGCCAGGTTTCCAATGCTCCTTCGTACATGCGCACTTTAATTAATTTGGCACCGTCAAAAAAACCGACTTTGAAGCCGCAAGCAGCAGCGTGACGAGCAAGAGTAACGTCGTCGCAAAAAGAGCCAGCAGCGCTTTTGTATCCTCCTAACTGCTCCAAAACAGATCGACGACACAAAAAACACTGTCCGTTTGCCATAACTCCCTCTGGAGTTTGAGAGTCCACTCCTGCTGAATCGAAGCGATAGAGCAAAGTCATCAACAGAGCTGGTTGTAACAACCACTCTAAAGGATATTTCAGGATAAATTGGGGCGAAAGAGAAACTAAGTCATAGCTTTGCTCCTCGGCTGCAACTATTAAGCTGGCAACTAAACCATTTTGCGGCACAGTATCGGCATCAATTCCTAAAATCCACTTACTTTTTGAAGAACTAGACAAAAAACCTGTATGTAATGCCCAAGGACGACCTACCCAACCTGAAGGAAGGGGATCGTCACTCATCAGACGAAAGCGAGGATCGAAGGTCGCAGCAGTTTTAACTAGTTCGGGGGTTCCGTCTTGAGAATTACTATCAACAACAATAATTTCTCTGACTTCGTAACTTTGTCTGGTTAAACCCGCTAAACAAGGACTGATGCGTTCTGCTTCATTGAGGGTAGGAATCACCACGCTAACAGCACCTAAAAGTTCTGGTGCGGGCAATTTCGGCTTCAGAGGAGGACGGCGAAAAGCCCCTTTCAACAATCGAGAAAGGAGGATTAAAGTTGCTGTTCCCTGAAACAGCAACAGTCCCAGGGAAATAGCACCCACAGTTTCCGTGCTTAATAACCCCGTCAACCAGTTCACTTACGCGCTCCCGCAGATGCTGCTCTTACTTTGGCTTGCAAATTATTTTCCAGGCGATCGACGGGTATGGAGTTTGCCATTAAGTAAAGCAAGACAACGGGAATAACCCCCAACAACATACCCAAAAACGCTGGCATATAAAATCCTGCTCCCAAACACATGACCGCAGCAAAGACAAAATTACTCAGATAGATCGCCAAAGGTAATGCCAGTTGGGTACTGTCTAAAGTGAGGGGTTTGAGTTTCCACAATAGAGTTGCTACTGTCATAAACAATATGCCCGTTCCCATCCAACCAGCTAAATTTTGATATGGCATACCAAAAAAAGCACCTGCTCGCTCCCAAATCCAGAAAGGAACGTCTGTTTGACTCATAGCTGGATCGAGAACGAAGTCCCAAGAGGTTAATAATAAGGCTCCTAAGACGATCGCGCCCAAAGAACTCAACCATTTTGGCATTTGACGGCGCTCTAATCCAACTCTAGCAATTATATAGGCGCTAAAACCTAGATAAAACCAAGACAAAGGAATGGTAAAAGGAACTAGATCGGCAATTTTATAGCCCAACCCACTTAGGTAATGGTAGTGACCGAAGGGAAATCCGGTGCTAGTACCTAATAATTCACTGGTCAACGACAAAGCGATCGCCGGTATGGCGAATGTCAGACAGTGCCACACTCCTAAGCTCCGATAGCCATAGAGAGCTACAGCAGCCGCCCCTAAAATCATGTAGACAACACCGCCAAAAGCCATAGACCAGCGAAAAGCAATCTGTCCGAATTCTGGTAAGTTAGCAATAAAGCTAGGGTTGGGCAATACCAGCAGTAGCCCTGCTAAACCAAAAGCTATTGATACTACGTGACTTACGAGCAACCAGCCTTCTATGTTAATAATTCGTTTCATTCCAATAAAAGTCTCCTCAGCCAGATAATCGCAAGTTCTCGTGTTTGACCCAGAGTCAATACTTTAATAGTTTACAAAGATTTGTTAACTTTTATGAACTACTGAAGAGAAATTTTGGTTTTCGATCGACAATTCCAATTCTTCCTAACTAAAGAGTTAATAATAAGATTTTCGCGATCGACGGCATGAAACTTAGATTGACCTCAACTTATCTTAAAATATCAATAGGTAACGTGCTAGCATGTCAGCGTTGGGAGTGCATCACAATACTTCCAGGAATAAATTGGGTAGCTCGGATCCTCACAAGTTAGGGAAAATAGTTAAGATAATGTCAGTGAGTAACAAAGTTACCTTAAATTAAACTAAAAGTAGGTCTGTTGCTAGGCTGACGGGCTGGGTGCTGAGAATGAGTATATCTACTCCAAAAAAAAACAAAATAATAATACGCCGATTACAATATAGAGATTTAGAGGGAATCGAAAACTTAGCAGCTTCTTGCTGCGAAGTGGACTGGTACAGTTGTTCGGTAAGTTTGGGAAGACAACTACAACAAGTAAGACGTTGGTACGGATTATTAAAGTTTTTGAGTTGGTTTCCCAATCCCTTAGAGCATCACTTCTGCGTATATGTAGCAGAACTTGACGGTGAAATTGTCGGTTGCATTCAGGTTAGCCCATTCAATAATGCTCGTACAACTTGGCGAGTAGAGCGAGTGTTAGAAGAAATTAAAAATTCTCCACTCAAATTAACCTCACCCAACACAGATGTAGGCTCTCAACTATTGCGCTACTGTTTTGAAAGTATCTGGGAGGCGCGAACTTGGGTGCTAGAAGTGAACATACACCAGAAAAAATCTCTAGCTCTTTATCGGCAAAATGGATTTCAATCACTAGCGCAGATAACCTATTGGGCGATCGCGCCAAATATACTTGAAGAACTAGCTCAGCACGATCGAGATTTACCGAACTTGTTACCGGCGAATAATGCCGATGCTAAGCTAATCTATCAGTTAGATTGCGTCTCCATGCCCCCCTTGTTGCGTCAAGTTTTCGATCGCCACATTCAAGATTTTCAAACCAGTATCTTAAACTCCAGCATTATTCAGCTCAAAAGATGGTTCACTCAAAAACAAATAGCCAAAGGTTATGTCTTTGAACCCCAACGCAAAGCAGCGATCGGCTACTTTGAGCTAGAACTTTGTAAAGATGGTTCCCAACCACATCAAGCCAAATTAACCGTCCATCCAGCCTATACTTGGCTGTATCCCAAATTATTAGCTAAAATGGCGCGTATCGTTGGAGAATTACCGCCCCAATCCCTAAGACTCGCTTCTGCTGACTACCAACCAGAACGAGAAGAATATCTCGAACAGCTAGGAGCTTCTCGGATAGAACACGCTCTACTGATGTCGCGATCGGTGTGGCACAAACTCAGGGAAACAAAACCTTTAGAAAAACTCCAATTATCGGAAGTACTCAAAGGACTCCAGCCAGCGCGCACTCCTATTCCCAGCCGAATGTCTTGGTTGAAGTCGCCAAAAGTACAGACTCCGAAAACTCCTGCTCGTCAAGAGATTTCTGAGTCTAAATCTAGCGCCAAATCTCATAATTCTAAGCCTGAAGATAATAATAAAACGATAAAACCAAACGACAATAATCCCTAGAGGCTCGCAAATGCCAAAAATATCAGCATTAGGATTAGATGTAGGAAAAAAGCGCATTGGAGTAGCTGGATGTGACGGAACTGGTTTAATTGCTACTGGCTTGACAACTATTCATCGAACTTCCTTAAAACAAGATGTAGAAGAGCTAACAAAGATTGTTGTCGAAAGAGAGGTTCAAGTCCTAGTAGTGGGTTTGCCTTATTCTATGAGTGGAAAAATAGGATATCAAGCTCAACAGGTAATCAAATATGCCGAGCTCATCTCAAAAATACTGGAATTGCCCGTAGAGTATGTAGACGAACGCTTGACATCAGTAGAAGCTGAAGCACAACTAAAAACTCGCAAAGGTTACTCTAATCGGGATAAAGGAGCGATCGACCGCAGAGCAGCAGCTATAATTTTACAGCAGTGGTTAGACGATCGGCCGAGAAAGCCTGTTAACTTACCAAATATTAATGATAATATAGTAGATTGCAGCGTTTAAATAAATAATATAATCCCGATGGCTCTAACACAACAAGAAAAACAAGAACTAATGGCTGAATATCAAGTTCACGAAACTGATACAGGTTCAGCAGATCTGCAAGTGGCGATGCTTACCAAAAGAATTAATCAACTCACTCAACACCTCAAAGCCAATCAAAAAGATCACTCTTCTAGACGGGGACTATTGAAAATGATTGGTCGCCGCAAGCGCTTGTTATCCTTTATTCAAAGTAAAGATCCCAGTCGCTACCAATCTTTGATTGGTCGTCTTGGCATTCGCCGTTAAAAAAAAATAGATACACCTATGTCTTCTAAACCTTCAAAAGATCGATTGCCCTTTGAGCCCCAACAAAAAAAGAAAAAAAAACCAGTAAAATCTCCACCAACACCCCAAAAATCAGCAAGTAGCTCGCCGTCAAAAGCAAAACAAAACTCTATTCCAGAGGTTGTCAGCAAGCGCATGATACGTCGTATGGTGTTTTTCTCTGGTATTCCTACTGCAATGGGTGTATCCTCATTTTTTGCCTCCTACTGGGTAGTCAGCCATGAATTGTTAAAATTGCCCTCAACAGCAGTTTTACTGGTAAGTTTAGGGTTGTTTGGTTTAGGAGTTTTGGGGTTGAGCTACGGCATACTTTCTGCTTCTTGGGATGAAGAACGAGTGGGAAGTTTGTGGGGTGGGGAAGAATTTAGCGTTAACGTCGGACGAATGACTGGAGCCTGGCGTTCTGTAAAAAAAGAAAAAGAACAAAAACAAGAACAAAAACAAGACTGACTAGCATTGGAATTAGCAATTAAAACGAAGCTAGTTGGCTTCCCGATAGCGGCCGATAAGTGAGAACTAAGGAAAGATGATTGTAGTAATGAAACCAGGCTCGCCAGAAGCCGAAATTATTCGTATTAGTAAAGAATTTGAAGACTGGGGTTTAACACCAGAAAAAATTGTAGGCAAGCACAAAGTAGTTATCGGTTTAGTTGGCGATACTGCTAGCCTCGATCGCTTGCAAATCCAAGAAATTAGCCCTTGGATAGAACAAGTTTTAAGGGTAGAGAGGCCTTTTAAACGCGCTAGTCTAGAATTTCGTCACGGAGAATCTTCCGAAGTAGTTGTTTCCACTCCCGAAGGTCCAGTAACTCTTGGTAAAGATCGTCCTGTAGTCCTAATAGCTGGCCCTTGTTCGGTAGAAAATGAAGAGATGATTGTGGAGACAGCACGGCGAGTTAGGGCGGCTGGAGCGAGATTTTTACGGGGTGGAGCCTACAAACCTAGAACCTCTCCCTATTCTTTCCAAGGACACGGCGAAAGTGCTTTAGCACTTCTAGCCGCAGCTAGAGAAGCTAGCGGCTTAGGAATTATTACTGAAGTGATGGACACCGCTGACGTGGAAAAAATAGCAGAGGTTGCTGACGTACTGCAAGTAGGAGCGAGAAATATGCACAATTTCGCTCTGCTGAAAAAAGTTGGCTCTCAGGACAAACCCGTGTTGCTCAAGCGGGGAATGTCAGCAACTATAGATGAATGGCTGATGGCAGCAGAATACGTTTTGGCTGCGGGGAACTCCAATATTATCTTATGCGAACGGGGTATTCGCACTTTCGATCGCAAGTATACTCGCAACACTTTAGATTTATCCGTATTGCCAGTGTTGCGAAACCTAACTCACTTGCCAATCGCGATCGATCCCAGTCACGGTACTGGATGGTCTGAATACGTCCCCGACATGGCAAAAGCGGCGATCGCTGCTGGTGCTGACTCTTTAATGATTGAAGTGCATCCCAACCCAGCTAAAGCTTTCTCTGACGGCCCCCAATCTTTAACTCCAGAAGCATTCGATCGCTTGGTAGGAGAACTATCAGTTATTGGTAAGGCTTTAGGTCGCTGGTCGAAAGAAGAAGTAAAAGTTTAGGGTCTGGAGGCGGAGATGGTTTTCCCGACTCCTGTCCCTATTTTTAACCTAAAACTTCTTCGATTCGATGCTGTTTCCAAAGAGACTGATATAAACCCGATCGCTGGACTAATTCGGCATGAGTGCCACTTTGAACTATTTCTCCTTTATCCATAACTAAGATGCGATCGGCACTACTAGCAGCAGACAACTGGTGAGAGATAAAAATAACGCTCTTGCCTTTTTGTGCGGAAAGATTGCTTAAAATCTCGGTGGCTGTTTGATTGTCCACGCTAGAAAGAGCGTCGTCAAGAATTAAGACTTGAGCTTCAACTAGTAAGGCTCTTGCTAAAGAAGTACGCTGACGCTGTCCTCCAGATAGAGTAATGCCTCTTTCACCCACTACGGTTTCGTATTGCTGAGGAAAATTGAGAATTTCTGGGTGAATTTGCGCTCGCTTAGCGGCGTATTCAACTTCTGGTTGTTCCTGGAGAGGGTCGCCATAACGGATATTGTTTTTAATAGTGGCGCTAAAAAGAAAACTTTCTTGAGGCACGCAGGCGATCGCTTTGCGCAACTCTTGCAAGGGCAATTTAGTAGTATCGCAGCCATCTAAAAATAACTGCCCCTCTTCAATATCTAATAAACGAGGTATAGCATTGGCTAGGGTTGATTTTCCCGCACCAATAGGACCGACAATAGCAACTACTTCACCTGGAGTAATAGTAAAGTTGAGATTTTTTAGTGCTGGATTTTTCTCTCCTGGATAAGTGTAAGTCAGATTAGTTGCTTTAATTGACCCTTTAACTTCTTCTGGTAAAGCGATCGTTTCAGAGACATCTTTAATTTTAGGTTGCACCTCGAAAATAGCTTCAAGGCGATCTATACTCACTTCTCCTCTTTGATAGGCAGTTATAGTGAAGCCTAACAAAGCTGTAGGAAATACTAAACGTTCAATATAAATACTCAAAGCAACATAATCGCCGACACTAATTTCGCCTCTTTCAATTGCACCAGAACCTAACCAAAGCAATATTAGTAAACTTATATAAGATATCGCTTCAATTATAGGAAATAAAAGGTTTCTGGTTCTTGCTAGGTTGATATTTGCCTGTAACAAATTTTGGTTTTTCTTGGCAAATGCACGGCGTTCGTTTTCTTCTTGAGCATAGATTTTAATCAATGCCATACCGCTGACATCTTCTTGGATTAACTCACTGAGATCTGAGAGTTTTTTTTGTACTTGAAGCTGCCGATTTTGTAGCTTTTTGCTAAACAGTTGCACCGCAATTAGCATGAGCGGATAAACAGAGATTGCCATTAAGCTGATGCTGGCATTAATCGAAAGCATAAATGGAACTGTTAAACCATAGGCAAATAGAGTATTTATTAAGCTCAAGATGGCAAAACCCAGCAAACGGCGAATATTATCCACGTCGCTAGTTGCTCGATTAATTAAATCCCCAGACGTATTAGTCGCAAAATAAGAAGGTTCTAAAGTGAGTAGATGTTGAAAAATCTTTTGCTTGAGATCGAATTCTACTTCCCTTCCTACTCCAAATAATATGACGCGAGAAATCATTCTAATTACCCACATCAACGAGGCAAGAACTAGAATCAATAGCACGTAGGGCCATACTTCGTCGGAGTTTTTAACTTCCTGTAGTCCATTGACACTATTACGAATTAATTGGGGAATATATATACCAACAACATTAACAACTAGTAAAGCGATCGTGCCAAAGATAATCTGCTTCGAGTAGGGACGCAGATAACTTGTTAGTTTTTTTAGCCTTGAATTTGCCATTCTATTATTTTAACAATTAAAAAAAATCAAACAGACGTTCCGCAGAACGTCTCTACAAGGTTAATATTTCCTTTCTTTTGGCTCGAACTGATTAATAACGACAGACATCCAATTAATATCGATTCCAGCAGCAGAATAGTAAGCTAGAGTATGCTTTAAGAAATTAGCATCGTCTCTATTTGGATAGTCCTCTCTTGAATGTGCTCCCCTACTTTCTTTGCGATTAAGTGCAGAAGCAAGAATTATCTCTCCAACTATCATTAAATTTTTCAATTCAAGGGCTTCAATTAATTCCGTATTCCAACAATTATCTTTGTCATCGAGATAAATTAGATCGTATTTTTTCTTGAGCTGCTCTATTTTTTCTAAGCCTTCCTTCATTATTTTTTCCGAGCGAAAAACACCGCAGTGTTCGGTCATGCAGTCCTGAAATTCTTGACGCAATTGATTAATGCGTATTCCCTCAGATTTATCTAAGAGGTTTCGGACTCGTTGTTGACAACCATTAAGATAAGATTGTTCGTCGAATTCGGGCATTTTGCGGTTTTCCACGTATGAGGCGATCGTTGCGCCAGTCCTTTTACCGTATACCACGCATTCCAACAAGGAATTGCTACCCAATCTGTTGGCACCGTGAACGGATACACAAGCACTTTCCCCAGCAGCAAATAAGCCTTCTACTAAACTATCTGCACTTCCACGCACCTGTCCGTCAGTATTGACTGGAATTCCACCCATAGAATAGTGTGCGGTAGGTCGCACTGGCATTGGTTGCTCGATCGCGTCTACTCCTACGAGTCGATGCGCTTCTTCCCAGCAAAATGGCACTCGACTCATAATTTTTTCTTTCCCCATATGGCGCAAGTCGAGATAAACAAAGGGTCCACCCGCACTACCGTCGAGATTTATACCCCGTCCGGCACGTATTTCTAGTGTAATTGCCCTAGAAGTAATATCGCGGGGGGCGAGTTCCATTTGATTGGGAGCATAGTTTTTCATGAAGCGATCGCCTTCACTATTCCTTAAATATGCCCCTTCTCCCCTCACTGCTTCTGATATTAATACTCCCACAGGATACAAACCTGTGGGATGGAATTGAACGAATTCCATATCTTCTAAGGGAATTCCAGCAACAGCAGACATCGCCAAACCGTCTCCAGTAGAAGCAAAGTCATTGGAGGTCGTGTTAAATACTCTGCCATAGCCGCCAGTGGCAAACATCACAGCTTTTGCTCGAACAACTTCCATATCTCCGTTGAAGATTTGGTACATGACCACCCCTTTGGCTTCTCCGTCTTCTCGGATCAGTTGCATCACGTACCACTCTTCGTAAATTTGTACCCCATAACGACGGAGATTGCTTACTAATTCGTGTAAGATGGCGTGACCTGTTTTATCTGCAGCGTAGCAGGTTCGTTTGTAGGAATGTCCGCCGAAAGCTCGTTGGGCAATGCGTCCGTCTGGTAAACGGGAGAACAATACCCCCATGTGTTCTAGATCGATGATGACATCTGGGGCTTCTTTTGCCAGGATTTCTACCCCATCCTGATCGGCTAAATAATCAGAACCCTTAACAGTATCGAAAGCGTGTGCTTTCCAGCTATCTTCTAGATCGACATTTTTCAAAGTTGCAGCTATTCCCCCTTGTGCGGCGACTGAGTGGGAACGAATTGGATGGGTTTTAGCTACTAAGGCGACATCTAAACTGGGGTTGATGCGTTTAATTTCTAGCGCAGCGCGACAACCAGCTAAACCACCACCGATAATTATTACGTCGTGTTCTCTCATTATGCGATCGCAAGTACTTCCTTATATATCTATGTTGACGTATGTCTTGATTCATACCAATTCTTTTTAAAATACCTACATCTCTAATTGA
>JAAUYD010079661.1_pt1 | contig 11335 bp, 7 predicted proteins | sample 7278101 | NCBI WGS metagenome assembly JAAUYD01 (sample SAMN14350128, study PRJNA611818) | marine sediment metagenome | isolation source: surface marine sediment (0.6m) | place: French Polynesia: Moorea | collected 2018-08 | reverse complement strand
GACAGCCTGCGTGACGGCAGGCGCCCGGATCGCGGGCCTCAACCTGTCTGACGTTCGGGTGCTGATTTACGGCGCTGGCGCTGCGGGACTCGGCATCAGCCGCCAGGTCAAAAACAAGCTCAGCAACGCGGGTCTCCGCGGCGAGGCACTGGCCCGCGCCGTGCTGGTCATGGACAGCCGAGGCGTCATCTCGGACGATCGCAGTGGCCTGGATGTTTACAAAGAGGAAATGGCCTGGCCCTCAGCGATGGCCGCCGATCTCGGCCTCGAAGGAGAACAACTGAATGACCTCGCCGCTGTAACGAGAGCTTACGGCGCCAACATTCTCATCGGCGCCTCGGGGCAGGGTGGCTCATTCGACGTAGACACTGTCGAGGCCATGCTCGGGACCACTGACCGTCCGATCATTCTGCCAATGTCGAATCCGACGTCAATCAGCGAGGCTGTGCCGAGCCAATTGCTCGACTGGACGGACGGAAAAGCACTGATCGCGACGGGAAGCCCGTTTGCTCCGGTAAAGACTCCGAAAGGCGAGGTGCCCATCGGCCAGGCGAACAACGTCTTTGTCTTTCCGGGCATCGGGCTCGGGACAATTGCGGCAGGCGCCTCGTCGATCAGCGATACGATGATCGCGGAAGCCGCAACCGGTATGGCCGACAGCCTGACCGAAGAGGAAATCGCTGCGGGACGACTGGTTCCCAGCGTGTCGAGGCTTTGGGAGGTCTGCGGCCAGGTCGCGCTGGCTGTCGCGAGACAGGCCGTTATCGAGGGCAGGGCGCCGGCAAAGAGTGACGATGAGCTTGAAGCCGCGATCAGCGCATTCCGCTGGAAACCCCGGTATCCCGAGATCATCTGCACCGATGATTGACGTCGCGCTGGCCAGCACGGGAATCTCAGTCGGCCCTGAGCTCCGCCCACTCCGGGTGGCGATCAAAACTCGCGCGTACGAATGAGCACTGCGGCACGATCCGGAAGCCCTCTTCAACGGCATCTGCAATCAGGCGTTTGACGAGCGCGGTGGCAATGCCGCGTCCGCGGAGCGCATTCGGTACGAACGTGCGGTCCGCGATAACCGTATTCGCATCGACGCGCTGGTAGGTCAACAGCCCGGATGCGTCGCTGTCCTCAACCCGAGCTTCGTACTGGCCACCCGAATCCGTCGCTTCGTGTGTGATGTTGACCGAGGCGATCATGACGCAACCTTGGTTTTGCGGGACTGACGGTAGCGTCTACCGATTCTCACGCAATGCCGACCGCGCCCGGTACCGGCAGCACATGCAGCGCGACTGCAAGAAAATGGCAAATGCCGCCGACCAATACGAAGACATGCCAGATCGCATGATTGAATCGCATCGAACGGATGGAATAGAACAGTGCGCCCACCGTGTAGGCAATACCGCCGGCGACCAGCCAGGCGATGCCTCCGCTGCCGACGGCGTCAGCCAGCTCAGGCGCGGCGATCACGACGAGCCAACCCATGACCAGGTAGCTCGCCATGGCGAGCTTCGGAAACCGGTGCCGCAGCCAGATCTTCGACACGATACCGAAAGCCGCCAGCGTCCAGATTGCCCCGAACAGCCACCAGCCGGTCGGGTTGCGCATAGCGACCAGGATGAAAGGTGTGTACGTGCCAGCGATCATCAGGTAAATGGCGCAATGGTCGAGCAGCTTGTAGATGTGCTTGTGTTCGGACGCGTGCAGCGCGTGATAGACCGTCGATGCCAGGAAGAGCAGCAGCAGGCACAGGCCGTAGACGATGCTCGCTGAAATCCGCCAGGGGTCCGCCGCGACAATCGAAATGTAGAGCATCCAGGAAAGCCCAGCGACGCTTAAGAGCACTCCGGCGCCGTGACTCACTGCGTGGAAAACTTCTTCTTTTACCGAATAGTCCATTTCGAAGGTCACCGGCTGGTCCCAATACGCTCACTGTAGATCATGCTGGCTCAAAAGTGTTTCGAAATGACGCCAAAGTTATGAAGATTTCGCTGCGATAAATTGAGCGATCTCGTCGGAATCGGGCGCATTCGAAGTACGACGACTGACTCAGGCCGCACTATCGGATGCGTCCGCAGACTCGTCGTCATTCGACGCCATGCCCAGCTGCCTGGCGATAATGTCCCGCAATGCAGGCATTGTGAAGGGCTTTGACAGGTAATCGTTCATGCCGGCCTCGAGGCAGCGCTCACGGTCTCCTGTCAACGCGTTGGCCGTTAGTGCCACGATTGACTGTGCCGACTTGCCTGCGTCTCGCTCGTGTTCCCGCACGGCCCTGGTTGCCGAGAATCCGTCCATCTCCGGCATCTGGCAGTCCATCAGGACGATATCGAAGCTTTGGTCCTGCTCTATGAGCAGCTCGACCGCTTCTTTGCCGTTCATTGCACTCGTGGTCTCGCAACCGAGCATCTTCAGCATGGCCTTGGCGACTTCCTGGTTGACGAGGTTGTCTTCAACCAGGAGCACGTTGGCGTCAAGCAGCTCTGCTGCGTCTTCCGCCTCAGGTTCCGGTTGCGATATCGTGGCCGTATAACTGGTGTCAACGTCATTGACGAGGCCGGCGATGCAGGCCTTCAGCAGACGTTGGCGAATGGGTTTGGTCAGCGTCGATGTGATCTGCAGATTTTCACGTTCGGCCTGGGTGAGTTGCCGTGACAGCGAGCTCAGCAGCACTATCCTGGCGTCGGAGCAGGCATCCGATTCCTTCAGTGCTGCCGCAGTATCCAGACCGTCCATCTCGGGCATGTGCAGATCCAGCAATACGACATCCGGGCGGAGGCCACCCCTGATCTTCTGCAGCGCTTGTTTTCCGGACTCCGCCAGAGTGACATCGATACCCCAGCTCGAAAGCTGCGAATGTAGGATTTCCCGGTTTGTTTCGTTGTCGTCGACAACCAGTGTCGTAACGCCCTTCAGCGATTCGTCAGCTGATTGCTCTGACTTGACCTGACGTTCGAGCGCAATCTCGAACCAGAATGACGTACCTCGTCCCTGGGAGCTCTCCACGTTGATGGTTCCGCCCATCAGGTCGACGAGCTGCCTGGAGATCGCGAGCCCGAGTCCGGTACCGCCGAAGCGGCGCGTGACCGATCCGTCCTCCTGTGAGAAGGAGTCGAACACACGCGCGATATTCTCCGGGTCGATGCCGATGCCGGTGTCCCTGACTTCGATAGCGACGAGGTCGTCATCTCGGTCAACGCTCTCCGCCGGCCTGGTAACGCGAAGAACAACCTCTCCTGACTCGGTGAACTTGACGGCATTGCCCAGCAGATTCAGCAGCACCTGCCGAATCCTCAGGCCGTCTCCGATGCGGTTGGCCTCCAACGTCGGCTCGATGTCGCAAAGCAGTTCGAGTCCCTTTCGGCTCGCCTGTTCCGCCAGCAATTCTGTCACTTCCTCGACGGTGTCACGGAAATCAAACGGCGCACAGTCCAGCTCGAGCCTGCCGGCCTCGATCTTGGAGAAGTCGAGGATGTCGTTAATGATGCTGAGCAGGGATTCGGCGGAGTGGTTGATATTCTCCGCGTAACGTCGCTGGCGCTGGTCGATGTCACCGGAAGCCAGCATCAGTTCGGTCATTCCGAGCACGCCGTTCATCGGCGTACGGATCTCGTGACTCATGCGAGCGAGGAACTCACTCTTGGCATTGCTGGCTGCCTCGGCTTTATCGCGCGCATCCCGCAGCTCCTCTACGAAGTCCTCAAGGCGATTGTTCGCCTCGGCAAGGCTCCGCGTACGTTCGTCGACCTCGGCCTGCAGGTGCTCGCGATGCGCCTCAAGGCGTCGATCGCGAACTTCCAGCTTCTTCAGCATGTCATTGATGGCGGTCGCCAGGGACGCAATCTCGTCCTGTCCGTCGACCGACGCTCGAAGAGAGAAGTCCTCGTCTGCCGAAACGGACTGCGCGAGGCCGGACAATTTCTGAATAGGTCCAACGATAGCGGGCGTCAGCAGAGATGACAGAACGAACGAGATCACCGTACCGATGACCAATGCCAGGGCAGTCAGTGCCATCGACGTGTAGATGCTGTTGAAGACCGGCAACATGTTCGAGCGCACGTAGATCGTGCCAATCGTCTCGCCTTCGAAGCGGATGGGCTGGATGATTTCCAGCGTGCGAATACCGCTCGTACGGTATTCGCTCTCATTGCTGTCGTGATGCTCGGCAATCCACGCCTGCGGTAAATGCTCGACATCAGACAGTGCCAGTGTTCCCAACTCGTCACCTGCTGCGGAGAACAGTGCGGCGGCTTCTACACTAGACTGAGCCTGCAGCGACGAGAGCACAAGATTAGCCTGTTCGACGTCGTCGAAAGTCAGTGCGCCGAGGCTGTTCTTGCCGATGACATCCGCCAGGACCGAGAGCTGCGCCCGCAACGAGTCGCGTGCCTGGAAGCCCTGGCCCAGCAGAAGAAACAGCGATGAGGCCAGCAACGCGACGGCGGCCGCGGACATGATGATGACCTGGACTTTTCTCGTCAGGGGCAGGTTGCTGAGATAGCCGATCATCGCCGGGCCTTTCTGTTGTCATTAACGAGGTCCGCAAGCTCAAGCAGTTGAGAGCTGATGACGAGACCCGACGACTCGTAAGCCGCCACGTTGATCTTCATCGAGATCTTGTTGCCGCGTTTGGACAAGCCGATCATTCCGCCGCTATTGACAAACTCCGGTGTGTCGCTGACCGTCAGTACGGGAGTTCCTTTCGATGCATCCAGCACGCTGACGAAGCGCTCCTTCTTCACGCCGACCATGTAGAGCACGTCACAGCGGGACTCAAACTCTCTGGCGATGTCGCGAAGCAGATTGACCTGAATATCGCGATCACGGATCTTTCGCCCGGTCAGGCGGTCGGTCGCTCGTTTGTGCAGCTTCTTCTCAGCGACGCAGAGCCTGAAAGGTCGATCCGCATCGGCTTCGGATTCGGGCCACGTCACGAAACGGGCGATCTTATAGACGAGTGCGAGCTTAACGTCCTCGTCGGACACTGGATTCGCAAAGGTGGGCAGCGTGATGCTGCTGGCAAGCAGTACCACCTGCAGCGATCGGCGAATGCGTCGTCGGAAGCTCATCGAAACAACAGGGTTCGGCTCTATCAGAAGGAGTAGCGCAGATTCAGGAATGCTGTTCGTTCGATCGCTGTCGGTACAACGTCACCGGGCTCGGAGTAGAACTCATAGGTTGCATCGTCGAGGAGGTTGCGGACACCCATCGACAGGACCCAGCTGTCCTCGATGCGCCAGCGAACGTGCGCGTTGGCCTGCCAATACTCGTCAATGTTCCGAAACTCTACGTCGTCGACGTAGCGTATGAGTGCCGCGACATCGATGCTGTCGGCGGGCGACCATTCGGAACGCAGGCTGAACTGCCACTCGGGATACGTGCCGTCTATCGACAGGGTGTTGAGTTCCTGCGTTGCATCCTCGGTGGCGTAGCTCAGCGCGGTACGCAGACGGAAGTCTTTCATGACGACCCAATCGAGCGAAGCCTCGATGCCTGAGACGGTACTCTCGTTGATGTTGGAAAACTGATACAGGGCAAGCAGACTGTTGGAATCCAGTACGCAAAGCGGATTCACACTAAAGGACACGCCGGACGGCTGGCACAGCACGTCACCGGGCGAAAAGGAGCGTATGTCGCCATACTCCATTCGGAACAGCGCGACGTCATAGCTGACGTTCTTGCTGATCTGTCCGCGCGCGCCCAGTTCGTAAGCCTGGTTGGACTCTGACTTGAAGTCGGGGTTGCCTACGCTCGCAACGCGCGCCGGCACCGGCGTCGGATTGACCGGGTCACCGGGTGGAATCGCCGGCACGATGTCGTTGGCAACGGCCGACAGGTCGGCGATCGAAGGGGTTCGGACGGCGCGGGTCACAGACGCCCATAACGCATGGTCAGCGACCGGCTTCCACAGCATACGAACGGTCGGCATGACCTCGATTTCGTCCGGTGACAACTCGTTGTCCTCCAGCTTCAAGCCGACGGTCAGGCTGAGTTCGTCTTCGATCAGCGTGATCTCGTCCTGGATGAACGCACTGATGACGGTGTCTTCATTGATTTCGTCCAGGAACTGGATGACGCCGGACCCGGCGAGGTCGTACTCGTTGAAGCGCAGCCATCCGCCGAAGACGATTTCGTGACGCCCCAACGTTCTATGATGCTGGACGTCGAGGCTGTAGGTCGTTCGCTCCTCGTTGTACAGAGATGAGGTGCGGTCTGTGTAGTCGATATATGCCTGTCCGTTGGTATGCGCATTCTCGCTATGGCTGACGTTCCAATGTCCCATTATGAAGCCGCCGCTGACGTCGGCGACGTCCGAGGAAACCGCAAGATATGTCGGGGGCGTCGGTGCGAATACCTGTTGGGTTGAGCCCATTTCTCCCGAGTAGCCCTCGACGGTGAACTTGAACTCCTTATTGTCGACCAGCCAGTCAGCCCTGAAGCTTGCTCGCAACAACTCCCAATCGTCATCGGCTTCGGTACCGTCGAGGAGCTGGTTTCCTTCTGCGGATTGGTATTTGACGAAAGTCCTGTAGGTGGCCTCGTCACTGATTTGACTTTCGTAACGCGCGGCGAAGAAGCTGCCACCTTCGGGATCGAGACCGCCGACAACTGCGCCGCCGTTGGCGTCGCTGGAAGAGCGGGTGATGATGTTAACGACGCCGTTGACCGCGTTTGTGCCCCACGCGACCGCGCCCGGTCCGCGGATTATCTCTATTCGCTCGATCTCCTCGATCAGCGTGCTCTGTACGTCCCAGAATACGCCTGAGAATGAGGGCGTGTAGAGCAGGCGACCGTCCATGAGTACTAGCAGCTTGTTGGCGTAGCGTCCCGAGAGGCCGCGACTACCGATCGCCCATTTGTTGGCATCGATCTGTGCGACGTTCAGTCCCGGTGCGAGACGCAAGGCATCGGGAATACTCCGAATACCGTGTCTCGCAATGTCGTCTCTCGTGATCACAAAGACCGCGGACGTCGCGTCCGCGAGCCGTTCAGCCTTGCGTGATACGGAGGTAATCTCAAGATTGACGAGCTCTTCGATACTGAGGTCAAACAGGTCATTTGCAGAATCGGCGATAGCAGAGCCGGAGATGCATAGGACGAGGCTGCTGCCCGCGAAGAGGGCGCTCTTGAGGGCATTCAGGCGTGTCGTGTGTTTCATGATTGTTCCGCTGTCGAGGATTTCTAACCAGGTCTGATTGGTTATCGACCTTTCGGGCCACATCTTTACCGGCTGAATAGTCAAAAGACATTCGGGAAACGGAACAAAATCAGGGACTTCCATCGGTCCCCGGTAGCGGTCGGTCGAGAGGGTTGTGACGCATCTTCGATCGACGCCGATTGGCTATCGATGGCGATGGGTCTGGCCAATGACGTGACCGGTTGACGCAATATTCAAAAAAAATAATAAAAACATTAAATTAAAGATATTGTATAAAGTAGATTCGAGGTATGTTCGCGCAAGATTTAGAACGGGATGAGATCACGGTAGCCCTGTCCTGAAGAAAGCGTCGGCCAAAGACGGCAAGTGATATGCACGGAGCGCCAGTCTAGAATGCCGTTGAGACTCATTCCCATAGCAACATCTGGAGGTAAGCGATGGTGTCACCTGAACAAGCGGATAAAGCCTCTGACAGTTTGCTTGAACCGTCGAAAAAAGAGCTGGCCAAGAGGCAGGCGAAGCTGGCGGCAAGAAAAGCAGCGTTAGTCAGCCAGCGTATGTCACCGCTGTTTCCAGCGGCTGTCGGCGCAGCCGTCGCACTGCTCGCGCAGGACGCTGATCGTTTTTCCAGCGACATGATCCCGTTTCTGATCGGCGCTATCGCCGGCTGGGTGTTCGGTTTGGTCTTGCGTCGAGGTCAGGGCGCCAACCCTGCTCAGGCGTAGCTCACGGCTCTTCGCAAGCTTAAACCGAGCAGACCAACAGGAGTACACAACATGACTGGCAATATTGGCGCAGGAATCGCGATAGGGGTGGGTCTCGGTGTCGCCATCGGCACGGCCATCGACAATGTTGCTGCCGGGATCGCTATTGGTGTTGCGCTTGGCGCAGGGTTCGGGGTCGCGATGCAGGGCGGCAACAGCGATGCTGATTCCGACGTTCCGTTCGACAAGAATGACGACAGCTAAGTCCAGGTGACCGGCGATGAGCGGCTCCTGACAGAGGTGGCCGCTCTTTTCACTACGGCGTCTCGGTCGGACAAGCTATACAATAACGCGAACAAAGCGGCATACCGTTGGTCCAAACGGTGTGTTGATGTAACCGAACAGCGATAATAAACGGTTTCGATTAGGGGAGATCATGCGGCTGACTCGTTCCAGCTTGGCTAATCCCGCTGCGGTGGCAATCGTAGCGGCGGTCGTCGTGTTGCTCGGCACAATCTCGGTGCTGCGCATTCCCGCGCAGTTGCTGCCGCAGATCGAGAAGCCCGTTGTTTCTATTGGCGCTGCGTGGCCCGGGGCGTCACCGCGAGAGATCGAATCCGAGATCACGGTCCAGATCGAAGAGGTGCTTCAGGGCACCCCGAACATGACCGAGATGGCGGCCTGGAGTATGCCCAATTTTGTCTGGTTCCAGCTCGAGTTTGCGCTCGAGACCGACATGACCCGGACGCTGATCGAGATCATCAGTCGCCTCAATCAGCTACGACCTTTGCCCGCCAATGCGCAGCGACCGAGTGTCAGTCTCGGTGAGTGGGGTGATGCGAACGATCAGCTGATCGAGTACTTCGTCGAACAACTGGAAGGCGACGAGAGTGACCTGATTCAGAACAAGCGCTACCTCCGCGAGGTGATCCGTCCGCAGGTGGCGAGTCTTTACGGCGTGTCGCAAGTCAGCATGTTCGATACCAGCGGCAACACCAGGGACCAGTTGCAGATCGTCATCGACCCGTACAAGGCCGCAGAGCTTGGCATAGACATCGCGCGCGCGGCTGACCGGATCGGTCGCTCCGCAAACGTATCGTCAGGTGTCGTTGACGTGGGACGACGCAGCTACACGCTGCGCGTCGAGGGTCGTTGGGACGTCGACGAACTGGCCGGCCTGATACTCGAATGGCGAGGCGGCCTGCCGATCAAGCTCGGTGATGTGGCAACCATTGAATACGGGCCGCCGCAGCGCGAAGGCTTCATCTACCACAACGGCAAATCAGCGGCGCGCTTCTCGATAACCAAGACCAATGAAGCAAACGTTCTCGAGTCGCTGGATGGCGTCAAGCAGTTGATGGAGGAGTTCAACGAGAACGAATTCAAAGAACGTGATCTCTACGCCGCCTACAGTTTCGACCCGTCGGTCTATATCAAGCGCTCTATCAATCTGCTGACAGGCAATCTCGCGGCGGGCGTCCTGCTGGCGATCGGTGTCTTGTGGCTCTTTCTTCGCCAGTGGCGGGCGACGTTGATCATCGCACTGGCGATCCCGATATCGCTGCTGACGACGTTCGTCGTGCTGTCCCTGGCGGGTCGGTCGTTGAATGTCATTTCGCTCGCGGGTCTCGCGTTTGCGACGGGCATGGTGCTGGATGCGGCGATCGTCGTGCTCGAGAACATCGTCAGGCTGCGTGAGCGTGGCGAATCGGCGGCTGAGGCCAGCAATACCGGTACGAACCAGGTGTGGGGCGCACTGCTTGCATCGACAGCGACGACAGTCGCCATTTTCATCCCGATCATGTTTTTGCAGGACGTGGAAGGGCAGATGTTCGCGGACCTGGCGTTGACTATTGCTATCGGTGTCAGCGTCTCTTTGCTGGTTGCTATTACGATTCTGCCGACGGCGGCACGCTACTGGATGCGCCGCCTTCCCCCCGAGCACGGACAGCAGGAGACCTGGGATCGACTGGCCGATCGCATTGTGGGTCTGACGAGCACGCGTCCTCGCCAGGTCGGCTGGATCGTCGGGCTCATGGCGGGTTCGGTGGTGTTTACGCTGCTGTTGTGGCCGGAGAGCAACTACCTGCCGCCGGTCAAGAGGGACACGGTCGACAGCTTCCTGTTCTTCCCGCCCGGCACCAACATCGATACCACCGACCGGGAGATCGCGCAGCTGCTCATCGACCGGCTCGAACCGCATCTCGATGGGCGGGAGACGCCTCAAATTCGCGACTATTTCCTCTGGTCGTTCCCGGGTGGGGGCGGCGGCTGGCTGGCGATCAATCCCGTCGAGGGCGCCGACCTCGACGAGTTCCAGGCGCTCGTGCAGAGCGAGATTCTTGCCGGCATCCCGGATACTTTCGCATTTACTTTCCGTCGTAGCCTGTTCGGCGGGTTCGAGAGCTCCAACAGCGTCGAGATGCGCCTCGCGGCAACGGATACCGAGAGCCTGAAACCGGTCGTCGCTACGGCCATGAACCTGATTCCGCAGCAGATGCCCGGTGCCTCCGCACAGCCGAACCCGGACCCGTTCGCGGAGGCGAATGAACTACGATTTTCTCCGAACGACACCCGCTTGGCCGAGGTCGGCTGGAACCGAACCGACCTGACCCGAATCATCCTGCAACTTGGCCAGGGCGTGTGGCTCGGCGAGTATTTCACCGGGCGCGAGCGTGTCGACATCTACTTAAAGACCGAGCGATTCGAGACGCCGGAGCAGATGGCCGCGCTGCCCGTGGAGACGCCTGCAGGCGGGGTCGTGCCGCTCGGTGAGCTCGCCTCGATATCTGTCACGCCATCGCCAAGCCAGATAACGCGCATCAATCGCGCGCGTGTCTACAGCGTCGTCGTCAACCCGCCTGAGGGGATGTCGCTCGAGGCGCTCATCGAGGAATTGCAGACGAATATCGAACCTCAGCTTCAGGCGATGATGCCGTCGGACGGGACCATCCAGTATGCGGGCAGTGTCGAGGACCTCGAACGAGCGGTTGGAACTCTCGGCACCAACTTCCTGATGGCGATCGGACTCCTCGTTCTGATCATGGCGGGACTGTTTCGTTCACTGAAGGACGCGCTGCTTGTCGTCATCTCGATTCCGCTCGCTGCGGTAGGCGGCGTGTTCGCGTTGAACATCGTCAACGCGATCGAGTTTCAGCCGCTCGATCTGCTCGGCATGATCGGCTTCATCATCCTGCTCGGCCTGGTCGTTAATAACGCAATCCTGCTCGTGGCTCAGACGCGGTCGGCGGAAGCCGATGGCTTCAGCCGCAGCGAGGCGGTCCAGCAGGCGTTGCGCTACCGTCTGCGACCAATCTTCATGAGCACGTTAACCAGCCTGTTTGGCATGTTACCGTTGCTGGTCGTTCCGGGCGCCGGCAGCGAGATCTATCGAGGCATGGCCGCCGCGATCGTCGGTGGCATGGCGGTTTCGACGCTGTTTACGTTGTTGTTGTTGCCCAGCCTGTTGCAACTGACG
>JAAUYD010106126.1_pt1 | contig 11336 bp, 8 predicted proteins | sample 7278101 | NCBI WGS metagenome assembly JAAUYD01 (sample SAMN14350128, study PRJNA611818) | marine sediment metagenome | isolation source: surface marine sediment (0.6m) | place: French Polynesia: Moorea | collected 2018-08 | reverse complement strand
GTGATCGCGTGGCCCATCCAGCGTGACACGGGGCTCGCCGACGCCTGGGCCGGCACGATCTCGACGTTGATGTGCCCCATCGTGTTCGAGAACCAGAAGAACACGAGCCAGGCGAGATAGGCCTCGGGGACGAAGGGCAGCACGCCCGCCGTGAGCACCGGCCAGAGCACGATGCCCACGAGCCAGAGCGCCGCCTCGACCGGTGACATCGAGAGCGAAGACCAGGGCGTGTTCACCCGCGACTGGTGATGCCAGTCGTGGATCGGCGCGAGCGCGCGCGTGTGCATCGCGAAGTGCAGCGCGTAGTAGTAGAGGTCGAACGTGACGAGCGCGCCGAAGAACGTGATCGCCGCGCCGCCCCACGAGAAGGCGGCCGTCTCGATGCGGCCGTTCATGAAGACGAGCGTCATCGCCGCCGCGAAGATCAGCACGAAGAGCCCGTTGCCGAGCAGCTCGCGGGCGAGCTGTCGATCGCGCAGCGGCACGTCGTAGATGCGCTTCGACGAGACGAGCACGCGCTCGACGACCGAGAAGAACGCGATCGACGCGAGGTTCACCACCGTCGCGAAGCCGAGGAAGAGGCCGAAGAGGAGCGCGCCTTCGGTGGGGAGCGTCATGGGGGCACCTTAAGCCGGGGGCGTCGGGTGGATGGTGCAGCACGCGGCTGCGCGGGGCCCGCCGGGGTCACACGCCGGTGTCGAAGCCGTTCTCGGGCACGAGGGCCGCGATCTCGGGACGCGCGAGCACGCTCGCCCGCAGGGTGCCGCTCGGGTCGAAGTACTCGCGGAGCCAGACGAAGCGCCCCTGGCGATCGATCTCGGCGACGCCGACACCGGTGATGAGCCGGCGGATCTCCTGGCCCCGCCGCTCCCACACCGCCACGAACTCGTGGTGCAGCATCCAGCCCGAGACGCCGAAGCTCGGCGAGGCCATGTGGATCGGATCCCAGACCTTCCACGCCTGCTCGATCGAGCGGCGCAGGTCGGGCTTGCCCTCGATCACGTGGTCGGGCCCCTCGATGCGCGCCTCCTCGCACCAGAGCTCGAGGTAGGCGTCGACGTCGCGCGTCATGAAGGCGCGGTCGCGGCGCTCGAGGAGCGTCTTCGCGGTGTCGAGGCCGAGCGGCAAGGGCGTCTCCTGGCGGTGGAGGGGCGAGCATGACACCGGCAGCCGATCGCGCAAGCGGCGAGCGGCTGGGTCGCGAGGCGTCGACTACCTTCGCTGCCGGGAGGCCTGCGCATGAAGAGGCTGCAGCGTCGATTCGGCATCGCCGTCTGGCTCGTCGCGCTCTCGTGCGCGGCGGCGCCGCTCGCATGGGCCGTCGGTGGGGGGGGCGGCGGCGGCAGCACGGGCTTCGGCAACCGCGAGTCTTCTCCGGGCCAGAAGGCGATCCTCGAGTACCAGACCGGCGAGAAGCGGCTCGACCGCGCGCGCGAGCTGCGGGCGCAGGCCGTCGAGCTGCGCGCCGAGGACGAGGAGAAGTACGCGAAGAAGATCGAGAAGCTCGAGCGCAAGGCCGGCGCGATGGTCGCCCGCGCCGAGCGGCACCATCGTAAGGCGCTCGAGTACGACGAGAGCCTGCACCAGGCCTGGTCCTCGCTCGGCTACTCGCTTCGGCAGCTCGGTCGCTTCGACGAGGCGCTCGCCGCCTACGACCGCGCCATCGAGCTCGAGCCGCGCTACGCCGAGGCCGTCGAGTACCGCGCCGAGGCGTACCTCGAGCTCGGCCGCCTCGACGAAGCGAAGCAGGGCTACGTGCAGCTGGTCACATGGGTGCGCCCCTACGCCGATCGGCTGATGGCGAAGATGGAGACCTGGGTCGAGGTGAAGCGCGCCGACCCTGGCGGGTTCGAGCCAGGCGACGTCGAGGCGTTCGCGGGCTGGATCGAGGCGCGCAAGAAGAAGGACGGCGAGTACCAGGCGTTCACGCCCGACGATCGCGCACGCTGGTAGCTGCCAGACGCGCTCAGTCGTCGTCCGCACCGCGGTCGACGTGGCCGAGCTCGCGCCCCGGCGCGACGACGTCGCGGACGCGCCGCTTCAGCTCCTTCGCGTCGGGGAACCCGCCTTCGGCCTCGCGCGACCAGACGAGCGTGTCTTCGACGCGAATCTCGAAGCGCCCCGCCTCGTCGCTCGGCACGAGCGCCACCTCGCCGAGCTCGGCCTCGAAGGTCTGCAGCAGCTCCTGCGCCATCCATGCGGCGCGCAGCAGCCAGCGGCAGCGCGGGCAGTACTCGATCGCGACGCGCGGCTTCGTGGGCATGCGGGGCCTCAGTCGAGCAGGGCGAGCGCCTGCGCGAGGTCGACGCGCAGATCGTCGACGCCTTCGATGCCGACCGAGAGCCGGACGAGCCCGTCGAGGATGCCGACCTTCTCGCGCTCGGGCTTCGGGATGCTCGCGTGGGTCATGCTCGCCGGGTGATCGACGAGCGACTCGACCCCGCCGAGGCTCTCGGCGAGCGAGAAGAGCTGAAGCGCCGAGGCGAAGCGCGACGTCGCCTCGAGGTCGGCGTCGAGCTCGAGCGTCACGATGCCCGAGCCGCCGCTCATCTGGCGCCGCGCGAGCGCAGCCTGGGGATGCGAGTCGAGCCACGGGTGCCGCACCCAGCGCACGCGGGGATGCGTCTCGAGGAAGCGCGCGATCTCGAGCGCGTTGTCGTGATGTCGCTCCATGCGCAGGGCCATCGTCTTGGCGCCGCGCGCGACGAGCCACGTGTCGAAGGGCGAGGGGTTCAGCCCGACGGCCTTCTGCGCGAAGACCATCTTCTCGTTCCAGTCGGGGTCGTTCGTCACGACCACGCCGCCGAGGCAATCGGAGTGGCCGTTCACGTACTTGGTCGTCGACGAGAGCGAGAGCGTCGCGCCGAGCTCGACCGGCCGCTGGAAGTAGGGCGAGGCGAACGTGTTGTCGACCAGCACCGCGGCGTCGACCGCCCGCGCCGCGTCGCTGATCGCCGCGATGTCGAGGATCTTGAGCATCGGGTTGGTCGGTGACTCGAGCCAGACGAGGTCGGGGCGCACCCGGCCGATCGCCGCGAGCGCGGCCTCGTCGGTGAAGTCGACGTACTCGACGCTCACGCCGAACTTCTCGAAGACCTTGTCGAAGATGCGGAACGTGCAGCCGTAGACGTTCTCTTCGGCCAGCACCCGGCTGCCCTGGCCGAGGGTCGAGATGACCGCCGTGATCGCCGCCATGCCGCTGCCGAAGACCGTGGCGAAGGTGCCGCCTTCGAGCGAGGCGAGCGTCTCGCCGAGGCGCGTGAAGTTCGGGTTGCCCGAGCGCGTGTAGTCGTAGCCCCGGGTCACGCCCGGGCTCTCCTGGGCGAAGGTCGAGGTCGCGTAGATCGGCGGCATCACCGCGCCCGTCCCCGGGTCGGGGGCGTTGCCGACGTGGATCGCGCGGGTCTCGAACGAGGTGCTCTTCAGTCGGGTCGGGTCGTCGGACATGCTGTCGGCTCGCTCGCGAGAGGGATGGGACGCGGGCGCGCAGTGTAGCGCCCGCCCTTCGGCGCACGCGGGCCCCGCTTCGCCTCGTCTGGCGGCGGCTCGGCGGGGGTGTGATGCTCGTGGGTCCCGCCTGCCGGCGTGCTCGGTGGCGGGCGAAGGAGGGCGCGTTGCCCGAGTGGTCGAACTGGTCGGGGTTGGTCCGTGCTTCGCCCTCGCGCATCGAGCACGCGGCGAGCGAGGCCGAGGTGCAGCAGGTCGTGCGCGCGACGGCCGAGCGCGGCGAGTCGCTGCGCGTGGTCGGCGAGGCGCACAGCCACGCACCGCTCGTCGCCCACGACGGCGTGCTGCTCGACGTCGACGCGCTGCGGGGCGTGAAGCACGTCGACGCCGACCTTCGCGTCGCCACGATCGGCGCGGGCACCCGGCTTCACGCGCTCGGCGCGCCCCTGCGCGAGGCCGGCGTCGCGTTGCTCAACCAGGGCGACATCGATCGACAGGCCCTGGCCGGCGCGCTCGCGACCGGCACCCACGGCACCGGCCGCACGTTGCAGAATCTCTCGGCGGGGATCGCCGGGCTTCGACTCGTCACCGCCGACGGCCGGGTCGTCGACTGCGACGCCGACCACGAGCCCGAGCTCTTCGAGGCGGCGCGGCTCTCGCTCGGCGCGCTCGGCGTCGTGACCGAGGTGCGGCTACGCGTGCGCGACGCCTACCGGCTGAAGGAGCGCATGTGGCTCGAGGAGGTCGACCCGGTGCTCGACCGCATCGACGAGCTGACGCGCGCGACCCGGCACTTCGAGCTCTTCTGGCAGCCGCACAAGTCGCGGGTCGCGTGCAAGGCGCTCGCCGAGACCGACGAGCCGGCCGTGTACCCCCTGGCCGACGAAGGGTCGCGCCTCGCCTGGAGCGACGAGGTGCTCGCCAACCAGCGCGACGACAAGCACACCGAGATGGAGTACTCGGTGACCGCCGAGCACGGCGTCGCCTGCGTCCGTGCGCTGCGCGAGAAGATCGAGGCCGACTTCCCCGATCTCTTCTGGCCCGTCGAGTACCGCACCCTGGCCGCGGACGACGTGTGGATGAGCACCGCATACGAGCGCCCCACCGTCACGCTCTCGATCCATCAGGGCGCGGGGCTCCCCCACGAGGCGGTCTTCGCGGCGTGCGAGGCGATCTTTCGCGACTTCGAGGGGCGGCCGCACTGGGGCAAGGTGCACGGCCTGCGCGGCCGCGCGCTCGCGGCCGTGCACCCGCGTTGGGACGACTGGTGGCGCGTGCGCGATGCCATCGACCCGGCAGGCCTCTTCATGAACGATCATCTGCGCGCGTTGCGCGGCGACGCCTGACTTCCTCTCCTCTCTCCCCCCACCCTCAACCCCGCATCGGAGACATCGCATGATCGACGAGATCCTCGACCTCGACGGGCTCGCCCAGGCCGAGCACGTGCGCGCCGGCGACGTTTCGCCGGCCGAGCTGCTCGAAGCATCGATCGCGCGCATCGAGCGCGAGAACCCGACGCTGAACGCGGTGATCCATCCGCTCTTCGACAAGGCGCGAGCGCAGGTCGAGGCGGGCACGATCGGCGACGGCCCGTATCGTGGCGTGCCCTTCCTCGTGAAGGACGCGGTGTGCCAGACCGAGGGCGACCCCTATCACGTGGGCATGCGCGTGCTGAAGGAGGCGGGCTACACCGCGCCCGTCGATACCGAGCTCGCGCGGCGCTTTCGCGCGGCGGGCTTCGTGTTCGTCGGCAAGACGAACACGCCCGAGCTCGCGTGCTCGGCCACGACAGAGCCCCTCGCCTACGGCGCGAGCCGCAACCCGTGGCACGTCGACTACTCGACGGGCGGGTCTTCGGGCGGATCGGCGGCCGCGGTGGCCGCGCGGCACGTGGCGGCGGCCCACGGCAACGACATGGGCGGCTCGATCCGGATGCCGGCCAGCCATTGCGGGCTGGTGGGGCTCAAGCCGACGCGGGCGCGCAACAGCCTCGGCCCCGAGCTCGGCGAGTTCTGGGGACCGCTCACCCACGAGCACGTGCTGACCCGATCGGTGCGCGACTGCGCGGCGATCCTCGACGCCACCGCCGGCCCGGCGCCGGGTGATCCGTACACCGCGCCGCCGCCGCTGCGCCCGTGGCGAGAAGAGGTGGGCGCCGACCCCGGTCGCATGCGCGTCGGGCTCGTCGAGCCGATCCCCGGCCTCGAGGTCGACCCGGCCTGCCTCGCGGCCGTGGATGCCACCGCGAAGGTGCTCGAGGCGCGGGGCCACGTCGTCGAGAAGATCGACCTGCCGCCGCTCGCCGAGCTCGAGATCGGGCCGTGGTTCATGATCGCGGTGGCGCGCGAGCTCGATCGCGTGGCGGGGTGGATCGGTCGCCCCATCGTCGAAGAGGACGTCGAGCCCTACACGTGGCTGCTCGCCGGCCTCGGTCGCCGGCTCACGGGCACCGACGTGGCCAGGCTCTCCGACGCCATGTGGGCGTGGGCGCGGCGCCTGTGCGAGGCCTGGTACGCGAAGCACGACGTGCTGCTGATGCCGGTCACGCCCTCGCCTGCGCCGAAGCTCGGCGTGCTCGCGCCCGACGCCGGCCCACACGTGCCGGGTGAGCTCGCGCGGTACACCCGCTACACGATGCCCTTCGACATCACGGGCGAGCCCGCGATCTCGCTGCCCGTCCACGTGACGGGCGACGGGCTGCCCGTCGGTGCGCAGCTCGTCGCGAAGCTCGGCCGCGAGGACGTGCTCTTCCGGCTCGCGGCGCAGGTCGACGAGGTGCTGGGCTTCGAGGCGCGCCGGCCGCCGGCGCTCGCCTGAGCGCTCAGGCCTCGCGCCGTCGCCCGAAGACCCGCACCAGCATCGCCGGCGCGAGCACGAGATCGGCGACGAACGCGAAGACGATCGTCAGGCTCGTCAGCAGGCCGAAGTAGAAGAGGTTCGTGAGGTACGCCTGGGTGTAGATCGCGAAGCCGGCCGCGAGCACGATGCTCGTGAAGAGCAGCGCCTGGCCGGTGGTCTCGAGGGTGCGGCGCACGGCGACCTCGACGTCGCCCGTCTCGTCGAAGTAGCGCCTGAAGTTGTGCATGAAGTGGATCGTGTCGTCGACGGCGAGCCCCAGGGCGATGCTGCCGACGAGCAGCGTGAACGCGTCGAGGGGGATGTCGTTCCAGCCCATGATGCCGAGCGTCAGGATCACCGGCGTGAGGTTCGGCACCATCGCGAGCACCCCGACGCCCACGCGGCCGATCAGCAGCACCATGAGCGGCGTGATGATCATGAGCGCGGTGACGTAGCTGCGCACCATCGTGTGCAGCACGGCGTCCATCGTCTCGCTGATCACGCGCACGATGCCCGTCACCTCGATCGCGACCCCCGGCCCGAGCAGACGCGCGGCCTCGTCGATCACCGCCTGGATGAAGTCGGGGAAGGCCGTCGAATCCTGGATCGGGACGCGCACCGAGATGCGACCCGACTGGAACGTCGAGTCGACGAGGTCTTCGACGTCGTCGCTGCCCGCGTTCTCGAAGAGCAGCAGCTCCTGCGCCACGAGCTGGCGATCTTCGGGGATCGCGTAGAACGCCGCCTGGTTCTCGTTGAGCGCCTGGTTGGTCTCCTTCACGACGTCGATCAGAGAGAAGACCTTGCCCGCCTGCACGTCGTTGATGTCGAGCGAGTAGACGTACCCGTGGAGCCGGTCGGTGCGACTCAGGAGCACCGGGTCGTGGAAGCCGTTCGGCTCACCGGTGTCGACCAGGACCTCGATGTTCCCCATGCCGCCCATGTTCGTATCCATGGCCTCCATGCCGTTGCGCACGAGGTCGCCTTCGGGAAACCAGTCGAAGGGGCTGTGTGAGATGCGGAGCTTCGAGGCGCCGAGCAGCGAGAACGCGATCAGCGCCGCCGTGACGATCAGGATCGCGAGGTCGTGGCGCACGGCCCAGGTGCCCGCGTCGACGAGCAGGCGCTGCGAGAAGAAGAGGGGCTTGGCCTCGCCGGGTGCGTCGCTGCGCCCGGGTGCGACGGCCATCAGCGCGGGCAGCAGGGTCAGCGTGTAGAGCAGCGCGACGATCACGCCGACGGGCGCGAACACGCCGAAGTGGCCGATCGGCAGCAGCGCCGCGGCCATGAACGAGAGCAGGCCGCCGGCGGTGGTGAGGCTCGTCATGATGACGGCGAGCCCCGAGTGGCCGAGGGCGTGCGCGATGCCGTCCTCCTTCGAGAGCCCCCGGCGCCGTGCCTGGTAGTAGATGGCGAGGATGTGCACCGAGCCGCCGACACCGACCGCGAGCAGGAACGTCGGGATGATCTGCGTGGGCGAGGTGACGGGGGTGCCGGTCGCCGCCATGATCGAGAGCGTCGTGAGCACCGCGCAGACGACGGTCGCGAGCGGGAGCAGCACGGCGCCGACGCGCCGGAAGAGCGTGGCGAGGCTCACGACGATGATGGCGAGCGCGAGCACCGTGAAGCGCGCCATGTCGGCCTGCATCTTCGCGGCGAACTGCTGCGTCAGCACCGGCGTGCCCGCGACCTCGATCCTCAGGCCGTCACCGCGGTACTCGGCGAGCAGCGCGAGCACGCCCTCGACGATGCGCGCCTCCTCCTCGCCCGTCAGGAACACGGGCTCGGCGTCGGCCGCGGGTGCGCCCGCCTCGTCGAAGGCGGGGTCTTCGTCTTCGAAGCCGCCGAGCGCGTCGTCGTCGACGCCGATCTGCGAGTAGACCTCGGTCTCGATCATGATCGCGGTGAGCTCGCCGTCGCCCGAGATCAGGTTGTTGCGATAGAGCGGGTTGGCGAGCGCGCGCCGTTCGATCTCGGCCAGCGCCGCGTCGTCCTCGGGCCAGTCCTCCATCAGCTCGCCGACGACGAGCTCGTCGCCGACGCCGCGCGTCTCGCGCGCGTTCACGAGGCTCGTCACCTCGACGACGAGCGGGATCTCGCTCTCGATGCGCTCGTGCAGCTCGCGCAGGGTCTCGAGGAACTCGCGCTCGAAGAGACCGCCTTCGGGATCGAGCGACACGATGATGAACGTGTCGCGTCCGTACTGATCGCGGAAGTCGTCGTAGAGCACGCGCACCGGGTCGTCTTCGCGGAAGAAGCCTTCGAGCGTGGCGTCGACGTAGAGGTGCTTCAGCTGGGTCGCGCTCGCGGCGGTGACGGCGATCGCGATCGCGATCACCCACCAGGCGTGGCGATGGACGAAGTGCCCCCAGCTCTCGAGCAGGGCTTCGATGCGTGCGTGCATGGCGGGCGGCGGGTCCTGATGCGGGGGGCGCGGTGAGGCCGATCGAGCCTGGACGCCCGCAGGGGCGGCCGGCGGCGGGCAGGGTCGCACCGCTCGGGCGATCCGGCCCGCACCGAATCGACGCGCGTCTGGGCCGGGATCGGCCCGGGGGGTGCAGTCTTTCTCTTGCACCTGCATGCCGATCACTGCATGCTCTGTGCTGCACCACCGCTCCAAGTGCCCGATTTCTCAGGAAAACGAGTTGGGCACAGCCCTTGCTTTCTCGTGCACCGATCCGCGGGAGTCCGGCCTCTCCGGCCGGGTGATCGCCCCGCGGCGCGGAGTGGGCATGAGGCGAGCAACGGGCGCAGCGACGCGGGCCGAGGGCCGCGCCGAGATCCCGGCGGACGACTGGATGGGAGGACGGCGGGTGGCGGATCAGCGCAAGTTCTTCGCGCGCCTCCGTGAGGTCGTGCAGGACCGCATCGACGACGCCGAGCGCCTCGGGCTGCAGAAGCTCGAGGAGATCGAGCGGCAGGGCCAGCGCGAGGTCGAGCGGGCGGTCGAGCGCCATGAGCGCCGGCTCGAGAAGCTCGACAAGGAGTCGGCCCGTCATCGCAAGCGCGCCGATCGACGGCGCCGCAAGCGCCGCGGCCGCCGTGACGAGCCGGCGGCCTGGTCGAGCGAGCCCGTGCCGCCGGTGCCGCCCGTCCCCCCGGTGCCGCCGGCGGGCGCGGTGCCGCCCGTCCCGCCCACGCCGCCTGCGCCTTCGGGCCGGCGGCGCCACTCGCGCCGCTCGCATCATCGCCACGGCCGGGGTGATGCCCGCTCGAGCCGACGCTCGCGCGGCGCCGAGTCACCCGAGCGCAGCCCCGAAGAGATCGCCTATGCCCGCGCGCGCAAGCGCGCCAACATGCGGCTCGCCTTCTATACGCACGCCGGCATCTACGCCGGCATCATGATGATGCTGCTCGTCGTCACGCGCTCGCCGCGCGTGATGCTGATCGTCGCGATGGCCTGGGGCGTCGGTCTCTTCGCGCACTACTTCTCGTCGATCGCCGGGCCCAGGCTGCGCGAGCGGTGGATCGAGAAGGAGGTGCACGAGCGCGCGCCCCAGGACGTCACCCAGGAGCGCGCGCGCACCGAGGGCCGGCACACGCAGAACCTCGAGGATCTCTCGGCGTCGATCGCGCACGAGATCCGCAACCCCATCGCCGCCGCCAAGAGCCTGGTGCAGCAGATGGACGAGGACCCGACCGCGGCCGACAACATCGAGTTCGCGAGCGTGGCGCTGCAGGAGCTCGACCGGGTCGAGCGCTCGATCTCGCACCTGCTGCGCTACGCGCGCGAAGAGGATCTGCGCTTCGCGCCGATGGAGATGGCCGACGTCATCGCGTCGGCCATGGAGACCTTCCGCGACCGCTTCGAGCGCCGCGCGATCGACGTGCAGGTGCAGATCGACACCCGCGGCGCGATGCGCGGCGACGCCGAGAAGCTGCGCCGGGTGCTGATCAACCTCGTCGGCAACGCCCTCGACGCCTTCGACGAGGCCGCCACGCCGGCGCCGATGCTGCAGGTGATGAGCGGCGAGAACCTGGCTGGCGACGAGGTCTGGGTGCGCGTGCGCGACAACGGCCCCGGCATCGACGAAGCGACCCGCACGAAGATCTGGAGCCCCTTCTACACGACGAAGGAGTCGGGCACCGGCCTCGGGCTCGCCCTCTCGCGCAAGATCGTCGATGCCCACGGTGGCCGGGTGGAGATCGCCGGCACGCCGGGCGAGGGAACCGAGTTCGTCCTGACCTTCCCCAAGAACGCGGTGGCCCGGGAGCGAACCCATGAGATCTGAGACGACGACGCGCCTGGAGGCGAGCCATGCGGTCTGAGACGACGACGCGAGGGGCCTTCTGCCCGATGGGCGCCCCCGCAATGTCACCCCCGTTGGAGGAACCGGCGATGAAGCATCGAGGTCGAGGCAACCGATCGCGCGACGGACGCCGGAGGCATGCGCGCCACGAGGTCGGGGGGCCATCCGGCGAGCCGGGCGACGCGCGCGACACCGAGCTGCTCGCCGATCTCGATGCGTCGCTGCTGACCGACGAGGAGCGCGCGTTCGCCGAGGCCCGGGCGGCGGCCGAAGAGAAGGTCGCGCTCTATCGCGAGGCGGCCAAGCTCGCGATCGTCGCGATCCCGCTGCTGATCTTCATCTTTCCCGTCGGCGTGATCGTCTCGTTCTTCTGGGGCATGTCGGTCGCCCGCAAGGCCTACCGCGTCTACTACGAGCCGCAGCTGCGCGAGCGGCTGATCGGCGACGAGGTGCGCAAGCGGGTCAAGACGAGCGTCACCGAGGAGCGGCAGCAGCTCGAGGGCGAGCACGCCCGCTCGCTCGAGAAGCTCTCGGCCTCGATCGCCCACGAGATCCGCAACCCGATCACGGCGGCGAAGAGCCTCGTGCAGCAGATGGGCGAGGAGCCGACCGCGCGCGACAACGTCGAGTACGCGCAGATCGCGCTGCAGGAGCTCAGCCGGGTCGAGAAGTCGATCTCCCACCTGCTGCGCTACGCGCGCGAGGAGGAGATGCGCGCGGCGTCGCCCCGCATCGCGCCGCTGCTGTCGAATTGCCGCACGATCTCGACGCGCTCGCGGCCGGCGCGCTCGCGGAACGTCT
>JAAUYD010172524.1_pt1 | contig 11337 bp, 7 predicted proteins | sample 7278101 | NCBI WGS metagenome assembly JAAUYD01 (sample SAMN14350128, study PRJNA611818) | marine sediment metagenome | isolation source: surface marine sediment (0.6m) | place: French Polynesia: Moorea | collected 2018-08 | reverse complement strand
TGTTCGGTCATCGTAAAGGTGCCTTTACCGGTGCCATAGAAAATCGCCGGGGTTGGCTTGAAACCTGTCCCCCGGAGGGCTCAGTTTTTTTGGATGAAATTGGCGATCTGGATCCACAGGTTCAGGTTAAACTGATTCGCGTGATGCAATCCAGAACTTTCCAGGCTCTGGGGTCAACGAAGGCGATACGCTTTGACGGCAAGATTCTCGCTGCCACCCACCGGGATATTCATACAGACATGATCGAGGGCCGTTTTCGTGATGATCTCTACTACCGGCTGTGCTCGGACATCATTAAAACCCCTTCTCTTTTTGACCAAGCGCAACAATCACCTGATGTCCTCTGGGATTTGGTGGGGTATATCTCCCAACGCATTGCCGGCGATGAAGGCGATGCCGTTGCCCGAAAAGTACAGGACTGGATTGAAAACGAACTGGGTCTGGATTACGAATGGCCGGGAAACATCCGGGAGCTGGAGCAATGTGTCCGTAACATCATGATCCGCCAAGCCTATCATCCCGTTGATGCCAATTTCATTTCAAATGATGCTTCTTCTCAGCACTCTTTGCCCAAAACGCCATTAACCCTGGAAGCGATCTGCCGGCGTCATTGCCAACGTGTCTACAATGAAGTGGGTTCTTACGCTAAAACTGCCCGTCTGCTTGAGATCGACCGGCGAACGGTTAAGAAATACATTACTTAGTATCAAGTTGTTAGAATCGTTCGCATTGTTTCCGCATCAATATTTCCGCCGCTTAATATAACGCCAACCCTTCCCCCGGGCTTTATCACCCCACTTAAAAGTGCGGCCAAGCCCAGTGCCCCGGAAGGCTCCACCACCAGTTTCATACGGTAAAAAAGAAACCGAACGGCATCCGTGATGGCCTCTTCCGAAACGGTTCGCATATCGTCGACATATTTTAACACCAGCGGAAAGGTGACCTTTCCCAATGAGGGGGTGCGCGTTCCGTCGGCAATGGTGGGTGGATTGTTTACCTTGTGCAGCGTTTTGGTATGAAACGACTTTGTCGCATCATCGGCCAATTCCGGTTCTATACCGATAACCAGACAGTTTGGCGACTTGCTTTTGGCAGAAATCGCCGAACCGCTTAGCAACCCGCCCCCGCCGCAAGGCACCAGCAATTGATCCAAAGGTCCGGTTTCACAAAAAAGCTCAAGTGCCGCCGTGCCCTGCCCGGCAACCACATCCACATGGTCGAACGGCGGAATCATCGTGTATCCTTTTTTTGATTTGAGGTCATTGGCCAAATCTTCCCGGGTCGCTTCTTCGGGATTATATAAAACGATTTGGGCGCCATATTCGCTGGTTGCCGCCTTTTTGATTGATGGGGCATCATCTGGCATCACCACGACCGTGTTGATCCCAAGCAGCCGACCGACCAAAGCAACCGCCTGGGCATGGTTCCCTGAAGAATAGGTGATCACCCCGCGGGCTTTTTCTTCTGTTGACAATTTGGAAATACTGTTAAAAGCCCCTCTAAACTTGAAGGCGCCAATGCGCTGAAGGTTTTCGCATTTAAAATAAACATCAGCCCCCACCAATCGGTTAAGGGACCGTGAGGTCATCACAGGCGTCACATGCGCAACCCCTTTTAATCGATTTTCGGCCGCCCGAATTTTTTCAATCATGGCATTCCTATTTTTTAATTAGTACTGGATTTGGACTGGAGTACTACTCGGATTAGCGCCACATAAAGCCGGTTACGGTCATTCCCATGACCCGATCATTGAAGATCACTTCAGCCGCAGGAGATTCAATAACGGCAGCGCCATAGCAAACATGAAGGGGGAGCAGATGCTCCTCCCTGGGGTGGCAATCCCGTGCCGAAGGTGCCTTTTCCCATTCGATAAGTCGCTTTTTGCGTTCTTCCGGCGTCAAGCCGGGTTTGGTGCATGTTTCAATCAACCATCGATCAAATTTCTCAGAATGAGCCTGGTTTTGAGCATCTGATGAAAAAAAAGCCCGCATGTTATGATACGACATACCCGACCCCACAATGAGCACTTTTTCTTCGCGCAGCCATCGGATTGCTCGCCCCATTTCGATATGCTGACGGGCATCCAGATGATGCAGCAGGGATAGCTGCATGCAGGGAATCAGAGCATCCGGAAAAATCAATTTGAGGGGAATATAAAGACCGTGATCAAATCCCCGTCGATTGTCGCATTTTGCTGGAAAATTTGCACCATTCATACGCTCAACCAGTTTTTCTGCTAGTGCTGGAATACCCGGGACCGGGTAATCGATTTGATAGGCTTCCGCCGGAAATCCGTAATAGTCGTAAAGAATCTCCGGTCGCGCACCGCTGGTACAGGTCGCGACCTCCTCCTCCCAGTGAGCGCTGACAACAACCACGGCAGATGGTTGCCCGATCATTTCTCCCAAACCTTCCAAAAACCGAACCATCGATACATGGCTAGGTTCGCCTAACAGGGGCATAGGGCCACCGCCGTGAGGAATATAGATTACGGGCCATAATGGACTGGAGGGTTTTGCGTTCATGACTGGTTCTTATACCTTTCGCCCTCGTGTAATTTGAAGCAGCTCTAAAAATTTTGGCCGTGAATTACCCCCTGCCTTTTTTCATTGTTTGAGAATAACATTGGCAGGGTTTGTTCTGTGCCATACTAGATGTTTTTATCGAAAAGCTCCCGACAGATAATATTTAATGGTTTTTTATTGGTATCGTCAAGCATCCCCAATGGATTTGTTTAAAAACGTTTTGAATACAGCCGTGAATATAAAATGAGAGCGTCATCTCTTGACGTGCCGCCGTTAGTGTGAAAAATTTACCCACGTTCGTTATTTATTTAAGAAAGGTTGCCATCCCATGATAGCCTTATCAACTTCATTTGCCGCGGGACGTTTTACCGATGGTAACCATTTAATGGCCACATTGGAAAGCTTCAAGATAACCGGTATTGAACTTGAATATCGTATCCTTGAACCGGTTTTTCATCAGATAAGGCCATTGCTGAGACAATCTCGGCTTTCGGTTGTCAGTATTCATAATTTTTTCCCGGTTCCGAACATCATAAAATCAGGCAGAGGCAGTGGCGATCTTTTTTATTTATCGCATCCAGATAAGGAAGAAAGGCTAAATGCGATTAAATGGACAATGCGCACCATTGAACACGCCAACGATCTGGAAGCGAGAGCAGTCGTTCTCCATTGCGGATTGGTAAACATCGAATCAGATGTTGAGACCACCATTGGTCAACTTCAAACCGCTTTCCACTCCGATCGAATCGATACCGATGAAACCCGGAATTTAATTCTGAAAGCGAAAGAATATCGGGATCGCCATAAAACAAAGTACCTCGACAGCCTGCTGTTTAGTCTTGACCGACTGATCGATTCGGCCGAACGGTATGATGTGATCCTGGGCCTGGAAAACCGCTATCATTACCACGAACTGCCGGGACCGGACGATTTTTCTTTCCTATTCAATAAATTTGACGGCGCCCCCATAGGATACTGGCATGACACCGGTCATGCCCATGCAAATGAAATACTCGGAATGGTCGAACCCGAGAGCCTGTTAACCCAAAACCTGGATCGGCTGGTGGGGATTCACCTCCACGACGCCATTGGCATAACCGACCATCTACCCCCCGGGACAGGCGACATCGATTTTTCAAAGATCCTCCCCAAGATTAAACCCGATACCATCAAGGTAATCGAACTCAAACCCGGTACCCCAGACAAAGATATTACTACGGGTATCAAGCACGTCGGCGCTCTTTTTCAACAAACAACTTCCCATGACAAAAAAAGCGATTCTGGCACCGACCCCCAGGCAAACAAGTAAACAGGCAACCCCACATATGAAATCAACCCTGATTGTAAACGCGCAAATTGTCAACGAAGGCACCATTCAATTAGCCGATTTGCTAATAAAAAATGGTCGCATTGAGCGCATCGATACGAATCTGTCAAGCCGGCCTGCAGATATGATCATCGATGCGGAAAACAACTATATCTTGCCCGGGATGATCGACGCCCACGTTCATTTCCGCGAACCGGGTTTGACTCACAAAGGAGATATCGCCTCCGAATCCCGCGCTGCGGTAGCGGGTGGTATCACAAGCTATCTGGAAATGCCCAACACCAATCCACCCACAACCACCCGCGACCGGATAGAAGCAAAGTGCACCCTGGCCGCACGCAAATCCATGGCCAATTACGGATTTTACATAGGTGCTTCTCTTAGAAATTTAGAGGAAATCAGGCGAGTCGACCCGCTGAAAGTGGCGGGAATCAAGCTCTTTATGGGCGCATCCACTGGTAACATGTTGGTGGATAAAAATGAGACGCTGAATGCTATTTTCGCTTCTTCTAAAATACCGGTAGCAGTCCATTGTGAAGAATCAACCATTATAAAAAAAAATGAGATCTCTTTTCGATCCCGGTATGGTGAAGACGTACCGATCCAGTATCATCCCAAAATTCGGAGCAGTGACGCCTGCTACCAATCAACCGCAAAGGCCGTGGCGTTGGCCGAACAACATGGTACGCGACTTCATGTGCTTCATCTTTCCACCGGGAAGGAGTTGGGCCTCTTTTCAAATACCCCTCTAAACGATAAAACCGTTACGGCCGAAGCGTGTGTTCACCATCTTTTTTTTGATGATCGCGATTATGAAGACCATAAAACCCTTATTAAATGCAATCCGGCCATCAAATCTTCTAAAGACCGAATTGCATTAATTGATGCGATAAAAAGCAACCATCTCGATACCATTGGTACAGACCACGCCCCCCATACCCTGGCTGAAAAAAACAACTATTACTTTAAAGCTCCATCGGGAATACCCCTGGCCCAACACGCTTTGGTTTCCTTGCTGGAAAGATATCGGAAAGGGGATTTTACACTAGAACTGATCGCTGAAAAAACGGCTCACGCCCCGGCCGATATATACAGTATTGACAGGCGCGGTTATATCCGCGAAGGGTATTGGGCCGACCTGGTACTGATAGATGTTCGCCAATCGTGGACGGTTACGACCGCAAGTCTACTATCCAAATGTGGTTGGTCCCCCTTTAGGGGATACCAATTTGGGACCACCATTCTGGCCACCATCGTATCCGGACAGATTGCCTGGCGGGCAGGTAAAATGGATAACCGAGTCAAAGGCCGCCGTCTACACTTTAATCGATAATATCTATTCGAGTCTCTGGTCCAAGTCTTTGGCCGTGTATCCTATTGGAGAGGCTATTTTTACCTGCGGCCTGGTATAGATTAGTATTGCTGAACTTCGTCAAACTTGTAATCGATTTCCACCTGAGCGGTGGCAAACATCCGTTCCGATTCCGCACCGGCATGGTATTTCCGCTCGCAAACCACGCGCTTGATACCGCAATTGATAATCAACATGGCGCAGGTTCGGCATGGTGTCATGCGTGTATAAAGGGTAGCGCCCGCGATAGAGATGCCCAGTTTGGCCGCCTGGCAGATGGCGTTTTGTTCCGCGTGAATTGTGCGCATGCAATGGTTGGTGGTACTTCCATCTTCATGGGTAATCTGCTTCATCTGATGGCCAACTTCATCACAGTGGGGAAACCCCGCCGGTGAGCCCACATACCCTGAAACCAGCAGTTGTCGATCGCGAACGATGACGCATCCGCTTTTTCCACGATCACAGGTCGCTCGACTGGACACCGTATCCGCCATATCCAAAAAGTAGTCATCCCATGATGGCCGACCGTCCTCGGCAGGATTACGATCAAATGTCATCTCCCTATCCTTTCATTTCTCTTGATTGCAAATTTTATCTTTTTCCAAAACCATTCCCGACCGGGAAGGAAGATACAATCTAAGGTAGGTGTTCAGGTCGTTGTTCGATTGGTCTTGCAAAGTATGGTGTGGTTGCCCAGGTGTCAGCCGATTGTGCCCCCCCAAACGGGTATCATCGGTGTTGAAAATCATTCGGTAGCTGCCGGCGACGGTATTAACGCGATAATCGATAAATGATTGCTCCGGGTGAAAATTGAAACAGAAAATGAAGTCCCCCCGCTGGAATATGATAATCTTATCAGCCGAATGTTCGCACAACAAGTCAATCGATTCTTCGCACAACCACTTTTTTTGACGGGCCAACGTGATCATTTGCCGATCAAAAACAGCCAACTGATGATATTTTAGCTGGTTATTGTCCGCCAGCCCCCACTGTCTCCGGGCATAATGAAAGGACCATCCATTACCCTCTCTGGGAAAATCAATCCATTCCGGATGACCGAACTCATTTCCCATAAAATTGAGATATCCGCAGCCGGCCGTGGCTAAAGTAATAAGACGAATTAACTTATGCAGAGCCACCGCCCGTTCAATACCGATGTGCGGGTCATTAATATGCATATGGTCGTAAATAGCCGCCCCGGCTAATCGAAACATAAGGGTCTGATCGCCAACCAGCGCTTGATCGTGTGATTCAGCATAGCTGATGGTCTTTTCTTCTGACCGTCGCTGTATCAATTCATGCCATAACTTTCCCATGGGCCACTCTTCATCTTTTTGCTCTTTAATCAAACGGATCCAGTAATCGGGAACACCCATGGCAAAACGGTAGTCGAAACCGATCCCCCCTTCATTGGGTGAGACCGCCAGCCCCGGCATTCCGCTAACATCTTCGGCGATGGTTATGGCATTTGGGTGAAGATCGTGAATCAATCGATTGGCCAGGCTCAGGTAAATGATGGCATCTTCGTCCACCTGTTCATTGAAGTAGTCGTCATAGGATGTGAAATCACGTTCTAAGCCATGGTCCGAATATAGCATACTGGTGATACCGTCAAACCGGAACCCATCGATGTGGTATTCCTCCAGCCAATATTTACAGTTCGACAAAAGGAAGTGTAGTACCTCGGGACGGGCGTAATTAAAACAACGGGATCGCCAGGCCGCGTGAATCCCACGTGGTCCCCTATGAAAAAACTGGTAGCGGGTGCCGTCAAACCGGCTTAAGCCCTCGGTTTCATTGGCAACGGCATGGGAGTGGATAAGATCCATGATAACCGCCAAACCCGCTCCATGAGCGGTATCGATTAATGCTTTTAGCGCTTCGGGTGGTCCAAACCGGGAGGAAGGGGCGAAAAAGCTCGACACCTGATAACCAAAAGAGGCATAGTAGGGATGCTCTGGTATGGCCATTAACTGCAGTGTGTTATACCCAGCGCGAACAATCCTGGGTAGGATCTTATCGGTAAATTCTTCAAAAGTGCCCACCTTTCCTTCTTCCTGGGCCATACCGATATGAACCTCATAAATAAAGCGATTTTCTTCGGAAACCGCCGCATGGTCGTATTGCCAGTGGTAAGGTGAGGACGGCTGCCACACCTGAGCGTTAAAAATATTGGTGGTCTTATCCTGGACAACCCGCCTTGCCCAGGCTGGAATACGATCACCGGCACCACCGGGCCAATGCACCCGCAACCGGTAGAGGTCGCCATGCGACAGTACACCGTCGGGAATATGTATTTCCCATTGCCCGCTCCACTCGCGCTTATTTCGGATCGGTTGAAGTGAATAATTGTCGATCTCTTTCCAATCGGTCATATCGCCGATCAGATAGATTTCTGTGGCATGAGGTGCCCACTCCCTGAAGACCCAACCATCTTTTTTTTGGTGCAATCCGAAGTAGTCATGACCCGATGCAAAGTCTGCCAGATCGTTTTTACCAGCCGTGATATTACTATATACGCAGTGGACTGCTTTCTCACGGCGTGCCAATACTTCCCGATAAGCAGACAACCAGGGGTCTTTATCGATGAGTCGATGATAATATAAAGTCGGTAAAGCCGTCTTCATCGCTTATCCCAAAGGCGATCGTGGAATAAGCGGACGGTGAAGCATTTTTTCATATAGATCAATATACTGGCGGGCGGTCACATCGTGGGTGAATGTGGCCCTGCTTTCCAACATGATTCGCTCAATCTGGTTGTTTTTTTCCTCATCGGGCAACATGTAAAATGCCATTGCCTCTTCAATGGCCCAAAACAACCCTTGGGAATCATAGACATCGAAGACGAACCCGTTTCCTTGTTTAGATTTCAGGTCAAGGTGACCAATCGTATCTCTTATACCTCCGGTATTATGGGCGACCGGCAGAGATCCATAGATCGGTGCAATCATTTGGGGAAGTCCGCAGGGTTCAAACCGGGAGGGCATCAGAATAAAATCGGAAGCGGCATATCCCTGATGCTCAAGTTGCTCATTGAAATGACAAACCGCCACCCGGTCGTGAAAACCGTGTTGGGTCACGATATCCCTGAAAACTTGCTGGTAATCACCGTTGGCCACAAATAGGACCTGGAGATTTTGCTGCCACCAGGCGGAAATTACATTGTAGAATATATCCGCCAGAAGTTGACAGCCCTTTTGAATCGGATCGAGCCGGGAGGGCCAGAAAAAGAGCGGGGCATCGGCATCTTCAATGAGCCCTAGTTGTTTTTGTAACGCACCCTTGTTCGCTTTTTTTGCTTTGGCCTGGGTCGCAGCCGAATAGGTGGCCGTTATATAAGGATCGGTGGTCGGGTCGAATGACGGATCCGGTGCATTTAAGATTCCCACCGCGCACTCGGCTTTCACCTTCTCGGTCAGTTCTTCTTTCAAGGGCCATTTAATAAAATCATGCCACCCGTCAACAATCTCATTTAGAAAAGTGGTACTGACCGTATTGACAAAATGAGCCGCAAATACACCACTTACTAAAAAATCGACCGGGTTGGTGGATCGGGTCGACTCATAATCGACCGCCATATTGCGATAGTACAAATGGTGCCAGAAGTAGGCCGCATCGATCCCCCGGTCTTCGATGTGGTCCAGTGTATCGTGTACCGTGTGAATGTTGTGAATCGTAAAGAGACAAGGAATGCCCATTTGACGGGCCATTGCCGGTATCAATCCGGTCATCCAGTCGTTGCAGTGAATCAGATCGGGGCGGACACGGGGAAGAATGTTATTGATCACTTCTCTTTGAAAGGTTACCGACAGCAGTGTGTTTTCATTGCCGTAAGAGGAGTAAACCCGGTTGATATAATAAAAGGCCCGGTCCTGTGCCAGGTGAACCCGATCATCGGGCATCACCTCACGGATCACATTCTGCTCTTTTGCAAGAAAAGGGGCCAGGCGATCTTTAAAAATCGACCGGTAATCAGGTAAGGCCACATGCACGTCGGCGCCTTGATCGGAAAGCGCCTTTACCAGTGCTGCAGATACATCAGCAAGACCACCGCCTTTTGCCATCAGGTAGTTGGAAAGACTGCCCATTCGATCCGGCAGATAGGTCACCTCGGGAGTAATGATCAATATTCGTGGCGAACGATTTTTTACGTTCATGACAGGATCCGTATTCTCAATCAACGGTTGCCCATGTAATTAAACCCGGCATATATTTGAGCCAATCATCACCTGCCGGCACAATTCGGGCCGTAAAACCGAAACGGCCCGATCCCGGACACGTAATGGTGCACCCGTACTCGTAGTCCCCATTTCCGATCGCCTGAATGACTTGCATCGGTACCACCCGACTTCTAATCACCGCATCAATGGTCTTGATGTGTCCGTAATACAGCTCCACAACGACTTCTTCCGGTTTTAGGTCACCCAAGTAAACACGGGTGGTTACATCAAATGTGTCACCAACGCGAAAATACTTCTTGCTTCCGCGAGCGGGCTGCCCTATTCGAATGCTCTCCCAAAGTTCCCGGATGCGGTACCTTTGATCAGCCAGGCGACGCGCCTTTGCGGCCCCCTCCGCGCATAGTTCGGATTCATTGGCAGCGGCTTTTTGATAGAAGCGGTTGTGATATTCTGCCACCATTCGGGTGCTGCAGAAATGAGTTAGCCCCATCTTCATGGAAGCTTTCATCATCTTTATCCATTCCGTGGGCGGCGCACCGTTTTTGCGATGGTAAAAAGTCGGTATCACCTCATTTTCAAGCACATTGTAAAGTGCCTGGGCATCAATAGCGTCCTGATACGCCCAGTCGCCCTGATTGTCATCACCGTTTCCAATGGCCCACCCGACTTCCGGCGTGTACGCCTCGGCCCACCAGCCATCTAAAATGCTCAAATTCAGACAGCCGTTAATGGCCGCTTTCATTCCCGATGTTCCGCAGGCTTCCAGTGGTCTTCGCGGCGTATTGAGCCATATATCGGCACCTTGCGTCAAATGACGGGCCAGATGCATATCGTAATTCTCTAAAAAAACCACCTTGCCTCGAACAGCGGGGCGGCGACTGAACTCGATAATTTCGCGAATTAATGATTTACCTTCATCATCCCGGGGATGGGCTTTTCCGGCCACTACCAATTGAACCGGATGTTCTTCGTTCGTCAGAATGCCTTCCAATCGTTCGGGATCGTGAAGAATCAGGTTGGCTCGTTTATAAGTGGCAAACCGACGGGCAAATCCGATCGTCAGCACCCCTTGCTCTAAAACGGATGCCGCTTCGGTCATCACTTTGGCCGATTCATTCCGCCGGCTGCATTGTTTGACCGAATACTCCCGGCAGGTGACGATCAGACGCGCCCGATTCATTTCATGCGTCTGCCATAATTCTTCATCATAGATATCGTCAATGCGAGCCACACGCTGACGATCCTGGCAACGGACATGCCAACGTGGGTCCACATAGCGCTCAAACAGCTTAGTATGTTCCGGTGAAACCCAGCTGGCGGAATGCACGCCGTTGGTTACATAACTGATGGGGATCTCATCTTCGGGCCGCTCGGGCCACATATGGGTCCACATGTTCCGGGCCACCGCCCCATGCAATCGGCTGACCCCGTTGCAGAATTGTGCCATGCGAGCCCCCAGTACGAACATGGAAACAGGGGCATCCATTTCGCTTCCCGGCGGTTGCCCCCAGGAAATAATTTCTTCGGCAGCGACCCCAAGGGTCTCTTCAAATGGCTCGATTACCCGCCTCACCAAGTCCACCGGAAATTCGTCATGCCCGGCCGGGACCGGGGTATGGGTGGTGAAAATGGTCGTACGTGGTATAATTTCCAGTGCAGTCTTCAAATCGATGTTGCGCTTCCGCATAAAAAGCGCTAAGCGCTCCAAACTGGAAAAAGCCGAATGTCCCTCATTAAGATGACACACGCGTGGGAACAACCCAACGGCTTCAAGGGTACGCATCCCGCCAATCCCCAGAAGCGCCTCCTGGGCCAGCCGGATTTCACTATCACCGGCATACAGATTGGCTGTCACCTGCCTCATTTCCGGACTGTTTTCTTTTAAATTGGTATCAAGCAGGTAGAGTGATATGCGACCAACTTTGATTTGCCAAACAGCGGCATGAATTATCC
>JAAUYD010071185.1_pt1 | contig 11337 bp, 8 predicted proteins | sample 7278101 | NCBI WGS metagenome assembly JAAUYD01 (sample SAMN14350128, study PRJNA611818) | marine sediment metagenome | isolation source: surface marine sediment (0.6m) | place: French Polynesia: Moorea | collected 2018-08 | reverse complement strand
GCCGTCGGGGCCGATGGCGACGAGCCGGCCGCCGATGTGGTCGATGGTCTCGACGTAGACGCGGTCGCCGGTGGTGAGGTCGATCGTGGTGCTCGCCTGCTGGCCGGGGGTCGACACCTCGAGGTCGACTCGCTGCCCGAGCTGGGCTGACGACACGGTGTCGCCGGCCACCTCGGTGACCGTGAAGTGGTAGTCGCCGGCGGGATCTCCGGAGAGCTCGATCGAGAACGGAGCGGTGCCGGTCAAGTCGATCGGACCGACGTCGAGACAGCCGGCGCGGGTGAGTCCCTGCGCGGCACCGCCGGCGTCGACGATGCGGACGTCGACCGTGCAGTCGGCGTCGTCGAGCGCTGCGACGAACGCCCGCGAGCCCGAGTCGTACGGCAGTCGGCCGACGACGGCCCCCGCGGAGCGCACTTCGCCCCGGTACTCCGCGCCGTCGACGAGCAGTCCGAGATCGGTGACGTCGGCCTGTGTGATCTCGAAGCCGTAGTCCGGCTCACCACCCGTCGGGTCGATGACGCGGAGTGCGAACGCCGTCGACGGCAGCGGATAGCGAGCACGGCAGACCAGGTGCAGCGACTCGGTCGGCTCGCCGTCGTCGATGAGCACGGCAACCGGTCCGACGCCGCGGGAGCACGGTTCGGTGACGCGGAGGGACCGGGTGCCGGCTGCGAACTCGGCGATGGTGAAGTCGTCGGCGGCGAACCGCCGGCCGAGCTTCCCGGCACCGGCCTCGGGCACATCGGGTGCCACCACACCCGTGGCGCCCAGCGCGATGACGTCCTCGACGTCGGGTTCGAATGCGACGGCCGGCACGGACGTCAGCTCGGCCGCCGGGAGCGCGGACTCCGCCCAGAACGGATCGCCTGTGACGGCGACGTCGAAGACACAGTGCTCGAGCCGGATGCCGGCCGTGAGGCCGGCGTCGAGGCACGTCCGTTCGGCGTCGGCGACGGCGGCCGGATCGAGATCGGCGATCGTGACGAACTCGTCGGGTCGGATCGGGCCGTCGAGCTGTTCGTCGAACGGGATCGTGAAGAGCGAGCCGGCGGGCGCGATGTACCAGCTGTCGAAGAACTCGCCGTAGATGGCCTCGGTGTCGGCCGGGTTCACCAGACTCCCGTCCGCGGTTGCGACGTCGTCGGTGGGATCGCCGTCGCCGTTGCCCTGGATGCCCTCGAACGTGCCGGCCCACTCGACCGGCGTGAGCAGTGTGAGACCCGGCCGTGTGGCCTCGAGCACGATCCCGTTCGCGAGCTCGACGAACACGGTCTGATCGGCGCGCATCACGAATCCGATGCCGAGGTCGTGCCACCCGACGTCGGACAGCTGCAGCTCGACGCCGTCGAGCGTCACGAGGGGCGGCTCATCGCGGACGAACCGCTCGACGGTGAGTGTCGTGTCGCCGACCCGGATCGCGACACCGTTGAAGAGCGAGACCTGACCGAACCTCCGGTAGCGCACCTGCAGCTCGACGTCGTTGACCGCCGACCTCAGGAGCACGAAGTCGCCGGCGCCGTGGAAGTCGTACGTCGCGCCGTCCTGGGTGACGATGTGCGGATCGCCGGAGTTCCGCCCGGGCCCGCCACGGGGCGGCGGGAAGTCCAGGTACGGCCGGATGCACCGGTCCCACACCTCGTCGGGCGACTCCGGCTCGTACGGGTTCGGGAGCCAGTCGGGCCAGATGTCGCCGAGCAGGGTGCCGCCGATCTGGTCGAGGGCGTTGGCGGGACCGTTGGAACAGTCGGGCCGGCCCTGGGCGTGCACCGCCGGGGGATCGGACGATGCGGCCGTGAACACCGACGCCGTGCCGACTGCCACGGTGACGGTGACCGCGGCTCGAACCCACCTCATCCTGCGACCTCGGTGTAGGTGCGTTCGCTGCGCCAGACACCCTGCAGGCTCGTCGTCTCGCCGTCGGCGCTGACCGGCGACGTGAACTCCAGCGTGGAGATGGCGGTCACGTCGCGTGTGAGCAGCGTCGCGCGGTCGTACCGGCCGCTGACCTCGATGGTCAGCGTCCCACCGTCGACGGGCGCCTCCAGCTCGATGGTCAGGTCGAGGTCGGTCTCGCTGACGTCGTGGAGCGTGTAGAGCAGAGCGGCATCGACGCCGGGTTCGAGCGGCTGGCTCCAGCGCGCCCCCGCTCCGACGGGCTCGACCGGGGTCGTCACGACGAGGTTGGGGACGTTGAACAGCGCGAGCGTGTCGCGGGTCGCCGTGCCGGGACCCCGAATCGGGACCACCCGCTGCGTGAGGCCGTTCGGGTCGACCGACCACTGCAGGATCCCGATCTCGTCGGCCGTCGGTTCCGGCCCGTCGATCGTCGCGACGGCCGGCGCGACGAGCAACTCGAACCCGTCGTTGCGGGCGACGATCTCGACCGCGACGTCGTACTCGGCCGACCGGCTCTCGTCGGTGGTCGCCCCGTCGACGGTGGCGCTGCGTTCGTCGACGGCGCTGACCGAGATCGCCGCATCGCGCTCGCCGGCGATGGCGAGCGTCACCCGCGGTTCGCTGCCGGCTTCGAGCAACGTCGCCTGCCCCGGGCGCTCCGTCGGTTGGGCGTCGGAATCGATCTCCGGGTCGGTCTCGGGATCGGGGGAGACGTCCGTCGCCGTCGACGCATCGTCGTTCGTCGCGCCGGTCGTCGTGTTCACAGTGTCCTCTCCGGAGTCGGAGCTGCACGCTCCGGCGAGCAACGCGAGGACAGCGACACCGCCGAGCCATCGCGCAGCGGCGGATCGATCGGTGGCCCTCATGGCACGGGAACGTAGCGCTCGGTCCGTGTCGGCGCGATCGAGTATCAACCGATCCGGTATACCGACAGCATGCCGTCGGTCCGGGTGGCGAAGACCGCATCGTCGGCGGACCAGGCGGTGTTCTGGACGAAGGCGTCCGAGACATCGATCCAGCCGACGGTGCTGCCGTCGAGGCTGGACACGATCGGCAATGCGCCGTCGCGCTCGCCGAAGTAGTAGCCCCCGGCAGCGCTGGTCTCCACCACCGTTCCGAAGAAGCCGATCTCGGTTCCCGCCGGCTGGACCACCTTGTCGTTGCCGCTCAGCCTCTCGATGCGGCCGTTGCCAGATGCGGCGTCGACGATCGGGCCCGCTTCTTCGTCGTTGCGTGACTCGAGCGTGTTTGCGTCGAGGGTTCGGCGCATCAGGACGTTGTCGTCGGTCACCCATTGCACGTAGATCTCAGCGCCCCCGAGGGCGACCTTGATGTTGCCGAGTCTCGGGTCGTCCGGGCTGGTCTCGACCGACGCACCGTTGGCGAGATCGACACGGCACACGCCGCGGTCGACCATGAAGACGGCGCCGGCGGCCGGGTCGAACGCGAGGCCGTTGCTCGGGCCGCAGGTGAGAGACTCGAGCGCGCTCTGCGACACCGGTTCGTCCGACACCGACGCCAAGGTCGCCGAGTCCCACTCCCACAGCTCGCCCCAGTTGGCACCCGAGACGAGCCGATCGTCGCTCGTCCAGAACAGCTCGTTGCCGAGTCGTTCGTCCGAACTCGAGACCAGTTCGTCGCCGGTGCCGGCGTCGAAGACGGCCAAGGTGCGCTCCTCGTTGAAGTCGGCGTCGACCACCCGCCACAGTGCGGCGATCCGATCACCCGTCGGCGAGAGTGCGATGCCGTTGACGCCGCCGCCGGTGTCGTCCACGGGGATCGCGATGGTGGCGTTCGGTTCGAGCTGCGGCCCGAGGTCAGGACTGTCGTCGGCAGCGGCCTCCTCCCCCTCGGCTTGCTCGGCCTCGGCTGGCTCGGCCCCGGCGCCGCCGACATCGACACCGCTGCCGTCCACCGACGTCGGTGATGACGCCTCGCCCGCCGATCCGTCGCCGTCGCTCGACCGAGCCCCGTCGTCGATGCTGGGACTCGTGGCCGACTCGTCGTCGTCTCCGCCACAGGCTGCCAGGGCAAGCGCCACGATGAACAGCCACGATCTGGTTCTCGCCATGGCGCAACGATCGCCACGGTCCTGGCAGAGTGCAATACGTCATTCGACGCATGGAATACGGTGACCGCTGTGACCACGCTGGACCTCGGTGCCGACGACCTCGGCGCGGTGCTCGAGATCGCAACGGAGCTGGCGGCCGATGCGTTGCCGTCGTTCGAGCGGGTTCTTGAGATGCTGCGCTCCCTGATCGAGTGCAAGATCGCATCGTTCAACGACATGACGCTGGCGACGTCCGACTATCGGACCGTCACCGCGCCGGCGGAGTACGACTCCCTGTCCCATGAGCTCAAGCCGGCGTACGACCGATATGCCCACCAGCATCCGTTGATCAGCTTGGCCGGCCGTTCGCTCGCCGGGTCCGCGCTGCGATTCTGTGATGCTCCGGGCGGAGACCGTCTGACCGAGACCGAGCTGTTCACGCATTTCTACGAACCGTTCGGGTTGCGATTCCAGCTCATCGTCCAGCTCCCGTCGCCCCCCGATGTCGTGGTCGGGTACGCGCTGAGTCGGGCCGAGCGGGCCGGCGAGTTCAGCGATCGGGATGTCGAGGTGCTCAATGCGCTGGGGCCGCATCTGGCGATGCACCATCGCACGGTCGTCAACCAGGAGCGGTCCGGCACACTCGGGCTCGAGGCCGCGCGATCGGGATGGACGGCGGTCAGCGTGCGATCCGACGGTGTGGTGGCGGGCTCGTCGTCGGGGGCGGGTGACGCACGGCTTGCCGTGGGTCAACGCGTTCCTGCACCGGTGGCGAGCCTGCTCCCGAGCGGGAATGACATCGAGACGGCGGCCTCGATCGAGGAGGTCGATGTCGCCGGCGAGGTGTGGCGGTGCGTGGTGCGTCCGATGCGCGCCGGACCCACCATGCTCCTCGTCCGCATCGTCGGCAACGAGCCGCGGGGAGCGTCGACGATGGTCGACGTGGGCCTCACGCCGCGCCAGATCGAGGTCGCCATGGAACTGGCGGCAACCGGTGGCACGAACGTCCAGCTGGCACGTCGGCTCGGCATCACCGAGGGCACCGTCAAGAAGCACCTGGAGACCGTCTTCGCGGTGTTGGGTGTGGAGAGCCGCGCTGCCGCGATCGTGGCGCTGGGCGAGCTCGCTGCGTCCTGAGCTCGGCCACCGGTCCGGGTCCGGAGGCACGAGCGTGCGAGAAGTAGGTTCTCGCGGCGTGTTGAGCCGCCTCGACGACTGGAGCCGACGTGACTGACGACCCGCTGTTGCAGCCGTATCGGCTCAAGCACCTGACGTTGCGGAACCGGGTGTTCTCGTCGTCGCACGAGCCGGCGTACTCCGAGGGCGGCATGCCCACCGACCGCTACCGGCTGTACCACGTCGAGAAGGCGAAGGGTGGCATCGGCATGACGATGACCGCCGGCACGGCGATCGTCGCCGAGGACAGCCCGCCCGCGTTCGGCAACCTGCACGCGTACAAGGACGAGATCGTTCCGTGGATCCGGCGCATGACCGACGAGGTCCACGAGCACGGCGCGGCGTGCATGATCCAGATCAGCCACCTCGGCCGGCGCACCGGGTGGGCGCAGGACGACTGGCTGCCCGTCGTCGCGCCCTCACCCCTCCGCGAGCCCGCCCATCGGAGCATCCCGAAAGAGGCCGAGGACTGGGACATCGAGCGGATCGTCGGCAAGTACGCCGATGCCGCCGAGCGGATGCAGGCCGGGGGCATGGACGGCATCGAGGTCGAGGCCTACGGGCACCTCTTCGACCAGTTCCTGTCGCCGCTCACCAACCGGCGCACCGACGAGTGGGGCGGCGACGACGAGGGTCGCCTCCGGTTCGGCTGGGGCGTGCTGTCGGCTATCCGCGACCGCGTGGGTTCCGAGTTCGTCGTCGGCGTGCGCATGGTGATCGACGAGACCGAGCCCGGCGGCATCGACACCCCGCGCGGCCTCGAGGTGCTCCGGCGGTTCGAGGAGGGCGGGCTGATCGACTTCATCAACGTGATCCGCGGCTACATCCCGCACGAGGCCGGCCTGACCGAGGTGATCCCGATCCACGGCATGCCGTCCGTGCCCCACCTCGACTTCGCCGGCATGGTTCGTGAACACACCGACCTGACCGTGCTGCACGCCTCGAAGGTCGACGAGGTGGCGTCGGCGCGCCACGCGATCCGTGAGGGCAAGGTCGACCTGGTCGGCATGACCCGCGCCCACATCGCCGAGCCCCACATCGTCCGCAAGATCGTCGAGGGGCGGGAGGAGGAGATCCGGCCGTGCGTCGGCGCGACCTACTGCCTCGACCGCATCTACGAGGCCGGCGAGGCCCTGTGCATCCACAACGCGGCGACGAGCCGCGAGCAGACGATGCCCCACGTGATCGAACCGGCGTCCGAGCGTCGCCGTGTCGTGATCGTGGGTGCCGGTCCGGCCGGGCTCGAGGCCGCACGGGTGGCCGGTGAGCGCGGCCACGACACGATCGTGCTGGAGGCGATGCCGTGGGCCGGCGGGCAGATCAACCTCGCGGTCCGGAACCAGCGCCGGAAGGATCTGCAGGGCATCGTCGACTGGCGTCTCGCCGAGTGCGGGCGGCTCGGCGTCGACATCCGCTACGACACGTTCGCCGACGGCGAGCTCGTCGCCTCGCTCGACCCGGACGTCGTGATCGTCGCCACGGGTGGTCAGCCGCAGCTGCCGCCCGACATCGAGGAGGGTGCCCATCGGGTCGTGACGAGCTGGGACGTGCTCGGCGGCGACGTCACGCCGACCGGCGACGTGCTCTTCTTCGACGACAACGGAACGCACTCGGCGCTGTCCGCGGCGGAGATGATCGCCCGCTCGGGGGCGAAGCTCGAGATCGTCACGCCCGAGCGGATGTTCGGCGTCGAGGTCGGCGGCCTCAACCACGTGCCCTATGCCCGCGCGTTCAACGAGACGAACACCCGGATCACGCTCCACCAGCGGGTGACGGCGGTGCGGCCGGAGGCCGGCCGACTGTGCGTCGAGCTCGGCAGCGAGCACACCGACCATCGCGACGTCCGGCACGTCGACTGGGTCGTCGCCGACCACGGCACCGAGGCGCTCGCGGACACGTACCTCGAGCTGCGGGACCGCTCGACCAACCTCGGCGCAGTCGACTACGCAGCGCTGATGGAGGGCCGCCCGCAGGCGGTCGTCCGCAACGCTGACGGGGCGTTCCAGCTCTTCCGGATCGGCGACGCGGTGGCGAGCCGCAACATCCACGCAGCGGCGTACGACGCCCTCCGCCTCGTCAAGGACCTGTGACTGCGCACTCCCCGCCCCGACCCCGGCCTGGGCGTGCCGCCGTCGCGCCCGATGACGGCACGTCGGCGGGCAGAGCTCCTCATGTTGCGACCGGGGCGTGCGCTCGTTGAGTCGGGTTGCGTTCTCCCGGGCCTTCGATGTCCTGGCGGCGCTCCTCGTCTCGCTCACGGCGCTGCGCTCCGTACGGCTCGTCGCCGACGCCGTCGCCGACCGCTCGTTCGGGCGGCTCTCGTTCGGGATCCTGCTCGTCGTCGCCCACGTGGTCGTCGCGGTCGCCATCTGGCGTGGCCGGCTTCCGCGCGAGCACGCCAGCCATGACGCCGACGAGGACCCGACGCCGCTGTCGAACTGAGTCCGGCGGGACGCGCGGCTCACACGTCGTTCATGTCGGCGGCGAAGTCGGCGTGGGCGTCGCGGCGCCGTGCGAAGTCGCCGATCGACTGCTTGCGATGCTGCCGGCCGCGCAGCGCAGCGAGCGGATCCTGCTGGTCGCCGACATAGCCGAGCGCGAACGCCCCCTCCTGGTAGCCCATCAGCTTCAGGAGATCGTCGTCGAGCGTGCGGGCGATCTCGGGCGGGCAGGCGAGGTACTGGTTCTCCTCCTGCCGCACCCAACCGACCGCGTACGTGAGGTTGACGCCCTGGCGCGGTCCGGCGCTGCGGTTCGCGCCGCCGCCGTGGAGCACCTTGCCGTCGTAGAAGAGCACGCTGCCCCGCCGCATCTCGACCTGACCCTGCTCCATCCGCTCGGCCTCGTCGTCGGCGACGGCCGACGAACCGGGCACGACGTGGGTGCCGCCGTTGTCGATCGTGAAGTCGGTCAGGGCCCACATCGTGTTGCACTGCACGTGGTAGTCGGGCGGGAACGGGAACAGGTCGAAAGCCATCTGGTCCCGGTGCAGCTTCTGCTGCGTCTCACCGGGGTCGATCGTGATGATCTGCGTCAGGTGCAGCTGCACGGCGCTGACGTGATCGAGGAACGCCCGCACGGTGCCGAGCGCGACCGGGTGCATGACGAGCTCCCGAACCGTCGGGCACCGGGCGATCAACGCCCCCGTGCGGCGGGTGAACCGGCCGTCGTACTCGTCGGTGCCCGATGCCGAGCTCTCGACGTACGGGGTGACCTCGGCGGCGAGGCGATCCATCGTCTCGCCGTCCACGACGTCGTCGACGATCGCATAACCCCATCGGCGAAGGTGGGCCGCCACCGTGTCGGCATCGGCGTCGGGAGGCAGGTGCCCCAGCTCCATCCTCCGACTGTACGTCCCGGGCGGGACCGTGCGGTGAGGCTGGCTACGGTGTCGGCGTGACGAAGGTGGTAGTCCATGCCGACGACGTGGCGTTCTGCCAGGGCGCGAACGACGCGTTCGTCGAGCTGTCGGCCTCGAAGGGCATCAGCGCCGGCGCGGCAATGGTGCCGTGTCCGTGGTTCCACGATCTGGCGCAGCGCCTCGAGGGCGTCGATCCCGACGCCGTCGACCTCGGGATCCATCTGACCCTGACGTCCGAGCACCCCGGCTACCGTTGGAGCCCGATCACCAGGCCGGCGCCGTCCGCCGGCCTGACCGACGGCGACGGCTACATGTGGCCGCGGGTCTCCGACGTACGTGCGCACGCGCACCCCGATGCCGTCGAGGCCGAGTGGCGGGCGCAGATCGATCGTGCGCTGTCGGCGGGTGTCGACGTCACGCACCTCGACGCCCACATGGGCGCAGCGCTCGCGCCGGAGTGGTGCGAGCGCTACGTCGCGCTCGCCGTCGAGTACCGCGTGCCGGCGCTGATCACGGCGCGCCTCGACGCGTACGGGCCGAGCAATCACCTCGCCGACGTGAGCGAGGCGGCGTTCGCCGAGTTCGTCGGCCAGGCCCGAGCGGCCGCGATGCCGGTCTTCGACGAGGTGCTCGAGACCGACTTCGGACGAGCAGCCGACGAATCGGTCGACTACGAGCGGATGCTCCTCGGCGCCGACGGCGAACTGGTCTACTGCGCGTTCCACCCGTGCCGGCCAGGGCCCGGAGAGGTCGAGCGGATCGACCCCGACACGTTCCACGTTCGCACCGACGAGTACGACCTGTTCGGCCGCGAGAGCTGGGTGAGCTGGCTCGACGACCAATCGTTCGACGTCGTGGGCATGCGCGAGCTCCGCGACGCCTGGCGCACGAAGCTCACGCAGTGACGCCGAACGTCGGCGTCGGTCAGCCGTCGGCGCGTCGCGGCACCGGGACGGGATCGTGCTCGACGAAGATGCACTCGCCGGGGCAGTCGAGCGCAGCGTCGATGACCGCAGCCGTGAGCCTGCCGGGCACCGGGACGATGCACGCCCGGCCGCCGGGGTCGCTGACGACGACACCCGCCGCTGCGTCGCGGACGTACGAGATGCCGTCCTCGAGCAGCACGAACACCTCGGGGCTGTGATCGGTGCACAGCCCGTCGCCGGTGCAGAGATCCTGGTCGATCCAGACCCGCATGATGCCCTCCGTACCGGCCAACGGTAGACGAGGGCTCGGGCGACGTCGATGGGCCGCGACCCTGGAAGAATGTCGGCGATGACCGACCACTACGACTTCGTCATCGTGGGCGGCGGGTCGGCGGGGTGCGCGCTGGCGAACCGTCTCAGCGCCGACCCCTCGAACCGGGTGCTCGTCCTCGAGGCCGGACGGCGTGACTGGAAGTGGGACGTGTTCATCCACATGCCGGCCGCGCTCGCGTACCCGATCGGCAACCGCTTCTACGACTGGAAGTACGAGAGCGAGCCCGAGCCCCACATGGGCGGGCGTCGGGTGTACCACGCCCGCGGCAAGGTGCTGGGCGGGTCGTCGAGCATCAACGGGATGATCTTCCAGCGCGGCAACCCGGCGGACTACGAGAAGTGGGCGCAGCGCCCGGGTCTGGCCGACTGGGACTACGCCCACTGCCTGCCGTACTTCAAGCGGATGGAGACCTGCCTCGCCGGTGAGGACGACTGGCGGGGCGGCGACGGACCGTTGGAGCTCGAGCGCGGCCCCGCCGCGAGCCCGTTGTTCGAGGCGTGGCTCGAGGCCGGCCCGCAGGCGGGCTTCCGACGCACCGACGACGTCAACGGCTTCCGCCAGGAAGGGTTCGCGGCGTTCGACAAGAACATCCGGCGCGGGCGCCGCCTCAGCGCCGCCCGGGCGTACCTGCACCCGGTGCTCGACCGGCCGAACCTCGAACTGGTCACCGGGGCGCTCGCCAACCGCGTGCAGTTCGACGGCACGCGGGCGATCGGCGTCGAGTACCGGCGGCGGCGCCGCACGCACGTCGCGCGGGCCGGCGAGATCGTCCTCTGCGGCGGGGCCTTCAACTCACCCCAACTGCTCCAGCTCTCGGGTGTCGGGGAGCCCGGCCACCTCACCGGCCTCGGCATCGACATGGTCCACGCTCTGCCCGGCGTCGGCGAGAACCTGCAGGACCATCTCGAGGTCTACATCCAGTACGCGTGCAAGCAGCCGGTCTCGATGCAGCCGCACCTCGCGAAGTGGCGGGCGCCGTGGATCGGGCTGCAGTGGCTGGCCCGGCGCGGCCCCGCCGCCACCAACCACTTCGAGGCCGGGGCGTTCGTGAAGAGCAATCCCGACGAGCCGTACCCGAACCTGATGTTCCACTTCCTGCCGATCGCGATCCGGTACGACGGCTCGTCGCCGGCGGGCACGAGCGAGACCGGCCACGGCTACCAGGTGCACGTCGGGCCGATGTACTCCGACTCGACCGGGACGGTCCGCATCACGTCGACCGACCCGCGCCAGCACCCGGCGGTGCAATTCAACTACCTGTCGACCGAGCGCGACCGGCGCGAGTGGATCGAGGCGGTGCGCACCGCGCGCCGGATCCTCGACCAGCCGGCCTTCGAGCCGTACAACGGTGGTGAGATCTCGCCGGGCCCGTCGGTCGAGACCGACGAGGAGATCATGGACTGGGTCGCCCGCGACAGCGAGACGGCGCTCCACCCGTCGGGCACGTGCTCGATGGGCACCGATCCGATGTCGGTGGTCGATCCGGCCACGATGCGGGTGCACGGCGTCGAGGGGCTCCGAGTGGTCGACGCCTCCGTGTTGCCGATCGTCACCAACGGCAACATCTACGCCCCCACGATGATGGTGGCCG
>JAAUYD010015328.1_pt1 | contig 11339 bp, 11 predicted proteins | sample 7278101 | NCBI WGS metagenome assembly JAAUYD01 (sample SAMN14350128, study PRJNA611818) | marine sediment metagenome | isolation source: surface marine sediment (0.6m) | place: French Polynesia: Moorea | collected 2018-08 | reverse complement strand
GCGCGAATTCCCCCGCATCCGGAGGAGGAGCCATGAAGGCGTTCTCGACTCGATCGTTCCTGAAGTCCCGCAGCACCGCGATCCTCGCGGCCACGACCTTGCTCGTCGCCAGCCTCGGCTGTGCGTCGCCCTACGCCACCAACGAGACCGGGCGCACCAACAAGACCGCCGTCGGCGGCCTCGGCGGCGCCGTGGCCGGCGGCCTCCTCGGTGAGGCACTCGGCGGCAGCACCAAGGACGTGCTCGCGGGCGTCGCCCTCGGCGGACTGCTCGGCGCACTGGGTGGACAGGTGCTCGACCAGCGCGACCGCCAGATCGCCGCCCAGAATGCCCAGGTCGCACTCGAGCGCGCGCCGACGGGTACGTCCAGCCCCTGGCAGAATCCCGATACCGGAGCCTCGGGCACGTTCACGCCGACGCGTACCTACCAGCAGCCCAACGGCCAGTACTGCCGCGAGTACAACCAGGAAGTCTGGGTCGCCGGCCAGCGTGAGATGGCCTACGGGACCGCGTGCCGCCAGGCCGACGGCTCGTGGAAGATGGTGCAATAGTCACGGCCGAACATCGGCCGACGTCGACTCGGGAGGGGAAACCAATGAAGATGAATCGACTTGCTGCTGTGCTGACGGGAGTCTCCCTCGCCGTGGCCGGGGCGGGCCTTCCCGCTCTCGCCGGCCCCCAGGAGGCGATGGATCAGACCGACCGGAACAAGGACGGGGTGATCGACCGCAACGAGTACCAGGCCCGCCAGACCGAGGTCTTCTACATGAGTGACGCCAACAAGGATGGCGCGCTCTCGGTGGGCGAGGCGCCCGGGCTGACCGAGCAGGCGATCCGGAGCGGCGACCGCAACGGCGACGGCAAGCTCCAGATGCAGGAGTTCCTGGACGCCCGGTCCATCGACTTCCGCCGCGCGGATGCCAACGCCGACGGATCGCTGAGTCTCGAAGAAGTCCAGTCCGCCAAATGAGCCGCCGGCGAATGCCCGGCAGGACGTGGCTCGCATGCGGCGTCCTGCTGGGGGCCCTCGCGTCCGTCGCTTGCGAGACGCCGCCCCCGGTCGTGAACGTCGAGGCTCCGCCCTGCGACTGCCAGTGCTCGTTCCAGGCGACGGCGCCCCAGGTCGGCAAGGGCTGCTGGGTGAGCGGCGACAAGCTCGTCTGCCCGCTGGTGCGACGCACCCTCGAGCTCGAGCCCGCCTACCCGTCCGAGGACCCGCGCTGCGAGCGCCAGGAGGACGGCTCCCTGCGCTGCGAGGTCCACTCCGGGGACTGAGCGCCTGCGCGCGAACCGTCCTCGAGAGAACCGGTAAGGCCGTCGCCTAGGCCGCGGCCTGACGCTTGGGCGTGCGGACCCGCGTGATGCGGCTGAATAGGCTCATCTCGCGGTCGGTGATGAAGCGCACCAGCAGCGCCGTCCACGAGCGATGCGCGTGAAGCGGCTCGTAGAACTCGGGCGCCAGAGCCTTGATCTTCGGCAGGTGCCGCCAGCCCACGGCCGGCAGGTCGTGGTGCTCGTTGTGGTAGCCGATGTTGAAGGCCACCCGGTTGAGCGGGCCGTAGTACGAGTAGGTCTCCTGACCCTCGACCACGGTGTAGTGCTCCTGGATCCAGCGTGCGCCCACGGGATGGAGCCCCAGGCCGAAGATCGTCGAGAGCAGCAGGTAGAGGAGGCCCTGCCAGCCGAAGAGCCAGAACACCAGCGCATCGGTCGCGACCACGGCGGCGAGATTGATCAGCTGCCAGCGGTCGACCACCTTGCGCTGCTGGATGCGGAAGGGGCGTACCACCTCGACCAGCGAGAAGAGCGAGAGCCAGAGCGCCTTGCGCCAGGGCGAGTTGCCGACCCAGCGGGCCTCCCAGTCGAAGGCCAGGTCGCCGTCCCAGTCGTACTCGTCGAGGTGCGAGTGGTGGAGCAGGTGAAAGGTCCGGAACGCCATCGCGCTCGGGAAGCCCTGCCCCACGTTGCAGACGATCCCCCAGATGCGATTGGCGGTGCTCCCGCGGGCCACCAGGTTGTGGCTGGCGTCGTGGATCAGGACGAACAGGGCGTGGCTCGCGAAGGCGCCGATCGCGTAGGCGGCGAGCAGCACCCACCAGACGCTCTCACCCGAGAGCAGGGCCGCGATCGCGATCTGCAGGCCCACGACACCCAAGATGGCCACGGCCGAGATGCGGTCGGCACCGAAGTAGGCGCGCACCTCCGGGTGCAGGCGCCGGATCTCCGCCCCCCGCTGGAGATGGGGGTTGGGGCCGTCGGTGACGACGAAGCCGTGGCTCAAACGCGGGTCCCTCCGGGCGCGTAGCTTAGGGCGCGTCACGAAGCCCGCTACGGGTGTCGCTCGAAGCCGTCTTGGCCCCCTGGGGGCGCGTTTCCTCGACGGGCGTGCATCCGCCGCTCCGACCCGGCTCGCCGGGGCGAACGAAGTAGCGGCGGAGGACCGGAAGCTCGCCGCACGCGACGAGCTCCTCGATCCGTTGGTCGGGGTGCCGGGTGTCGGTGGAGTCGATGCCGAGATGGCCGCGGGCGAGAAGGATCTCCCTGGGCGCCCGCCAGACCGGCCTCCCCCGCTCGGTCCGAGCCACGCCGGCCCGGGGCGGAACCGGCTGCGGCGCGAGTGCCTCCCAGCTCGGGTCCCCCGCCGCGTACTCGACGAGCTCGGCTCGGATCGCGCCGATGCGGAAGCCGGTGTACGGGCGCATCCAGCCCACCACGCGCAGCGGTACGCGCCGCCCGTCGGCGGCGAGCCAGACCTGTCCTCGCCCGTCGCCCTGGGACTCGCCGTCCAGGGTGTTCCGCGGCGCGAGGCGTACCGCGGTCACGATCCCGAGCGGGCCTGTCTCGATCGGCTCGCGGGCCTCCACCGGCACCTCGAGCCCGTAGATCTTGAAGCTCGCGTACACCGGCACCGCGCTCTCGGTGCCCGGCTCGAGCGGCATGCTGCGCACGGCGTAGACCACGTCGAAGGCGTCGTAGACGTCGGGCCCGAAATCGAGGGAGTACTCCCGGGTGCGCTTCCAACGCTTGTCCTCGAGGACGTGGACGAAGTGGGTCTCCCAGTCGAAGGCGACCTCCTCGTAGACCTCGCGCCTGCGACCGTGGCGGGTGCGCGTGGCGGTCTGGAGGGTGCGGAAGCTGTCGATGTCGACGAACGCCTCGCTGCGGTCGTCGATCCGGAACAGGGCGCTGAAGAAGGCGTTGGTCCGGGCCGTTCCGACCAGATGGGCGATGCGGCGGCCGCGGAAGGACACGATCCGCGCGACTTCTTTCGTGACGAAGCCCACAGGAATGCCCAGGTAGCGGACCTCGAACACCACCCGCTCTCCCGGCGGGAAGCGGAAGCGAGGGGGCTCCTCGAGCAGCTCCTCCACCCGCAGGTCGCGCGCACCCGGCGCCGAAAGCAGCGGCAGGACCTCGGGTGCCTCGGCGGGCGCAGCCGCACCGAGACACAGCGCGACGAGAAAGCACGCCCCGAGACGCCCCGCAGCCCGCTGCGCAGACGCGCGGCCTCGCGCGCGCCCGTGCGTGAGGCCGGTCACGCACTTCTCTTTCGCGTGTGCCGTACCGGGTTCCATGATCGCTCGCGGCATCCGGCCCCAAGGTTCGGCACTCCGCGAGGCGAATGCCAGGAGCGCACGGCTCGGCCCAGGCTCGGCTCAGGCTCGGCTCAGGAGGAACGCCATGAACCCCATCCATCGCAACCGACGCGGGCGCCGTCGAGCCGGCTTCACCCTCATCGAGCTGATGGTCGCCGCCGGCATCGTGAGCGTGCTGGCCAGCGTAGCCATCCCCTCCTACATGCGATTGCAGCTGGGAACCCGTCTCACGGAAGGCAAGTCCAACCTGGGCGCGATCCGCACCTCCGAGGAGGCCTACCGGGTGCAGTTCGGCACCTACGTGGCCGCGGCGCCGGCCCCCGGCGGCCCGCTGGGAACGAACCGGCGGCCCTGGAACGCGGCGGCCCCGGGGTTCGACGAGCTCGGCTGGCTCCCCGAAGGCAGCGTCTTCTTCGACTACGTGGTGACGATGGCCGGCGGCTGCCCCGGCGCGGGCGCCTGTGACCGGTACACCGCGGAGGCCCTGGGAGACCTCGACGGAGACACCGTCCTCAGTGCCTTCGGCTACGTCCACGCCCCGGTCGGCTCGACGGTCGGCCTGCCCGGCCTGATCTGCGCCGGTACCGGCGTGTTCGACCCGCTCTCCGGAGCACCCGATCTCCTCAATGCCGTGGGCCCGTGCCGTGTCGGCGACGGCACGAGCCTGTTCTAGGCTGCCGAGCCGGCCAGCCCCGCTTCCTCAGCTGGGCTGGCCGGTCTCGGCCTCTCCGACCTGGGGCGGCAGCACCGTCCGCTCCTCGATGCAGCCGTAGGCCGTCGGCGTGAGCTTCACGATCGTGTGCAGCGGCAGGTCGATCCAGGGCGACTTCTCCACCGGGATCTGCAGGAAGTAGGCCGTCAGCACCCGCAGCACCGCGCGGTGCGCCACCACCAGCACCGGCGTGCGGTAGCGCTCGAGCTCGACGATCACCCGGTCGAGGCGCTGCACCACGTCGCGGTAGGACTCGCCGCGCGGGTAGCGGTAGTCGAACTTGTCGAGCCGGCGCGCCTCGTACTCCGCCGGCATGCGCTCGCGCACCTCGCCGTAGGTCATGCCGTCGCAGATGCCGGCGTCGATCTCGTCGAGGGCGCGCCAGTCGCCGAACTCGCGCTCGAGGGGCGCCGCGGTCTGGATCGTGCGCTGGAGCGTGCTGGTCCAGACGTCGAGGTCCTCGCCCGGCGGGTTCTCGCGCACGTAGCGGGCCAGGTTCGTGGCGTAGGCCGCACCGGCGCCGGAGAGCCCCGAGTCTCCTCCGATGCGATCCTCGACGTTGAACTGGCTCTGCCCGTGGCGCGTGATCCAGACCGGGCGCCGGCTCACCTGGAGGTTCGTGAGCAGCGAGAGGATGCGCCCCGGGATCCACCCGAACACCTCGTGGATCACGACCTGTCGGCCCCGATCCCGGAGGCGGACCCAGGAGCCCTCCTCCTCGCCGAGGGGCTCGTAGATCGCCTCGTAGTGCGCGATGCGGGCGCGGAAGTCCTGCAGGGCCTCTTCGGTGGAGAAGCCCGAGTAGTCCGGCGAGGAGAGCTTCGTCTCGCGGACGTTGGCCTCGATGGCCACCGGGTCGTCGTTGCTGATCTCGACGAAGAGGAACTCGCGATCCTCGGCGGCACAGCGCGCGCGGATCGCGTCGCGCCGGGCCTTCGTGCTGTTGGTCGCGTCGTAGATGGCGATGCGCCCTTCGCCCCGCAGCCAGGCCATCGCCTCGTCGAGCACCTGCTGCCCGAGGGCGCCGCGCTGCTCGGCGGCGTCGCGGTTGCTCGGATCGAAGAAGTCGTGGCTCTGGCCCGGGCCGAGCTGCTCGCGCCGGGCCTCTCCCACGTTGAAGCTCCGCGTCGGGTAGCCGAGCCAGCCCATGTAGCCGGCGATCTTCCGCGCGGTGAACGTCTTGCCCCGGGCTGGCAGGCCCACCATCGCCACCAGGTACTTCCGTCCGCGCCTCGGCCGGCTCATCGCGCCCCCCGGCCCGGCTGCGAGGGATCCCGAGCGGGCCCGTAGATGAAGATCCGTTCGCACAGGAGCCCAGCGGGCGCTGCGTCCTCCGCCCAGCAGGGAAGCTCGGCCTCCCGGGGGCGTTGCCCATCGAGCCAGTTCTGAACCATCTGGTCGAGCTCTCCTTCGTTCGCAAGTCCGTTCAACACGAGCACGAGCCGGCGGTCGGCGGGGAGCCGCGCCAGCTGACTGCGGATCGCGCGCTCGCGCTCGGCCACGGACGCCGTCATCGGCGAGACGCCCAGACCGAGCACCTTCTGGGGCCCGGGCCACTCGTAGGCCACGTAGGACGTGAGGATCTCGCGGTGAACGAGCACCACATCCCTCGGCTCGAGCCGTGCGGCGAGCCCCGAACGGAACTCGGCGCCGAGCGAGCGTCCGAAGTACTCGGGGTGCAGGGAGCTGCTCGTGGCCACCAGGCCGCCGAGGCCGGCGAAGAGTGCGATCGCGAGGCCGGCGAGGACGCGGCGGACACCCCCGACGCGCCACCAGGTCGCCGCGCCGAGCGCGAAGACCAGGAGCAGGAGCGGCGCGCCCATCAGGAACGCGCGCGGGAAGTAGAGCAGCGGACGATCGGTGAGGACGCGCACGACCCACAGCAGGACGATCGGAACCCACCAGAGCGCCACCACCGAGGGCAGCGGGGTGCCGAGCTCGCGTCGCCTCCGCGCCTCGGCGAGCACGATCGGCGCTCCGAGCCCGAGCAGGAGGAGGTGGATGCCACCGACCCCCGGGCCGAGGCTGTTGCCGAACAGGAAGAAGACCTGCTCGGCGAAGAGCGCGGCCAGGTCGATCGACGAGGTCCACGCCAGGTAGTTCAGCCCCCCGTCACCGGCGTAGACGAGGAGCATGATCCCGATGGGCGAGACGCCCAACCCCACCACCAGGCCCATGGCGAGCCACTTGCCGAAGCCCTTGCCGCTCTTGCCGCGCAGGGCCGCGATGCCCTGGATCAGGAAGAAGCAGCCGAGGCTCGGAAGGGCCGCGAAGTGCGAGGCCGAAGCCAGCAGCGCCAGCCCAGGGAGCACCAGCCAGGCATGCCGGCGCCCCTCTCCGGCCTGCCAGCGATCGGCGACGAGGAGGAAGGCCGCGAAGAAGAACGCGGCCAACGCGTACGGTCGGGCCTCCTTGCCGTAGAACACGAGGAAGGGGGCGATGGCGGTGGCCAGGCCACCGAGGAACGCCTCGCGCGGCCCGAGCCAACGCCGGAACAGGCTGTACACCACGGGCACCGTCGCCACCGAGGCGAGCATCGGGAACAGCCGCAGCCAGCGGCCGTCGGCGCCGGCGGCGGCACCCTGGAGCACGCTCAGCAGCGGGAAGAGCGGCGCCTGGAGATCGAAGGCGAACGCATCGCCCAGCTCGGGCGAGCTCAGGCGTTGCGCCATCTCCACGCTGCGCGTCTCGTCGACGCTCATCGACGCGCGGGCGAGGAACGGTGCGCGCACGAGGAGTGCGACGAAGGCGAGGCAGCTTCGCGGCCGGCTCCGGGCCAGACCCCCGATTCTCGTTGCGAAGCGCGCCACGCATCCTCCGAGCCCGCGCCGGACCCTCCAGGCGGCTCCATTCTAGGTTCCCGCGAACGGGCACTCCAACGAACGCGATCCGGGGCGGAGACGCCCTGTGCTACCCATCGACGCGTGGCGCGGCCCCGGATGCTCGAAGCGGCAAGCCTCACCGCGATCGGCGTGGGACTCCTGGCCGGCGCCCTCTGGACCCGCGGCCGCGGCGTCGACGAGCTCGTCGACTTCGGGCGCGAGCTCTACGTGGCCTGGCGGATCAGCGAGGGCGACCGGCTCTACCTGGATCTCCGCTACGAGTACGGCGCCGTGTCGCCGCACCTGAACGGGCTCGTGTTCTGGCTGTTCGGCCCCGGCATCCGCGTCCTCGAGGCGTTCAACCTCCTCGTGCTCGGCCTGGCGACGGCCGGATGGCACCGTCTGCTGTGGCTCCTCGGCGGGCCGCTCTGCGCGTTCGTCGGGAGCGGCGCGCTGCTCGCGCTCTTCGCGTTCGGCCACTTCGAAGAGCGCATGATCTTCCACCACCTGGCCCCCTACAGCCATTCGCCGGTGCACGGCCTCGCCCTCGGCGCGGGCACCCTGCTCGCCGTGCATCGCCACCTGCAGCACGGCGGCCGCGGTACGAGCGCGCTGCTGGGCGCGCTCGTGGGCCTCGCCTTCGTGATGAAGCCCGAGGTCGCCCTGGCCCTGGGAGCTGCGGCCGCCGTCGGGCTGCTGGGCCGCGTCGCGCTGGACGGGAGCCGCAGCTTGGTGGAGATCACCCCCGCGCTCATGGCCGCGACCGCCGTGATCGTGGCGGTGGCCCTCGGTCTCGCCACACGACTCCCGGCCGCACAGGTTCCCGACGCGTTGCTTGCGGCGTGGCGCCCGCTCCTCGATCCCGTGCACATGGCGAATCACTTCGCCTCGTTCTCGCGCCACGTCCTCGGACTCGACGACCCCGGCGGATCGATCGGGATCTCGCTCGTCGCGTGTGCCGTCTGGGCGGTGATCCTCGGTCCCGCCTGGCTCCTCGCCCGCCGGCTCCCGGACACGGACCGGACGCGCTTCGTGGGAGGCGGCCTCGCCTTCGTGATCATCGCCGGCCTGGGCATCCAGGCTTCCCTCGGCTGGGAGTCCCACCAATGGGCGCCCTGGGGCGCGCCGCCGCTCGTCTTCTGCGCCTTCATGCTCGGGGGCTCCCTGCTCCGGCTCCGAGCACGCCCGGCCAGCGACGATGCGACCCGGACCCTCACCGTGATCGCGCTCTGCTTGCTCGCGTTCGGCTTCCTCTCCCGCACCGGGATCCGCCCGCGCTTCGTCGACTACGGCTTCGTCGCCGGCGTTCCCGCCTTCGCGGTCACCGTCCTCGCCCTGCTCCACGCCCTGCCCCGACGGCTCGCCCGCAACGGGAACGCCGCCGGCCTGTTCCGCGGGGCCGCACTCGGACTCGTCGCGTTCCTGGTGGTGGGGCATCTCGACCTGAGCCGGCGCACCCTCGAGACGCGCCGGCATCCCGTCGGCAGCGGCCTCGACCGCATCTTCGCGGCGGAGCGTGGCCCCGTGATCGCCGAGGCGCTGGCACTCATCGAGCGTGAGGTCCCGGAGGGCGCCCCGCTGCTGGTCGTGCCCGAAGGCGCGATGCTCAACTACCTCTCGCGACGACCCAGCGCGACGCCACACCTGAGCTTCATCCCACCCATGCTCGCGTGGTTCGGGGAGGAGGCGGTCGTGCAGGAGGTCGAGGCGCAGCCGCCCTTCCACGTCCTCTTCATCGATCGCGAGACGGGCGAGTTCGGCCCGCCCCGCTTCGGCCACGACTACGCGGTGGAGCTGGCCGAAGCCCTGCGCCGCGGGCGCCGGGTGGTCGGCGGCGTCGGGCCCGAGCCCCTCACCGGAGCCGGCTTCGGCGTCCGGCTGCTCGCCCCCCTCGAGGAGGGCGCGGACGTCGACCCCTAGACCGAGGCCCGCCCCAGGCGCTCCGGAGCCGACTCGCGCCGCACATCCTGCCGCTCCGCACGCGCCGACAGCCAGTGATCGTAGAGCCCGAGCCGCACGCTGATGGCGATCGCCAGCACGGTCAGGCCGTAGCGCACGGGCCGCAGGTGCGACTCCTCGTCACCATACACGTGGGGCACGGACACCTCGTGCATCCGCAGCCCCTTCCGGCCGGCCAGCATCGCCATCTCGCCGTCGAAGTGGAAGGTGTCGGACACCGAGCGGAAGGGGATCCTCGCGAGAGCCTCGGCCGAGTAGCCCATCATTCCCGTGTGGTACTCGCTCAGCTCGAGGCCGTAGCAGCGGTTCTCGAACCAGGTGAGCAGACGGTTCGCGACGAACTTCACGCGCGGCATGCCTCGCCGGAGGGCCCCACCGTCGAGCATGCGCGAGCCCAGGACCACGTCGGCGCTGCCGTCGGAGAGCGTCTTCACGAGCTCGGGGAGCGACTCCGGCGGGTATTGCCCGTCGGCGTGGAGGATCGCGACGCAGCTGGCTCCGTGCTCGAGGGCGTGGGCGATGCCGCGCTTCTGGGTCCCCCCGTAGCCGCGGTTCGTCTCGTTGCGAAGCACCCGCGCTCCGCTGCGGGCCGCCACCGCGCCCGTGCGATCACAGCTGCCGTCGTCCACCACGAGCAGCTCGGCGGAGAGCCCCGTGGCCCGGAAGCGCTCGATCACCGCGGCGAGAGTCGACTCGGCCTGGTAGGCGGGGATCACCACCCACGGGCGCGAGGATGTGTGGGGCGCGTTCACTTGGCGATGACGCGGCGGGCGACCGCCATCTCCGGCATCCAGTCGAAGTACAGGTGTCGCAGGCGGGCGTTCGCGATGGGGCGGTAGAGGGAGACGGCCGCGCGCGTCCACCAGGGTACCGTGTACTCGTCCACCTTGTGGTCGTTGACCAGGGTCGCGACGTAGAGACGCTCGTAGAACTCGGGCTTCTGGGAGCCGATGTGCACGAAGCCGTTGCCCTCGTAGGAGAAGTGCGACCACTCCTCCATCGTCTTGGGCGGGACGAAGCCGTCCTCCACGGCCTGCTTGAACATGGGCGTGCCCGGGAAGGGCGTGTAGTGGTAGACGGGCGAGTTGCGGAAGTTGGAGTTGACCTTGTGCAGCGTCTGCATCAGGTCGACCGACTGCCGGATGTCCTCGCGGGTCTCGCCCGGGGTGTTCGAGATGAACGAGCCGAACACGATGAAGCCGAACTTCTCGAGACGCGTGAGCGTCTCCTTGATGAGCTCGACGCTTCCCTCCTTCCGCATGATCTTCCGCATGCGCGGGGAGCCCGTCTCGATGCCGATGGTGAAGCGCCGGAAGCCGCTGTCCTTGAGCAGCTGGAGGAAGTCGTCGTCCATCTTGCTGATGCAGATGATGTCCGAGCCCTGCACCTGCCAGGTGACGTCGATGTCGAGCAGCCCCTCGACGATCGCGCGGGACCGCTTCGCGTTGATGAAGAAATCGTCGTCGGTGAAGTAGACGTCCTCGACGCCGAACTCTTCCTTCAGGTAGCGGACGCGCTCGAGCACCCGCTCGGGCGACTGGGGCCGCCAGCGGCGCTTGTTGAAGAACACGTTGTAGCAGTAGGTGCACGCGTAGGGGCAGCCGCGGGAGCTCTCCATGTAGAGGCTGCGCCGCCCCTCGTAGAGCGGCATGTAGTCCTCGACGTCCACCACGTGGTAGGGGATCTCGGGTGCCGTGCTGGTGTCGATGTACTCGGCGGCCGGCGTCTCCCGGTAGACGCCCTCGTCCATGTACCCGATACCGGGCACGTCCTCGAGCGGGGTGCCCTTGGCCAGCGCGTGGGAGAGCTCGAGCAGCGAGATCTCGCCTTCGCCGCGCACCACGATGTCGACGAGGGGGTGCTGGGCCGAGTGCTCGGGCTGGAGCCCCACGTGCACGCCACCCCACACGATGGGCGCCTCGGGGTCGACTCGCCGGGCCATCGCCGCGGCCTCGAGCGCGTCGGTGATCATCGGGCCCGTGTAGCAGGTGATGCCGAGGAGCAGCGGGCGATCGGCGAGGGCCCGCTCGAGGCGTGCGCGCCAGTCGGGCTGCACGCGCTGGTCGATCAGCACCACCTCGTAGTGGCGGGCCGCGTACGAGACCGCGTGCAGCAGGCTCAGCGGAAGCGCCGGCTTGCTGCGGACGCTGTCCATGTAGCCGACGGCCGGCTGGAAGAGGACGATGGCTCCAGACGGATTCTGGCGAAACGCCCGCAAATCCATCTACAGCTCAGCTCCCGTGCCCATGG
>JAAUYD010192144.1_pt1 | contig 11344 bp, 9 predicted proteins | sample 7278101 | NCBI WGS metagenome assembly JAAUYD01 (sample SAMN14350128, study PRJNA611818) | marine sediment metagenome | isolation source: surface marine sediment (0.6m) | place: French Polynesia: Moorea | collected 2018-08 | reverse complement strand
GCCGCCGCGGTCGACGCGAACACGAAGCTCGCCTTCGTCACCAACCCCAACAACCCGCCCGGCACGACCGTGTCGACGGCCGAGATCCGCGACTTCTGCGAGCGCGTCGGCCCGGGCTGCCTCGTCGTGCTCGACGAGGCCTACGCGGAGTTCGTGACCGACCCCGGTGTGGAGGACTCGATCCCGCTGCTCGACGAGTTCCCGCACCTCGTCATCACGCGGACGTTCTCGAAGGCGCATGGCCTCGCCGGGCTCCGAGCCGGGTACGCGCTCGGCCACCCGGACGTCATCGCCGACCTCGACAAGACCTACGTGCCGTTCGCGGTCAACGAGCTCGCGCAGCGCGCGGCGATCGCCAGCCTCGGCGCACTCGACGAGATGGACGCACGTGTCGCGACGGTCGTCGCCGAACGGGCCCGCGTCGTCGAGGCCCTTCGCTCGCGGGGGTGGAGCGTGCCCGACGCGCAGGCGAACTTCGTGTGGCTCCCGCTCGGCGACCAGGCGACCCCGATCGGCCAGCGACTCGAACGATCCGGCGTGGTCGTGCGTGCCTTCGACGGCGTCGGCGTGCGGATCACGATCGGCGACGCGGTGATGAACGATCGACTGCTCGCCGCCCTGGGCGCCCCCGACTGAGCTCGCCCGCCTCGGTCGGCTCGGGCGATCAGGAACGCACGTCGACGACGACGCGACCGCGCACCTGGCCGGCGAGGATCTGTTCGCCGAGCGCGGGGAGGTCGGCGAGGCCCGCCATCTCGACCATCGACTCCAGCCGGTCGATCGGCAGGTCGGTGGCCAGGCGCTCCCACGCCGCCACGCGACGCTCGTAGGGCGCCATCACCGAGTCGATCCCGAGCAGGTTCACCCCGCGCAGCAGGAACGGGATCACGGTCGTCTCGAGCCGGTTGCCGCCGGCCAGACCGACCGCGGCGACCGAGGCGCCGTACTTCATCTGACCGAGCAGCCGGCCGAGCATCGCGCCGCCCACGGCGTCGATGCAGCCCGCCCACCGCTCGGACTCCAAGGGCCGCTTGGTCGGCTCGTTCAACTCCTCGCGCGGGACGATGACATCGGCCCCCAGCGCACTGAGGTAGTCGGCCTGCTCGGGTCGACCGGTCACCGCCGCGACCCGGTAGCCGAGGTGGTCGAGGATCGCCACGGCCACGGACCCGACGCCACCGGCAGCGCCGGTGACGAGCACCTCACCGTCGTCGGGCGTCATCCCGTGGGCCTCGAGTGCGTCGACCGAGAGCATCGACGTGTACCCGGCGGTGCCGATCGCCATCGCCTGCATCGTCGAGAGTGCCTCGGGGAGCGGCACGAGCATGTCGGCGTGGACGCGGGCGCGGGTGGCGTAGCCGCCCCAACGCGTCTCGCCGACGCGCCAGCCGTTGAGCACGACGCGATCACCGGGCGCATAACGGTCGTCCCCGCTCGACTCCACCGTGCCGGCGAAGTCGATCCCGGGGACGTGCGGGTAGTCGCGCACGAGGCCGCCGTTGCCGGTGAGGCACAGCCCGTCCTTGTAGTTCAGCGTCGAGTACTCGACCGCGACGGTGACGTCGCCGTCGGGCAGGCGGTCGTCCTCGACGTCGGTCACGTCGTGGGAGATGACCCCCTCGTCGTCGCGGTCGACCAGCAGCGCGGTGAACGTCATGGACCGATCCTCGCAGAGCGCCGACGGGCCCCGAGAATGCGGAGCGGCTACAGCCGCCGGATGTCGGGGTTGAATGCGCGGGGCGCCCGCCGCGGTGCGGACACCTTGGCGGCGAACAGCAGCCGGATGATGCGCTGGCGGTGGCCCCGCCACGGCTCGAGGTGGCGACACATCACCTCGTCGCCGCCCTCGTCGGGTGGGAGCCGGGCGGCGTCGCCGGTGAAGGCGTAGTTGACCATCGTCGGCATCCCGTAGTCGCGGAGGACGACGACATCGGGGTCGCCGTGGGTCGACACCATCGTGGCGGTCGCCGTCCAGATGCCGAGGCCGGGGAGCGCGGTCAGGCGCTGCAGCGCGTCGGCCGAGTCCATGAGTGCGGCTTCCTCGAGCCGATTCGCTCGACGCGCGGCGAGGAGGATCGCCTCGGCCCGGCGGCGTTCGACGTTGACGCGGTGGAGCTCCCGGTAGGTCAGGCCGGCGATCGTCTCGGGTGTGGGCGGCAGCCAGAGATCGTCGGGGCCGGGCGCCGGTTCCCCCCACGTCCGGCACATGCGGTTCCAGCTCTTCGCCGCCTCCTCGGTCGTGACCCGCTGGCCGAGCAGGACGAGCACGAGTTCCTGCCAGACGACCCCGAGCGATGCCATCCGGAAGTTGCCGTGCTCGCGCCACCACCGTTCGACCTTCGGGTGCAGCGACGGGTCGAACCCGGTGAGGTCGTCGGCGAGCCCCACCCAGCGCTCGGCGGAGCCGAGCAACCAGTCGGCCCCGCTCCCCCACGCCTCGGCGGTGACGTCACCGGACGAGTTCCAGCTGACCCGCATGGCGCCGGGCCCCTCGGGGGTGAGGACCGCCTTGGCGAACGAGTTCCCGGTCCACCGGTGGGTGGGATCGATCCCGTAGATCCCGATCGGCTGCAGCGTGTTGGGCAGGTCGACGTCACCGACGCGCAGCGTTCGGGTGCGTGGGGACGGCGCGGGCATCGAGCGCCTCGGCGGCGATCAGCGACCGATGAGCTCGCGCCACCCCGCTGCGTAGGCCGCCTCGACCTGCGCCGGGGTCTTGGTGATCACCGACGGATCGACGGCGTCGACGACCTCGCGCGCCTCGGCGTAGTGGTGGCCGACGTGGCGGAGCCCCTCGAACTTCGCGCTCCGGATCGACACCAGGTCGGGGTCCGGTGACTCGTCGTAGAAACCCCACACGGTGAAGGCGACGTGCAGATCGTGCACGACCGGCGCGCGGGAGAAGATCGACGCACGGCGCGTCGCGATGCCGAGGCATCCTCGGATGACGTCGTCGACGTGTTCGCCGGGCTGGAGGTGCAGTCGATCGGCGAGCTGGTTGGCGAGCTTGAGCGCGTAGCCCTGGTCCGGGCCCTGCGCGCCGAGACGTTCACCCGTCGGCTGGAAGCCCTCGATGTCGCCGGGTCGATCGGGCGTCCACGACTCGGGCACGTGGTCGGGCGATTCGTAGTACCGAGCCCGCTCGGTCGGCGCGACGGGACTGAACTTCGGAGCTGCCACACCCCCAGTCAACCCCAGCCCTCGACCCCACACAAAGCGAACACCCGGGGTCAGAGCAAGATCGTTTCAACTCCGGCGCACGGCGTGCGACACTCCAGCGACCAGATCCGAGTTGAAACGAATCTGCTCTGACCCCGAACGTTCTTGGGCAGCGGTGGTGGAGGAGGCCGTAGACCAGGCTGTCCTCGAGGGCGCGCCAGGACGCTTCGATGATGTTGGCGCTGACACCGATCGTGGTCCAGTCGGTCTCGCCGTCGGAGGCGGACACCAGCACCCGCGTGACCGCGCCGGTGGCGCTGCCGCCGTCGAGGATGCGGACCTTGTAGTCGATGAGGTGGATGGCGTCGATGTCGGGCACCGCACGCGCGACCGCCTTGCGCAGCGCGGTGTCGATGGCGTTGACCGGACCGTTGCCCTCGGCGACCCACACGTGGCGTTCGGCGCCCTCACCGTCGGGACCGTTCGGGCCGACCCACACCTTGACGGTCGCCTCGGTGGAGAACTCGCCGCTCGGGAGTTCGTCGGTGATGACCCGCATCGACTCGACCCGGAAGAAGTCCGGCACGATGCCGGCCGCTCGCCGCATGAGCAGCTCGAGCGACGCGTCGGCCGCCTCGAAGTGGTATCCCTCGTGCTCGAGCCGCTTGAGATCGTCGATGATCGAGCCGATCGCCGCACCGTCGAGTTCGATGCCGAGTTCGTCGGCCTTCATCTGGATGGTGGCTCGGCCGGCCATCTCCGACACGACGAATCGTGTGCCGTTGCCGACCGCTTCGGGGGTGACGTGTTCGTAGGCGTCCTTCGCCCGGGCGATGGCGGACACGTGCAACCCCGCCTTGTGCGCGAACGCCGACGATCCCACGTACGGGGCCTGGGGGTTGACCGCCCGGTTGAGGATCTCGGCGACGTGGTGGCTCACCGGGGTGAGACGTTCGATCCGGTCGTCCGGCAGGCACCGCAGCCCGAGCTTGAGCTGGAGGTTCGGGATGACCGTCGACAAGTTCGTGTTGCCGGTTCGTTCGCCGAGGCCGTTCAGCGTGCCCTGGACGTGCCGGGCTCCCGCCTGGACGGCGGCGATCGAGTTGGCGACCGCGCAGCCCGTGTCGTCGTGGCAGTGGATCCCGACGGTGGCGTCGCCCTGCACGTGTGCGACGACATCACCGACGATCCGACCGATCTCGTGGGGGAGCGTGCCGCCGTTCGTGTCGCACAGCACCAGGTGTGTCGCCCCGTTGACCACTGCGGCCTCGATCGAGCGCAACGAGAACTCGGGGTTCTCCAGGTAGCCGTCGAAGAAGTGCTCCAGGTCGACGAGCACCTGCCGGCCCTCCCCGTGCAGGAACCGCACCGAGTCGGCGATCATCGCCGCCCCTTCGTCGAGGGTGGTCTGCAGCGCCTGGGTGACCTGGAACTCGGAGGACTTGGCGACGATGCACACCGCCGGGGTCTCGGCTTCGATCAGATTGCGCAGGGTGGCGTCGTCATCGACCTTGCCGCGGGGACGCCGCGTCGACCCGAACGCGACGAGCGTCGAGGCGGACAGGTCCAGCTCGGTCCGGGCGCGGGCGAAGAACTCGATGTCCTTCGGGTTGGCGCCGGGCCATCCTCCCTCGATGAAGTGCACGCCGAGCAGGTCCAGCTGCTGGGCGATCTTCAACTTGTCGTCGACGGTCGCCGTGACCCCTTCGACCTGCAGCCCGTCGCGCAGCGTCGTGTCGAACACCTCGACCTGCGTCGAGGGGCTCGTGGCGGGTGGTCGATCGGTCGCGGGCTGCGTGGTCACGTCGCACGAGTGTGTCGCCCCCTGCGGCGATGGGCAACCGATGCAGTCGGTTTCCCGTGACCGGATTCACGCGGAATCACACCGCTGCAAGATGTGGATCGGGTGTCGACAAGTCGGTGAACTCCCGGTGCGGATCTGTGGACGGCATGCGTCGCGCGGTGGACGACGAGGAAAAACGGTGGACAACCCGAAAAACCCGGTGGACAACCCTGTGACTTCGAAAATAGCTCTTGACCAGGGGTTTTGCAGGCACCATCATGGTGTCCGTTCCGGAGAGCGCACGCTCGAACGGCGGGATGACGTCGGGCCTTCGGGTCCGGTCGAGTTCGGTCGGGACGGCGGAAGCGGAGCTGGAACACGGGACATATTCATCGAGCCACACGGGTGGCGTGCCGGGTGACCGGGGCGTCGTTCGGTCGGCGCTCGAGCAGGTAACTGCAACGGCGTCGGGTCCAACCGGGGCGGTGGGGAACCATCGTCGACGAGGGCCTGCTGTGGGCACCGGGTAACCGGTGTCGGCGGCGAGGTGACCGTCATCCGGTCCGCTTCGGCGGGTCGGCCGTCGGGAATCGTGGTGCGAGGCTCACGGGCCGTGGTCACCCCAACTGACCGTGGTGCGAGGGTTTCGATCGGCACCAGGACCGAGGACACGGGCAACCGGGTCAGCGTGAACGGTGACGACGGGTCGAGCTGGCGGGCAACCGTCGGAACGGCCTGAAAAAGCGTCATCGCCCGCCCCGCCGAGGGCACTCGAGCAATCGAGAGTCCGGAGCGAGACGGGCGATGTGAGGTCGGATGGAAAGCTAACGCTCGAAGAACGACCGATGGTGGATGGTCCCGACCGGGAGCCCCGGTGGTGCGCCGGCGAAAGCCTGGCAGCGCCGCCGGGGCTCTGTCTTTTTCCGACCTGCCCCGCACGGGGCGGCGGATCAGCGATCGGCTCGCTCGTCAGCCCTTGGTCGTCTTGGCGTACTTCCGCACGGCGAGTGGCGCGAAGACGGCGACGATGCCCACCGCCCACAGCAGGGTGTAGAGGACCGGATTCGCGAGCGGCCACGGCTCGGGCTCGGGTGCGCCGGCCGGCAGGTTCCCGAACAGCTCGCGGGAGGCCTGCGTGACCGCCGAGACCGGGTTCCAGTTGGCGAACGTCTCGAGCGGACCCGGCAGGCTCTCCGACGTGACGAACGTGTTGGCGATGAACGTCAGCGGGAAGATCACGATGAACGAGGCGTTGTTGATCACCTCGACGCTCGGCACGTGCAGCGCCACGTACGCCATGATCCACGAGAGCGCATAGGCGAACACGAGGAGCAGCAGGTACCCGAGGACGGCGTCGAGGATCGACCCGCGGATCCGCCAGCCGACGAGGAGCCCGGTGATCGACATGATCACCAGCGACAGCACGTTGTAGATGACGTCGCTGATCGTGCGGCCGGCGAGCACGGCGGAGCGCGACATCGGCAACGAGCGGAACCGGTCGATGATGCCCTTCTGCATGTCCTCGGCGATGCCGGCACCCGTGAAGGTGGCCCCGAAGGCGACGGTCTGGGCGAAGATGCCGGCGATCAGGTACTCCCGGTAGCTGACGCCGGGGATCTCGATCGAGTTGCCGAACACGTAGGCGAACAGCAGCACGAACATGATCGGCGAGATGAGGACGAACACGAGCACCTCGGGCACCCGCGTGATCTTGATGACGTTGCGGCGAGCGACGACGGCGATGTCGTTCGCGGTCCGGGCCAGTCGACCGGGCCGGGTGCGCTCGTCCGCGCCGACCGACGGTGGCGTCGAGGTGGCGGGTGGCGTCGTCGTGGTCATGCGGGCACCTCCTCGACCTCGTCGTCGGTACTCGACGTGACGGACGGGTCGAACTCGGTGCCGTGACCGGTCAGGGTCAGGAAGACGTCGTCGAGCGTCGGCCGCCGGACTCCGATGTCCGACACGTCGATCGCCGCGCGGCCCAACTCGTCGAGGACCGCCGCCAAGTCGGCGACACCGTCGTTGACCGGCGCGAGCAGCGTGCGGGCTGTGGGGCGGACGTCCACGTCGTCGATCGAGTGGGCCGGCGTGTGGGCTGCCAGGAGGGCGCGCGCGGTGTCCAGGTCATCGCCGTTGCGGACGGTCACCTCGATCCGCTCCCCGCCGACCTGGCTCTTCAACTCGTCCGCGGTGCCGCGGGCGATCGCACGACCACGGTCGATGACGACGATGTCGTCAGCCAGTTGGTCGGCCTCCTCGAGGTACTGGGTGGTGAGCAGGAGCGTCGTGCCGTCGGCGACGAGCTCGCGGATGACGTCCCACAGCCCGATCCGGCTGCGCGGGTCGAGTCCGGTCGTCGGTTCGTCGAGGAAGAGCACCGGCGGCGCGGCGACGAGCGCTCCGGCCAGGTCGAGCCGGCGCCGCATGCCACCGGAGTAGCCCTTGACCGGTCGGTCACCCGCGTCGGTGAGCGAGAACCGCTCGAGCAGCTCCTCGGCGCGGCCGACCGCCCGACGCCGGCCCAGGTGGTAGAGCCGGCCGATCATCTCCAGGTTCTCCCGGCCGGTGAGCACCTCGTCGACCGCGGCGTACTGGCCGGACAGGCCGATGCGCTCCCGGACGAGACCGGGCTGCGTCGACAGATCGGCGCCTGCGATCGTCGCGGTTCCGGCATCGGGGAGCAGCAACGTCGTGAGGATCGACACGGCGGTCGTCTTGCCCGCACCGTTCGGACCGAGCAGGCCGAGCACGGTGCCGGTGGGCACGACGAGGTCGAGATCATCGAGTGCGAGCACCTCACCGAACCGTTTGGTGAGTCCTCGTGCCTCGATCGCAGGGGGGTTCGTCGAGTTCATGTCGCACACGCTAGGAAGAAATGCGGACCGATTCCGTCCTCGATTTCGAGAAACCTCACCGATGTGAACCCACCTGCCGACAGCGACACCGCGAGCGACCCGACCGGCCGGGTCCTCCAGTTGCTGTCGCTCCTCCAGCGCCATCGGCGGTGGACGAGTTCCGAGCTCGGCGACGAACTCGGTGTCACGCCGCGAACCGTCCGTCGCGACATCGAGCGGCTTCGCCGGCTCGGCTATCCGGTCGAGGCCGCACCAGGTGTCGACGGCGGCTACCGCCTCGCCGCCGGCGCACACCTGCCCCCGCTCATGTTCGACGACGAGGAGGCGGTGGCGATCGCCGTGGGACTCTGGACGGCCACGAGCACACCGCTCGCCGGCATCGGGGACACCTCGCTGCGCGCCCTGGCGAAACTCGAGACGCTGCTCCCCGACCGACTCCGTCGCCGGCTCGACGCGATCGCCTCCAGCGCGTCGACGTACCGGTGGGCGGACGAGCCGTCCGACGAGCGGGTCGACATCGACACCCTGGTCGACGTGACCGCAGCCTGTCGTGATGGCGAAGAACTCCGGTTCCGGTACGTCGATCGGTCGGGTGAACCGAGTGATCGGCTGGTCGAACCGCATCGGCTCGTCGCCGTCGAGGAGCGGTGGTACCTGCTCTCCTGGGATCTGCGACGGAACGACTGGCGAACCTTTCGCGCCGACCGGATGATCGACGTTCGCCTCGCGGGGCGGCGGTTCAGGCCGCGCCCGATACCGGGCGGCGACCCGGCGTCGTTCGTGGCGAGCAACCTCGCACGGGCGAGGACCCCGTCCGAGGTGACGATCACGGTCGAGGCGTCGCGGGACGACGTCGAACGGGCGGCGCCGTGGCTCGCCGAGGACCTCGACGCGATCGACGAGCACCGCACGGCGGTGACGATCCGCGCCACGCGCCCGGAGTACGCCGCCGTCACGATCGCGCGGCTCGCCGGGAGCTTCGCCGTGACGTTGCCGGTCGACTCCGACGAGCGGCGGGGCGATCGTCTCCGGGCGCTCGCGACGCACCTTGGCGAGGCCACGCGCTGACGGCGGCGGTTGACGCCGACGACGGAGCGGGGGCGAAGACGGCGGTCAGCCGACGTGCTCGACCCAGCTGCGGTACTCGTCGACCTTGCCCTCGACCGTGGCGTGATACCGCTCGGCGATCGCGAGCGTCATCGGGCCCGGACACGGGATCGCCCGGTCGTCGACCGAGTTGACCGAGCTGACCTCGGCCGCCGTGCCGCAGACGAACATCTCCTCGGCGATGTACAGGTCGCTGCGGGCGATGTTGTCGACGTGCACCTGGAAGCCGAGGTCCTCGGCGATCGTCATCACCGTGTTCTGGGTGATCCCCTCGAGCGCGCCGGCGGAGAGCGGCGGCGTGAAGAGCTCGCCGCGCCGCGACACGAAGATGTTCTCGCCGGAGCACTCCGCGACGAGACCGTTCGGGGCGAGCATGATCGCCTCGTCGTAGCCGGCGCGCAGCGCCTCGACCTTGGCGAGCGACGAGTTGACGTAGTTGCCGGTCGTCTTCGCGGCCGGCGGCATGATGTTGTGGTCGTGGCGCGTCCACGACGAGATCTTCATCCGCACGCCCTTGGTGACGGCGTCGTCACCCAGGTAGGCACCCCATGGCCAACAGGCGATCGCCACGTCGACCGAGCACGGCAGGGTGTTGAGCCCCATCTCGCCGTATCCGAAGTACGCGATCGGCCGGATGTAGCAGGACGACAGCCCGGTGGCGGCGACGGTCTCCTTCGTCGCCGCGATCAACTCCTCGACGGTGTACGGGATCTCCATGCCGAGGATCTGCGCCGACGCGAACAGCCGCTCGATGTGCTCGGTCAGGCGGAACACGGCGGGCCCGTCGGCGGTCTCGTAGGCACGGATGCCCTCGAACACCCCCATCCCGTAGTGCAGCGTGTGCGTGAGCACGTGCACCTGCGCCTGATCCCACGGCACGAGCTCGCCGTTCATCCAGATCTTCTCGGTCGCGGTGATGGGCATGGGATTCTCCTCAGGCGTTACATCCGGGGTCTGACCCTGGACGTAACGGTTGGCGTGTGGGCGGTCAGTTTTTCACGCGGGCGGCGATGGCGTCACCGATCTCGGTGGTGGTGCCGCTGACAGGATCGGCACAGGCCGCCCGGATGCGGTCGGCGACGGCGGCCTCACCGAGGAAGTCGAGCATGAGTGCCGCCGACAGGATCGCCGCGGTCGGGTTGGCCTGCCCGGTTCCGACGATGTCGGGCGCCGAACCGTGGACCGGCTCGAACATCGACGGACCGGTCCGCGCCGGGTTGAGGTTGGCCGACGAGGCCAGGCCGATGCCACCGGAGACCGCGCCGCCGAGGTCGGTGAGGATGTCGCCGAAGAGGTTGTCGGTCACGACGACGTCGTATCGATGCGGGTCCTGCACGAAGTAGATGCAGGCGGCGTCCACGTGGTGGTAGGCCGTCTCGACGTCGGGATACTCGGCGGCGACCTCGTCGAACGTCCGCTGCCAGAGCCCACCGGCGAAGGTGAGCACGTTGGTCTTGTGCACGAGCGTGAGGTGCTTGCGGGAACGGGAATCGGCCAGCTCGAACGCGTGCCGGATGCAGCGCTCCACCCCGAGCCGCGTGTTGACCGACCCCTGCGTCGCGACCTCGTGGGGTGTGCCGACCCGGAGCGCCCCACCCTCGCCGACGTACGGACCCTCGGTGTTCTCGCGGATCACGATGAACTCGTGCGGGGTGTCGTGGCCGGGTGCGGTGCCGACGAACGGGCGCTGGTTGATGTACAGGTCGAGCTCGAAGCGCATCTTCAGCAGCAGGCCGCGCTCGATGACCCCGGGTGGGACGTCGGGGGTGCCGACCGCACCGAGGAGGATGCAGTCGTAGGCGCGCAGCTCCTCGAGCGTCTCGTCGGAGAGGATCTCGCCGTCGCGCAGGTACCGAGCGCCGCCCAGATCGAAGTCGGTGGTGTCGAGTTCGACCCCTGCGGCCCGGACGACCTTGATCGCCTCCGCCGTGACCTCGGGTCCGATGCCGTCACCGCCGATGACGGCGATCCTGTGTGCGCTGTTCATACGGCGAGCGATCCTAGGACGCAGTGCGGTCCCCTCCCCGATCTGCGCAGCGAGCGTCCCGGATTCCGGGACCAGCGGCACGCAGAATCTCGCTCGGACGAGGAGGGCGCACATCGCTAGCGTCGCGCCGTGCGTCGGATCCTGGAGGCGATCGCTCCGATCCGCTGGGGACGGTCGTTCCGGCCGCTGCTCGGTTCGTCCTGGGCGAGCAACCTCGCCGACGGGATCCTGTGGGTCGCGGCGCCCCTGCTCGTCGAGTCGCTGACGGACGACGCGTTCCTCGTCGGCATCTCGTGGTTGCTCGGCCGGCTGCCCTGGTTGCTCTTCGGACTGCAGGCGGGAGCGATCGCCGACCGGTTCGACCGCCGCCGGATCGTGCTGATCGCCAACCTCGTCCAGCTCGTCCTCATCTCGGCGCTGGCGATCGGGGTGGCGACCGAGTCGGTGGGGGTC
>JAAUYD010114680.1_pt1 | contig 11345 bp, 5 predicted proteins | sample 7278101 | NCBI WGS metagenome assembly JAAUYD01 (sample SAMN14350128, study PRJNA611818) | marine sediment metagenome | isolation source: surface marine sediment (0.6m) | place: French Polynesia: Moorea | collected 2018-08 | reverse complement strand
ACATATCTTGCACTTTCTCAATAAGGGTAAGGTGGGCAATGCCCACCCTACGAAAAATTAAGGGTTTCAGACTCTAATTTTCTCAATAATCTTATGGTGCAAGATGTGAATATAGTTACTCCTAGTACTATACCAGATAGAATTTGTTGGTTCGCTTATATCCCCACCTTTTAGAAGGATGGGGAATTACGCCAGATGATTAAAATAATGAGGACAGATGAATTTACCAACAGTTTTAAATATCGTCATTGGGCTAATGCTCACCTATCTAGTTTGCAGCGTGGTTTCGTCACAAGTACAGGAACTGATTGCGACGGTTTTGGAATGGAGAGCAAAACATCTAAAAGATGGAATTACTTATCTATTTGGTGAGAGTAGCTCAAACGATCCCCTCATTAGTAAGTTTTACAACAACCCCTTAATTCAGGGTTTGAACCACAAATCAAACAACCAATCAAGTTCAGAAGGACCTTCTTATATCTCTGCTTCGGCTTTTTCTACTGCTTTTATGGATATTATCAAGACAGGTAAAGGTATGCATAAAACCCTTGATGATTTAATGAATGATGTAGAAAATAACCAGGAGCTTACTGATAGTTTGAAAAAGAGTCTTTCATTTCTATCCCACAAAGCGAAGTCTCAAGCTGGAGATGCCAGTAAAGAGCTTAGTCAAATGAATACCGAAGTGGAGAATTGGTTTAATTCTTCTATGGAGCGTCTTTCTGGAGTCTATAGACGCAATAGTAAAGGAGTTACTTTAATAATTGCTCTGGTGATTACTATTGTTGGTAATGTCGATACAATCTATCTGGTGAATAATTTGTCTAAAGAACGAGCCTTGCAAACTACTATTGATAGGGTTGCTAATCAAGTTGTTTCCTCTAATTCCTGTTTGCAAATTGATCAGGATGACACAAAGAAGGCAGAATGTCTTTATGGAATTATATCAGATTTAAATCAAACATTTACAAATCTATCTTCTTTACCTTTTGGTTGGGATTTATCTCATCCTTTTCAAAAACAACTGAGTCCTTTTAATCTAAGCAATGCTATGAAGATAATTGTAGGCTGGTTGATAACTGTTCTGGCAATTTCCTTGGGCGCACCATTTTGGTTTGATTTACTCAGTACCGTTATTAATATGCGGAATACTGGAAAAAAATATTGAAGGAAAATTTATTAATTTCTAGGGAAGAGGAATATGAACAATTTGCCTAGTCCTGAATAATTTAAGCTGTGCTTAGGGTGTTGCAAACCTCTTCCGTCAGCCCAATTGTTCGCATTATGAGAAACATAGTCAAATATACTTCCTATTCACAAAATTTGTTCCTCCCCTTACCCACTGTTTTGTCAGTCAATCGGGGAGGAATTAGGGCGATTTATCAATTGAAATTTATGTAGACCTAATATCTTCATAAATTCCGTTTAATTAAAGCGATCGCAATTTAGTGATACATCTTGTCGATTCACTACTTCTAACTCAGATTTAACAGATTGATATTCATTGACTTGTGTTGATAACCAGTTGTCTAAATGCCCCCCGCGAACATCATTTTTTTGATTACCTACTACTTCTAAACGAGCAATATCTTTAATTTTATTGAGACAACCAGAAGGTAAATTCTTTGTAGAGTTTTTTGCAGAAGTTCGATTTATCTTTCCTGGCTGTGCTTGCTGTGCTTTTTTGATATGAGAGTTCTCCTTGAGCAGCCTATTATAGGTCCGATAAGGAATATAATGTAAAGGATTATATCCAGCAAAACGCAACATTAACACACAAGCCCAGGAGTATTTACCAGCCAAAATAGCCTCAACTAATTGGTCAAATTGTTCGGGATGAATTGATTGTTCTAAGTTACTATTAATCCCAGAATGGTTCTGATTCATAGCCGTCATATTTTATTGGGAAGTAATAAACTAATTGGATAAGTTTTGCATCTATTTTCTATCTAAATACAGTTAGCTCAACTATTAGTAGCTAGTGTATTTAGTTGATTTCTCTCAAAAGCATCTCAGCGATGCTGTAAGAACGTCTGATTTGAGCAGTAACTTTTTGTCCCGATCGCAATGCCATGTATTCCTGTTCGTTCATGGGATAGTTATTTTCTAAAGCCACTTCTACTTGATAAAAGAAACTATTCTTACTGTCTGAGCCATTATCCGGAAAAATAGATTTTATTTTTCCATCAATAATTATTGATTCCGCCATTTGGTAATTGTCAACTTTGATTTTTAGAGGCATTTCTTCTTGAAAAAAAAGAGCTTCTTTCTGAGATAATTGAGTTTGTAGCAGAATATGGGGTTCAATAAAATTGACCAAGTTAATTTGCTGATTTTCTGGGGTTTTAAGGTTCACAGAATTGTCTTCAATCACTTCTAGGTATTTTGCAGAGTCTATTGAGGACAAGATTGTCCCTCGAATACGAGCAACTTCCACAATGCTTCCTTTCCATACCCAAATCATCAATGTAGCTAGAAAAAATGTACTGGTTAACAAAACAAGATAAACCAGGATTGAAGGTCGTTGGTTTAGCAACATCTGCAATGATTCAGAGCAACTATCTCGACCTTTAGGTACTTGCTGTTGGGTTGTAGAGTTTCCAGTATTTGTGTTAGTCTCAATTGCCCCACAAATTGAGACTTTCTTTGGAGGCGGATTATCCCAAAGATGAGTTTTATGGTTTCTCATCCTTGAACTTCCCGATTTATTATGAGTTCCGACTGCATGATACCTGATGATTCTTTCCATGAGCTGATAAATAAACGGCAACCAGACTTGTAGCAAGTAAGTCTGTTTACTAACCAAGTGCAGTTATTTAGATGCTTTCCATAGTCTTATTCAGCAAAAAATACTGAATATATCTATAGGTAGGTTCTATTTTTGCAAAGGTAGTGCCCTAGGCGAAAATTTACCTTATGTCATGTCACATAACTGACACAACAAAGTCTCCGGTTGGCTCTTGATAGATGCAGTTCTACCCTCTAAAAATCTTTTCAACTCCTCAATCAAATTAGTTGTAGCCCCGATAAAATAGTTACTTCATATACTATTTTTTTAGGAGTTGATCATCTTGACAGGTCAGAAAGTGATTCCTTACCTATCGATTATAGCTTTTGTTGCAGCGCAACTTTTTTATTAATTGTCACTTGACAATCTTATCATTTTTTAGAAAGAATTGCGGATGGATTTTGATATTTTTATTTTTCTTGACATGTTTTTTTGGTCGTACTTAAGTAAGACTAAATAGGGGGTGTAACCCCCTACTTGAAAGAGATAATAAACATTTTTCGGTTAACAGGTTCATAGCAATTTATGTCATTTAATAATGTTATTTGGAAAATAGTGACTAAGATTAGAGGAAGATGACCAATATCAATATGAAAATAAAAAGTCTAAATGATAAATATTATTGGGGCAGAGGCATCTCATACGGTTTGAGAATGGCACTCCAAGATTATATGGGCAGAATATTTACTGCTGGTGTATTTAAAGGATAGAGATATATTGCAAATATTTGATTTCCTGCATTGTTGAAAGTACAATGCAGGATACTTAATTGAGAGTTATGACCATTATATGATGCAATCTGTCAAGTTATAATATTGATATATCCGTATTCCTGTTAAGATTCATGCAAGAAATTTTAAAGTTACGGTAAACTTCATCTATAGCTAAAGTTACCTGGGATATTTTATTACAAATTAAACCAACGATATAACTTACTGCACGTTGGGATATTACTCTGATTAATTAATGGTTATTTTAGATTTTGAGGCAAAATTGATAAGTCTAACAATCCCGGAAATCATATAGTTTTATTCAGTTGGATGCAGCGAGCTATATGAACACATTACAGGCTATATTTTTATTTTCCTGTAATGCTTTTGATCCATTATCTGCACTTAAAATCTGTATTCAATGTCACCAAAATCAGGAAAATTAGATTGAGTTATCCCTCTTTTAAGAAACAAGGCAGTCAAAATGAACTTCGTACACCGTTAAGCATGAAAAAAGGGTTCTTTCTTTGCCTCTAACCCCTATTTTCAAGTCTTGTTACTATGAGGAACCACAGATCCCCGACTTCTTTAAGGATGCTAATGGCAAATAGTGATTATGAACCCTGAGTATGGGTAAGCTGCTGTGCAGTTAAATTGTATAAGGTGAAAACGTCAAATGATTGTAGTGCAGGCATCTTGCCCGCGTCCGATATACAAATTAAATACGCCACAGCTTAGAAACAATCTGACTCGCATTCTCACAATACTGCCCACAGGCTAGAAGCCTAGGGCTAGATGATCAAAGCCTGCCGGGAACAGGCTCAAAACCTTGATTCTCTGTAATCCGCGTAGGCAGACTTGGTACGACAAGCCGCACCATTCTGTGGTGACGGCGGAATTTTGGTCATAACCAGGGGCGTTACCCCTAATTCGCCATTGGTATCCTTTAAGAAGTCGGGGAACACTCACACCATAACTCGTCAAAATTAACTAATTCAAATCATGTTTGTTGTATTGTTCAAGTCTGCGGAGGGGCATCTCGTAGACTTTACAGCAGTTTTCATCTATTTGAACCACATCTTCATGTAGGGGTTTAGCAGTGCTAAACCCCTACGGTGTGGTCTATTTACCTGAAAATCGCTGTAAGCAAAGCTTAGTTAACGTCCGACGGGATACCGGGAGTCGCAACAGAAGCCCACACTTACAGCTTGCAACAAGTGTGGGAGTATGTCACTGTATCCAAGTATTACTTTGATACTGTACCCCTACCTATCTATCCCATACTTTTTTAAAAGTGGTACAAGTTGCTGGTAAGTACCTTTTTCGACGAGCATACCTCTACGGAGGACAAATATACAATCGACATAGCGGAGGCTGGATAAACGATGGGTGACAATAAATTTTGTACAGTTGAAGTATTTTAAGTTGATTTGCAAGCGTTGTTCTGAATCTGCATCCAAGGAGCTAGTGGCTTCATCAAAAATCAACATTTGTGGCCGGTTAATCAGAGCGCGGGCAATGGCAATTTTTTGTTTCTGCCCCCCAGAAAGAGCGATTCCTCCCTCTCCTACTAGGGTTTGATAACCTAGGGGTAAGCCTTGGATAAATTCATGAATATCTGCTAATTTCGCAGCAGCGATCGCTTGTTCTAGGGTAAATTGGGAATTATAAAGGGTAATATTCTCAAAAATCGTTCCCGAAAATAGCAAACATGTTTGGGGAACTACTCCTAATTGACTGCGTAAAGACTGGAGAGATATATCTGTGATGTTGTAGCCATCAATAATAATCTGTCCGGAGGTGGGAGGATATAAACCTGTTAATAAATTAACTAAAGTTGTTTTACCAGAACCGCTAGAACCGACAATGCCAATGGTTTGTTGGGGTTGGATTGTAAAGGAAATATTGTTCAGGATGTTGTCTGTATCGCTGGAATGGTAACGGAAACTAACATTTTGCCAATTGATTGCACCTTTTAAAGTTGGTAATACAGTTAAGGGTTGTTGGATGTTTTCTTCCGTTGCAGTACTCCAAGCATCTTGTAACTTTTCCAGGGATATTAATATTTCTTGCCACTCATCCCACAACCCAATCCATGCTAAACAAGGGTCAATCGCATTCACCATCAACATATTAAAAGCCACAAATTGACCGATGCTCATCTGTCCATTCATTACCAACCTGGCACCGCACCATAATATCCCTGTGGTTCCTAGGTGTTTGATTAAGGAACTGGCTAATTGGAGATTATTTACCAGTTTTTGCCCCCGAAATCGCACCTTTGCCATATTGACAAATCGTTCTTCCCAATGCCAACGCACCGATGACTCGGCGGCGGCAGTTTTGATGGTGTGAATGCCTGTAATGGTTTCGACAATGGAGGAATTTTGTTGAGCGGATGCCTGGTACAGTTCCCGCAATACCCTTTTCCGCAATGGACTTGCTGCTATACTCAAACTAGCGATCGCTATGATGACAAGCAATAAGAATAAGGCTAATTGCCAATTATAGTATGCTAATAAACCCATACACATCATTGCCATCAGTGCATCCAAGCTCATGCTTACAGCTTGGCGGGTGAGAAATATTTGAATTTTGCGATTTTCTTGGACAGAACTAATTAAGTCTCCCAGGGGACGAGAGATGAAAAACTGCAAGGGTAAGCGCAACATATGGCTAACAAAACCCCCCAGCAAGGAAATATCCATGCGTTGGGCAAAATAGTCTAGGAGATATTGACGTACTGCTTTTAAGCTAATCTGCCAGATGCCAAAGCACAGGAAACCAATAGTCAAAAGATTGAGAATTACTAAATTTTTGCTGGGTAAGATGCGATCGATGGCAATCTGTGTGAGTAAGGGTGTAAGTACACCAAATGCTTGCATCAACAATGAAGCAAAAATAATCTGGGCGATTAAATAACGATAATGCCCTAATCTCTGCCAAAAACCATGAAGAGAGATTTTTTCATTTGCTTGGCCATGAAAACCTTCCGTTGGTTCCAGAAGTAAAGCATATCCCGTCCAATTATGGATGAATTCTACAACAGTTAGCGATCGCTTACCAATGGCAGGATCGCCAATTATCACCCGATCCTTTGATGTTTCCCAAACTACGACATAGTGTCTTCCTTGCCAGTGGGCAATCCAAGGATAGTCTAGGGATGCCAATTGACTCCAATCAGCCTTGACTGCTAAACCCTCATATCCTAGTGTTTCCCCAGCTGTTAATAAACCTGCCAAGGAACTACCTGTTTTATCTACCCTTGCTAAATGACATAGGGTGTGAAGACTAAAGCGTTTGCCCCAGTATTGGCTCACCATAGCTAAACAAGCCGCACCACAATCAGCAGTGCTTTGCTGTTGTACAAATGGATAGGAATGCCATAGTTGAGTTATTAATCCTCGACGCTGACGGGGTGGGGTAAATTTAACTCCCTTCGGGAAAGGGAACAGAGAACGGGCAACACTCAACAGTGAAGACTTTTGTCCAAGGGCTGGATTAGTTGCCTCGGGGTTTCCTCTCCCAATCAGTGAGTTACCAAGAGGCAGAGAAGCAGGGAGAGGGGGAGTTGGGGGATGTTCAGATGGGGATTTTGACCCTTGTGATCCTTTGCTCCACGGCAGGAGGAAGGAGGAATTATCGCCGCTCAGAACCACCTTCCCCTCTGCTTCTGGTTCCAGCTTGTTTTCTGCCATGAAGATGGTGCGATCGCAATATGTTAATGGCAGGTGATAGACTGATAAATCTGTGGTTGCCATACCTCCAGGAAAAGTATCATGGGCATATCCCCAACTATCTCCCATTCGCAAAGATGTGGTAGTGATACCATCAATCAGCCAAAACTGTCCTTGGGATGGAGGTGTGGCGACTGATAAAAGTGAACCAGCATTAATAACCATCTTTTCCAGATGGGGTACTATCTTGGCTATGGTACGACTAGTTTGCGAGCGCAATTTTGTCCAGGATTTAAAAAATATTAGTGCTTGACGTTCGTTTACCGTTTGCCGTAAACATACTTCTAGGTGCGGAAATTCTCCTAACCATTGTCGTAGCTGAGAAACTGGCAACTTTGCTATCCAACCAGAAGATGCGGCGATCGCTTGGTATGATAAAGGCTGATCATAAAATAAACTGTCAGTACCAAAACTTTGTTCTGCTAACAATAACTGGGTGGATACTTGTCGTTCTTTGGTGGTATCAAAGGCAACAATCCTAACTTTACCTTCACAAATTAGATATAAAAAGTGATTGCTATCTTCTATTGATTCATCTAGACTGTAACTTACCAAGTCATCACCCAATTGGAACTGACTTACCAACCAAAACTGACTTACCTGGGATATGAGACTAGAATTCCTGGCAAACATCCTCGAAAATTTGAGAATAGTTGCACTTACCCTGGGAGATTGCTTATCATTCATACATTTGTGCTCTCCCTCAACTCTAAACAATGAAGAGGAATTCATGGTCATTTCAGTTATCAGTTAGTCTCCTGTATTTACAGCTGCGCTAACAGTTTCGCCATCGATCAATCTAGCTAGGTTTTTGCCGGATTTATCAATAAATGCTGTTTATTATCTGTAGTTACAATCATTGGTTTTCATTGGTTTTCGTAAGTGTTATTACTTAAACACATAGTTTATAATAAAACATATTTTGGACTAAATTCAATTTTATTCCACAAGATTTAATTTTTCATTTACCTTTATAAAACTAAGACTCAGATAATCAGGAATTTCCGGACACTTTATCAAAAATTTATTCTGGATTACATATTTGTAAGGATTTATCGCAGTACTAAAAACTGTAATTGACAATACAACAACAAATACCATTTAGCGATATGTGCAGATAATCTTGATCCAAATATGATTGGAAGTATAAGTAGGGTCTGCTGAAGAACTATAAAACATTGCTTTATCAATGCATAAGGGCTGTTTGATCCGGAGAAAGTGCAAGGAGATAGGAGTATGAGGTTTAAAAATCTTGCATTGTTCGTTTTTTCTGCTAAAAAGAATCGAACAAATCAGGGATGAAACTGTTGCCTGTTGTCTACCCTTATAATCATGACTTTTTGCTGCAAGCCCTAATGGTTTGTCCCATAAGTTCTGAAGGGTAAAAAATGTAGTGGGAGCGTCTCGCTCCCTGCTGTAATCAGGAAGCGGGCTTTGGGACCCGCACTACAATAAACTATCAAAATTAATGGGACAGACTACTAAGTACAGATTGCTAAATTAATTTTGCGAGATAAGCCAAGTTATAGATTATCCTGTCTTTCTCTTTGTCTGCACTCTCTGTGCCTCTGTGGTTTCTTACTTTGCCTCCCTCATAACTAATGTGGTGGAGTAGTACTACTCCACCACATTAATTCTGCGGCGTAAAACAATTGTAGTGGGAGCGTCTCGCTCCCTATTTTCAGGCAGGGAGACGGAGGTCCCCTGCTTTAAGAAGAAAGCGGGCTTTGGGACCCGCACTACAATAAACTATCAAAATTAATAGAACAGACTAATAATTATTGCCGCCCTGCTCCCTCAGTTTTACATAGTAGGTATATCTCCAGCTTCCGATGACATATCATCAACAGAACCTGATTCCATAAATCCACCAGAACTAGCTTCTGTGAGGAAGCCACTGTAAGCTTCCATGCCATGTTCCCCAATATCCAAACCTTCCAACTCTTCTTGACGGGAAACACGAATACCCAAGGTGGATTTGAGTACACTCCAAACTATGGCAGAAAAGGCAACGGTAAACACGCCAACAGCTATAATGCCAACAATCTGGAACCACAACTGCCCAAAGCCACCACCAAGTAGTAAACCTTTGGTAGGACCTCCATCAGCACCATACCAAGAATAAATCCCTGGACCAACTGCAAACAAACCAACTGCTAAAGTACCCCAAATACCACATACCAGGTGAACAGAGGTAGCACCAACCGGATCATCAACACCCATTCTTTCAATGAAAGTAACAGAGAAAACGACGATAATTCCAGCAAGCAAGCCAATAATTACAGCACTAAAAAAATTAACGTAGGCACAAGGTGCTGTAATCCCTACCAAACCAGCCAAAATACCATTGATAATCATGGATAAATCTGGCTTACCAAGGTATGCCCAAGCTGTCAAGGTAGCCGCAATTCCGCCTGCAGCCGCCGCTAGGTTAGTAGTCAAAGCAATATGAGCTATCGCTGAGGCATCAGCGCCCATAGTAGAACCAGGGTTAAAACCAAACCAACCCAACCACAGAATCAAGCAACCCAAAGTTGCAAGTGCCATATTATGTCCGGGAAGGGCAGTAGGTTCCCCATTTTGATACTTACCAGTACGCGCTCCCAGAAAAATTGCTCCTACTAGTGCAGCCCAACCCCCCACGGAGTGAACTACGGTGGAACCAGCAAAGTCCCAAAAGCCCATTTTTGCTAACCAACCACCACCCCAGACCCAATGTCCGGTGATACCGTAGGATATACCCACAAGGAGAAGGCTAAAAATCAGGAAGTCAACAAACTTAATTCTTTCAGCGACGGCTCCAGATACGATGGTAGCCGCTGTACCAGCAAATGCTACCTGGAACAAGAATTTAGCTGATAAGGGAATACCAGTCCAATCCAAAGCACCAAATACGCCTTTGTAAGCATCTCCAGTGGCTGGACTATTATCCGCACCTTGCAGGAAAAACCCCTGTAAGCCAATAAAGCCATTACCGCCATCATCACCAAACATCAAGGCAAATCCAAGTACCCAAAAAGCAATGGTGGCGAGGGCAAAGACAATCAGATTTTTGGACAGGATATTAACTGCATTCTTCTGCCGACAGAAGCCTGTTTCTAACATCCCGAAACCAGCATTCATAAAGATGACCAAAAAGGCTGCTACCGCCACCCACAGGGTATCAACTGCAACCTTCAAATTATCGAAGTCTTCCTGACTTGGTCCTTTAGGGGTTTGGGCTACTGCGGCATAACCAAAAAACAACACAATCAAACAAGCAATGGGAATACAAGCTTGCCAGCTTGGTGCTAATCCCTTAATTCCATTACCAATTTTTTGAAAAATATTTTCCGATCTTGAATTATAGGTACTCCAGTGTGCAGACTGTCGCCTATTGTTCAACTTCCATCTTTTTTTATGTTTTACCTGCATCCTCATCAACCATCCTTAACTTGGGAATAGAATATGCTAAGTCTCAAAGAATTATCTTCCACAACCCAAAAATTGGTTTTCGATATTCTACATTTTCAGAAAGGTAACTCAGTGTTTCTTACTGATATTAATTACCAGCAAATAACTGCTTGAAAACCAGATAATCAAATAATCTAGTCACTAGTCAAGACATTTATACAAAGTTTTGTTGACTTGACAAAAAGACTTAATTATTCATGATTCTTAATGTCACAAATAATCAAGCAATACTTCACTAACGATCCAATTAACTTGTGTTTCCTTGCTCTGACACTGATATCTTTTTAATCACTTATAACAAATGATTTAGATTATTACTGAGAAACTAGTATTGTCAATAAACAGGCACAAAATCTGTAGTCTCAAATACAATTTATCAACTTAAGAAAAAATAAAGTTACAATTGGTAAAATCAATTCAATCTTTCTAATTTGTTACTTCCTCGATTTTGTCTAAGTTTCAAGCTGAGTCCAGGTAAAGATTAAATTTTTATAAACAAATATTATTTTTTGTAATATAGAAGCGAACTATACTTAATCTTGTGATTTTTGGCATCAGCGATCGCCGTAATACCTTATGCATTTTTAGTAAATAAAATCACATAAAATATTTGCAATTATAGTTGAGAAAATCTCTTCTACTATGGATTTAGATTTT
>JAAUYD010198446.1_pt1 | contig 11346 bp, 9 predicted proteins | sample 7278101 | NCBI WGS metagenome assembly JAAUYD01 (sample SAMN14350128, study PRJNA611818) | marine sediment metagenome | isolation source: surface marine sediment (0.6m) | place: French Polynesia: Moorea | collected 2018-08 | reverse complement strand
TTCATGCCGGCATCCGTGTGGCACCGATCGCAGAGCTTGTTGTGCACAGCTTCACCAGTTGCGGCAAGCGCGGCATCAAACTCCTGCTCGGCGGAAACGTACGGTAGTTCGGCGTACGCAGCGGCGAGTTCATCAATATCGTCTTCGCTGAGCTCGGCTGCAATCGCGCACATCGTTGTCGCGGGCCGGCTCGTATCGCCCTGGCGGTAGTCGGACTCTGCGCACGGACGCGCTTCGTCCTGGTAAATGTACAACGCATCGACGTGCACCAGCTCCGAAAGCCCCGCGATCGAGGGCATGTCGGACCACCGACTGACACCGTTGTCGCCATGGCAGTCGTTGCAGCCCTGCATCAGCGCATCGAGATCGGCCACGGCCAATGCCGGGAAACCGAGTGTAAGTATCGAAAATACAAAGAGAACCTGACGTTTCATTACAATCTCCTCGTGCCCCGCAAGGGCCCAGAATCATTGTACATATCCTGTTTTGACCGTCGCTTGCGACATGCCGAGGCCTCATAGGTAGATGTCGCGATACGCAACTGGCGCCGATTTGCCTAAAAAACATATTAAGAAAGACCGTTCGCGATGCGCAGTCGCACGGTCGCACAAGAGATTCAGGCAACGCTTTAGTAACTCTCGATAGCAGGCGCCAGCCGCTGTTTAAGGGGAATGACTATGAAAGGCCCATTCAGTCGCACCACTCGTTTCGCAGCAATTTTCCTCGCCAGCGCCTTCCTGTTCGCCTGCGATGGCTCGACTGGTCCGGCCGGGCCGGCCGGCCCCCCGGGAAGTGCGGGCCCTCCAGGGCCTCCGGGACCTCCGGGACCTCCGGGATCGGGCGGTACAGCCGTTGCCTTCGACACGGCTGACAAGATCAACGTCGAGATTCAAAGCATCGATATCCCCGCGGGCAGCGGAGCCCCCACGGTGACAATGCGGCTGTCCGATGACCTCGGATTTGGCCTCCGGGATCTGCCTGCAAACACGGTGGGATTCGTGTTGGCGCAGCTCTCGCCACCACCGTCGGCCGGCGCCCCGAGCGAGTGGCAGGCCTATAACACCAACTCCCGCACGACCCCGCCCAATGTCCAGGCCGGCTATGAGTCGGCAACGACAGGAACGTTTACAGACAACGGCGACGGAACGTATACGTACACATTCGCACAGGCTCTGACGGACTATCCGGCAGGACCCACATTCGATGCAACAAAGACCCATCGACTGGGCCTGGAAATCCGCACGAATCGCGTGCTGCCGGAAAACATTCCGGCCAATAACGCGCCGTATGACTTTGTGCCTGCCGGCGGCACGCCGACGTTCACGCGCCTGATCGTCAACAATGCAGCCTGCAACGCCTGCCATGACAACCTGTCCCTGCACGGCGAGGCTCGCTTCGACGTCGAATACTGCGTGACCTGCCACAACCCGTACTCAATTGACCCCGATACGGCGGCCGAAGCCTGGGGTGGCACCGTCGACATGACCGAGATGATTCACAAGATCCACTATGGCGCCAACCTGACGTTCGGTTACCGGGTTATTGGCTTTGGCGGACGTCCGCACGACTACTCAGCGATTAACTTCAGCCAGGATGTTCGCAATTGCACGACCTGCCACCAGGATTCCGACCCTGCGGTTCCGCAGGCGGGCAACTGGCAAGACGTCCCGAATCGTCGTGCCTGCGGCGCATGCCATGACGACATTGACTGGGATGCCGGCGACCACATCGGCGGCATTAACGACGATGCCGCATGCGCGACTTGCCATGGCCCGACGTCGACGGTTGACGGCGGTATCTGGCGCGTCGCCGAAGCTCATCGGCAACCCGATCGCGAAGCCAGCGACCTGTTCCAGTACAACATCGAGTCGATCGCCGATACCGGCGTCGGCAGCTTCCCCGTGGTCGAATTCTCGGTCACCAACCCTCAGACCGGCACACCGTATGACATCCTGAATGATCCGGAGTGGACCACGTGTGCGGGCGGCGCCAGCAGGCTGCAGATCAGCATCGCGTGGGCGACGACGGATTATCACAACAACGGCACACTGGCGAACCCGGGGCAGCCGATTGGCATGAGCGCGCTCGCCTGCTTCGGTGCACCGGGCGCAACGCCCGTGGCTGGCAGCAACGGCTGGTTCAGCTTGACGTCGCCGGTTGCAGTGCCGGGCAACGCTGGGGGTTCGCTGGCCGTCACAATCGATGGTCATCCGGCCGTGGATATCGACGGTACGACGACTCGCGTCGCGGTTACGAACGCGATCGCTTACGCAGCGATTTCAGACGCGACGGCAACGCCGCGCCGCAATGCCGTTGCGATTGACAAGTGCAACGACTGCCACAGCCAGCTTGCGATGCACGGTAACAACCGGACCGACAGTATCGAGGTCTGTGTGGCGTGCCACGCCCCGAACGCGACCGACATCAACCGTCGCGCTGGCCAGTGCGCCACGGAGCTCGGGACCGACGACGTTTCTGTCGACATGAAATTCATGATCCACGCGCTGCACGCGTTCGACTACACCGACCAGGCCTACGAAGCATGCGGCTTCAGCCCGTTGCCCAACGACGGCCGTCCCCACACGTTCGACTTCAAGTACCCGGGCAAAATCAACAATTGCGAAGGCTGCCACGTTGAAGACGGCTTCTACCCGGTTGACCCGTCGACGGTGCTCGCAACAACCGTAGATGCGAATACGGTCGGCGATGTCACCGACGACGTTGCAATCTCGCCGAACACGGCCGTGTGTTCGTCCTGCCATATCAGCGATCTCGCCAGGAATCACATGATTCAGAACGGCGGCGACTACGCGGCCGGCAAGGACGTCAACAGCACCACGGTGTCATCGGGCGTGGAGACTTGCCAACTCTGCCACGGTCCGGGCGCTCCGTCCGACACGGCGGATGTACATGGCGTCGGCGAATTCCTGTTCAACTAGGCTGGGCCGATGCTGAGCACAACGACGGCAACACGTATCGCGGCGCTGGCGATGGCCTTTCTGGCCATCGCCTGGGCCGGCGCAGTAGCGGCGCAGGAAGACAACTACAGTCGCAAAGGTGCCGATACCTGCTTCCAATGCCACGACGACCAGGCCACGCTGGCTGTGTTTCGCAGCAAACATGCCGACCCGCGCGACCCCAACTCGCCGTTTGGCCATGGCCAGCTGCAATGCGAGGCCTGCCATGGTCCCGGCGGTGATCACGCCAAGCGCGTGCGCCGCGGCCAGGAACGGCCGCCGATTGCGGCGTTCGATCCCAATTCGGTCCTGTCGATCGCAGAGCAGAACGCTTTTTGCGTCGACTGTCACCAGGGCGACACGGGATTTGCCTGGCACGGCAGCACGCACGATGACAACACCGTAAGCTGCGCCGATTGCCACTCTGCGCATGCCGAACGCGATCCTGTCCTTGCGACATCAACGCAGGCCGAGGTTTGCTTTGCTTGCCACCAGCAACAGCGCACGCAGTCGATGAAGCCGTTTGCGCACCCGGTTCGCCAGGGCAAGATGGACTGCACCAGCTGCCACAGCCCGCATGGCGATTCACCCGATACGCTGCTGACTCGCAGTAACGTCAACGGCACCTGCTTCGACTGCCACGCCGAGGTACGTGGACCGTATCTCTGGGAGCATGCGCCGGTCGTCGAGGACTGCGGCAATTGCCATGACCCACACGGCTCCAACCAGCCCGGCATGCTGAGCCTGCGAGCACCGATGCTGTGCCAGAGCTGCCATTCCCAGGCGGGTCACCCGAGCGTGCCACAGGATGCGCGCGGGCTGCCCGCCAACGTCCCGTCCTCACTTCTGCTGGGCCAGTCCTGCATGAACTGTCATGAGCAGGTACACGGGTCGAATCACCCGTCCGGCTCGAAGCTGATGCGATAGGAGCGAAGCGATGATGAACAGATCCATCACCCCACGCCGCACCCTGATCGCAATGCTGCTCGTACCCGCCGTTGGCACGGCGCAGGTCGACACGAGCGACTGGGCGTGCGAATCCTGCCCGTTCGACGAAGGCTATCGCGCGACCATCGACGTAGGCGTAATCTCGGTCGACGATGACGAGGCACGATTCGGTAATTACACCGGCTTCGACGAAAATTCCGAGTATGCAAGCATCGACGGCCACGGCCGGTACAACGGCGATGGCTACCGGGTCGATTATGTACTCGAAGACCTCGGCCTTGATTCCCGAGCATTCGACATGTCAGTCAGCAGTGAAGGGCTGTTCGAATTCAGCGTTGGATACCAGGAGCTGCCATACCGCCGCTTCGGCCGGACACGAACGATCTTCTCTGGCGTTACCGGGGATACGCTCGCAGTTCCCGCAGGATGGATCCCGGCCGGAACAACAGGCCAGATGACGCAGTTGTCGTCGTCATTATCGCAGACGCTCGTCGGCACAGACCGGCAGATCTTCGATGTCGGCGTCGACTGGAACCCCGCGGATGCCGTTACGGTTTTCGCCGATTTCCGGCGCCAGAATCGCGACGGCATCGACATTACGAGCGGTGCGTCGTTTGCCCAGGCGTCGCTATTGCCGCGCTGGATCGACTACGAAACCGATCAGGTCGATGCCGGTGTCCGCTACACTACAGACAACGCCAGCCTGACGCTTGCGTACTACGGCTCGTACTTCAGCAACAAGAATCCGTCACTGACCTGGGAAACGCCATTTACGGCGAGTCCGGGGACAGACACGCTGCAAATGGCCCGCGAACCCGACAACGAGTTCTCGCAGGTATCGCTGTCCGGCAAATACCTGGTCGCAAGCTGGGATACCGTCGTGGCGTTCTCGGCGGCCATGGGTCGTGGTGAGCAGGACCAGGCGCTATTGCCGTATACGGTGAATCCCAATGTCGTGACGGCTGCGCTGCCGACGAGCTCGCTGGATGCGAGTGTCGACACGATCAACTACGCGATCACGGCTACCGCGCGACCGCTGGACAAGGTACGTGTCAAATTTGCGTACCGATATGACGAACGCGACAACAAGACGCCCGTGTACGACTGGAATCGCGTGATTGTCGACCTTCTCAGCTCAGGCGACCTCGAGCAGAACACGCCGTACAGTTATGACCGCGGCCATATGACCCTGAGCGCCGAGTACACCTTCTCACGCGATCTGCGAGTCTCAGCCGGCTATGAGCGTCGGGAAACCAATCGCGACCTCCAGGAAGTCGCAGAGCAGATTACAGATACGGGTTGGGGCCAGGTGCGGTGGCGACCCGTTGCCTGGTTCGATTTGCGCGCCAGGGGCGGCGCATCCCGGCGCGGCGTGGAGCGCTACGACGACACGGTTGCAGCGAGCTTTGGTCAGAATCCATTGCTGCGCAAGTACAACCTCGCCTATCGCTATCGCGAATTTGGCGAAATAGTTGCTGCCATTACGCCACTCGATTCGCCGGTATCGTTCACGGCAAGCGCGCTGTTTGCAGACGACGATTACAAGGATTCATTGGTCGGCATCAATGGCAGTGAGGAGTTTCGAGCTACGCTCGACATTAGCTGGGCCGTATCCGAAAGCGCGGCGGTGTTCCTTGTCTGGGGTCACGATGCGATCGATGCCCACCAGACCGGCGCCGAGAATTTCGGCTTCTGGGACTGGAGTGCATTTCACGAAGACACCTTCGATCATTTCGGCGCCGGCATGAGCTGGCGGCCGGAAGAAGGCAGGTTTGGATTCAGCTTCAGCTACGACCGGGGTGCGGGCGAAACGAAGATCATGCTCGACAGCCTGAGCGGCGGTCGGTCAGATCTGCCAACGCTGGAGTCCACGCTCGACGCGGCCCGCGCCGAAGCCAGCTACGCGTTCTCCGAGCGCTTTGAGGGAACTTTCGAGCTGCGTTACGAGCGCTTCGACCTCAGGGATTTCACGCTCGTCTCACCGACGACGATGCCTGATGTCCTGACGCTCGGAGCACAACCCTATGACTACGATGTCGTTGCGTTCGGTATCGGTTTCCGCTACCGCTTCGGAACAGATGAAATAGCGCTGGTCGAATAACCACCCCCCGTTCGGCCAGCTGTGTCTTGCCCGGTGCTCGTCACCGGGCAATTTTTATGGGCGTGTCATTGCCTGGAAACCCGAGATGATCGGACAGGAACTCGCGAAACTCCGCCTTCGTGCGCGGGTCGATGAGATTGACGGCACGAACGCCCGCCAGCCTCTCGACCAGCTCGACGGCAGCAGAAGTTTGTGCTGCCGGCCCCGTAACGATATCAGGCCGTAAGCCGTAGGCTTTTTCGACCCCGACTACGGCGTACGGATCGGATGCGCATAGAATTGTGCAAACGATGTTGTGACCGAGTTCATCGATAAGCGCAGCACCATTGTAGGGCTCCAGAGGTGACGCCCCGGCTTCGGCGACAAGCAGGTCGGGAACCAGGTCGTTGATGTGGTTGAGCAGCGGTCGGATTGCTGCGCGAAATTCGCGTTCCGGCACGGTCGTCGACGGCAGGCCTGCATCGACAAAATCGAATACCTGGGTCGCGCCGGTTTTGAGAAAACTCAGAATGTCGCGATAGCGGCCTGCGCCGGTCAGCTTTGCACCTATGACGAAAAGACCTGCACGATCCAGCTCTTTGCAGACGCGGCGTCCTGCTGTCGTCTTGCCCGCCGACATCGAAGTACCGACGAGCAGCACAGTCGGTACCTTGAATTCATGCGCGTCTGCCTTGATTGCAAAGTCACGCATACGCACCTTGCGACCGTTTCGGCAAAGGTGGCCGCGGTAGCGTAGACGTAATGGGTCCGGCAGCAGCTGTGACAGCGATGTATACCACCCCATGAGCCCGGCGCTCGTCAGGGAATGCATGATGTTGTCGTCGCCGACGTCCTGCCAGCTGCCTACGCCTTCGAGTGTTGCCGCACGTTCGCCGAGTGCACCGACTACCCAATCGCTGGGCTCTACCTTGATCATCAGGCCCGAGCGATCCTCAACCCGATACAAGGGCGTGGGTGTCCCGACGACTCCTCCCTCGACGTAGTCGCCTGTCGCCCATGCCGACCGCGGCAATTTCAGCAACTCGAAATTGCTGTCATGAAAATCCGCGATGCGCGCCAGCGAGCCGTATATGCGAGTACTCATTGTCGTCTTCCTGCGGCTAACCCTCCATGGCCGGTTGTGTCAGAAGCATGGTTAACAAGGCCGCCCTCTCGAGCGTTTTGTCGATCAGCAGGTGTTCGTGCAAGGCGTGCGCGCCATCGCCGACCGGTCCGAGACCGTCGATTGTCGCCGTGAACAGACTGGTCGTGTTGCCGTCGGAACCGCCGCCCGCCCGTGCCTGGTGCAATTCGAGCCCGAGCGCCTTGCCGGCTTTGCGGGCGCGATCCCACAGTTTCTGGTTGCGCGGCGTGGCTTCCATCGACGGTCGGCCGATGCTGCCCTCGATATGCAGCCGAACGTCGGGGTTGTTCGGCTTCATCGAATGGATGATGTATTCAATTTCGTTACCTGCCGCCACGGTGGGCACACGCACGTCGACCACGGCCTTGCTGTGTGGCGCGATCACGTTGGGCTGGATACCGCCGTCGACGGTACCTACGTTTACCGTGATGCCGCGATCAACGTCGTTGAGCGCGAACAGCGACTGGATGACGTGCGACAGCTCGAGAATTGCGCTCGCGCCGCCTTCGGGATCGAGACCGGCATGCGCAGCCTTGCCGTAGACGGTGATCGTGAAGCGGCCGATGCCCTTGCGCGCCGTTTTGATGTCACCGCGATCGCCGAGCGCGGGTTCCAGCACGAGCGCCCGGTCCGCGTGTTTGGCAAGCCAGCGAATATAGCGTGTCGACGTCCGGCTACCGATCTCCTCATCGGCGTTGACGAAAATGATCGGCCGCACCGGAGTCGGCAGTCCGAGATCGCGAATCGCTTGCAGTGCGACGACGAGCTGCGCGAGACCACCCTTCATATCGAACGACCCGGGACCATGGACGATATTGCCGTCGATACGGAACGGCCGTTTCTCTATCGTGCCGACCGGCCAGACTGTGTCGTAGTGCCCGACGACGAGCTGCGATGCCTCGCCGGTGCGCCGATCCGCGGGGCGCGCGAAGACATGCCGTGGGCGATGCCGCCACCCGGTTTCGCGGGATTCGAAGCCGACTTCCGCGAGCGCGAGTCGCAATATGCGCCGCACCTCATCGTGAGTTTCAGGCTGCGCCGAGGGTGACTCGGCCTCAACGAGCTCCTGCATCAGGCCGATCAGTCTGGGCTCCTGCCCCTTGACGTATTCGAGAACCGTTGCCGCGTTGGCGCTGTTCATGTCGCTGCTACTTCTTCATGGACTCCGGGAATGGGAACGCATTGGAGCGATCGATGGTAGCGAAGCGCCCCGGCGCGAGATACGCAAACAATGGCGAATCGTGAATCGTCTCCTGATCGTCGCCTTCTGCGTGACGCAGGAAATCGTCGTCGGCGTAGGCGGCAACAATCTCACCGGTGATCAGACAGTTTTCGCCAAATCCACCGACCGTTTTGTAATGCCGGCATTCGAAGAACAGGTAGCCATCCTGGATGAAGCCGCCGTCGACCTCAGTGGCCGGAAACGTACTGAGGTAGTCGATGATCGGTTTGCCGCCCTCGGCGACGCGCGGCGACGCAGCCAAACTGGTAATCAGGACCTGCGAGGGTTTCGGATAGCTGACCGTGAATTCACCGTTGCGCTCGATGTTGCTGCAGGTATTGTGGCGCGGCGTGCAGACGAAGCCGAAATAATTCTGCCAGCCCATCGGCGTTACCATGTGCTTGGGCGCGAGATCGAGCGAGCCATCCCTATCTCGCGTACCGATGAGTACGAGCGGCGCAACCGTAAAAAACTGTTCCCAGACGGGTACCGTGGTGTCGACCGCTACGACGTTGCCGGGCATCGAGGACTCGTTCATGGCGTCACCTCTCGCATAGAAGCGCCCAGTATTTACGTTAGTCCTGACGCATTCGGCTGCAAATAGGTAGTTATCCCAGCCGGGGAGGAAATGACGCACAATCTCGGCGGACGGTGCCGTCGTCTGAGTCTGCTATAGTGCCCGCTACCTCAAGGAGCACTCTTCATGACTCAGGCAAAATCGGGCGATACGGTTCGCATTCACTACACCGGCACACTGGATGACGGTACCCAGTTCGACAGCTCGGCCGGCAGCGACCCGCTGGAGTTTGCGCTCGGCGCAGGCCAGGTCATTCCCGGTTTTGACAGCGCCGTCGACGGCATGGCGGTCGGTGACAACAAGACGGTGACCATTCCTGCCGGGGAGGCATACGGCGAACGCCACGAACAACTCGTGCAACAGGTTTCGCGCAGCGCGCTCCCCGATGACATCGAGCCGGCAGTCGGCATGCAACTGCAGAGCCAGAGCCCCGAGGGTCAGGTTATGATGCTCGTCGTGACCGAGGTCGAGGACGAATCAATTACCGTCGACGCGAACCATCCACTCGCCGGCCAGGCGCTGACGTTCGCCATCGAGCTCGTCGAAATCGTCTGAGCTGAGGGCATGCACGAGCTGTCCGTGTGCATGTCGCTGCTCGACCAGGTCACGGCGATCGCCGCAGAGCGTGACGCACGCCGCATCACGCGCATTGAACTCACGGTTGGACCTCTGTCGGGTATCGAGATCGATCTCCTCGAGACGGCGTGGCCGATTGCCGCAGCCGGTACGCTCGCCGACAACGCCGCTTTTGTTGTCACGGCCACGGAGATTGTCGTCCAGTGTCGTGCTTGTGGTGCGAACACGACGGCGCAGAACAACCGACTGTTATGCGGCAGCTGCGGCGCGAGCCAAACGCACGTCATCAGCGGCGAGGAGATGATCCTGCAGCGCGTCGAACTGGAAACCTCAACAGATTCGGGGTAGCGGATCGTCCTCGAGTTCTTCGAGGAATCGCTCCCCGCCAAGCGGCGTCTCGAGAATGACGCGTTTCTCGTCAGCGACGATACGTCCAACCCGGGCCGCTTCTCGCCCGTCCGGCAGTGCCTGCCAGATTGCCAGTGCGTCCTCGGCTTGTTCGGGTGCGACGACCGCGACTACGCGACCTTCGCACGCGAGGTAGTAAGGGTCGTAACCCAGCATCTCGCACACCGACTGTACCGGCTCTCGGACCGGGACCGTAGCCTCGAAGCGAACGCCCAGCCCGGTTGCCCGCAGAATTTCGTGACCGATTGACGCAATGCCACCGCGGGTCGGATCGCGCATAAAGCGCAGACCATCGAACGCCAGTAGCGGTTCGGTCAGCGACATGACCGGTCCCGCGTCCGATACGAGGTCGCCTCGCAGGCCAAATTCCTCCCGAGCCAGCATCACTGCCGTTCCGTGGTCGCCGACAGGTCCGCTAACCAGCATGATGTCGCCGTCACGAATGTGCTTGAGCGCGGGCTGCGCGCCCGGCAACCGGACGCCGACACCGGTCGTCGCCAGGTAAATGCCTCCGCCCTCGCCGCGGCGTACAACCTTGGTGTCGCCGGCGCTGATGCGCACGCCCGCCTCGACCGCGGCATCGGCAAGGCTGCGCACGATGCGCTCCAGCCGTTCGACCTCGAAGCCTTCCTCAATGAATGCATTGAGTGTCAGGTACATCGGTTTTGCACCGGCGACAGCGAGATCGTTAGTGGTTCCGTGGACGGCAAGCGAACCGATGTTTCCGCCCGGGAATTCCAGTGGCTGAACCGTGAAACCATCGGTTGTTATCAGCACCTCGCCGTTGCCGAGATCAATCGGCACGGCGTCGGCCTGCACGTCGATGTCGCTGGCTTCGAGGCCCTTGGCGAAAACCTCTTCAATGAGCTCTCGCATGAATCGTCCGCCGTTGCCGTGGGCCAGTGAGATCCTGTCGTCGTCCATTCTTGTCATTCTCCGCGGGCTGCGACTTCCGCAGCCTGGCCAAAACTCAACGCCGCGTCGTTGCACGGCAATACCTCCGGTACGAACACGTCGAAACGCGCGTCTCGCAACACCCCGAGAACCTGGTCGGTCAGGAATCGATTCTGAAAGACACCGCCGCCAAGGCCGATTCGACCGACGTCGTGTTCCTCTCGCGCCCGCACCGCCTGGTCAAGAATGGTGTGCGCCATGCTGCCGTGAAACTCTTCGGCACGCTCGCGTGGCGAGCGAGCCGCATCGCCGAGCCGTGCCAGCAGCGGCTCCCAGTCGCTGCGCAGCACACCATCGACCGACTCTCGCAACTCCAGCGACGGGCCGCCGCGGTGTTCCCGACACAGCGCTTCGAGGTGCATAGGCCCCTGCGCCTCGAAGCTCGTCACGGGCAACTCGCAGATAATGGCCGAGGCGGCATCGAACAGGCGACCTGCCGCACTCGTGACAGGACAATTGATGTCCTTCTGCCACGCGCTA
>JAAUYD010003392.1_pt1 | contig 11348 bp, 6 predicted proteins | sample 7278101 | NCBI WGS metagenome assembly JAAUYD01 (sample SAMN14350128, study PRJNA611818) | marine sediment metagenome | isolation source: surface marine sediment (0.6m) | place: French Polynesia: Moorea | collected 2018-08 | reverse complement strand
GCCCCCAGGACTTTCAGGCAGCGGGTATTACCCTGGTCGTTGGTCTGTTGGTTGCAACTATCGTCAGCGTCTTCGTCAAAGGCGGAGAGCGCACCGCGAAGATGCAGCATGGGATGCGGGTAGCCATCCGTTTTTTCCTGGCGTACACGTTCATGACGTACGGGGCGGCCAAAGTGATCGATATGCAGTTCGCGGGCAGCCTGATGATGCTCGACGCACGTATCATCGACATGACGCCGATGCAGGTGGCCTGGACGTTCTTCGGCTATACCTTTACCTACCAGGCGATCATCGGAGGAAGCCAGATCGCGGCGGCTGTGCTCCTCTGTTTCCGGCGGACCACAACCGTGGGGGCGATCCTGCTCTTGACGGTGATTGGCAATATTGTGATGGTCAATGTGTTCTATGACATTTGCGTCAAGCTCAACTCGTCCATCTATCTGGCGATGACGCTGTATCTCCTCCTGGTCGATTTCAACCGGCTGTGGGCCTTTTTCATAGCCAATCGTCCCGTCCCGGCTCGCCGGTATCCGGTGATGACTCATAATCAGAGCAAGCATCAGATTCTGTTGCTGCTGGGTGGTCTTGTGACCCTTTTCGTGCTCCTTTATCCGTTCTACGAGACCATCCAGGCCAAGAAACAGTACAAGGTCGGCGAGAAAAGTGCGCTCTATGGCGTATGGGCTGTCAACCAGATAACACCGATCCTCGCGGCATCGGATAGCCTGGCAGTGGCGGCTCAGGATAGCCTTGCCCTGGCGTTCCCCGACTCCGTAGCGCTCTCTGGTCAAGAGAGCACCGAGGCCTGGGGTGCGCAGTGGGAGAAGCTCTTCTTTGATAGGGCGAACACAGGCGCTGCCAAAGGGCCTGACAGGATGGACTATTTCTCGTACGCCGTAGATTCGACACAACGCACCCTCTCAATGACGTTTTTCCGAGACTCAACCCTAAATTTTACGGGCTCCTATGTCCGTCCTATGCCCGAACGCCTGGTTCTCCTGGGGGTCCATGAACAGGATTCTGTTGAAGTCGCACTGACGGTGATGGCAGAGTTTTTCCGGGAACGGCGATAGGCTCTTTATCGACAACAACAAGCAGATGAAACGCTATGCATGACACGAATAGTGCAACCATGACTGGCAACACCGCTGACATACAAGCCGGCCATGAGGAATACCTTTTTCCCTGTATAAAACCCCTCTACCGCGAACCAATCGCTGTGGTTGAGGCCAAAGGGGTCACCGTCGTAGACGCCGAAGGGGAGACCTATCTCGACTTCTTCGCGGGAATCCTGACCACATCGGTCGGGCATTGCCATCCAGAGGTCGTCGAGCGGGTACGCGAGCAGGTCGGGCGGCTCGGGCATACGTCGACGCTCTATCTCAACGAAAACCAGGTCGGAGCGGCCCGTAAGCTCGCGGAGATTGCGCCTGGACGGTTGAAGACGAGCTTCTTCAGCAACAGTGGTACGGAGGCTGTGGAGACAGCCATCATGCTGGCGCAGCTCTATACCGGCCGCCGCGAAATCATTGCGCTGCGCTACGGGTATTCCGGCCGCAGTATCCTGGCTACCAACCTGACGGCTCATGCGCCGTGGCGACCGCTCACGAGTGCCATCGCGGGTATCAAACACGCCCGCTCTCCGTACCCCTATCGCAGTCCTTTCGACCCGGCAAGTAGCAACCTGGCCGATCTTTTCGCGCAGGATATTGAAGAAGTCATCCAGACGACGACGAGTGGGCAGCCCGCCGCCTTCTTTGCAGAGACCATTCAGGGCGTAGGCGGCTACGTGGTACCTCCTCCAGGCTACTTCCAGCGGGCCGCCGAGATCATTCGCAGCTACGGAGGGCTTTTCATCTGTGACGAGGTACAGGCAGGCTTCGGGCGGACGGGCGATAAGTGGTTTGGTATTGAGCACTGGGACGTAGAGCCAGACATCATGGTGATGGCCAAAGGCATAGCCAATGGCTTTCCCGTTGGGGCTACGATTACACGCCCCGAGATTGCCGCCGGGTGGACCGCCAAGACCATCTCGACCTATGGCGGTAACCCCGTCTCGATGGCTGCCGTCGAGGCTACGCTCGATGTGATGCGGCGTGAAGACACCCCCGCCCGGTCTGCCGAGCGAGGCCATCAACTCCGTGCCGGGCTTGAGGCATTGTACGCGGAGCACCCCTGGATTGGCGAGGTGCGCGGCATGGGGTTGATGCAGGCGATGGAACTCGTCGAGGACCGCCAGAGCAAGACACCGGCCCCTGGCAAGGCCCGCGCCCTCCTCGAAGCGGCCAAAGCGGAACGGTTACTCATCGGTCTTGGAGGGCTTCATGGCCACGTCATCCGGTTTGGCCCGTCGATGCTGGTGACTGAAGCCGAGGTAGATGATGCCCTCGCCCGTCTCGGCCGCGCCTGTCGCCGCGTTTCGGCAGGAGGGTGATTGTTTGTCGTCATCGGTCAACAGTCATCGGTCAAAAGGGAAGAAACCGATGACTGTTGACCGATGACCAATGCGACGTTTGCCATCAGGATCAACGTTAGGAAACACCACATACCCCATCGGAGCAAACTAATGTTCGCTGGATTACCCTGGACAGCCTGGTTGTTGTTGATACTCTCGGTAGGGTTGGGATTGAGCATGGTGCTTGTGTTTTATGTGACCCAGCGGCGGCGCGGAACGTCCGACCCGGCTGAGAGGGACAAAAACGGCTGAAACGATGGCGTCTTACACCGTCCTGGGTGTTTTTATTGCCTACCTGCTCATCCTGTTGGTGCTAGGTATCTGGGGGCGGCGTGAGTCGCACAGTGTCGTCGGGTATTATCTGGCGGGGAAGAAGCTGCCCTCGTGGGTGATTGCCTTCAGCTCCAACGCGACCGGGGAGAGCGGGTGGCTCCTGTTAGGGTTGACGGGGATGGGGTACCTGGTCGGTATCCATGCGTTGTGGGTCGTGCTGGGCGAAGTGTTGGGGGTGACGCTGGGGTGGGTGCTGGTCGCACGACCGTTCAAGGCCTACACCGACCGCTACAGGGCAATCACCGTCCCCGACTTCTTAGAGGCTCGTTTTCGAGATACCAGACATTGGCTGCGGTATCTGAGCGTGGCTATCATCTTGTCGATGGTTGCAGCGTATCTGGCTGCGCAACTGGTGGCTACGGGCAAAGCGTTTCAGGCTTTTCTGGGGATGAACTATATCGGCGGTGTGTTGCTGGGGGCTGCCATCACCTTGTTCTACACCACCCTCGGCGGGTTCAAGGCGGTGGCTTACACCGACCTTGTGCAAGGGGTCCTCATGGCCAGTGGCCTGGTGCTCCTGGCGGTTGTGGGGATCAGCACAGCAGGAGGTTGGGTGCCCCTGATGCAGCAGCTCCAAGAGATCGACCCGGCGTTGTTGCTGCCCATGGGAGAGAACGGGCTTACGGTGCCAGGTGTCGTCAGTGCACTGGGGTTCCTGGGCATCGGCCTGGCGTTCCTCGGTGTTCCGCAGCTTCTGACGCGCTTTATGGCAGCCAGAGACGAGCAGGAGATCGTCTCTGGCAGTGTCATTGCCGTCCTCTGTATCATCATCTTCGATACCGGGGCGGTCTTTGCAGGCATGGCCGGGCGGGCGTTGTTTCCAGGGTTAGACGACCCCGAGACCGTTATGCCTCTGATGAGCGCCGAACTCTTTCCGGCCCTCATTACGGGGCTCTTCGTCGTCGTCGTCCTGGGTGCCATCATGTCTACCGTCGATTCGCTGCTCATCCTGGCGTCTTCGGCGGTCGTGCGCGACTTCCTTCAAAAGATCCTGCGGCCTTCCTTCTCTGAGACGCAACTCTCACGCTTTGGCAAGTGGACGACCGTGACACTCGGGCTGATAGCGATCCCTTTTGCCGTCGCTGAGGTCAAGGTGATCTTCTGGTTTATTCTATTTGCCTGGTCGGGGCTAGCGGCGGCGTTTGCGCCTGTCATCCTCTGTGCGCTTTTCTGGAAGCGCACCACACTGCCCGGTGCCCTTGCAGGGATGGCCGGGGGCTTCCTGACAACCGTCATCTGGGTAGTCGCTTTCAAAGCGTCGTTCTACGACTTGTATGAAATGTTGCCCGGATTCTTCATCGGTGCTCTCTTGACGGTTGGGGTAAGCCTTTTCACAACACCACCGGAGGGCATTGAAGAAGAGTTCGAAGCGGTCAAACGGGCCGTCGGATCGCCGTTTAAACGTAGAAGGGCTTAGACCAAGCAGATGGGAGGACTTTGAGTCAATTTTCTCGGAGGATGGGGGGATAAACGTTTTTTGCATTTTTTCCCGCACTGGGTAACACACCCCGCCTCGCTTCGCACAGCACCCCTCGCTTGCTCTTTTACATTTTAATCGGGTAACAATGAAGGACGTCACAACGGTCTCGTCCTGAGTCCACCCTGCTGTCATCCCGGCCTTTGAGCCGGGATCTCCCGGTTTTGCAAGACCGAGGGATCCCGGATCGGGGTCCGGGATGACAGAAGGGGTAGTACCGGACTAATTAGTAAAAAGCATGAGAGGGGTGCCGAGCCCGACACGTCGGGAGAGGCGGGGTGTGTTCTGCAAGGCATGCGTTGAAATGTACCGTAAAGAACTAGGCAGCCCAGCTTCTCAAAAGGGGTGTGTCAATCGTCCGTAGGCCTTATGTTGTTGCATCGCCATTCACCACTTCAAAAGAAAAACGGCATGAAACGCACAGCCAGGGTTCTTCCGGTGATGATCATCTGCATGCTTATGGGGGCTGTGCTTTTGACTTCGTGTAGTATGGCTCAAGACAAACCACGTGCCCGTGACCTCGGGGTCCCTTTTGAAGGGACGCCCGGGCCAAACAATGCGATCACCGATGTAGACGGCGTTGAGGTCGGCCACACAACACTCATTGAAGGGGAAGGACCCCTCGTCGTGGGAGAAGGCCCTATCCGTACCGGGGTGACGGCTATTTTGCCCAGGGGCAAACGCTACGACCCGGTCTTTGCGGGCTGGTATTCGCTCAACGGCAACGGTGAGATGACAGGCACGACGTGGGTCGAGGAGTCGGGCATGCTGGGCGGGCCCGTGATGATCACCAACACACATAGTGTCGGGGTGGTGCGCGATGCCGTCGTCGAGTGGCTGGTTTCTGACGAGATAGACTCGGGCGTGCTCTGGGCGCTACCGGTTGTAGCGGAGACCTACGATGGCTTCTTGAACGACATCAATGGGTTTCACGTCACCAAAGCGCATGCTTTTGCTGCGCTCAACGGGGCCTCCTCGGGCGCAGTGGAAGAAGGCGGGGTAGGCGGAGGCACCGGGATGATTTGTCACGGGTTCAAAGGCGGGATCGGGACGGCGTCTCGTAGGCTCGGTGCTGAGGCAGGGGGGTACACGGTGGGGGTGTTGGTGCAGGCCAATTACGGTGGGCGTAGCACTTTTACAGTGGCCGGTGTTCCTGTGGGGCGCGAGATTACTGACCTGACACCTGCACGCGGTGGCCAGGGCGAAGGATCCATCATCGTCGTCGTAGCAACAGACGCTCCCTTGATGTCGCATCAACTCAAGCGCTTGACGCGGCGCGTGCCGATGGGTATCGCCCGAGTGGGAGGGCTGGGGACTAACGGCTCTGGCGACATCTTCATCGCGTTCTCTACCGCCAACGAAGGAGCAGGAAAAGGGCGCGAGGTTGTCGATGTCGAGATGCTGCCCAATGGGCGAATGAACCCTCTGATTCAGGCGACGGTGCAGGCGGTCGAAGAGGCCATCATCAATGCCGTTGTAGCCGGGGAGACTATCACCGGGATTAACGGCAACACCGTCTATGGCCTCCCTCATGATCGGCTGCGTGAGGTGTTGCGTAAGTACAACCGGTTGGTCGAGTAGTGGCGGAGGGGGAGCGTGTTTTCAGTAATTCAGCTGCACTGGTCTGTCTATGATGTCTAAGATCCTCACGGTATTCTGCTTCACGTCTATCGTCCTCGTCATGGTTGCGAGTGCCCAGGTGCCCCGGTATGGGCTCGCGACCCGCGTCGAACTGCACATGCTCCCCGCCGTTACCAGCACCCCGCTCGATCCTAGTTGGCATCCTGAGGGCTCAGCCCTGGCCTATTCGATGCGGGGGGACATCTGGGTACAGCAGCTTGGGGCGGACCAGGCCCGCGCGGTTACCCAGGGGCCAGGCTATCACTTCGAGCCGGCGTGGAGCCCCGACGGGGAATGGATAGCCCTCGCTGTAGATACCAACGGCAATCTCGACATCGCCGTGGTACGTGCCGATGGGACCGATTTTCGACGGTTGACTACGGATGGTGCTGTGGACGTCCAGCCCGCCTGGATGCCTGATGGACGTTCCATCGTGTTTGCTTCTGCCCAGAGCTGGGATTTTGACATCAGGAAGGTTGACGTAGAGACGGGCGTTGTAGAGACCGTGGTGGGCGGGAGTGGTAACCAGTTTCAGCCTGCTCCGTCTCCCGATGGCTCACACCTTGCGTTCATCCAGAGGGTCCGGGGGCGCCTGGGGAGTGGCGGTATATGGACGGTGCCCATGGCAGGCGGCGAACCACAGCTTGTGCACTACGAAGAAACCAGCTATCGCCCTGTACCGGCGTGGACGCTGGATGGCGCGGCGCTGGTGTTCGCCTCCGACGCTGCCGGGTCCTACGACCTGGCTACCGTGCCTGCCAAAGGGGGCAACAGGGTCCGCCTCACTTCGCAGCCCCTCGATGAGTTTGCGCCTGCCGTGAGCCCAGATGGCGAAATGGTGGCTTTTGTCGGCAATCAGGAGGGGCCCACTGCGCTCTACGTGATGTCTCGTTTCGGTGGTGGCAATCAGGCCTGGAGGCGGATCACGCCGTCCCAGCTATCGCCGAAATACGAGACCGCCACCCTTCGGGGACGCGTGACCGGGCCGGACGGTGTGGTTGTACCCGCACGTATCCAACTCCTGGCCTCGGATGGCCGCGGGTACGTCCCTGACGGTGCGTTTCACAGGGTGAGTTCGGCCAACGAGATCCACTACTTTCATTCGACAGGCGAGTTTGAAGTCACCATACCAGCAGGCGAGGTCCGGGTTGAGGCTGTTCGAGGGTTCGAGTGGATCCCGGCTGATGTCACGGTCAACGCTGCCGCAGGCGAGACCGTGGAGGTTGCACTGCGCATGGAGCGCCTCGCCGACCCGATGCGGGCCAACTGGGTCTCGGGCGATACCCACGTGCACGATCTCCACGAGGGACGCTATGGCCTGACGCAGCAAGCCTTCTTCGACCAGCTACGGGCCGACGATGTCCATGTTGCCAACGACCTGATCCACATGGACGGGACCAAGATCATGGGGCGGTGGGAAGACTTGACAGGGGCCGACTATGTGGGTTCTACAGACGCGTACATTCTTCGCTATTCGCAGGAGTTTCGAGGGTCGTTTGGCCATGTAGCGTTGCTCGGCGTGGAGGCCTTCATCATGCCGCTCATCGGTGGTACTCGGGGGTCGCCCTATCCTTCGGATGGCCTGAAGCTGATGTATCTGGATAGCCTCCGGGCGATGGGGGGGCTTGGCGGTTTTGTCCATCCCTACTCCCGCAACAGTGGTAACGTCAGCAATCCCGAGGGGGCTGCGCAATCCGATATTCCCGTCCACGCTGTTTTAGGGCGGGGTGATTTCTACGATGTGGTCTCCATAGCGTCGGATGAGAGGGCCAGCGCGGAGATGTACTACCACATGCTCAACGTAGGCGTTCGGCTCCCTGCCACGGGGGGCACCGATAACTTTTCCAATGTCTGGCGGGATCAATCCGGGGGTACCGCCCGCACCTATGCCCGGATCGATGGCCCGCTGTCGTGGCGTTCCTGGATAGAGGCTGTAAGAGCCGGACGCACCATGGCGACCAACGGGCCTTTGTTATTTGCCGAGGTGGATGGCCACGAACCTGGGTCGGCTATCAGTCAGCGAGACCGTGTTACGGTGTCGGTAGACCTGGCGACAATTGCTCCCGTGGAAGTGATCGAGATTCTTGTTGACGGTCGCATTGTTCAATCCATACCCGTTCCAGAAGGCGAAAACCGGATGCAAGAGAGCGTGTCGGTCTCGGTCAGTGGGGCGCGGTGGATCGCTGTGCGGGCGCAGGGGGGCAAGGCGCGGTATTCGGGCGATATCTACACTTTTGCCCACACCACGCCTGTCTATTTCGAGGGTGCTCCACCCAACGTGGCCTCTAGAGCATCAGCCACCTTTCTGATAGCCACGATACAAGAGCTCTGGCAACGTGTAGAACAACTCGATTTATGGCTGAGCCTTGAGGCCCGCGATACATACCTCAGTCATCTTGACGCTGCCTTGATACGCCTCGCTGATCAGTAGGGAGTCTGGGCGAAGCGTGATCCGTCTCTTCGTTTTGCCACACTAAACGCTGGGTAAATCTTGCCGCCATGTACCGTCTTTCCATCATAGTGCTCCTTATCGCTTGCCTGGGGGGATGTGGCGGGGATGGAGGGCTTATTGACAGGCAAGAGGTGTTTGATCGATACGACTGGTGGGATAGCCGTGACTGGGGGTGGTATGCCAAGCGCATACCATTCATCGAAACACCAGATGCGGAGATCAATGAGGTCTATTATTACCGCTGGGAAGTGATGAAGACCCACCTGACCTACGGCTCCCCGGAGACGGGCTATCTCTTCACCGAGTTTATGGATCGGCCATTCTGGTCAGGCACATACGGAGGGATCTCGTGCCCCTTGGGCCATCAACTCTCCGAGGTGCGCTGGCTCAAAGACCCGCGCGTCATTGATGACTTCAGCCGATACTGGATCGATACCGAGGGCGCGCGGCCAAGGACATATTCCAACTGGTATGGTACGGGGCTGTGGCAGGTCCACGAGGTCTGGGGAGATGAGGACTGGGTGCGGTCTATGCTACCCTATATGGAAGAACAGTATCAGGGCTGGAGAGCGGAAAACTTCGATCAGGACCACGGCCTGTTTTTCAAGACCGGCCACGACGATGGCATGGAAGTCAACATCAACAGTAGGCAGGCAGAGGATGACTGGGTGGTTGAGGGCTATCGGCCTACGCTTAATGCTTATCTCTATGGCGATCTGCTGGCGCTGTCGAAGACCTCCGCACTGGCTGGAGACACCCGCAAAGCAGCCCGCTATGCCGCCCAGGCTGATACCCTGAAGCGCCGGGTCCTGGAGGAGTTGTGGGACGAACGGCGGCAGTTCTTCCTCCATCAGTTTAAGAACGATCATCCCCCTGGCATCGTCGCCAAGACGCGCACGTACCAAACAGGCCCCTATGCGGGCGATGCGCATGGCCGTGAGTTGATTGGCTATGTGCCCTGGCAGTTCAACCTGCCCGAGGACAGGCATGCGGTAGCCTGGCAGTTCTTGATGGACCCTGACCATTTCTACGCCCCCTTTGGTCCGACGACCACAGAGCAGGGCGATCCGCAGTTCTACGTTTCAGAGCGTTGCTGTGTATGGAGCGGGCAGTCGTGGCCCTACGCAACCACACAGACGCTCGTCGCCCTGGCGAACCTGCTCAACAACTACCGTCAGGAGTACGTCAGCGCGGCGGACTATGTCGACCTCTTAAAAGTGTATACGCGTACCCAGTACAAAGACGGGCGGCCCTACATTGCCGAGTCGGCTAACCCACACGATGGGTCCTGGTTTGGCTCGAACATGCCCAACCACAGCGAGCATTATCTCCATTCGGGGTATGTGGACCTGGTGCTGAGCGGGTTGCTCGGTATCCGGGCTGCGGCAGGGGATACCCTTGTGGTGAATCCGCTGGTGCCAGACGCGTGGGACTATTTCGCCGTCGAAGGCGTGGCCTATCATGGCTATGAACTCTCGCTGGTCTGGGACCGTGATGGGAGTCGCTATGGGAAAGGCGTCGGGCTCACCCTGCTATTGGACGGGCAAGTCGCTGCGAACAAGGAAACGCTCGGGCCGCTCACACATGTTGTTGCCTCACGATCCTCGTCGATGGCCTTCGAGCGTCCCAACAACCTCGCTGTCAACAACGGACGCCGTTTCCCTGAGATCACCGCGTCTTTTTCAGCGCCTTCACACCCACCATTTGCGGCCAACGATGGGGCTATCTATTACCACAAGGTCCCCACCAACCGTTGGACGACGGCGGAGTCCCCCAACGACAAAGACTGGCTGGCTATCGATTTTGGGGCGACCCAAACGGTTTCAGAAGTCAAGCTCTATTTCCTGGATGATGAAGCTGGTATCGTGCCCCCTGCCGATTTTACGGTAGAGGTCCGTGTCGATGGTGCCTGGATAGAGGCCCAGGAGCAGGCGCGCGTACCAGGCCTACCAACCGGACGCCGAGCGAATACCGTTTCGCTGGGTAGTATAGAGGCCGATGGGATGCGGGTGACCTTTACGCATGCTAAGGATGGGTTCACAGGGTTGACAGAGCTAGAGGTGTGGACGCCGAGTGGTATCCCTGTCCGCCCTCCCGACCGAGCACCCTCGAACCGTGCTATCAATCCTGATGGTGCCGCCTATCCTCGCATCTCCGCGTCGTTTCCTCCAGATGCGGACGTCTCCGTGCTCATCGATGGGTCGTATGGCCTGACGACCTACCAGGCCAACCGGTGGATAGCCCGAGATACGCCCAACGACACCGACTGGGTGCAGATCGATTTCGAATCACGCCAAACCATTTCTATGGTAGATGTCTATCTGTGGGGAGATGCCCCTCGGTATCTGGCCCGGATTGACAGTAGCGTAACAGCACCCCGGTCGCTGAAGATCGAAGTCATGAACGGATCAGGGTGGGAGGCAGTCTCTGGCGTGCTGCACCACCCGGTCAGGCCGATGACGATGGCGCGCAACCGGATATTCTTTGACGCTGTCGAGGCTCAAGCGCTTCGGGTTCTCTTCGAACACGATGGTTCTGCGACGTCTGGAGCCACGGAGATACAGGTGTGGTAAGGCGTGTGTTGAAGAAAAAAGCGTTCTACTCGTGTCCCTGTTCTAATTCCAGCACCAACCCGTCGGTGTCGCGGATGAAGAGGCAATGGTTGACTTCCTGATAGGGGTGTCCTGAGGCGTCGAGGCGGGCCCGTAAGGAATGCCAGTGGTCCCTGGGCAGTCGGAAGCCGAGATGGTGAAGGCCGCCGCGTCCGGGGATCGTGGGGTGGCCGAGTTCTGGCATTTCCAGCAGTTCGAGTACATCCCGGCCTTCCGCATCGTAGAGCATGGCCCGCTTGCGTCCTTTGCGGATAGGATCATCTTCTACGACATGCACCGCCAGGCCTAGCACCTCCGTGTAGAAGGCGATGGCCCGTGCCAGATTCGTTGTCATGATCGCGGCATGATCGAGCCTGATGAGTGCCGGAGAGGGTGTCGTAGAACTGGGGGGCATGATGG
>JAAUYD010014561.1_pt1 | contig 11350 bp, 6 predicted proteins | sample 7278101 | NCBI WGS metagenome assembly JAAUYD01 (sample SAMN14350128, study PRJNA611818) | marine sediment metagenome | isolation source: surface marine sediment (0.6m) | place: French Polynesia: Moorea | collected 2018-08 | reverse complement strand
GTTATTGAAAGGCTAATAAATGCACAGGATTATCTTTGTCAATTATTTCCTGAATGGCAAATTCAGGTATTTGATGCTTATCGTCCTGTTGTAGTGCAGGAATTTATGGTCAATTATAGTTTTAAACAAGCTTTGCAAGAAAGAAGACTAAAAGAAACAGAAATTTCTAGTACGCAGCATCAAGAATTGTGGGAAGAAGTATATAAAATTTGGGCAAAGCCCAGCCTTGATAAAAATACACCACCTCCTCATTCCACCGGTGCTGCAGTGGATGTGACTTTGGTAGACGAACACGGACAAATTATTAATATGGGTTCACCTATCGATGAACTTTCCGAGCGATCGCTTCCCAATTATTATGCTTTGGGTGATGATTCGCGCTCGCAATATTATCATGCACAACGAGAACTATTGCGCAGTGTAATGGAAAAAGCCGGATTTTGCCGCAATCCAGGTGAATGGTGGCATTTTTCCTTTGGCGATCAAATGTGGGCTTGGTTAAATAATCAAGTGAACTCTGGCAATAATTTTATCGCTTGCTATGGTCGAGTTCTTTAAAATTCAAAACCAATTAATTACACAAGAAATCCCCAATTAATTACCAATTCCCCACGCCCGATTCCCAATTTCCCATACCCAAACCCAATACCCTAATTGAAACTTGTTAATCGATTATTTGACCCATTATTATTGGATCCATTGATAGGAATCACAATCCAAAATTCACTACCTTTATCGGGTTCGGAAAAACATCTAAATTGACCGCCATGTTTTTCCACAACAATCTGATAGCTAATAGATAAACCCAAACCAGTACCTTTACCTATTTCCTTAGTTGTAAAAAATGGTTCAAAAATACGAGATTGTAATTCATCTGGAATCCCATAACCATTATCTACAATCCGAATCAAGATACTGTCTCCATCTACAACTTCTGTACGAATAATAATTTTAGGTTCCTTTGGTTGATGATTATTAGTTGCAACTAACATTGCTTCTATGGCATCCATAGCGTTGCTGAGAATATTTGTAAATACCTGGTTCAGTTGAGCGCCATTACACTCTACCAAAGGTATATTCCCATATTCCTTGACGATCTCAATCTCAGGAGCATTGAAGTTAGGTTTGAGGCGATGTTGCAAAATCAACAATGTACTGTCAATACCATCATGGACATTAAAGGCTTTCATTCCTTCTTCATCTAACCGAGAGAAAGTACGTAAGGACTGCACCAAGGAGAAAATCCGCCCCGTACCTATTTTCATGGAGTCGGTAATTTTGGGCAAATCTTCGATCAGCTGATTTAAATCAATTGCAGATGCTTGCTCTTGAATATGTGATTCTGGATGAGGATAAGCACTGCGGTAAAGGTTGAGTAAATTTAGCAAATCGCACACATAGTTATCTATATGGGCGATGTTACCGTGAATAAAATTAATTGGATTGTTAATTTCATGGGCTACTCCAGCAACTAACTGACCCAAACCTGCCATTTTTTCGCTATGAATTAACTGAGTCTGAGCGCGCTGTAATTCTTTAATGGTTTGGCTGAGTTCTTCTTTTTGCAGCTGTGTTTGTTCCAGTAATTCTGCTTGTTGGATACCTATTCCTAATTGAGTAGAAACCTGGCGCAGTAAATCTATCTCATCTTTTTGCCAATCACGCGGTCCAGTGTTTTGATATGCTCCGAGTAATCCCCAGAGTTTCTCACCCTGGAAAATCGGTACGATCATATACGCCCTAGCCTGCATCTGTTCGATCAAGGAAATATGACAGACAGAATAATTTGTGTTGTAAATATCATTTATGACCAAAATTTTCCCCTTCGAGTATTCACCCCCATGATTTTCTTGCAGGAAGCGATCGGCAATCACAGGTATAATTTCTCGTACTGGTGTCCAACCAGGGGCAACTGATTCGGCAACAAATTCTCCACTCCAATCAAGGTAGAAGCGATAAATTGCCACCCTATCTACTTCTAAAAGTCTCTGGGTTTCTTGAGTACTATTGGCAAAAATGGTATTTATGTCAAGGGTTTGGCGGATTTTTTCCACTGTTGTAGCTAATGCTCGCTCTCGTTGTGCTGCTTTGCGCTCTCTTTCTGCCGCTCGAGCTAGTTTCTCTGCTTGTTCTTGTACCTGTATTAGTGCTTCTGCTTGTTGTAATGCGACCCCTAGTTGCACTCCTACCTGTGCGAGCAAACTGAGTTCTTCATCTTGCCAATAACGGGGTTGAGAATTTTGATAAGCCACTAATAGTCCCCAGAGCTTTTCACCTTGGGAAATTGGTACAAATACTTCATTTCGTGGGTACTTACCAGCTTTTGTTGTTTGCAGTAACAAGCGTTCGGTTACTGGCTGTGGTTTAGTTGCAGGCATCCAACCGTCAACAATGGAATCAGCGACAAATTCACCACTACCATCAAGGTAAAAGCGATAGATTGCTACTCGTTCCACATCCAGTAGCTGACGAACTTCTTTGGTTGTAGCTTTGAATATAGTGTCAATATCAAGAGTTTGACGGATTTTTTCAACTGTTATTTTTAATGCTCTTTGTCGTTCTGCGGCTTTGGAGAGTTCTGCAGCTTGATGTTTCAATTGTTGCAAATATTCTGCTTGTTGCAAAGCCACACCTAGTTGAGTACTAACTTGATTTAGAAAGTATACCTCTTCAGAGTGCCACTCCCGAGGTCCAGAGTTTTGATAAACAGCTAGTAAACCCCAAAGTTTTTGGCTGTGATAAATGGCAACAATGATATAAGCTCTTGCCTGAAATGACTCTAAAATTTCGATGTAGCAGTCACTAAAATTAGCACTGTAAATATCATTACAAATACGGAATAACTCACCCTTGGCAAAACTACCCCCTGCGGTATCTTGTAAATAAGTGTCAACTACTGGTGGTTTGGCGAATACCTTCAAACTACATTCGCTGATATTGCTGAGCAATGCTGCTTGTTGTTTCTGTTCGTGCATGAGGTAATTCCAACCATCTTCCACTGACTCAGATACAAATTCACCACTCCAATCAGGATTGAATCGATAAATTGCCACGCGATCGACATTGAGTAGTTGTATAAGTTCAGAAGTCGTTGTCCGGAAAATGGTTTCCAGGTCGAGAGACTGACGTATTTTTTCAACGGTTATGGCTATGTTTTTCTGCCATTGTGCTGTTCTTTCCCGCTCTATTGCTTGTGCTAATTGTGCCGATTGTACTTTTACCTGTTCGAGGTAATCTGCTTGTTGCAAGGCTACCCCCAAATGTTCAGCAATTTGTTGCACAAATTCTATTTCAAAATCTTCCCATTCTCTAGGACTAATACACTGATGAATGCACAGCAAACCCCATAGATTATCACCTTTCATTAAGGGCGCAACTATGTTAGCTTGAACTTGGAATCTTTCCAGAATTTGAACGTGACAATTACTGATACCAGCCTCATGTATATCAGATATTGCTCTAATCCTACCTTCCTTATATAAACCTGCAAATTCTGTAGCAAAACAATGGTCGCGTAACTTTATAGACATTGCTGAACGCCATTGCGGTTTTATATCTTCATAAATAAATTCTCCTTCCCAATCTTTATCTGGATAAAAGCGAAATACCCCAACTCGATCTGTCTTAAGTAGTTGACGAACTTCTGTAACTGTAATTTTAAAAATATTATCTAAGTCTAAAGACTTGCGAATACGGGAAATAACCCCATTTAATGCTTTTTGTAGTTCTACATGAAATCTCGCATGTCTGAGTAAATCAATATGTTGTAAAGCAACACCCAAGTGTTCTGCAATGAGGCTGACGAATTCGATTTCTGATTCTTGCCAATTACGAGGATTACTACATTGATGAATGCACAATAATCCCCAGAGTTGCTCTCCTTTGAGTAAGGGTGCTACAACATTAGCACGGATTTGGAATTTTTCTAAAATCTCTATGTAGCAATCCTTGTAATTACCTTGATAAATATCATCAATAGCACTGACTCTTCCCTGTTTGTATAAGTCGGCATATCTCAAACTAAAACAGTGGTCGAGAACTTTCTCTGCTGTTGCAGATTTTCTATTTTCTCCCACATCTTCATAAATGAATTGTCCTTCCCAATCTTTACTTGGATAAAATTTAAATACTCCAACACGATCGGCATTTAAAAGTTGTCTAACTTCAGTGACTGTGGTTGTGAAGATAGATTCTAAATCCAAAGATCCTCGAATCCGGGAAATTACCCTAGCTAAGGCTTTTTGTTTTTCGATTTGAGAAGAAGAGTCAGGAATATCTGAACTATCTATCTGTATTTCTGTAATTAATTCTTCTGGGATTAATTCTTCTGAGATTGATTCTTCTGAGATTGATTCCTCTAAAATTGATTCTTCTAAGATTGACTCCTCTAAAATTGATTCTTCTGGGATTGATTCTTCTAAGATTGGTTTTTCTGAGATTGATTCTTCTGTATAAAAATTATCTTTATTTACTTTTGTTGATGAATTTAAATTCATCATTTTTTTCTGAGACGAATTGAATAAATTCATGGAAATTTGATATCTATTTAACTGCCAAAATAAACTTTTTTTTTAATGCTTGAGATGATGATTTGGGAAAACAGGTAGAGCCTGTGTATTATTATTGACAGCAATATTACCAAACCTCCAACAACAAACAATATCTCTTAACAATATCTCTTAAATGGATAGTATAACTTAAATTGATTTGAAAATATTTAGTATGTAAATATTAGTAAATCATCTAACTTAAGGTATAGTTGATTGACGGTAAAAGAAATACTAACTTACTGTGGATAATATATTTAAATACTATATTTTTTACACATAATTACTTGTATTTTTTTTTGCTGATCAGATTTAAGTTACCCTATTTTTAAACACAAAAACTAGTCTGATATCATTTCTTGGAGAAGTCATTTTTTACAGTGATGTTTTGAAAAGATATCCTTTTTAATTATTGATGCTGATGGAAATTATCTAAAATAATAAATAATCAGATATAAAATTATAGAGATGTTACACTGCAACATCTCTATAAGTAGGTAGGCAAAATTATTTGTATATTTACTACTAAGTTGTATTTATTTTGCCTCTTGTATGAGTTCACTAAATGTTAAATTAATTCTGTATAAGTACTTATATTTGTACCAATACAATTGACAACGATGGGAATATTTTTATCCATGGCGACCTTCCCAACGTTCGCGGCGTTTTTGCCAGCGTTGCTGTTTTAACTCAGCCATTTTAGTGCGTTGCTCGGGAGTAAGTACTTGGCGAATTTTGAGCATTGTTTCAAAGCGTTGATTTCCTAGTTTTTGTTTCAGACTTTGAATTTGCTCGTGTTGTTTTCTGAGTTCGCTATCAGAAGTATCACTCACCATCAGTTTACGCATTTTTTCTTGAGCTTGTTTCATCTCTTGACGCAAACTGCTGTTATTTTGTTTAGATTCTTGACGAATTGCTTTGATGCGTTCTTGCTGTTCGGTGCTCAGGTCAAGTTGTTGGAATATTTGTTTCATACCTCCTTTACGACGTCTTCTCCCTTTGAAGCCAGAACCGTCAGGTGAAGCTTGGGCTATTTTCCCAGAACGTACAAAGGTATTTGTTTGAGTCACACTTGTGGATGAAGTATTTAGCTGTTGTGCAGCAGCAACACTACCTGCAGGTAATATGACTGATGCTGCTAATAAAATAGAGATTTGACGCCAATTCATTTTTTTATTCCTAATAATAAAGTATGTGATCGTGATTTTGAATCGTATTCGCCTTCTTGACAAACACTTTTCTAAGTAACACTTGATTAACTAAGAGTTTCTTAACTAAAACTTTCTTAACCAACAATTTCATCCTATTAAATCTTTCATGTAAACCGCATGAATCCCTAATCCCAAACTACTAGTTACCGAAGTACTAGATTTATATAGTACTTTGGGTCTATAACTTGTAAATCATACTAGAACTGGAGTTACTGTTACCGGAAAATGATTTACTTTATAGTAATAGAGTTCAAACTGTAGCTGCTATTAGCTTGTAGTAATTTATGCAACGGTTGAGTTGGCAAAAACATCCGTTTCGTCTTTTGTTCTACTTAGAACTAATACTTTTGGGAATCGCTTTGTTAGCTGCATTTTCACGATTACCAATTCCCAGAGAATACTTACATTTCCCACCACCACCTGGTTTAAGACCCCATCCCTTTCAAAGACCAGCAATCATTTTTATACCAGGTGTTTTTGCAAGTATTGGGATTTTGGGTTTGATGGGAGTGCGACTACCTTTTGGTTCGCGATTTATACAAGGACTTTATACAAGTGCGGGATTAGCTTTAAGTTGGTTGATTATTTTGTTGACAGGAAGGGGAGAAAGAGTTTTCCCCGCATTGTTACTAGTTGTGGTTATCCGCGCCTGTTTAATGTTTCCTTGGAGTGGACGTATAGTCGTAGGGATATTTACTTATCTTTCTTTTATACTGATGCAGTTAATGTCGGTGCTGCAAGTTAGACCTTTGGGTGTTTCTCTGGGTAGACCATTACCACGAGTATTTCGAAGAATATCACCAGATTTAGCCCAACAATTTTTGATTTACTGGAAACTCAATGCAGCGGTGCTGTTTGCTCTAGTGCTAATTTTTGTCATGCTTTTGGTAGGTGCATTATTAGCACAAAAGCAAAGTCGAGAAAAACTCGCACTGGCTAATAAACGTTTGCGTCAATATGCATTACTAATTGAAAATCAGGCTACGCTACAAGAGCGTAACCGTATAGCTCGCGAAATTCATGATTCTGTAGGTCATTCTTTAACTGCTCAAAGTATTCAGTTAGAAAATGTAGCAATGCAACTCGATGGAAACATAGAAATAGCAAGCCAGCATTTACAAAAAGCCAGACAATTAGGTAAAGAAGCTCTGCAAAATGTTCGTAACTCAGTTGCAACTTTACGAAAAAACCCCTTGCAAGGTAAATCACTCACAGATGCTTTAATAAATTTAATTCAGGAATTTGAGAGAACAACGGGAACTAAAGTTCAATCTAAGATATATTTAAAATCTTCACTACCAGATGAAATATCAACGGCGTTATATCGAGTGGTTCAAGAAGCACTAACTAATGTTTCCAAACATAGTTATGCCGAAAAAATAAATTTGAATTTAAGAGAAGGACTTACAAGTATATTTTTATTAATAGAAGATAACGGTCAAGGCTTTGATCCCAATGAAAATACTACTGGATTTGGACTTCGGGGAATGCGGGAACGAGTAGAAGCATTTGGAGGCAGTTTTTACCTGGACAGCCAACAACATCAAGGTTGTAAAATTCAAGTTGAGATTCCACTATCAGTACAGCATGATCCGAGTTTTACTGGTTGATGACCAAAGTATTATCCGCGAAGGACTCTATAGTCTTCTCCAAGCCAAGGAAGATATTGAGGTAGTTGGTGAAGCTGAAAATGGCAAGTTGGCGGTAGAGCGAGCATTAGAATTACAACCAGATGTGGTACTCATGGATGTACGCATGCCAATTATGGACGGAGTTGCCGCAACTCGCAATTTACAACAAAAAGCACCTAATATCAAAGTTTTAGTACTAACAACTTTTGACGACGATGACTATATTACCCAAGCCATGAAATTTGGTGCTAAAGGTTATTTGCTTAAAGATACACCATCTGAAGAATTAGCACAGGCAATCCGGGCTGTTAATAAAGGTTACACTCAGATGGGACCAGGTTTATTCGAAAAAGTGATGACAGCTACTCCTCATGTTGAAGTGCCACCGGAATTAGAGCAATTAACACCCAGAGAAAAGGAGGTGTTGCAACTAATTGCTAAAGGACTCAATAACCGTGAAATTGCTGAAAACCTTTTTATTTCAGAGCGTACTGTCAAAAATCACGTTAACAGCATTTTAAGCCGTCTCAATTTGCGCGATCGCACTCAAGCTGCAATTTTTGCCAGTAGTTTACGTAACAAGTAATAAGTAATGAGTAATAAGTAATAAGTAATGAGTAATAAGTAATAAGTAATAAGTAATTACTAATCAGTAATTAGAAAAATAGTTTTTCCTACTATAAATTTCCGTCACCCTATGATAATTGCTAGTTAATAACTTATCTTTTACCGTCACTTGGTGAGATAGAAGTTGAGTCTGGATCGTCGTGAGGTGGGAGTACCCAAGGTGTAGTTGGAATATCGCTATCTGCCAAATTGATGTTATTTGTTGGTGGGCGATCCCTATGGTTTATGTGTCTGCTAAGTGCTAATTGTGCGATCGCTGTCAATACTTCTGATACCGATTGATAACGCTTTTGATAATCATTCAGTACCATTTTACTGATAATTTTTGCCAGATCCGGACTAACATTCACTCCACCTATCCATTGTAATTCCCCATAACCATCTGTTTGAACCTCATGGGGGGCTTTACCTGTCAAAGCTTTAATCGCGATCGCACCAACAGCATAAATATCGCTGTTGTATTGGGGACGTCCAAAACATTGCTCGCTGGGTGCATAACCTTTGGTACCAATGCCAATGGTAAAAGATGTTTGCTCTAACTCATCTCTCGATTGAGATGTTACATCTTTAACAGCACCAAAATCAATCAGTACTAGTTTGGCATCGGAACTGCGACGAATAATATTACTAGGTTTAATATCGCGGTGGATTACCTCGTTGCGATGTACAAATTCCAGTACTTCCAATAAATCTTGTAAAATATGGATAACTGCTCTTTCATTTAGAACTTTACTTGATGGAATTTCTCGGCTTAGAGGATGCCCAACTATATATTCTTGAACTAAATAAAATTCTTCTTCTTCTTCAAAGTAAGCTAAAAGTTGAGGTATTCGATCATGCTTACCTAGCTTTTCCAGAGTTTGTGCTTCAGAATGAAACAATCGTCTTGCAACTTCCAATTGGGCTGGTTTGTCATTTACTGGTTTTAGTTGCTTAACAACACACAAAGGATTCCCAGGACGTTTGCAATCTTCAGCAATATAAGTTTCGCTAAATCCACCAGCACCAAGAACTTTAACAATTCTGTATCTGCCATCCAAAATTTTACCTGAGATTTCCATTTGTCTTTGGTAAATCAAGTCTTTAAGGTCTTCTTGCTGACTCAAAATCTCGCGAACAACCTGACTTGTGGAATATCTCCGGAAAATATCCACTAGTTGGCTTTTTCTTAGTAATTCTCGTACTAATTCTACTCCCAAATAAGAAAATCCAACACCAATAATTCCTATAATTGGAACTGCAGTGGGTAAAATTAACTTACCGTAGAAAAACATTACATAAGTTATTCCTCCCCAAGTTACGGCAACAAGTATACTCAAGAAAAATCTTTTTACTCCCCGCTTAAATTTGGCAATTATTAAAGATAAACCCCCTACCCAAAATAAGACAAATAAACCACGTCCAATATCACTATTAATTGCTTGAGCAATCGTCTTTCCTTCCATCAAAGTTGCGATCGCATTAGCACGAATTTCCACCCCTGACATTTTTTCTGTTCTTGAAACGGCTACGGGATGAAAATCATGTAACAGTGTGGCTGTTCCACCAATTAAAACGATCTTATCTTTAAATATCTTTCCTCCCTGCAAATTTGCATTCCAGTATTCCGGATCGAATACCTGCCAGAATGGTTTACTCTCAAATGTACGAGGAGGACCGTAAAAATAAATGTGATCGCCTACCGGTTGAGGATAATCAACTTTTGCTGCTTGCAACACTGCTCGATCAAATGAAGTTGTGTCGGCTTTAAGCAAATCATCTTTTTTCAATTCTTCAACAAATGGATCGGATAATCTATGGATTTTGCCATCTTTTTCGAGAGGAGAATTCACAACACCAATTGATAGTTGATTCTTCTGAAATCTAGCTAGAGGTTCTTTTATATCACGAAAAATACCTTGCTCATTCTCGGTCTCTTTAAATACAGTAGCCAAAGTTACTTTAGAGCCATGACGTTTTAATGCAGAAGCAAAATTTTCATCATCCTTTTCTCCATAAGCACTTGGAGCATCAAATAATATGTCTACTGCAACATGACGTGCTCCAGCTGCAATCAACTTCTCAATTACCCGAGCATAGGCTTCACGTTTGTAAGGAAAGGATTTGAGTGTTTCGAAGTAACTATACTCTTTTGGGTCAAATTGGTAATCTTCTTTTGGTAAAGAGAGAGAATCATTGTCAATTGCCAAAATCACGATTTCTTTGGGAGGAGTCTCCCCTAAATGCAAAGCATAAAAAATGGAATGAGCTTGATTTTCCGACAATTGAGAAAAATCACTCCCAGATAAACTCAGTATTGCTGCACTAACCGCCCAAGCTGCAGAAAGTAAATGTCCAACCTTACTCATAAACCGATATTGAATAGCTGATGTTTGGTTAATAGTAGGTTTATTTGATGTATTTTCAGCTTGATTAGCGGCAGTGACATTATTTTTGGTTAAGGTATATGTAGATTCTTCTGCCATATCGTAAATTATCGAACTGTCAATTCTCGAACAGCCGCGATTCTCGAACAGCTTGCTAAAATAATTGTTTATTTATTTACATAGTCTTTTAGTATAAACACCCTAATATCTTAATTTTAGATGATTATCTTATACAAGTGGGAACGAATTTGTATTATTTACTCTAATTTGCTCAATTTTTCGATTTTGAGTCAAATATTGAAGCGCAGTATACCATGTTTCATAGAATACATTGATTTTATAGAGTTTTTTTGTGAGCAAAAACCTTGCAGATATATCATTGACTTAGTAAACAAATTAGGGAAAACCTGGACAATCCTCCCCGAATCGCTTTTGCCCCAAATTACTTTTGCCCCAAATCACTTTTTAATTAAAAATTTCCTAATTAATACCAAGGCTAGTCATAAAACTTCTAGCTTAAGTTAGGAAATGAAAATATTATAGTTTGTGCTTTGAATCTAACACATACAAGTGAATGATACTCACCCAAAGTGGGAAAAATGAACTTGTATAGCACTGTGATTCATCTTATGACAAAAAGTGTAAATTCTACTCTGTTTTAAGAGAATACCGCTTTCGGAGTAAACTGGATTGAGATATAGCATCTTAAATGCTGTAATTATTCAGTTATATTGGTCAATTTTGATTACAAGCTACTTTTTATGATTACTAAATGTGAAAAAGTATAAGCAGTTATGGGATACACAAAAATTTTTCAGTCTTATTCTTACTAACCCTTATGAGTTATATCCAGGTTCTACATGACAATATATTTTATATATATTAGTAAATTAGCCATTTTATTATTGATATAATCTGTTGTTCAATCTAAATTGATTTAAATATTTTTAGGTGTATATATTATGGGT
>JAAUYD010103358.1_pt1 | contig 11351 bp, 9 predicted proteins | sample 7278101 | NCBI WGS metagenome assembly JAAUYD01 (sample SAMN14350128, study PRJNA611818) | marine sediment metagenome | isolation source: surface marine sediment (0.6m) | place: French Polynesia: Moorea | collected 2018-08 | reverse complement strand
CGCCTTACATTGCTGTCCGACGTTCTCATATTGAGCGGATCGGGTGTTGGTGGCGGGAGCCTGGGGTATGCCAACACCTTACTCACCCCGCCCGACCCCTTTTATAACGATCCCCAATGGGCTGAAATGAATGATTGGAAATCGGTTCTGGCCCCGCATTATATGACAGCTAAAAAGATGCTGGGTGTCACCCGCAACACAGAACTCTATCCGGCCGACGAATTACTTCGCGAAATTGCCGATGAAATGGGGCGCGGCCATACCTTTTCGTATCAGGATGTCGGGGTTTTCTTTGGCGAGCCGGAAAAGACGGTACCTGATCCCTATTTTGACGGCAAAGGGCCGGATCGTACCGGATGCAATCGCTGTGGCGGTTGTTTGGTGGGTTGCCGGTTTAACGCTAAAAATACTTTAGATAAAAATTATCTTTACCTGGCTGAAAACCTCGGTGCCACCATATTTCCAGAGACCAAAGCAACCCTCATTCATGAAAGGGCCAACGGGGGATATGTTGTAGATACCTGTCGATCCACAGGGTTGGTTAGGGGCTACCGCCGGAAATTTATGGCGGACAACATCGTTCTATCAGCCGGGGTTTTGGGTACAGTCCCTTTGTTATTCGATTGTCAGGAAAAAGGAACCTTATCCCGGCTTTCCACCGCTCTGGGGTCACGGGTCCGCACCAATAGTGAAACCCTGATGGGGGTTACCGCAAGAGACGATAAAGTGGATTACTCCAAAGGGGTGGCCATAACCTCAAGTATCTATACGGATGATGTTACCCATGTGGAACCGGTACGCTATTCGGCCGGTTCGGATTTGATGAGTTTTTTGGCGACGGTATTGATCGAAACCCGTCATCCGTTTTTGCGACCTTTTAAATGGGTGTTCAATATCATTCGACATCCGGCCACTTTTTTACGAACGCTATGGCCGTTTGGGTTTGCAAAGCGCAGTATCATTCTTTTGATAATGCAGTCGATTGACAACAGCCTCAGGGTTTATCGCTCAAGATCTTGGTGGTGGCCATTTAAAAAAAGATTGGTTTCTTCACCCGAGCATCAAAGGAAAAGGGCACCCATCTATATTCCCCAGGGGCACACCGTGACAAAGGCCTTGGCCAAAAAAACAGGTGGAATACCCCGCAGTGCCGCTGCCGAAGTACTACTAAATACCGGTATCACAGCCCATATACTGGGAGGGTGCCCGATTGGCGCCGATCCCGAGAAAGGGGTAATCGATGGAAAAAACAAAGTATATGGGTATGATGGGATCTATGTGGTGGACGGTTCCATGATCCCTGCCAATCTAGGGGTCAACCCTTCTCTTACGATCACCGCCATGGCAGAGCATGCCATGAGCCATATTCCCCCTAAAGCGGTTTAGGCATTGGGCAAGATTGGGTGCGCTCAAACAATGGTGTCTTCCGCTAACCCTTCAAAAAAAGAAACGCTGAATAGCTACGGTCACAAAAACATTCTGATTGAAAAAGTATCGGGATCCAAATTGACATCGGTCCCGATTTCATTCGGTGCCATTTTGTAACAATCGATGGAATAGATATTCACTGTGAAATTCTTACTGATTTCCAATACCGTTTTCGCCAATAGTTATCATCCAAGCTGGAAAGCTGCACACCTTTTTTCGTGGAGACATGCATGAATTGTCGATTTTCGAGATAGATTCCCACATGGCGGTCCACCCACCCGGTTTTAAAGAAGACAAGATCTCCGGGGAGCAGGCGCCTAAAGGATACCTTCTTCCCGAATTTAGCTTGAAGGCGGGTGGTTCTGGGAAGCGTGACACCAAACCTGGATTGGAACGTCAGATAAACCAAGCCGGAACAATCGAGGCCGGACCTGGAGAGACCCCCCGGTCGGTATCGAATTCCGCGCCAATTATCTAATTGATCATACAAAATGGCTTTGACCGCCGCGGCTGATCGTAGATCGGTAAACGTGTTTCCCGCTCTTCCCGGCACACCATTCTCGTACCCCGGTAACTTGGCCAAACATCCCGTAATGGCAAAAATGGATGCCATCATAGCAAATACATACCAACGATGGTTGTTATTGGACATGAAACTTGCCTGTATTGATAAATTGGATAATCGCCTCGATAACCTCTTTGGCGTTCATAATAAAAGGATGGGTTCTTTTAACCACTAAAAAGTCCTGCATTGATGGAAGCCGGGCCCTATCAACGGCCACTTTACCGTCATCAGGACCAGGGATGATAATCGAATTGATCCAGTTAATCGACCGATTTCCTGTGATCACACCAACCTCGGCATCCATATCGGTTAGTGTCGTAATGAACCCGCGGGGATCGGTTCCCAGTTGAGTAAAGGCCGGCCCCATCACTTTTATAATCAAGGATTGGTTTTTTAAAAAGTCGACCACTTCGCTGCCGCGATTGGGTGGTGAGAGCATCACAATACGGCCAAGATTATCCATGGTGGTGGACTGCAGGTGGTACCGTAAGATAATTCCCCCCATAGAGTGCGTAACAAAATGGACTTTTCGGTTGATATCGCGGCAATGGTTTAGGATGGCCGGACCAATAAAACGGCCGGTTAACGTTTCAATATCATGTTCGCGGGAAGGGTAGTCGATATTCAGCACATCGAACCCTTTTTGGTCCAATACCTTGGCCAGCTTGTCAAGTGATTTGGCACTACGCCCCAGGCCGTGAATCAGGACCACATAGTCACCTTGAACCGGCTTCGATGCCAAACAAGAGCCCGAAATCAAGCCAACCAATGTAAATATGATCAAAAATAGCAATTTGTTTCGCTGCATTCCCAATTTCCCTTTACCATTTTGGATAGCATGCCGATTCTGCGGATTCAATCATTTCAATAATGAAATCGGCTTCTTTATTGGGGGCAAAGAGATGAATAAAATGGTGGTTAAAAAGTAAATGATTGCGATTTATTTACTAAACCTGTTTTTGCCGGGTTTGCCCCTTAACTCCTTGACTTAGTTACACGATTGTGTCATTGAGAGTCCCTTGTTAGATAGCATTTCCAGCTTTTTTTCATCGAGACAATCTGTGTTTCGTGACATGGCCGTGATCAGAATGGGAATGCCGCATTTTATCAAATAAAATAGACGTTAGGAAGCCTATCATGAGCAAAAATATGCAAATCGGATCCGTCATGGTGGTCGGTGGAGGGATTGCCGGCATGCAAGCGGCCCTGGATCTGGCCGAAGGCGGGTTTCGGGTTCATTTGGTTGAAAAATCGCCGGCTATCGGTGGTGTAATGGCCCAATTGGATAAAACATTTCCGACCAATGATTGCGCAATGTGAATTATTTCTCCCAAACTGGTCGAGGTCGGCCGGCACCCCAACATCGAGGTTCATACATTATCAACAATCACCGACATTGATGGCGAAAAAGGCAATTTCATCGTTTCCCTTGAAAGGGCGCCCCGCTATGTCGATATGGAAAAATGTATCGCGTGCGGTACGTGTTCAGAGAAATGTCCGGCGAAGGTTGATGACGAGTATAATGAGGGATTGGATAAAAGAAAGGCGATATATGTGCCTTATCCCCAGGCCGTTCCCTTGAAATATGCGATAGATGACGAGCGATGTATCTATTTTAAAAAGGGAAAATGTAAGGCTTGTGAAAAATTCTGTCCTACCGATGCGATTCGTTTCGATGATAAAAAAGAAGCGTTTTCATTAAATGTCGGTGCTGTCATCGCCACTTCTGGTATGAAGCCGTTTGATCCTTCCAATTTCGACCACTATCAGTATGCCAATTTCCCCAATGTGATCACTAGTATTGAATTTGAGCGGATTCTTTCCGCGGGCGGCCCTACCGTGGGACATGTGAGCCGTCCATCAGACGGCCAAGAGGCTAAAAAAATAGCCTGGTTGCAGTGCGTTGGGTCCAGGGATCTGAACCGTTGCGACAATGAGTATTGTTCTTCAGTTTGCTGTATGTATGCCGTTAAAGAAGCCATTATCGCCAAAGAGCATGTGGGCGACGATTGCGAAACGACGATCTTCTTTATGGACATGCGGACCCATGGCAAGGATTTTGAAAAATATTACAATCGCGCCAAAGAAAATGGTGTCCGATTTGTCCGCTCCAAAGTTCACTCCATTACCGAGATAGATGATTCCGGAACGGTGCAGCTTGAATTTGCCGACGAGTCTGGTCGTAGAACACTAGAAGCTTATGATCTGGTTGTGCTGTCTGTGGGAATGGAGGCTTCGACTCCTGCAACGGAAATGGCCAAAACCCTCGGCGTGGCCCTCAACCATTATGATTTCGTTCAGACCAGTGATATCGCACCGGTATCCACTTCAAAACCGGGCATTTATGTGGCCGGCGCCATGCAGGGCTGTAAAGACATTCCCCAATCAGTTATGGAAGCCAGCGCAGCGGCCTGTCAGGCCGAAGTCAACCTCACCGCTGCCCGGAATACCCTGGTAACATCGGTGACATTACCGGAAGAAACCGATGTGGGGAAAGAAGCGCCCCGAATCGGTGTGTTTGTTTGTAACTGCGGGGTCAATATCGGTGGGTTCGCCGATGTGCCCGCTATCGCTGAATATGCTCGCAGTTTGCCCAATGTTGTCTATGTGGAGGAAAATCTTTTCACCTGCGCCCAGGATACCCAGGACAAAATGGTTGAGGTGATCAAGGAGCACAGTCTCAACCGCGTGGTTGTGGCGGCATGCACTCCGAGAACCCACGAGCCTCTATTTCAGGAGACCATTCGAAACGCCGGATTGAATGCCTATTTGTTTGAAATGGCCAATATTCGCAACCAGTGTACCTGGGTGCATTCCAATGACAAAAAATTGGCGACGACCAAATCAAAAGACCTCGTTCGTATGGCTATCTCACGCGCTTCTTTATTGGATCCCATTCCGGAACTTTCCGTTGATGTGGACCGGTCGGCGCTGATAATCGGAGGTGGTGTTGCCGGTATGACGGCCGCCCTCAGTCTGGCCGACCAAGGGTTTGGAGCGACGATTGTGGAGCGATCACCCGAGCTAGGCGGGGCCGCCAAAGATGTGTCGCATACCTGGCAGGGAGAGGATGTGCCCGCGTTTGTCTCTGATCTGGTCGAAAACGTAATCAACCACGACAAGATCACGGTCCGTTTAAATACCCAGGTGACCAGTACCTCCGGATTTGTGGGTAATTTTATTACGGAGGTCACCCAGTCCGACGCTACCGGCGAGGGGCAGGTTGGTATTGTCAATCATGGCGTGACCATCGTTGCGACAGGCGGTCAGGCGACAACCACCGAGGAGTACCTCTCCGGGCAGAACGATCGGGTGCTCAGATGGCATGAGATCGAAGGTAAAATCGATGCATTCCAAGGGGATGAGAATGTGGTTTTCGTTCAGTGCGTCGGGTCTCGGGATGACGACCGTCCCTATTGCTCCCGAATCTGTTGTACGACGGCTGTGGCGCAGTCCATTCGTATCAAGGAGACCCATCCCGATACCAACGTCTACGTATTGTACCGGGATATACGAACGTATGCCGAAAGGGAAGTGCTCTACAAAAAAGCCCGTGAGCTGGGGGTTATTTTCATCCGCTATAGCCTTGATCGAAAACCGGTGGTGACGACGACAGCTGACGGGTTGGCAGTGAAGGTATTTGATCCCATCTTGCAGCAGAATCTGGAAATCAGCACCGATTACATCAGTCTGGCTACCGCCATTGAACCGATTGATAATAGCGCGCTCGCGTCGCTATTTAAACTGCCCCTCAATACCGATAATTTTTTAATGGAAGCCCATGCCAAGCTGCGTCCGGTGGAGTTTGCCACCGATGGTGTCTTTTTATGCGGCTTGGCCCACTATCCCAAACCGATGGATGAAAGTATTGCCCAGGCCATGGCAGCGGCCAGCCGGGCGGCTGCTGTTTTGTCAAAAACCTCAATTCAGGTGTCGCCACTTGTTTCCCGAGTGGATGTTGAAAAATGCATTGGTTGCGGTCTTTGTGCCGAAGTCTGCGCCTTTGGAGCCATCGAGCTTGAGAAAGTGGAAGGAAAGGGGTTTAGAGCCAAAAATATCCCTGCATCCTGTAAGGGATGCGGATTGTGCGCGGCCTCTTGCCCGCAACTGGCCATTGACATGCTTCACTTTAAAGATCAACAGATTAGAGCATCGGTTTGCGCGGCAATGGGATAGGGAATAACCAATAAAAACCAATTTAAATTAACATAATTAGGCAAGGTGAATTTATGGCAGAATTTGAACCGAAGATCGTGGCCTTTCTCTGTAATTGGTGCGCGTATGCCGGTGCCGATCTGGCTGGTGTGTCCCGACTACAGTATCCGGCCAATATTCGTACCATCCGCGTCATGTGTTCGGGTCGTGTGGATCCGGCCTTTGTCGTCCAAGCCTTTACTGAAGGTGCTGACGGCGTATTTGTTTCCGGCTGACATTTCGGAGATTGCCATTACCTGGAAGGTAATGTTCAAGCAGAAAAGAAAATTAACATGACCCGTAAACTCCTCGACTTGGCCGGAATTGGCGCCGATCGGCTCCATCTGGCCTGGGTCTCGTCTGCCGAAGCGCAACGGTTTGTGGATGTGGTCACCGATGTGACTGTTTAGATTAAGGAGAAGGGCCCCTTTGATCCTGCCGAATATACGCTTCAATTGTCGGCTGTGGCCCGGACCGTAGAGAGTGAGAGCATTCGCTGGCTGGTGGGTAAAGAGGTTCAGATAACAACCAAAGGAGACATTTACGGGCGCCCTTGGGATGGGCGTTCTTATCAAATGATCTTCGATAACACCCTTGAACGCGAATATCATGTTCAGTTGATTTTGGCAGCAATTAAAAAGGGACAAGCATCGCCGCGAACCATCGATGCCACGACCGGAATCGGTCTCAAGCGAATCTCGTATCTTTTGGCCGATATGGAGAAAACCGGTAAGGTAGAATTTCGAAACATGGAAGAACGGAAACCGGTTTTTGCAGCCCTTTAAGGAGAAATCATGGGAGAAAATAATAAAATGGTAAGCGGATCGGTCATGGTTGTGGGAGCCGGAATCGCCGGTATGCAGGCCGCCCTTGACCTGGCCAATTCGGACTATAAAGTATATCTGGTTGATAAGTCCCCCACGGTGGGGGGGATGATGTCGCGTCTGGACAAAACCTTCCCCACCAATGATTGTGCCATGTGAGTGATCTCGCCGAAACTGGTCGAGGTCGGCCGGCACATTAATGTAGAACTTGTCATGTGTAGTGACGTGGAGTCCATTGACGGGGAACCTGGCAACTTTGAGGTAACCCTGACAAATCATCCTCGCTATATTGATCCGGTGAAATGCACCGGGTGTGGGGAGTGCGCTTTGCACTGTCCGGTCACGGCAGTGAACAGTTACAATCTTGGACTAAATGATCGTCGCGCTACCTATATCGAATACGCCCAGGCGGTGCCGTTAGCGTTTGCCATTGATACCGATACCTGCGTCGGCTGCGGGTTGTGTGAGAATATGTGTATCGCCGAGGCGATCACTTACGATGACAAAGAGCGTCAAAGCAAGCTAGAGGTGGGATCGGTGGTTTTGGCGGCGGGAAGCCAGGGGTTCGATCCTTCCGGTCTCGATCATCTCGGTTATGGCCAGTGGGCCAATGTGGTGACCAGCGAAGAGTTTGAGCGGATTTTAAGTGCATCGGGACCCTATTTCGGTCATCTCCAACGCCCCCTTGACCGGGAGGAACCCTCGAAGATCGCATGGTTGCAATGCGTCGGTTCAAGGGACCAGAACCGTTGCGGCAATGGCTACTGCTCATCGGTTTGCTGCATGTATGCCGTCAAGGAAGCCATGATCGCCAAAGAACATGTCCATGGGGATCTGGACTGTGCCGTGTTCAACATGGACATGCGGACTTTCGGAAAAGATTACGAAAAATATTTCAACCGGGCCAAGGATAAGGATGGCGTTCGTTTCTTAAAGGCCCGGATTCATACGATCACCGAGGTGGCTGAGAGCGGAGATCTCATTATCAAATATACCGATGAGACAGGCGCCATGCAGGAAGAGACCTTCAGCATGGTGGTGCTCTCGGTAGGGTTGCAGGTTCAACAAGATGCCGTAGCCCTCTCACAGCGGCTTGGCATTGACCTAAACAAATACAACTTTATCGATACCGATCCTTTGGCCCCGGTTGAAACTTCCCGCCCGGGAATTTTTACCTGTGGTGTGATTCAGGGGCCTAAAGATATTCCCGGATCGGTGACGGAAGCCAGTGCCGCGGCGAGTGCCGCCGGTGCCGGGCTGGCCGCCGCCCGGGGAATGGATACGCCCAAAATCGAACTGCCCCAGGAACGGGATGTGGAAGGCCAGGATCCCCGCATCGGTGTTTTTGTTTGTAACTGCGGGATCAACATTGGTGGCGTGGTGGACGTGCCGGCGGTGCGTGAATATGCTGAAAGCCTGCCGTATGTCACCTTTGCCGATCAAAACCTGTTTACCTGTAGTCAGGATACCCAGGATAAGATCAAAGAGATGATTGTCGAACATGATTTAAACCGGGTGGTCGTGGCATCGTGCAGTCCCAAGACCCATGCCCCGATGTTCATGGAGACCCTGGAGGCATGCGGACTAAATAAATACCTGTTCGACATGGCCAATATTCGTAACCAGAATTCTTGGATTCACTCGAACAATCCGGATATTGCCACGCGCAAAGCCAAAGACCTGGTGCGCATGTCGGTGGCCAGGGTAGCCAATCTGGATACGCTACGGGAAAAGGAAGTGCCGGTTAACAAGCGTGGCCTGGTAATAGGCGGTGGTATCGCCGGTATGAATGCCGCTTTGAATCTTGGAAATCAGGGCTTTGAGGTGGTCTTGCTTGAAAAAGAAAAAGAGCTGGGCGGATTTGCCCGTAACCTGCACCACACCATCGAAGGAGCCGATATCCAGACTTATTTGGAAAAGTTGATCGGCCAGGTGACCTCCCATGACAAAGTTGAAGTGTTAACTGATGCGGATATTACCGGCTTTGAAGGGTTTAAAGGAGCCTTTAGCACCACGGTGGCCATTGGGGATTCGAAAACGTCACGTACCATTGACCATGGTGTTTTTATCGTCGCCACCGGTGCCACCGAGTATGCTCCCACTGAATATCTATTTGGTCAGGATGATCGTGTTATGACCCAGTTGGGGTTGGGTGACCGCCTGGCACAAAAAGGGGCGGATGATCTTTCGTCGGTGGTAATGATTCAGTGTGTGGGCTCCCGTAACGAGGAAAATGAAAACTGCTCGCGCATCTGTTGCCAAAATGCCGTTAAAAACGCTCTGGAAATTAAGGCGAAGAATCCGGACGCGATGGTGTTTATCCTCTATCGGGATATGCGAACCTACGGCCTGCTGGAAGATTATTATAAAGAAGCACGGGAGAAGGGGGTTTTATTTATTCGTTTCGATAAAGATACGCCGCCTAAGGTCGCCGCTTCGGACGACGGTGTTTTGGTGATTGTTAAAGACCACATATTGCAGCAAGATGTTGAAATTCGGGCCGACCTTCTTGCTTTAAGTGCCGGGGTGGATGCTGCGGATACCGAAGATATGAGTCGCATTATGAAACTCAACCGCAATCCGGAAGGGTTTTTCATTGAAGCCCATGTCAAATTACGCCCGGTGGATATGCCCAGTGATGGCATATTTTTGTGCGGAACAGCTCACGGGCCCAAACTGATATCTGAGACCATTGCCCAGGCCCAGGCGGCGGCCTCAAGAGCGACCACCTTTTTGTCCAAAGATGTGATCACGCTGTCGGCCATTACCGCCAAGGTGGATACCGAGCATTGCGTGCGATGTCTTACCTGTGTGCGGGCATGTCCGTTTGAAGTGCCCAAATTCAATGTGGAAGAGAAGAAAATAGAAATTAATGAAGCCTTGTGCCATGGGTGCGGCGTCTGTACGGCGGTCTGTCCGCGACAGGTCATTCGGCTTAGTTATTATGAAGATGAGCAACTCATGTGTAAAATTGATGCGTTGCTGGAAGAAGCGTAAACCATTTCAAGGGAGGGGCAATGGCCGATTTCGAACCGACCATCATCGCTTTTTGTTGCGAGTACTGAGGGTATTCCGCCGCGGACCTGGCAGGTTCCATGCGACTGGATTACCCGGCTAATGTGAAAATTATTCTGGTGCCCTGCACCGGCAAGGTTGACGTCATTCATCTGTTGCGCTCCATTCAAAAAGGCGCGGATGGGGTCTACTGCGTTGGATGCCTGGAGGGGACCTGCCACTATAACGAGGGGAATTTTCGGTGTCGTGAGCGGGTTGAGCATGTTCGGATGCTTTTGGAAGAAGTTGGGCTTGAGGGCGATCGCGTCAGGATGTATAATCTCTCTTCAGGTGAAGGGCCAACATTTGCGGCATATGCCAAAGAGATGACCGAGCATATCAGGGCGCTTGGACCAAATCCGATAAAGACCAAACTAAAAACTTAGAAGGAGCATATTATGGCGGAAGAAGCAATCAAATTAGGTGGCAAAAAACAGAGCACCTTCATGGACAAGGTAAAGGAGCTGCTGCCGGATGGCGGCAATCTCAATCTTTGCCTCACTTGCGGCGCCTGTTCTTCCGGATGTCCGGCTACCGGACTGGAGGGGATGGATCCCCGTAAATTTTTACGGATGGCGGCTTTGGGTATGGATGAAGAAATAACCACCACACCCTGGGTTTGGATGTGCAGCATGTGTACGCGTTGTATGTACGTCTGTCCGATGAAAATCAACATTCCCCAGCTCGTTTTTTACGCCAGGCAAAGCTGGCCGCGGGAAAAACGGCCAAAAGGTATTCTCGGCTCTTGTGACATGGCCTTACGAAACGATACCTGCAGTGCCATGGGAGCAACGGAAGAGGATTTCCAATTTGTGGTGGAAGACGTGCTCGAAGAGTACCAGGAGGCCCAGCCGGAATTTGCCGATATGAAAGCTCCTATAAACAAAGAGGGAGCGGAATTTTTTCTAAACCAGAATTCACGCGAGCCGGTGACCGAACCCGATGAAATGGTACCTTTGTGGAAAATACTTCATCTGGTAGGTGCCGATTGGACATACGGCACCAAGGGGTGGGCTGCCGAGAACTACTGCATGTTCATGGCCGATGACGAAAATTGGAAACATATTGTTGAAGTCAAACAGAAAGCGGTGGAGGATTTGGGCTGTAAGGTCTGGCTCAATACGGAATGAGGGCACGAACTTTTCGCCGTCCGGTTCGGAGGGCAAAAATTCAAACTCGATTATAAATTTGAGATTAAAAGCATCATTCAATACTATGCTCAGTGGATCAAAGAAGGCAAACTCAAAGTCAACTCCGATTGGAACAAAGAGCGCAAAGTGAAATTT